>Ga0315276_10005107_pt1 | contig 12092 bp, 13 predicted proteins | sample YL17G05_0_MG_FD_204542 | JGI IMG/M metagenome (GOLD analysis project Ga0315276, IMG submission 204542) | Sediment microbial communities from Yellowstone Lake, YNP, Wyoming, USA - YL17G05_0 | ecosystem: Environmental > Aquatic > Freshwater > Lake > Sediment | place: USA: Wyoming | collected... | reverse complement strand
TTTACTGGAAATGGTTGAGTAAGTGTTCTGAAAAATACTTTTGCAACACCCAAATTCAAAAATCAAACCCCATTAACTGAGGGTTTCAGAACCTATTTATTAAAAGTGCGTAAAACAGGACAAAAGAGGCTGATAACTAAAGTTTAAAGATTAACTCTTTTTTATTTCCTTATAATACTATGACATTCTTTTCTGATTAATACGTGTATACTAAACACTTATTAATGATCTAGTCCGGCATTTATTCTTAAATTATCGACTACTTTGTCATTCTTATTATTTTGAAGCATCATGGATAAGTAGATTGGAATACCACCTAACATAAGAATAAACCCATACATTACAACCCCTGCTCCTGTTCCATAAATTGCATATACAGAATATCCAAAAGCAAGCAATGCTACAAAGGAATTCTTTAAGAAATTAAAAAATTAAAATCTAATGAATGTTTCTTTAAAAGCACAATATCTGCTGCTGCCGAAAAAGCATAAGCCGGCAAGAATGCCAATGTAGCCAGTAATATCATAAAGTTAAATGCTGCATTTAAAGAACCTACGTAGTTTAATATAAGAAGTATATTCGCAGCAACACCGCTTATTACAAGTGAAGCAACAGGAGTCTTGTATTTCGGATGTATTTTCCCAAATATTGCCGGGAATAATTTACCCTGAGAAGCACCATATGAACTTCTGGCAGTGGTTAATATCCATCCTGAAGAAGCCCCTAGTGTAGATATTATAGCACCTATTGCTATAAAGTTTCCACCCCAGGTTCCACCAGTTGCTGCGGCAAGACCCAGCTCTCTTTTTAACTCTATGTTGCCTGAATTCTTATTGTCATTGATTTTACTCATAAAATAGACTCCTTAATAATTAATTGACAATTCCCACAACTTTTAATACCGATCTCTTTCTAAAATAATCGGATCTTACAAGATCAAAATGCCAGTCCCACTCCTCTTTATTTTTTCCTTCAGGGAGATCTGCAAAAAGTGTAGGCTTATCAGTTACATTCCCTGAACTATCAGTAAATATTTCAGTTATATCAGTTATTAATACAGATTTATGGTTTTTTAGAAAATCAATATGCTTTTTCTGTATTTCAGTCCTGAAACTGAAGAATTCTTCTTCCTTTATTTTTGACCTCTTTCTTAAAAAATCAATAAGGAGTGATTCGAGTTGGGTAAGAATATTAAGTGATATTATCATTCCCGGATCAAAATCCGGTTTATATTCCGGGATAATAATATTGTCAAGTGATTGCAGCTTATTAAAGAATGAGTATTTACCTGTTTTTTGCCATACCTCCTCTATTAATCCACCTGTAACATCCTGTTCTAATAGTTCAACATTCTTAAAACTTCCAACCTGATTGATCACCTCTGGAGGATGAACAATATCTACAAGGCAGACTCTATGCTTTCTTTCAATCATCTCTGCGAGAGGCAATTCAAGCAGCCAGCCGCTGCCAAGAACTGTTACCTTTTCTGGTTTATAAAAATCAAGTGCCTTAATAATAAAACCCCTGCATAGCTCAAGATGATTGTCCCATCCGCCTTCCTGATTCAGATGACGATATATCAGCCCATTCTGATAGGTATAATAACCCATCCTGTTCAGCATCCTTCTATATGATATGCTAAGTGTCACCTGGCTTAAATTTTGGCTCTTAACTCTTTCAACGACGATGTCATTAATGACCTGAGCTTCTGTGCAAGATCATCGGGATTGTCTGTACCAAAAGAGACAGGAGGAACCGGATCAAGTACACTGATATTTATGTGATGGTTGCTACCGAAAATCAGACCATGCCTGGGAAGTATACCACCGGTTCCGTCAATCAGAATTGGCAGAATGGAGACATTAGCTTGAATAGCCAGTTGGAAAGCTCCTCTCTTAAAAGAGCCTATCTCTTTGTCCGGGGAGCGGGTTCCTTCAGGAAATATCATTATAGAAATCCCTCTTTTCAGACATCCGTACGATTTCTCGAGCATATCGGTTTTGCTCTCTTCATTACTTCTGTTTACGGTAATATAATCAGCCATCATTAAGTACCAGCCAAGAACCGGGACTTTCATATTTTCCATCTTAGAGATCCATTTGAATTTATACCTGAGGCAGCATATTAACAGGATATCAAGGAGAGACTGATGGTTAGAAATGATAACATATGTCGTTCCACTTACAGATTTTTCCCTACCTTCAATATCTATTTCCCAGATTGGTATCAGTCGCGTCAGGGCTAAACCCTGGTACTCCAGCAACCAGTGAATCACAACTCTCTCACTGTCGAACGGCAGAACCATTAACCAGATAATAAAGTTCAAAGGAAACATTATTACTATGTAGCAGAGGGCTATAATCCAGACGATTAGTGATTTAAAAATATCTATACATGAATAACTCATTTCTAAATTGACCTCTCTGTGTGAGATAAAGATTCAATTGACAAAAGTATTAAAAACTACACTATGTTCAAACTGGCTTTTCACTCCCCGACCACACGAAAACAGCAGAAGGAGCTGGGGCGAGGTTAAAAAATCAAAAGAAATTATAAATCTCCTGATCAGTGATTAAAATATTTTCTTCTTTAAAAGCATTCATAAAATCAGAAACCTTATGCCTGCAGCCTATAAGTCTTTTAGCCGCCGACATAATCTGATCACTTCCTTCTATGGTGCATTTCCAGATTATTCCTTCTTTTATAGACAGGTTACAAGAATGATGTTTCCCATCTATTTGAAAGCTATTATTAAAGGTATATTCCGGACCGTAAGCCCAATTCCATTCCCAGGTCTTATATTTTGTTAAGGCAAGCGATTCTGCTTCTTCAGTTTCTGAAGGAGAAAACTTATAAATTACTACATCAGCCAGGTTCTGAAGAAAGTAATTCATCATTTCTGACCTGAATTCATAAATATCCCGTATACTATTCAGTTTTTCATTTAGATTCATCACTGAAGAGGGATTAGATTCAACGGCCCTGGTGGTATAACAAGATGTATCTTTCCGTAAAGAATTTCTAACCATTTCAAGAGATGTACTGAAGAGCAGTGTGCCATGATGAAGGACCCTGTTCCGATGAACATGTTCAGCATTTCCCGATATCTTTAATCCACCAACCTTAAGGTCGTTTTTTCCCTCAAATTTTGCATCAACGCCTAATGATAGTAGAAAATCAATGACCTGCTGAGTGTACTTCCGGAAGTCAACCTGTTTACCATCTTCGCTTTGTCTGATAAAAGTGAAATTCAGATTACCCTTATCGTGAAAAACAGTTCCTCCTCCTGATATTCTTCTGATGACAGGGATCTCATTTTCAGTAACAAATTTCGTATTTACCTCCCTGTGGGCTGACTGATGTTTTCCAATAATTACGGAGGGTTTATTGATACCAAGTATCAGATACTCTTCCTTACTGTTTTTAAGGAGTAATTCTTCTATCGCAAGATTAAAGAACGGATCGGTCGATTCCAGGTTGATGCAATACATAAAAGTTAACTCAAATTTTTATTTTTTTTTAAACCCTTCTGCATTTACCTTTATGTTTTATCCCCCTTATTTTCACCCTGCTGCCCCAACCTTTTTACCCCCCAAGGGGGGTAGAAGATGTGGAGATTGTGGGATAAAACTTAGGGAATTGGTGTGTGGTTTGAAGGTGAAATAAAAAAAGGTTTATGTTGTAGTATCTTATTATCAATCAACACATAGAGCTTATAGATGCTCCATCCGATTAATGCACCAAGAAGCGAACCACAGATCACATCGCCGGGGTAGTGGACTCCAAGATAGATCCTGCTGTATCCTACAATTATTGCCCAAAGGATTATACTTATTGTATACCACTTCTTACTGATAAAAAGCAGGCTGATGAGAGCTACATTAAAAGAGTTTGTAGCGTGTGAAGAGACAAACCCGAATTCCCCTCCGCATTCGCCATTGACAAGGTGAACAAGTCCTTCGAGAGAGGGCTCATGACAAGGACGCAACCGCTGAACAAGATTTTTAAAAAGCTGCACCGAGGACTGATCAGCAAGAGTTACAGCCAGAATGATGAATAAAAGAATAATAAGGAATTTTCTTTTGTACTTTATACCCAGGAAGATAAGGATGGCAAGATATAGAGGGGCCCATATTACTCTACCACTGATGGCATGCATCACCTGGTCCCAGAAAGGAGAGTTTAACGAGTTCAAAAAAAGGAAAAGCTGTTGATCCAGTCTTTCAATCATAAACTATCAGTCATTCGTTATTAAGCACTTTCCATATCATATCCTTCAGGGTTATTATTCCCTGGCCTGTTAAAGAGGAGATAAATACCCGTGGTAAATCAGGCAGATCTTTCCTTATCTCATAAATCAGCTCTTCATCAAGCATATCAGATTTTGAAATTGCCAGAACACGCTTTTTATCAAGCAGTTCAGGGTTATACATCTTCAGTTCATTAATCAGGATTTCATATTCCTCTTTAATATTCCTGCTGTCAGCGGGGACCATGAAAAGGAGCATTGAGTTCCTTTCAATATGCCTTAAAAATCTGATTCCCAAACCTTTGCCTTCGTGAGCTCCTTCAATAATTCCGGGGATATCAGCCATAACGAATGATTTTTCATCCCTGTAGCTTACTATTCCAAGGTTAGGGACAAGCGTTGTGAATGCATAGTCGGCAATCTTTGGTTTAGCGGCAGATACTACAGACAAAAGTGTTGATTTACCTGCATTCGGAAAACCAACTAGTCCAACATCAGCAAGAATTTTAAGTTCAAGAATGAATGTATCTTCAATACCGGGTTCTCCTGGCTGAGCATACCGTGGGGTCTGGTTAGTAGGTGATTTGAAATGGGTATTTCCCTGGCCTCCCCTGCCGCCTTTTGCCAGTATCTTCTCATCTCCATTACTTGTAATCTCAAAAAGTACTTCTCCTGTTTCACTGTTCTTAGCTATTGTACCCAGAGGAACCTGAACTATCACATCTTTCCCGTCGGCGCCGGTTGATGTCTGCCTGCTGCCCCCGATTCCATTCCCTGCAAAGATATGACGTTGATACTTTAAATGTAAAAGGGTCCACATCTGATCATTACCTCTCAGTATTATGTGTCCTCCTCTACCACCATCACCTCCGTCAGGTCCTCCTTTGGGTTCAAATTTCTCTCTGCGGAAATGAGCCGATCCTGCACCTCCGCTACCGGAGCGGCAGTAAATTTTTACATAATCAACAAAGTTTGATCCGGACACTCACAATAAGATTAATAACAATAACTTAATAATATTCAGATACTTATAAATCACCCTTTACTCCCTGGGGAGTTGTATGGTAAAACTTAGGAGAACAAGAGTTACAAAGAAGTTTTAAACAAGCTTATTCATGTAATCAGAAAGTCTTTTGAAAATATCTTCAATATTCCCCATACCGTTAACCGGCTGATAGATACCTCTCTCGCGGCAGTAATTAATGATTGGCTCAGTTTTCTCTTTATAAACATCAATCCTGTTTTCAATAACTGCAGGATCTTTATCATCAGGCCTTCCTGATAATTCAGCTCTGGCTATTAATCTCTTAATAAGCTCATCACGATCCACATCAAGAACAAGCATACTGTCGATCTTCATTCCCCGCTCATTCAGCATCTTCTCAAGAGCAATTGTCTGACCTACTGTACGAGGGAATCCGTCAAAGAGAAATCCTGCAGACCCTTTACTATTATCAATTTTATATGCAATCATCTCAATCACGACCTCATCAGGAACAAGATCACCTTTCGACATTATAAGGCTCATCTTCTTACCGAGTTCAGTACCTGCTGAAATCTCAGCCCGAAGCATATCGCCTGTTGAAAGATGAATAAGATTGAATTTATCAGCTAGTCTTACCGACTGTGTTCCCTTACCTGATCCGGGCGGACCAAAAATCAGAAAATTAACCATAGAATAAAATAGATTTTAATGTATTAATGTATAAACAGATGACAGATTCCGTCCGTAACCATTATAGTCGAGACCGTAACCAATCACAAAATCATTTGGTATTTCAAATCCAACATAATCAAGAGGGATATCCTTAGTATACGCTGCAGGTTTGAAGAGCAAGGTAGCTATTCTGACTTCTCTTACCTTTCTGATTATCAGCTCATCCACAATTCGTTCCACGGTATTGCCTGTGTCAACAATATCCTCAATAACAACAATTGTCTTGTTTTTAATATCTTCATTCCATCCGATAAGTTCTTTAATAGTTCCAGAAGTGCTTGAACCTTTATATGATGCAAGCTTCACAAAAGATATCCTTGCCTGAAGGTCTATGGACCTAAAGAGGTCAGCCGCAAAAAGAAATGCTCCGTTAAGAATTCCCAGGAAGACCACATCTTTTCCTGCAAGATCGTTGTTAACCTGCAGGGCAAGTTCTTCAATCCTCTCATGGATAGCCTTTTCAGTGATTAGCTCTATGAATCTTTTATCGAGTATCCGGATTTCTTTCATGACGGCGATTTTTGAACTGTCAGCCGTTGCGAAAATATGAAAATAATAGCTTATTTTTGTCCTTATCAGCAGGTTAAATTAAAATATTTTAAATGGAACCGATTGTAAGCATCATAATGGGCAGCACATCCGACCTTCCTGTTATGGAGAAAGCAGCAGAAATACTTAACGATTTCAGGATACCTTTTGAGATGAATGCCTTGTCGGCACACAGGACACCTGAAGAGGTTGAAAAGTTTGCAAAAAATGCCGCAGCAAGGGGAATAAAAGTGATTATAGCTGCAGCTGGTATGGCAGCACATCTTCCTGGTGTAATTGCCGCCATGACGCCACTTCCTGTTATCGGAGTACCTATAAAGGCTTCGCTGGAAGGAGTGGATTCCATCTTTTCAATTCTCCAGATGCCTCCCGGAATACCGGTAGCAACTGTAGGTGTTAATGCCGCTCAGAATGCAGGTATCCTGGCTGCCCAGATTATTGCCACAGGTGATGATAAAATTATGAAAGAGTTAGTAAAATATAAAGAATCTCTTAAAAAGAAGATCCTTCAGGCCAATGAGGAGTTGAAGAATGTAAAGTATCAGTACAAGACAAATTAAGATTCTATTTTTTAATACATATATTATAATTTTTTGTATCTTGGTATTATAATTTTTGAAACAGTTGAGCTCGCTGCACAAGATATCTGTTTCTACTTTTTTTATCTTTCTCTCTTTAACCGTTTCTGGAGGCGATCATTATCGCCCTTCAGCCGGAGCCGGTGAAGCAGGAATGGGATATGTTTGCATTATGAAGAACGGGTTCTGGACTTCATTCCATAATCAAGCATCACTGGCTTATAATAACTCTTTTTCTTTCGGATTCAACTATGAAAACAGGTTCAGTATTAAAGAACTGGGAACCCGTTCTATTGGAATGACGATCCCTGTCGGAAAAGCTTCGCTCGGGGCTGTATATTCCCATTTCGGATATACCGATTTTAAGAGGGAGATGACAGGGCTGGCTTGCGCGATGAAACTTTCAGATAAAATTTCTGCAGGGGTACAAGTCGATTACTTTTCAGAAAGAACTTCAGGGGAGTATATTAATAACCAATCTGTTACATTTGAAACCGGGCTTATTATTATACCCTCCCAAAATATAAGGATCGGGGTTCATCTGTTCAACCCTGTACCCAATTCAATAAGAAAGACATACCTGCCAACAATTCTCAGGGTTGGAGCCGGAACAGACCTGAACAAGGTACTTTTTGCAGGAGTGGAGGCTGAAATGAGTTCCGGAAGTAAATTGATAATCAGAACGGGCTTTGAATACGAGGTAGCAAAGAAATTTTGGATCAGGGGTGGATTCAGTACTAATAACAATTCATTCAGTTTCGGGTTGGGATACCTTGCAAAAATTGCGCAGATAGATATGGGTTTTACAACTCACGAAAAACTAGGAGTAACCTCATCGGTATCAGTAATATTCAAAATCCATTAACCACCAGAACTGAATGATAAAATTCGTCCTTATAATATTACCTTTCTTCCTTTCAATCAGGGTTTTCTGCCAGGAAAATAAACTCGCTGAGACAATTATAAATATTGCTGAGGAACTAGCCACCGATGACTCTGATCCGGAGGCAGCAGCTAATTATATTGAGAGGCTTCAGGAGCTTGCTGAAAATCCGGTAAAGTTGAATTCATCAGGCGAAGAAGAGATTTCCAGATTATTTTTTCTTTCTGATTTCCAGGTAAAGACCCTGGCCGATTATCCCCATTCTTCGGGCAGGATCATTTCTGTTTATGAATTGGCAAACATCCCCGGGTTCGATAAAGAAACGGTTGAGATGATGATCCCTTTCATTACCTTGGATATCAGATTGAACATGAATTCAGATTCTGCCGTATGGAGGAACATGTTAATAACAAATCTTACAGTAAAATCAGGTACTGAGGAAATCCAGGCACCAGGATCCAAATGGAGAGTACTCACAAAATACAAGTTCACTGCTGGAGGTTTTTCCGGAGGATTTACGGTTGAAAAAGATCCCGGAGAGAAATTTCTTACAGAAAACCATTCCCTGCCCGACTTTCTTTCAGCATACCTGGTTTATAACGGAAATGGCCTGGTCCGAAGACTCATTGTTGGCGACTATTCTGCACGATTTGGTCAGGGTACAAACATCAATACGGGGATCCGGACAGGTCTTACACTTACCGCCCCTGGTTACATGTCGGCAAGTAATGAAACAAGACCCTATACCTCAACAGATGAAAACAATTTTTTCAGGGGAGTGGCTGCAGAGTTTTCAGTTAAAAACCTTGGGGTGTCTCTCTTTTATTCGAAAAATGATATAGATGCCACACTTGGCTCATCATCAGGTTCTTCTAATGATTATATTCAAACATTCTATAGCTCAGGGCTACATAATACATCTTCATCATTATTAAAGAAAGATGTAATTTCTGAATTAGTCTATGGAATAAACCTTTCATACAATTTTAACAATATAAGAGTTGGTCTGACATGGTCAGGAGACAGGTTCTCACTTCCTGTAAATCCTACTGGTAATGATCCTGCAGACATTTATGATTTTAAAGGGGATAGAAATAATCTCTATAGTATCTATTATAACAGTCTCATTAAAAGAATTCTGCTATATGGCGAATTTTCAACAAATGAGTATAAAAAGTATGCATTTGTACAAGGGTTGTCATTCAGACCATCAGACCGGTTAACAATTAACTTCTTATTCAGGAACTATAACTCCGGATATATCAGTTTTCATGGCAGAGGACCGGGAAGCAGTTCGTCTTCAGGCAGTGAGCAGGGAATTCTCGGTAATTTCATCTTTGAAGCAGCAAAGCATCTCTTCATAAGTGGCGGTTGTAATGCTCAGTATTTCCCATGGTTGAAATACCGTTGCAGTGCTCCCTCATGGGGCATAAGGCGGGAAATAATGGTCAGGTTTCTGCCGACCGAAAAACTAACAATTGATGCCTTATATACTTACAAGATTTCGATGATCGATAAAACTGCAACCAAAAGAATCCCGGAGCAGTTACAGATTATCACCAGAAGTTTAAAGGGTTCTGTCCGATATTCGCTTAATGATAATCTGACCCTGGGAACACGAATCGATTATAAGATTGTTGATCCATCGGGAAGCAAAGGAATGCTTTTTCTGGAGGATATAAACTACAGGTTCCGGTCAATTCCTCTTTCAATCTGGTTGCGATTTTGCATCATCGGAACAGATGATTATGAATCAAGACTTTACACCTGGGAAAATGATCTGTTGTACAGTTTTAGCATTCCTGCCCTATATGGGAAGGGTAGCCGAGCCTATCTCATGACCCGATGGAAAATAACCGACAAAACAGAATTGAGATTTAAATATGCTATATCCACAAAGACCGGGAACCCTGGTGGCATAACAAACACTGAAGAATTCAGGATACAGATAAAAGTAACTATTTAGAATCCGGAGTTTTAATATCCCTGATATTAAGCTGGAGGTTTCTATTTCCTCTGAACTCATTCATTTCCAAAGAATAACAGATATCAAAAGGATTACCTCCCTTAATATATTCAAAATGGTCTGCCTGGCTGAAAGCAATGGCAGAGAAGCTTTTTTGGCCCGTTGACTCCTGGCAAAGGTCCAGTTTAAGATGTTCCCCGCTTGATCCGACCATACGTCCCGCTCCGGTATCAAATACATTTCGTGAAAGAAATACAGGCGACATGTTTTCAGGTCCAAATGGCTGAAACTGGCTCATTGTTTTAAAGAAATCTTCATTAATTTCTGAAAATGAAAGTTCGGTATCAATAAATACACGTGGTATCAGTTGTTCTTCAGTGATTGTACTATTGACATACTGCTCAAATCTCTCCATGAATGGTTGGATATTCTCCTTTTTCAAAGTCAATCCTGCTGCAAACATGTGTCCTCCGAAACTCTCCAGAAGATCGCTGCATGCCTCAATGGCCTGGTAAAGATCATACCCCTGGACAGATCGTGCGGAGCCAGTGGCGAAACCATTCGATTCCGTCAGAATGACCGTTGGCCTGTAATATGTTTCAATAAGTCTGGAGGCAACTATTCCAATCACCCCTTTTTTCCATGTGGGATTATATAGTACTGTTGTTCTAGAGTTTACAGTTCTCTGATCTTCAGAGATCATCCGCATCGCTTCGGTTGTGATTATGCGATCGACAGTTCGCCTCTCAATATTGAAATTATTAATCTCCTTACTTATTCCAGTAGCGAGCCTGGCATCACTGGAAATGAGCAGTTCAACTACCTTGCTTCCTGTTTCCATTCTGCCGGCAGCATTGATTCTCGGACCTATCTTGAAAACGATATCCTCGATTGTAAGTGCCTTACAAACTTCCGATTCACGGATCAACTCTCTCAGTCCGGTACGTGGAGAATCATTAAGCTGCTTTAGTCCAAAATAGGCCATAACCCTGTTTTCTCCGGTAATAGGGACAATATCCGATGCAATGCTGACAGCAACAAGATCGAGATAATGTGAAATTGCACTGAACGGAATGCCATGAATCCTTGAATAGGCATGAATAAGTTTGAAACCGACTCCACATCCTGATAGTTCTTTGTATGGGTAATTGCAGGAGGGTTGTTTGGGATCCAGTACAGCGAGAGCTCTTGGTATCTCATCGCCTGGATAATGATGATCGCAGATAATAACATCGAGCCCTTTTGTACGTGCATATTTGACTTTTTCCACAGCTTTAATTCCACAGTCGAGGGTGATCACAACCTTACAGTTATTCTGATATGCAAAATCCAGGCCCTGGAATGAAACTCCGTAACCCTCTTTATATCTGTCGGGTATGTAAAACTCTACATTTGAATACTGATCTTTGAGAAACGAATACATCAGTGCCACAGCGGTGGTCCCATCTACGTCATAATCACCATAAACAAGTATCTTTTCGTTTTTCTTTACTGCGGCTGAGATCCGTTCAACAGCTATATTCATATCCTTCATTAGAAATGGATCATGAAGGTAATCGAGGCTGGGGTTAAAAAAAGCTTTTGCTTCAAAAGCAGAGGTGATATTTCGCTGGACCATCAGATTAGCCAGAGATTCCGACACACCAAGAACTCCTGCAAGTTGTTTAACAACTGCCGTATCTCCCTTATCCTTCACAACCCACCCTTTTTTCATCCTTTTACTGATTAGTCCATTCCAAATCAAAAACATCCTGCAGGTTCCTTTTCACTTTGCTTTTTACGGAATCAAAATCCTGTCTGCTGTCAAGCTCTTTTTCGAGTGAAGTAACCCCTTTATCGGTAAAGCCGCAAGGGTTTATATTATTAAAGTAAGCCAGGTCGGTATTAATATTGAAAGCAAAACCATGCATGGTTATGTACCTGCTGGCTTTTACACCGATTGCACAAATCTTCCTTGCCCTGCCACTAATTTCCTGATCGAACCATACACCTGTTCCTCCATCAAGCCTTGAGGCTTTAAGACCAAATTCACCTAACGTTCTGATGATAGCCTCTTCGAGTTTGTAAATATACTCCTTTAGACCTATCTTAATGACATCCAGATCAAAAATGGGGTAGCCAACAATTTGTCCCGGACCATGATAGGTTAT
>Ga0315276_10005105_pt1 | contig 12093 bp, 9 predicted proteins | sample YL17G05_0_MG_FD_204542 | JGI IMG/M metagenome (GOLD analysis project Ga0315276, IMG submission 204542) | Sediment microbial communities from Yellowstone Lake, YNP, Wyoming, USA - YL17G05_0 | ecosystem: Environmental > Aquatic > Freshwater > Lake > Sediment | place: USA: Wyoming | collected... | reverse complement strand
GGATCGTCGCCGTTGGACCCGAGCGCCACCCCAGTCACCACGCCCGGCCCGCCCGTCGCTCCCTCGGGGACCGTGGCGGCAGCGGCCCCGACGGCTGCACCGACATCGTCTCCGAGTCCGTCGCCCAGAACCCGCGCGCCGACGGCCGCCCCCAGCCCGGTGCCGACTCCTGGCCCGACGCCTTCGTCATGCGTGTTCCTGGAGATCTACACCGTCGTGGCCGGTGACACGCTCTGGGAGATCGCCCAGGACCATGGCGTCACGCTGGACGCGCTGCTCGCAGCCAATCCCAAGGTCACGGACCGCCGCCTCATCCGCGTCAGCGACCGGATCACGATCCCTCGGGTTCGTCTCCGCCCCGTCATCCTCGGGATACTCGGCGGCTATCCGGCCATGGCCATCGATATCAACAACCTCGGCGAGATCGTCGGTCAGGTCCAGACGGCCTCGGGCTTCTGGCACGCCTTCCGCTGGGAGGACGGCGTGACGGAGGACGGCGTGACGACCGACCTCGGCACGCTTGGGGGCTCCACTAGCCAAGCCAGCGCCGTCAACAACCTCGGCCAAGTGGTGGGCTTCAGCTCGAACGCCACGAACGCGGGTCGCGGGTTCCTCTGGCAGGACGGCGTCATGACCGACCTCGGGACGCTTGGCGGCGTCATCGCCACGGTGCCGACCGACATCAACGACCGGGGTCAGGTCGTCGGGGCCGCCAACACGAGCGGCGAGGACCAGCACGGCTTCCTCTGGCAAGACGGCACGATGACGGACCTCACGACCCTCGGCGGGACATGGTCGTTCGCCTACGGCATCAACGACGGTGGCGAGGTCGTCGGCGAGAGCTCTTTGGCCGGGGACTACGGGGAGGGCCCACGCCACGCCTTCCTCTGGCAGGACGGGGAGATCCTCGACCTTGGCACGCTCGGAGGGGCCAACTCCATCGCGCTCGCTATCAACAACCGTGGCCAGATTGTCGGCGCGAGCGACACCTCCGCCGGTGTCCAGCACGCCTTCCTCTGGCAGGACGGGATGATGGCCGATCTCGGGACACTCGGCGGACGGTCGAGCTGGGCTCAGGACATCAACGAGTGCGGCCAGGTCGTTGGCTGGGATGCCGTCCAGTTTGGCGAACAGGCCGTTCTCTGGGAGAAGAACGGCCTGATGATCTCCCTCGGGACGCCCTTCGGAGACGGCAGCTCGGCCCACGCGATCAACGACCAGGGACAGATCGTGGGCTGGAGCCTCCTCCAAGCCTCGGGCGACTCGCGCGCCCCACTCTGGGAGATCGACGATGGCCTGAACTTGGCCCCGGCCCCGGATGCCGCTCGCTGACCGCGGCATCGGCGACGGGCGACCGGGGCCAGGCTTCGTCCGCGTCGCCGCCCCTCGAACTGGCATGGCCCGCCCCACCTCTCCGTCTTCCCGAGAACGAAGTCTCGGGAACGAGCGCCGCGATGAGATCGGACCTGACCACTGGTGACCACCTGGTCAGGCAGACGGCCCCACGGTCCCGAAATCCCGCGACCGACGGCGGAGCCTGCCTTCAGCCTCGCTCAGAGCCCTCAGGACGGGCTCAGGCCGGCCAACGGGATAGGAGGCCACTTCGACCCGGACGAGCCTCCTGGGCCGCCACAGGAAGCCCTGGGCGGCGTTCAAGATCACCGCCATCACCACGGAGGTGGAGCCCAGCACGGGCGTCCAGCACTACCACCATCGCCTCGGTGATGTAGGCCGAGGACGGCGTCCAACATCACCGCCATCACCGTGGTGATGGAGCCTTGCCTACCCCCCACGCTTTCGATTTCCCAAGCCTCGATGGCGATGGGCGAACAGCGTCGAAGTCGAGCATCTGACCGGCCGTTGGCTGCGTCGTGACAGGTCCACCGGCCGCGTCGGGGGGGCGTGCGTGCGGCCGCGAACGGATCGCGCACCGGGCGACCGGGGGGCCGTGCGGGCGGTGCCAACTGCGACCGGAAAGGTACGACGGCACTCGACAGCGAGGGGGGATCGGAGTACGCGTGTTCCCAGTTATCGGGAGGCTACGACACGCGGTCCATACCCGGCCGCCCGGACCGCGCCGAGCCACTGGCGAGACCGACCCGCGATGGCGTCCCAGGGAGAACGCTCGATGCGTCGACTGCTGGTTCCTCTCCTCTCAGTCCTTCTCGTCATGGCGTACTCGCCAACAGCCTTGGCCGGCGAGGCCGCCTTGGACCCCGACTTCGGATCGGGAGGACTCGTGCAGAGCGATCTTGCCGAGGAAGCCACAAGCATGGTCGTCCAGCCCGATGGGAAGATCATCACATTCGGCTCGGAGTGGTTCTACGGCTGGGGTCCGAGCTTCGTCCTGCTTCGCTTCACGGCTACAGGATCGCTTGACCTGTCGTTCGGCGACGGCGGGCGGGTGGTCACTCACATCGGCTACACAAGTCAGCCGTGGAGACTCCTCTTGCAGCCGGACGGCCGCATCGTTGCGGTGGGAACGAGTTCCTACCCTAGTGGTGTCCTTGTGGCGCGCTACCTGTCGGACGGATCGCTTGACCCGTCGTTCGGGACTGGCGGAACCGTGTCGGACACTGGGGTCGAAACCTCGGGAGGCAGTCCGGCAGATGCGGCCCTTCTTCCCGATGGACGGATTGTCGTTCTGACCAGCCTGTTCCCCAGCTGGACATATTGTCTACGTCGGTATTTGGCCGACGGCACCGTTGATGTGACGTTTGGCACGGACGGCCTCGTCGTGGGAACGCCTGGCTGGTCTGGCCAACTCGCCATAGACGGGGTCGGTCGGATTGTGGTCGCACGCACAACTCCCCCCGGCGTGGACAGCTCGGTCACGCGATACCTCGCGGACGGCGCGCTAGACCTGTCGTTTGGGGACGACGGCACCGTGAGGTTCGATCCGCAGACGCTCTATTCCGTGGGAAGCCTGACGACGGACGTCGATGACCGGATTGTCATCGGCGGATCAGACCCTTCGACGCCGGTCCTCCTGAGGCTCGCCGCGACCGGCGAACTCGACGGTTCCTTTGGCGTCGACGGCGTTGTCCACGTGTCAGGGCTCGCCCCTCGAGACTTGGCGATCCACGGCCGGTGGCTCGTTGCGACGGGATACGTCTGGCCGTACAGCTTCGGCGCCGCTCGTTTCGCGTCCAACGGCGCCATTGACACCGGGTTCGGCGACGGCGGGATCGTGTCGGCTGCGTTCGGCCCGAACAACGAGTACCCCTACACCGAGGCGTATCCTCAGGCCGGCGCGGTTGACGGCCTAGGTCGCATCATCGTGGCTGGCTCCACCGCAGTCCGGGGCTACCACGACGTCGCCATCGCGCGCTTCGTCGTCAGCAATGCCCTCCCAACCGGAACTCACGAGGGCCTCGAAGGGGTGACCCACTCGGCCTGCTTGGCAGCTGGTTGGGCGGCCGACCCCGACAACCTGTACGCACCCGTATCCGTTCGCATCACCTCGGATGGCGAACCGGTCACGGAGGTCGTCGCGGACACCTTCCGACAGGATCTTCTCGATGCGGGATTCGGCGACGGGTACCACGCGTTCGCAGTCGACGTCGGTCCGCTCATCAGTTCCGACGTCCCCCATCTGATCCGCGCCCAGGCACAGGATCTGGACACGGGGCAGTGGGCGGACATCGACTGGACACCGCTGACGCTCACCTGCACCGAGATCTTCGGGACGCACGAAGGTTCCCAGCGTATCGCCAGCAGAGCCGAGTGCCGGGCAACCGGGTGGGCCGCTGACCTCGACACGCCGACGGGGCCTCGCGTCCAGGTGCGGATCAAGGTCGATGGTCGGGTGGTCGCCGAGACGACCGCCAACCAGTTCCGCCCTGACGTCCTCGCCGCCGGGTTCGGCGACGGGTACAGCGGCTTCAACGTCAACCTCTACGGCAAGGTCACACCCGACCGCGCCCATGATGTGACGGTCGAGGCCCGTGACACGACCGCAAAGAAGATCTGGGTTCCACTCGACTGGACCCCATTGCAGTTGACCTGCAATTCGCACTGAGGTCTGCTCCTCGGCTGGACCGTCAGACAGGCCGCGACCAAGAACGCCCCGGCCCCCGGCTCCGCACCGGGCGCTCCGCTCCGCCTGCCCCCAGCGGCGGGATGGACGCGCACCGGGCGTCCGGGGGCCGAACGTGCCAGACACGGCCGACGCGGGTTCCGGAACGCCGCGCTAGACTCCGCCGATACGGGCAGGGGGGCATGGAGCCGGGGGGCTCCACCAGCGCGGCGTCCACAAACGGTCGCCTCGACCGTCGCGCAGGGCCAGTGGCGAGACCGACCCTTGGGATACGGGCGCTGTGAAGCGCCCAGCGAGGGGGATGCCGGATGGCGAAGTACCTCTTCCGCCTCCAGGAGCGGTCCACGTGAGTGCAAGAAGACCGCTACTCCTGGCGCTGGTCATCGGTGTACTTTCGGCGTGTGGTGGCACATCGCCACCAGAGTCGACGACCGCTCCAGCCCCAACGGTCGCGAGCCAGCCCATGACGCAACCAGCATCGACGACTATTCCATCGCACACCGAGGCTGGCATGCCCGCCCAGGGTGAATTGGAGTCAGTCTGGACGATCACGGGTGATCCTTCCGCGTTCAGCAGGCCGGACGGCCTCGGGCTTGACCAACACGGCGATCTCTATGTCGCGGATGGCGGCAACTCCCGAATCCAGAAGCTCGACAGCGAAGGACGCCTGCTCACTCAATGGGGCAGCTCCGGCGACAAGGACGGTCAGTTTGCATGTGTCCCCTGCGGGCTGGCTGTCGATGCACGTGGCAATGTCTATGTCACCGATACCGGCAATCGTCGCGTGCAGAAGTTCGACAGCAACGGCAAGTTCCTCGCGAAATGGGGCAGTCTGGGCAGCGGGGACGGTCAGTTTCTTGGCCCGTTTGGCGTAGCCGCTGATCGAGAGGGAAACGTCTACGTTGGTGATCCAGTCCTTTCGCGTGTTCAGAAGTTCGACAGCAATGGCAAGTTCATCGCGAAGTGGGGCAGCCGTGGGGACGGGGACGGTCAGTTCAGCGAGGATCTCGCTGACATCGCCGTTGATGCACTGGGGAATATCTACGTCACAGACCGCACCAATGGCGTCCAGAAGTTCGACAGCGACCTGCACTTCGTGGCCAAGTGGAATGCTTGTGGGGATGACCGTGTCGTATCGTCGGCTACCGGAGTAGCGCTTGATTCCCAGGGCAACATCTATGTCAACGACCAGGCGAACGGTCGCATCTGCAGGTACGACAGCAACGGGACCTTCCTGATCGCGCTGGGCGGGCTTTCCGGCTCCGTCGGTTTCATCGCGGTGGACCGGCAGGGCGACATCTACCTGACCGAGCCGTTTGACAACCTCGTCCTCAAGCTTCGTCAGCACTAGGGCGGTCGCGGACGCCCTCATCCACGCCGAGACGCTCTCGGGCGACGAGGCACGCCCGGTCCCGAACTCCGATATCGAGGCCGAGGTGGAGCGTGCCATTCGATAGGTACGCAGCCGATGGCGTGAGGCGATGCCCCGCATGTCGTGCGGTGGTCATCGACCCCGAGGCCCTGCGTCGTGAGCAGGAGAAGGTCATTGTCGCTGACGCCAACAACCTCGCCGACCGCTACAACATACCCGGCCGTCGGCGCTGAGGTCGAAGCCGCTACGCCCTGACGCCGCCCCCGCCTCCGCACCACCCGCTCCGCTCTCCTCGGATGGGACGCGCACCGGGCGTCCGGGGGGCCACGAGCGGCGGAGTTGTCAGGAAGCCGACCTGGCCAGCGTCTCGCGGGAGCTTCTCTCATCCCCGCTCCGGACGTATCTTCCGCGTCAAGGAGGGCGACATGACGCAGACCGACAAGCCGACTGAACGACCCGAGGCCGAGGCCGGAGCGCCTGCGCTCGACACAGAGGGCCACTCGCTCTTGAGCCCCGAGTTCGCCAACGCCGTCACTCGCGATCGCCAGCGCGATGCCGAGCGGAATGCTCGCAACGAGGCCCGCCTGCGCGAGCTCAAGAAACCGAGCCGCAGCCTCCGAAACCGCCTCCTCGGCCGCTGACGGTCCTAGGCGCGCGACGGCGCTCCGCACCGGACGCTCCGTTCGCGGGATGGGACGCGCACCGGGCGTCCGGGGGCCGCTACTCTGAGGCCCATGGACGACCTGAAGGCGCGGGCAGCTTCCGCCGATCAGGAGCGCCGCGAACGCCTGAATCGACGCCTCCGTGCGGCGTTCATCGAGGGAGCCGAGGGGAACTCGCGACCGACGGCGGAGCCGGCCTTCAGCCTCGCCAGAGCCTCCAGGACGGGCTCAGGCCGGCCAACGAAGAAGAGTGCCATTCGACCCAGGCGAGCCTCCTGCGCCGCGCTACGACGCCCAGGAGACGGCGTCTACCATCACCGCCGTCACTTCGGTGGTGTAATGTGCGCCCACCCCTAACCTCTCGGCCGTCAACGGCCCCCGGCTCCGCACCGGACGCTCCGCTCCGGCTTGCCGGGATGGGACGCGCACCGGGCGTTCGGGGGCCGTGACCTTCGGTCCTGTGAGGCCCAGAACCATTGCGCAGGAACTGACCACCATGACGACCCTACCCGCTCGCCTTGTTGACCTCGCCGACGCCCTCGGCCTCACGGATCTGCGTCCCGACGGGAAGGGCTGGCGGGCGTCCGTGGAATTCGACTCCGTGTGACCGCCCACACTGGTCCGCACGAACTTCGGAAAGCGGGCGAGCTGCATCGTCGGTTCCCGATTCCCGTGAGTTGCGCTGAGGTCGAGCTGACGATCCGATCCCAGCGGGCTGGCGGCCCTTGATCCAGTCGTAGGCGTCGTAGTCGAGGTGTCTGTAGAGGCGGTCGCGCTCCTCTTGGGACAGGGCAGCGCCCCCGTCGGCCGTCGTGGCCTCCGGGAGCGCCTCCGTGGTACTTCCGAGCCCCGAGAGGGGCGGGGGCGGTGCTGATGGCCGCCCCGGCTCCTCGCGGTTCTCCGTGGGCTCCGGAGACGGGCCGCGCCGCTTCGTCACTTGGCGGCCTCGGCAGCCGCCTTCTTCTGCGCCGCGTGGAACCTCGCGTCATCGCCCGGGATGAAGTGGGACTTCTTGCCCCGGGGCGTGTCGCCGCAGCCGCAGAGGCACGGCTCGCGGGTCGGCTCGGTCGTCGTCTCGGGCTCGGTCGTCTTGACCTTGGCTGCCATGTCGGGCCTCCGTTCTCTCAGGCGCAGCGCCCTGGCGGGGCTGCTACCTGCATTCGAACATGCGTGCGATATGGCGCACAAGGTATTGACAGTCATGCGTGAACATGTCGGGCGGCATGCGTCGTCGACCCGGCACCGGCTGTCGGCGTGACTCCGGGGGCTCGGCATGCCGCGGACGACGCACGGCTCAGCGCCCCGACCGGGCGACCGGGAGGGCCGACAGCCCCTCCGCCCGGGGGAGCAGCGACTTGGACTCGGAATGGTTCCTCCACGACCCCCTCAAGGTCCTCCTCAGAGATCCACCGCCCGGCCTGCAAGGCCCGTACGAGATCGACGACGAGTGGAAGGTCACGACGTGCGTGGTGAACCACCACCGGACGCTGAGCCGCATCCACCTGATCGCCACGGCGGCCGTCGCCCCGGCCGAGAAGACGGTCGCGCTGACGTTCTACAAGCAGCCGGGCGAACCCGAACGCTAGATGTCGGGCGAATGAAGGCCGTCGCTCATCGGGTGGTCGTCGCCGACCGCTGAGCGGCGGACGAGGCCATCCGCGAGCCGGTCGAGGAACGCGCGAGCCCCAAGGCCTTCCAGGGTCGCGCGGGCCTCCTCGCGGGCCGCGACGGCGACGTCGGAGCCGGCCGGCAGGAGTGCCGCAGCCTCCAACCGGCAGATCGCGAGCTGCAGCGGCAGGTCCAATCGGCGCCAGGCGGCGGCCGCCTCCGCGTAAAGCGCTGCCGCCGTCTCCGTCTCGCCCTCGCGAGCGGCGAGCCCCGCTTCCAGGGTCCGGCCGATGGCCGTCACCCAGCGTCCGCTGGGGCCCGATGCCCGGAGATCCGCGATCCCCCGCGCCAGCCGCGCCGTGTCCCCGCTCCAGAGCGCCGCCCGGGCGACGGCGACGCCGCCCTCGCGCGCCGCGGTCACGGCGGAGAACGCCGAAACTACGCGGAGGGCCGCCTCGGCGTTCCCCTGGGCGGCTGCCGGACGTCCGTCGGCGATCGCCGCGAGTGACCGGCGGTGGAGCAGCGTCGCGGCGGCGAGCTCCTCCCCGTGCGGCGGGATCAGTGCCGTGAGGTCGTCGAAGCGATCCGCCGCCCCCGGGTCGCCCCGCCACGCCAGGACGAGCGCCACGATGCCGCCGAGATCGACCCGGTCGGTGACCGGGAGGCGATCGTCGTCGAGTTCGGTCAGGACCTCGATCACGACGTCCCACTCGCCGACCTCGAGGGCGGCCTCGCCCCAGTTGCTGGCGAGGCGGATCGCCGAGTCGCGGAACCCGAGCCGACGGGCGATCGCGAGCCCGGCGTCCGCGGTGACGAACGCCGCCCTGGGGTCGTCGGCGAGGAGCCCCACCGCCAGGCCGTTCCGGGCGATCAGCGCCGAGACCACGAGGCCGTGGTCCTCGGCCACGGTCAGCGCCACGCGTAGGAGGGCGAGGCCCTCCGTCGTCCGGCGCTCCTCGAGGAGCGCCGCGCCCTTTGCCGCCAGGGCGTCGGCCGTGAGCGGGACGAGCCGCATGCGCTCCGCGCCGGCGAGGGCCTGGTCGGCCCAGCCGATCGCCTCGGCCGTGCGGCCGTTGACCAGGCAGGCCCGGGCGAGGCCCGCCAGGAGGCCGATCATCGCCGGATCGACCAGCGGGATCGCTTCGCCGGCGTCGATGTGGACTTCGTCCACCACCGCCCGCATCGTGTCGATCGCCGTTGTGTCGTAGCGGGCAACCTGGATCGATCCGAGCCGGGTCGCCGTGCGGGCCATCGCGGAACCATCGCTGCGCTCCCGGTACCAGGCGAGGGCCGACCGGGCGTACGCCTCGGCCTCCTCGAGCCGGGCGAGCGCCTGCGCCGCCGCCGCCGCCTGCTCGCTGATCGTCGCCACCTCCTGCGGGTCCGTCGCCACCCCGAGCGCCTCCTCGAGGAACGGGAGGGCCGTTTCGGGAGCGTGGATCGAGGCCGCGCGCCCGGCGGCCGTGAGCAGCGCCGCGACGGCGCGATCGGCGAGGGCAGGGTCGCCCCTTCCGCCCGGACCCGACCGATACGCGGCGAGCACGTGGCTGGCGATCGCGCCGGAGGCCTCCGGATCGTCGAGCGCCTCGTAGTAGGACGCCGCGGCGAGATGGCGAACCCGGCGGTCGCGGAGGGTGAGCGTCCCGTACGCGACCTCGCGGACGAGCCACTCGGTGAACCGGTGCCGGTCGGCGCCAGGGACCCGGTCGGCGCCAGGGACCTGGTCCACGCCCGGGCCGCGGTCGGAGCCCACCCGGGCCAGCAGCTCGCGACGCACCAGGCGCCGGAGGGCCGGCTCGATCGCCTCGGCAGAGGTCCCCGCGACGACAGCGAGGGCCGCCGGCCGGAACGCCTCGCCCAGCACCGCGGCATCATGAAGCAGCGCCCGATCGTCCGGGTCGAGGCCGTCGAGCCGGGCGGCCACGAGCGCATGGAGCGTCTCCGGGACCGTCAGCCGATCCAGCGGGCCGCGGACCTCGTATCCGTCGGCCGCGGGTGCCAGGGCGCCGCGGTCGACGAGCATCCGGAGGAACTCGGTGGCGTAGAGCGGGATCCCCGCGGCCCGGTCCAGGATCCGGGCGGTCAGGTCCGCGGGAAGGCCGGGCGCCAGGCCGACCAGCAGCTCGGTCATCGCCGTCCGCGAGAGAGGCTCCAGGCTGATCCCCACGTAGCCGCGGCGGCCGATGCCCCACTCGGGGCGTCGCTCGAGAAGCTCGGGCCGCGCCATCGTTACCACGAACAACGGGTGGGCCGTCGAACGCTCCACGAGGTCGTCGACGAAGTCCAGCAGCCCGGCATCGGCCCACTGGAGGTCGTCGAAGATGAGGACGGTCGTGCCCTGGTCGGCGATCCGCTCGAAGAAGGTCCGCCATGCGGCGAACTGCTCCTCCCGCTCGCCGCCCGTCGCCGGGCCGAGCCCGACGAGGGCGGCCAGGAAGGGAGCGATCCAGTGCCGCTCGGAGCGCTCCGGCACGAACTGCGCCAGGCAGGCGGCCAGGCGCCGCCGGGAGGCCTCGGGGGGCTTGCCGCTGGTGATCCCGGCCCGGGCGCGAACCATCTCGGCGAGCGCCCAGAACGCGAGCCCCTCGCCGCAGGCGGGCGAGCCGGCCTCGTGCCACCAGATTCCCTCCACCACGCCGTCGACGTACTTCTCCAGCTCCCAGGCGATCCGGCTCTTGCCCACGCCGGCCTGGCCGAAGATCGAGAGCAGCCGGATCGTGCGCATCTCGCGCACGTCGTCGAGGAGCCCCTTCACTATCGTCAGCGTGCTCTCGCGCCCGACCAGGGGCACCTCGACGCCCGCGCTCCTGCCGCGCCCGTGGCGCAGGGCCACGACATGGCGCGCCTCCCAGGCCGGGACCGGGAGCAGCTTGCCGCGAAGCGCGTGCGTCCCGGCGTGCTTGAAGGCGATCGAGCCGCGGGCGATCCGGTGGGTCGCCCCGTCGACGAGGACGGCTCCGGGCCCCGCCGCGCCCTGGAGCCGGGACCCTGTGTTGACGACATCCCCGGCGACCATGCCCTGCCCGACCGCGCCGACGGTGACCGCCGCCTCGCCGGTGACCCTCGGCATCGTCCTCGTGGGCCACCGGGGCGCCCCAGACCGCCATAACCGCGTCGCCCACGAACTTCTCGATGCTGCCGCCGTATCGCGCGATCAGCGCCCGCGAGGTCTCGAAGTAGCGGTCCAGGAGGTCGCGGACCTCCTCTGGATCACGCCCCGCGGCGAGCGCCGTGAACGCCACGAGGTCGACGAAGAGGACCGAGACCTGGCGTCGCTCGGAGAGGTGGGCCGCCGAGAGCGCCTCGGCCCGGCGCCCCGCGAAGGCGCCGGGCCCGGCCACCAGTGGCTCGCCGTCCGAGAGCGCGGACGACGAGGGCGGGGCAGGGGCCGCGACCGGGGACCCGCACGCCGCGCAGAAGCGAGCCTCCCGGGCGACCGCTGCCCCGCAGCCCGGGCAGCGGACGCCGAGCGGGCTCCCGCAGGCGCCGCAGTACCTCGCGGTCCGCGGGCTCTGTGCGCCACAGGCGTCGCATCGCATCGTCACCTGCCCATCATCGGCCCTCGGGCGCCCGCTGCGAAGGGGTCGCGATCGGACCCCGGGAGCTGTCAGCCCCCCCGGCAAGCGGTCTACCCCGCAGCGATCAGGGCTTCGCGGACCGGGCCCGGAGGGCGTCACCCAGGAGGCGGCCGAGGGCGGACGAGAACTGAGACGTCAGGTGGTGCTCGTCGCGGAAGACTATGAAGTTGCCGATCACCGCCGGGCACGGATTCGACGGGCAGACCCAGGGGGGGTCGGGTCCACGAACCCGACCGCCGTCGCCGCCGCCACGTCTCGCTCGTTGGCGAGCCAGCTGCGGCTGATCGCGTCCTCGACCGGGGTCGCCCAGGCCAGGACGTCGTCGCGGTGGGCGGACAGGCAGACCGGCACGTCGACATCGGAGCGCGGCGTGTCGCCGATGAGGACGACCGATCCGGCCGCCCCGGCGAGGCGCCGGAGCGTGCGGTCCATCCCCGCCCGCCACGGCTCCACCGCGTCCACGCCCGTGACATCCGAGGTCCGGTCGGACCGGCGGTCTCGTGACCCTGCGGAAGATCGGCGTGCGCGACATATGCGACCGAAGCCTTTCCTTCCGGTGGAGTCTGGTCGCATAGATCGCTTTCGTCGCGATGGCGATCGGGAGCAACAGCGCCTCTGCGCCAGCCTGAGGATCACGGAGGGTGTTCGCGGGGGTGGCTGGAACGTGTCTGCGACGATGTGCGCCTTCAAGGTCCGCGCCTTGCGGCGCGGTCGTCACCGCGGCCCTATCGCTGTTGCCCTGCCTGCTCTTGTACCCTTAGCGTTACCCCCGCGACGGTGGACGCCGGGGGTAAGCGATGGACCCGGTAGACCCCTGTGGAACAGCGACAGACC
>Ga0315276_10005104_pt1 | contig 12094 bp, 11 predicted proteins | sample YL17G05_0_MG_FD_204542 | JGI IMG/M metagenome (GOLD analysis project Ga0315276, IMG submission 204542) | Sediment microbial communities from Yellowstone Lake, YNP, Wyoming, USA - YL17G05_0 | ecosystem: Environmental > Aquatic > Freshwater > Lake > Sediment | place: USA: Wyoming | collected... | reverse complement strand
CGCAAGAACCATAAGGCTGAGCGGTTTCCACAGGCGGTAACGGTTCCAGCGGCTCTCCTTGACTTTGACCATGCTGACAAGCGGGTTGGAGGGGTTGATCAGATATAGTCGCATGGCGTGCCTTCGCTCATGGATAGGAATTTGCTTTTTCTACTTCTTTTCCTCAACGCTGTTTTTGCAATAATTATATACGGGGGTTCGTGTACTCTCCCTGTGGATAACCAATAAAAATCTACATCCTTTGGCAGAACCTGTCAATCATTGACTTCAGAAAGAAGCAAACACAACGGCAATGAAGAATTTTAAACCCTAAACTGCGCGGATTTCGTGCCAAAATGGGAACTTTCCCAAAAGTTACGATATCAAAAGAATGTGGAACCTTTTGAGGGTAGTCCGAACTGCGAATAGATAGCAGCTATTCCAGCGCTTCCTGATCTTCCCTATATCACCTACCTGGAATATGCCAAGCCTCTTTGAATTTTTCCATCATAAAATTGCCACATAAATCCATGGATTTTCGATCGAGAAGGAGGCTTGACAACGTCATGTAGGCGCCCAAATATTCTTAAGTCCAGAATCTCCAGAAATAGACTTCAAACCTTTTCGCTACCCCGGCGACAGGAGCGCCATTTCCTCACAATGGAACCGAATCCGAACAGCGCAGGCCCCAGAACCCGCCCCCTTGTGCTCGCCCTCGGTGCCCTGGGTGTGGTTTACGGCGATATAGGAACCAGCCCACTTTACGCAATCAGGGAGTGTTTTCACGGGCATCACGCCATTGCCCTGACGCAGGGGAACATCTTTGGGGTGATGTCCCTTGTCTTTTGGTCCCTGACCATTGTCGTTAGTATCAAATATGTTTTCTTCATTCTCCTTGCGGATAATCACGGGGAAGGGGGCATTTTCGCACTCCTGGGGCTAATATCGGCTGGCGGCAGAAACGGTTCGCCTCGCCTGCGTGCAGGCTTGGTATTCGCCGGGATTCTGGGTGCAGGGCTCCTCTATGGAGATGGCATCATCACCCCGGCGATCTCAGTCCTTTCGGCCATCGAGGGTCTCGAGGTTGCCACCAAAACGGCGACACCGATCGTGTTGCCCCTCACCTGCGTAGTCCTCTTTTTGCTCTTTCTTTCACAGCACTGGGGAACTGCGGGCATTGGGAAGATTTTCGGCCGGGTCATGACGCTTTGGTTTGCGTCGATCGCTGCGCTGGGGCTTGGCCAGATTTTTCAGGAACCCCGTATTTTACTCGCCATTCACCCGATTTATGCCTATGAATTCTTTGCCGACAATAAGCTCCACGCATTCGTTGTCTTCGGTTCGGTTGTGCTCTGTTTAACAGGGGCCGAAGCACTCTATGCCGATCTGGGGCACTTCGGACGGAAAGCCATCCGCCTTTCCTGGACGGGCCTCGTTTTTCCCGCTCTTCTTTTCAACTATTTTGGTCAGGGAGCTCTCCTTCTGAGTCATCCCGAATTGAATGTCAATCCTTTTTATGGTTTAGTCCCAAGGCTTCTGCTTTATCCCATGGTTGGTCTTTCCACGATCGCTACGGTGATCGCATCCCAGGCGTTGATTTCCGGCGTCTTTTCCCTCACCCAGCAGGCCATTGAACTTGGGTTTTGCCCGCATTTTCTTATCGTGCACACTTCCCGTGTAATTCGGGGCCAGATCTATATGCCGGCAGTGAACTATGCCCTGATGATTGCCTGTTTGGGGGTGGTGATCGGTTTCCGTGAATCCAGCGGCCTCGCGGGGGCCTATGGAATCGCGGTTACGGGAACCATGACCATCACATCCATTTTATATCTTATCGTGATTACGCGTGTGTGGAGGTGGTCCTACTGGATGGCGGTCCCTCTGGTTACCGTCTTTCTCGTTTTTGATATATCCTACTTCGGAGCCAATCTTCTCAAGGTCAAGGAGGGAGGCTGGTTCACCCTTCTTGCGGCCGCGCTCTTCACGATCGCCATGACCACGTGGAGAAAAGGGCGTTCTGAGCTCATCCGTAAGTTTGAAACCAAGATTCCCCTGAAACTTTTTCTCGATGAGGTTGGCGGGCAAAAACTTCCCCGGGTGCAAGGCACGGCAGTTTTCATGACGCTTACCCCCGAGGGGACATCCCCTGTCCTTTTACAAAATCTTAAACATAATAAACTTTTGCATGAGAAGGTCGTGCTCCTTTCGATCCTCCCCACAGACATCCCCACTGTACCGGCCAGGGAAAGGGTGAGAGTCGAGGATTTGGGGCGGGGCTTCTATCGGGTGGTAGCCCACAATGGCTATATGCAAAGGCCCAATGTGCCGGAGATCATGAAGCTGGCCTCCAATCTAGGACTTCCGATTGACGAGGCAGAGACGACCTACTACCTGGGGAGAGTGTCGGTGTTTACCACGGGTGATTCGAAGATGGTGCGCTGGCGTAAAGTACTCTTTGCCTTTATGTCGAGAAACGCTGGAACCCCGGCGGTATATTTCGGTTTACCCGCAAACCGCGTTGTGGAACTTGGCGTTCAAATCCAGCTTTAGCTTTGGGCCCAAGGGTAAACAATCGTTTCCGGGCTTGGTTTTTGTTGGAGCGCTTTTTCCCGGTGAAATATGGGAAAAGCGAAGTCGATGGAACAGGAAAGACGGGAGTACATTGCGAAGGGGAGGGAGCCTAGATGATCAGCGTAACCATTGCTAAGAAATATGCGAAGGCCCTTTTGGAAATGGGCTTACAGGATGGGAATTATGAAGCCCTGGGGCAAGATTTGAATAAAATGGCAGATCTGCTCAGGGAAAACAAAGAACTCCGAGTCGTGCTCCAGAGCGCCGCATTTCCGAAGCCTACCCGTAAGGCGATCGCCGGAAAGATCAGTGAAGGGCTTGGCCTTGCCACGACGACCATTAAGTTCATCGAGCTTCTGATCCAGAGGAAACGGATTGATCTTTTATTCGAGGTCACCAGGGCCTATCGGGACCTCTGTGATGAGATAGCCGGGCGTACCCGGACCACCCTGGTTACTCCCCTGGAACTTCCCTCCGGTCTTGTACAGGAGATAAGGAGCCAGCTAGAGTCTTTGGCAGGCAAAGAGGTCATCCTTTCGGTAGAAAGAGATCCTTCCTTGATCGGTGGGTTTTTGACGAGAATCGGTAATGTCGTTTACGACGGGAGCCTCAAAGCACAGATTGCTAAACTACGAGACGACCTATATAAGGAGTGACCGATGGCGATGCTGATTGGAGCCGACCCGATCAGCGAAATTATCCGCAGCCAGACCCGGGGTTTTGAAGGCAAGCGGGTCCCGGCTGTGGAACCTTTCAAACCGCCGCCTATACGGTAACGACGCCAACAACCGCATGGCTAGAACAAGCAAGATGAACATAATTCTGGCTTGTGGGTTTCGCACGCGTGGCAGGTGCTTGTTCGCTTGCCTTTTGACCCCATATAAGAATTGTCTATACGCTTCTTCAAAAAGCCTATTGTCGTCTTGAGGCTTTACGTCAGCATCTTCTGGTAACACCACCTTCTCATCAGCTACTCCAGAAGGCTAAGGGGCAGGTTGGGATGTTTTTATGGACGGGGGGAATTTGATATTTTAAATGATAGCAGGGTTGATAATTCTGTGCGAAGACGAATATTGCAGATATGATATAATGAATAAAAATTGAGAGGAGCTGGATTAAGAGGCGAATCCTTTGGGTCTACTGGCAGGAAAGGATTCGGGGGGAAACGGAAGGAGGTTCGCTATGAAAAGAAATCTTTATTCCCTTCTCGGTCTTGAATCAGATGCATCGATGGATTTGATCGATTCAGCCTACCGGGAATTAGTTTCAGAGTTATATCCGGATCGCCTCGAACGCGACAGAGAAATTTTCCTTAGAATCCAGAAGGCATATTCTACATTAACCAAAGCGGGGCGTCGAAAGGCCCATGATGAGGCATTGCATGCCGGGGAAAAACCTTTAGATTTAAACCCCAAAACCCCTGTGGAGTCGCTCGCACCCGGAAAAGCAGTGGATCTTGGGGAGGTATCCTTGATCAATCGCAATCAAAGGAAGGCCAATACTGACCACTTTTTGTAGCATATTCCGTCAGCGATTACAACTCCCAGAATCAAATAATACCCGTCTTCACCCCCCGAAGGTCTTAAAAGATGCGGAGGACGGGGGCCTAATCTTGAAAACAAAAAACCTCTCCCAAAGAAGAGGTTTCGGTAAAATGTTATATTGCAAGGCCCGGCCCCGAATCCACTTGATCGGTTCTCAGGACTACCTGATTATGTCCCCTGCTTTGAACTTACTAATTCTGAAATTTTTGCTTATTTTTTGCTCCCTTCCGTTTCGCTTGACGAGCCACCGATCTTACGCAAGTCAACAAAAGGAACAGCCCCCCCGGAAACCTGTGGCAGAATGCCGTTCCACTTCTCGATACTCTTATACTGAACCAGAATCGGGGTGATAGAACGTGATATGGCTTCATTGGCCTTGGCCTGCCCCGTGGCGACCACCAGTATCGACTCGGCCTCCCCTTTGGCTGTTGCCACCTTTTGCTGCGCCATGATTTCCCTCTGGGCCAAAACCTGTTTCTGCGTCTCCACCTGTTGCTGGGCCACTTGCTTGGCCTCGATGGCCCCTGCATATCCGGGAGAAAATTGGATGTTGGCAAAGTAAATGTCATCAACGATGATGTGATACCTCTCCAGGTTGTCTCCCAACTTTTTCATCGCCCTCTGCCGAATCTCCTCCCTCTTGGGAAGAATCTCCCCGATCGAGTAGGTAGGCACAACCTCCTTGACAAAGTCGTTGAAGGCCGGATCGATCACCTTATCGGCAAAATCGAGCCCCACTTTCTGGTAAAGGTCATTGACATAAGCCGGATCGATATGGAAGTTCATCATTCCCGTCATTTTCACCATCTGGTATTCTTTGGAAGAGGCATCGATCTCCTTGAACGGATGGGGTTGAACCTTGACATCCACCTTGATGACTCGTTCGGCAATCGGCACTATGAAGTTGAGCCCCTCCCCCATGATTCTCTTCTCTACACTCCCCCACCAGAGGCAAACCCCCCTGTGGCCTGCCGGGACGATGACAAAGGTGCCCCAAAGAACGATGAGGACGACGAAGAGCAAAATAAGTATCCCAACGGTTTGCGGCTTCAGTTGTTTGTAATCAAAGGCCACCATCGACCTTTCTGCCATAATTCACCTCTGTAATAAAGTATTTTTTCTTCCTTATCTCTCTAAAGGGGGGGTTCGATCTTTCTCACACCCAAGCTGACCGTCATTGGCTCCCGGCTAAAATGCTGCGCAATCTCTTTAACCCGTGTACCCACCAATTTTCTCGCCCGGGAAAAGATATCCAACCTTCCGGTATCGCTTACTGAAGTAGCGGGTATGCCGGAACTGAAGGACGTGCATAATCCTCGACAAAGAAACGTCCTTCACTTCCACCCAGAGATTAACATGATTTTTTATCAAAGCATAGGCCTAAAGATAGAACGAATACTTGGATATGTATTCTGATCTGTGATAAATTTCCCGGATGACATTCATCCGAACCTGTGGTATCTTATTCAAGAAATACCTTTGGTCGTTGCGACAGAGGCATCACTGAACCATGGAGGATGAAAGATGTTCAAGAAAATTCTCGTTCCGCTGGACGGCTCCAAACTGGCCGAAAAGATCCTTCCCCAAGTCGAAGAGCTCGTGAAGTTCTGCGGGGCGGAGGTGCACCTCCTGAGGGTGGTCATGACTTATGATATTGACCCCAAGAAAGATAAAGAGCACCTGGAGAAAATCGCTGGCGAAGCCCAGGAATACCTGGATCAGGTCGCAGCCCGTCTGAAAAAGAGCGGCATACAAGCCTCTGTCAGCGTGGCCCACGGCAAGGATGCTGTGCAGATATGTGATTATGCCTCGGAGAAGAAATTCAACCTCATTGCCATGAGCACCCATGGCCGCAGCGGGTTGGGCCGCTGGACGCTGGGCAGCGTCGCCGACAAGGTACTGCATTGCTCCATCGTACCGGTCATGTTATTCCGGGCCACCGAGTCATAGTAGAAGCTGCACAGCTAAAATTCCCTAGGTCAGCTGATGCCCAACTATATCGTCTGTACCGTTAAGTCCAAAGGCATTTGCGATTTGACGACGGAGACCTGGTCCAAAATTAACACTCCTTTCTCTCTTCTTCCCGCCCCCGAATTCATTCTTTAAGACTTTACGCAGCGTCCCCTTTTTCCACTTGTCCTATCGTTTGCCTCGCTGATATCTTTGGCCTTGGGCGAATCCATAAATTCTATGATTCCGGCACGCATCGGGTTCCAATGAAGGTGACACCCGGAAAAAGGAATCTGTTTCCATGACGAAAGGAAATGGAGGAACGATCGCTCTTGAATAATATATACTTTAGGGTATAATACCCATGAGTATATAAATGATGGAAAACTGGGGTCAGACACAAGTGAACAGGAATAAGCGCACCGGGAGTCGGATATGCCCCTCAGAGGGGAGAAGCCATTGCTCATGAGGATAATGGTGGTTCCTCCCCCTTATTTTATGCCGGTCCACTTTCCCGTTGTATCTCTTTTATCCTCTGCCGAGCATGGGTTTGATTTTGCGCATAAATCATCTTGACCAAAGACTTGTCTTTTAAATAATTTTTACTTTGATCTCTCTCGCAAATTTCTGCATCATGGTAATCCGCAAAGGTTCCGCAGAGATGGTTGAGCTTTGAATCCGTTTGAACAGCGTAGACATAATACGGCATTGGTTGATACCTCCTTTGAGGAGGTAAAAGGTGGGAATCACCCTTAATGGAGAGTTGCTCGGGGAGATCTTTCTTTTGCCTTCTCATAATCAGAATACGCTCATTCAGCCCAATGTCAAGGGAATAGTTTTTCCATGTAGCCTGTCTGCCTCTAAGGTGCCTAAAATGAACTAAGTGCCTAAAATGCCTAAAGTTGAAAAAAAATGACTGGGACGAGGGCGGAGCAGGAAGAATGACTGGGGACGCGGATTTTCGCGGATGCTCGCAGATAAAGAATTTAAGTTAACCTTTAATTCAGGCGGCAGAAATGTTTTGGAGGGGGGAGGGAAGCCCTGCACCACGTAGGGTGCAGGACAATGCCCTGAACCTCACATGGTTCAGGGGGTGGGGGTGATGTTTTTAGAGATTTTTATGTAACGTTTCGGTTAAGATGGCGCTTCAGCCAATGAAGCCGCAATTCCAGGCTTGGACTTGGACAGCAGCTCTCTGAGTTCTTCCCCCTGCACCACTTCCTTCTCCAGGAGAAGGTGGGCCAAGTCATCCAGGACCTTCCGACGCCCGGATAAAACTCCCCGCACCCTTTCATGAGTCTCCTCGATGATCCTGGAGATTTCCTTGTCGATCTGGGCCGCTTTCTCCTCACTGTATGTTTTGCTCGCGGAAAAAGTATCCGGGAGGAGCATAGGCCGCCGGTCGCGTTCGTAGGTCACCAGGCCCAGGCGGTCGCTCATGCCGTATTCCGTGACCATGGCCCGGGCGATGTCCGTGGCCCGCTGTAAGTCACTCTGGGCTCCCGTGGAGGTCTCTCCGAAGACCAGTTCCTCGGCTACCCTGCCCCCTACAAGAACGGCCAGCCGGTCCAGTAACTCTGAGCGAGTCATCAGATAACGGTCCTCGGTGGGCTGCTGCTGGGTATATCCCAGGGCGCCGATCCCCCGGGGGATGATGGAGATCTTGTGCACCGGGTCAGTATGTTCAACGGATTCCGCCACAATGGCATGCCCGGACTCATGGAAGGCGATGGTCTCTTTTTCCTTTGGGTTCATCACCCGCTTCTTTTTTTCCAGCCCGCCAATGACCCGGTCGATCGCCTCATCGAAATCGACCGGCTCCACTTTTTCTTTGCTTTTCCGGGCCGCCAGCAGCGCGGCCTCGTTAACCAAATTGGCCAGGTCTGCCCCGACAAAGCCGGGTGTCCGGGCGGCAATCCGATGCAGGTCCACTTCCGGGGAGAGCAAAACATTCTTGGAATGGATTTTCAGGATGGCCTCCCGGCCGTTGATGTCCGGCCGGTCCACCAGGATCTGCCGGTCGAACCGCCCCGGGCGCAGCAGGGCCGGGTCTAAGATTTCCGGGCGGTTAGTGGCGGCCATGATGATGACCCCTTTGTTGGATTCAAATCCATCCATCTCCACCAGGAGCTGGTTCAGAGTTTGTTCCCGCTCGTCGTTTCCTCCCATCACGTTGATGCCCCGGGCTTTGCCCAGGGCGTCCAGTTCATCGATAAAGATAATGCAGGGAGCGCTAGCCGTCGCCTGGGAGAAGAGATCGCGGACGCGGGCCGCTCCTACGCCAACGAACATTTCCACAAACTCGGAGCCACTGATGCTGAAGAAGGGAACGTTGGCCTCTCCGGCCACCGCCTTGGCCAGAAGGGTTTTACCCGTTCCCGGCGCGCCGAGCAGGAGCACGCCCTTGGGGAGCTTGCCACCCAGTTTCTGGAATTTACCCGGATTCTTCAAGAAATCCACCACTTCCTGAAGTTCATCTTTGGCTTCATCGATTCCGGCCACATCGGCAAAAGTGACCTTGGTGCCATCCTGGGCAAAAAGCTTGGCCTTGCTTTTGCTGAAAGACATGACCCCCATCCCCGGCCCCATCTTCTTCATGGCAAACCGCCAAATCAGAAAAAAGATGCCGATCGGGAGAATCCAGGAGAGAACGTTGCCCAGGAATTTACTCTCATAGTATCCAGAGTAACTGATCTTGTGTTCATCCAGTTCCTTCACCAGGTCGGGGTCATTCACCCGAATCGTGGTGAAACTCTGTTCCTTTTTCCCCTCTTTTCCTTTTATCGTTCCGGTGATGCTTTCCGGTCCGATGGTCAACTTGCTCACCTGTCCTTGGGCCAGGGATTGTTTAAACCCACCGTAAGGAATGCTTTCCACCTTTGGGGAACTAAAATAATTTTGCAGTAATATGAACAGCAAAAAGGCGATCAGGAAATACCAGATACTGAAGTGGGCCTTAGGGGGCAATCCTCCCTTCTTTCTCGGGGGGGGTTGGAGACTGAGGAAAGAGCGGAGTTTATCCTTGAAATTTTCCTGTGGCGTTTTTTCGTTGACTGGCACATCCACCTCGGAGTGACCAAGCGGTTTCGTTACAAGAATGCTTCAACATTGGCGAAAATTAAAAGGTCCCAAAAGGATTTTGCAATCCCTCGGGGGCCTCATATTGGCACCTTCCGGCAACTCCTTAATTCATCCAAAAGATTTAGGGGCCGGGCCTTTCGTTTGAGTAAGGCAGAGCCATGATGACCCTGCCTTGGATACCCCCTATAACGGGGACTATTCAACCTTTTCAGATAAAATCAAAGTATCCCGGCTGAGGGGAGAGGGAACATACACCAGGTCGATTTGTATTTTGCTTAGAGCTTTCGTTTTGATGGCATTCCCTGGGATCGTGGTATCCAAATTTCCTTCGGCCATTTCTTCTGGTTTAAGAGTCTTCCAAAAGGGATAAACCTTGGACATCTTTTCTGTGGGCTTATAAGCAATGGGCTTCCCGGCTTCGTCCAGGTATTCGAGGGTAACCGCCTGGATATCCAGGAGACCTTTTGTTTTATTCGTGATCTTGATGTTCCCCCTGAGGGTGGGCGTATCAATAATCTCTTTAGAAGCTGTGTCAACCATCATGGAAACTTTAAGATCGTTAAGCAACACCGCAAAATTCTTGCCCATAACCTCAGCCTTCGGTGGAACCAAATTCTTTTCGACCCGCTCTTGCTTGGGAGCTTCTACCTTCTTATCCGTAGTACAACCCAAAAATCCTACGGCCAGACTTAACGCTAAAATTGTGAAGAACTTTGTGTAATGCATATCTTACCCTCCTTTTATTGAATAATAATTTACGGCCCCCAATATCCATCCCCTTCTTTGAGTGGGATTGTCTGGGCGATAATCATTGCTGCGGATTCAAATTACCTCCCTTCCTCCATCTAATTTCTAAGCGACTAAACAATAAAAAAAGGCGCAGAATCTGCCCATTGGGCAGGGGCCAAAGGATCTGGCTTACGTACTCGGGGAAGAATCGCCCAGGAGTCTTTTGGCTTCGGCCAGCTTGCCGAGGAATTCATTCTTCTTGAATGCCGCATACCATTTCCGCACGATAATCCAGCCGCCGAACCGGGTAACATTTCGATCCCACATTCGGTACCACACCCCCCATCCCACCCGGAGGTTATGGAGGTAAAAGAGGAGCATCGGGAAAGAAAGGATGTGCAGCCCCACTTTGAACATGTGTCTGAAGCGGTAGAACCGGCCCATGATCTGGAGGATGGAAGCCTGCATCTCCTCCGGGGTCATCGGGTCATCCGGGACAAAGAGGGGGAAGTTGCCGTCGTAGTATTCCCAGCCGAGGGTTGTTTTCGGAAAGATCCTGCTCTGCTGACGGAGTCTGCGGGTCAACTCCGTCCCGGGCAGCGGGACGGGCAGGAGGACCTGGACGGTGTCAATTTTCGACTTCTTGATGAATTTCCGGAAATACTGGATCCGCTCCTTCGCCGACATGCGGAACTGCACCCCTGCGGCCAGGGGATATCCGAAGATGAACATGCCATGGACCCAAAAACCCGCCCGATTATACACCCGCGATAGAGAGACCATATCCTCGGGTTTCAAGCGCTTGTTCATGGCCTTCAACTCCTCGGGAATGGGCGATTCAAACCCAATGGCCAGATTGCTGATCCCCGCCTCGCGCATGGCCTGGAGCAACTCCGCATCCTTGGCCTTATCCAGACGGATTTGTACCACGACTTTAAAACGGGTTTTGACTTTGTGCTGATATTCATGCAGCAGCCGCAAAAAGCGCAGCGTTTCCAGCCTGTCCTGGCCGAAAAGATCGTCGACAATGAAGAAACGCTTGGCCCTGTATTTTTCAAATGAGGAGGCGATCTGCTCGATCAGACGCTCCGGGCGGGCTGGGCGGGCTTTGCCCTTGACCGTGCAAAACTCGCACTCCATGCCGCAGCCGCGGATCCGTCCCACCGGATACAGCTTGATTTTGGCATAGCGCAAGAGCGAGAAATCAGGGATCGGAAGGTGGTCGAAATCCGTCAAAAGGGCTCTTTCCCCCGTCCGGACCGCAGCTTGTCCATCGCGGTACACAATGCCGGCGATCTCGTCTATTTTCCTCTTTCCGGAAAAGAAGCCCAGCAGATCCTTGATCGCCTCTTCCCCCTCCCCGATAACAACAATATCCACGCCGTTGTCCAGGGCTTCGTCAATATTTTCGTCGATAAAATGCTGCCCGCCGGCAATGGTCGGCACAGACCGCCCATGATAAAAGCGAGCCAGCTCATACAGCCGGGGGATCGTGCTGGTCAAACCCCCATAAAAACCGACTACATCGGCCGGCCTCAGCCTCTGGAGAGCCTCGTGGTCTGGCAATCCGGCCCCATCCTTCGGTCCGGACCGCCGGTAGTTGTTCTCATCGATGACTTCGACATCCCAACCTTCGATCTCATTGACGGCGGTTGCCACGGTAACAGGCCCCAAGGCAGTCGTGACCCGGGCAACCCAGGAATAAACATTAAAAGCAGGAAACGTCGGGATCACGACTCTCAGCAGCCGACGCCTCTTCGTATGATGGCCCGCAGGCTCAATCATCGCATCCATTAAATCTCCTCCATTCCGGCCGGGTGGAAAACGGTGTGAAACATCATTTGATAGGGCTCTTTGAGAAGGTTCATCGCCCCCCGGAGTACCCTAAAATGGGCTATATCCGGCATTCCCAAATCTATATTTACACTCTGAGCCTGTCTGTATTGGATGTCAAGCGTTTTCATAATGTGCGAAAACGTGCCGGAATTTGTTCGGGGATAATTACATCTCCCAAGGTCAGGTAAATCATATCGATGAATGCATTCAATGTCCTGTATCCACTGGCCCTGTTCTTCACGATCTTGATAATACGATTAATTCCCTCGCCGACCGCATTGGTTATCGGGGTGCTGATAAAGGCAATCACGTGCTCCCAGTGTTTCTTGAGGGTCTTCACAAACTCCCGAAGTGGTTGCAGGCGGCTTCGGAGCGCCGCGGTCATCCAGCCTTTTAGGAACGTC
>Ga0315276_10005103_pt1 | contig 12095 bp, 4 predicted proteins | sample YL17G05_0_MG_FD_204542 | JGI IMG/M metagenome (GOLD analysis project Ga0315276, IMG submission 204542) | Sediment microbial communities from Yellowstone Lake, YNP, Wyoming, USA - YL17G05_0 | ecosystem: Environmental > Aquatic > Freshwater > Lake > Sediment | place: USA: Wyoming | collected... | reverse complement strand
TTAATCCTTCGCTGCCGGTATCTGCCATTGTTAATGTTAAATCGGGCAGGTTGGTTCCGTAGAGGAAACTTGTTTGCTTTGTAGAGGTGAGGTTGTCGCCGGTTAATATTGCTTTCAATAAATGAGATCCGCCGCTGATGCGGGTGTTGTTTAAAGTGATTTCTAGATGGCCCGGACCATCGATAGATAAGCTGCGTTCTTCCACTTTTTCATTATCGAGGTATAGACAAAAGCTTTGGGAAGTCGAGAAACCCTTTCTCGAAAGGGTTTCCGGTTTTTCTCCAAAATAGTCGATCTTGACAATGACATTTTCACCGGCGTCTTTGTACTCGTACTTATCGGTGGCAATACCTATTAACACGGCATCCCCTACATCAAATGCCATCCGCCCGGATACAACAAGATTATCCTCTTTATATAACCCATATACCAACTCATGCGCCCCCGCTTCAATAGTACTAAATGAATAAGAAGTGACGGCATTGCTCTGTCTGTCCGCTGAAACGGTTACGCCGGTTTCACCCAGGAAAGTCCATTGATCGGAAGGCGTGGCTACCCAGCAGCGCAGCGTAAGCATATCATCCCGGTTGGCTTCAAACATATAAGCCGCTTTAATGGTTTCACCAGGACTGTATTTACCTTTTTCCAATTCCGATTTAGCTACTTTAACTACCAACCCTGAGACGTCGAAAGAATGGCTGCCGGAAAGTTCTTCTTGCGATGAGACGGAAGATACAAAACGCCAGCTAATGCCGTAGGTTCCGCCGATGGTATCCGCCGGGACCTGGAACGTGGCGGAAGCAGAGGAACTTAATGGCAGCGTCTGACTTTCGCCGAAGGCGTCAACAGATATTATTCCGCTTTGTTCGCCGTCGGCGAGGGTGAATACAGCGTGGATGACTTCGCCGGGTGCATAGACCTGTTTATCGGTTTCCACGCTGATTTTATCTTTGAAATGGAGATAGATATCGTTTAAATGAATGCCTTTGCCGCCTTCATGGTAGATGCCGTAAAAGACTTTATCCTGTCGTTTTTCATCCAGGGGGATTTCGAATACCAATGAGACGGAACCGCCGCTGCCGGAGGACATGATAAATGTCCGTTTTTCGCTGAAATTGCCCCAGTTGATCATGGCTTCCAGTGGGGCGTCGGATTGATTTGGGGAGGAAATGGAAAGGGCTAATTGGGCAGTTTCGCCGATGTTGTAGAGGGAGCGGTCCAGGGTAGCTTCGACATTCAGGGTGATTCCATTTACTTTGAAAGTGAAGTTACCGGCAACGAGGCCGTTTGTTACGCCGGGGCCAGTAAGCGAAAGGGTGTAATTAAAGGGGTAGTTGCCGGTGGGGCAATCGGCTGGGGCGTCGATGGAGATTCCGTCGATAGTGATTTCTTCGCCGGGTTCCAGGGAGATTTCGCGTTCCTGGTAGAGGGTATCGAAAGCGGATATTTTAAGGCGGGCTTCGCCGCGCAAATGGCCTTCGTTTTTTAGTTTCAACGCGACATCGGCGTAGGAACCGGCGTTTATTTCAAGGTTTTGGGGGAGTTCGGTTACTTTGATATCCGGGCCGGTGATAGTAACGGATGAAGTGGTCTGGGATAGGGTATTGCCGGAAGCGTCGAGTAGAGATACTTTTATGTTGTTGGTCCCGGCGGTAAGGGAAGAGGTTTCGATGGGGAAGGTTTGGTTGAGTGATGAATTGGAGTTGATTGTGATGGGTTCTTCGGCGCGGGTGTTGGGGGTTTCTATTATTAAGGTTCCGTTAAAGGGGTTGAAGCCGGTGTTGGTAATATTGACATCGATGGGGATGTGGTCGGTTTCGGGGGAACCGATGGAGAGGGCGGCGGTAGTTTCGTCGGGGTTGAGGATTTGGATGGGGGTAATGATTGTTGTGGGGATTTTGGGGCTGGAGATGGAGAGGGTATAATTGGATTTTTGGGGGAAATTATATTCGATGAAATCCTGGAGGGATTGGTTGGGTAGGAGGTAGTAGGAGCGGGTTTCGGTGAGGATGGGGGTTGTGGGGTCATCGCCAAATATAGTTATGGTAATGGGGATGAGGCCGGCAGAGGAGTCGGTGTTGGTGACATTGTATTGGATTTGGTTTGTGCCGGTGGGGAAATTATTTGTTGTTAATATAACGTTACCTATCCCGGAGGGTAAAACATTAAATAAAAATTTTGGAGGGTCCAGGGGCGCTTTTATAAAAGTGCCCCTGGTCGTATTTGAAGGAACAGGCGGTGCCAGTTCCCTACCGATTTGAATTTCGGGGATTGAGATCGATTGGTATTGTAATTGGTAAACGCCGGGGGATAGGGAAAAGTTCAGGGAATCGTTAATGGGGGATTCGCCGGGATAGAGGTTATAATTTCTATCGATGGAATAAAGTGGAACAGCGGAACCTTCATTAAATAATTCGAAATGTAATGTATCGGTAAAAGGCAGGCCTCCGGTATTGGAAAGTGTATAGTCGATGTTAACGGTTCCTTCGCGGTAGGCGGGCAGGACATTGAGGGAAAGATTTTCGACATAGCCATATTTAACGGTCACTGTTTCGCTTTTTTCCAAATCACCGGTAATAGCGACGGTGTAGTTGGTATCGGTGGAGATCGTATCGTTAAAAGTCAGCACTCTTTCTTCGCAGGGTTCAAGAGAAATGGTCTCATCCAGTTTAACCTGACCCCCGACCCCTGACCCCTGACCCCTTATCTCAACTTTTATCTTTCCTTCATTTTTCAAATTTATATTAATATCAAAGGGTTCATTTCCGGCGTAGGTGGGCGCGATTATTTCCATGGTCACGGAGAGTTGGGTAACTTCCAGGAGCATTTCACAACTGCTTCCTGTTCCAGCTTGCACTGTTAAGCGCCAGGTCCCGGTTTCGGTTTCGTTAAAGGTAAGGGTATCTGTATAACTTTGTCCGGCGGCAAGATTCAGGGATTGTTCCGCCAGGATTTCTTCCGTCCCGGAGGGGGATGTTTTTTTGAGGGTATAGGGTAGGTTGGAAACATCTTCATTGGTGTTGTTTTGAATTTCGATGTTGATAGCGCGGGGTTCGTTGGGTTTGAGGTAATTGCCGCTGTCGGTATTATCTGTTTCCCCCGCTAAAACTACGGAAATGGTTCCGGCTTTCACCTTGAAATTGTAACGGCTGTCGGCCAGCACCTGGCCCAGGGGGGAGAGGAGTTCTGTTTTTAATGTATAGTTGCCCTGGGCAAGGATTTTATTGGTTAATAGGTCGATATTGCTGCTCTCGCCGGAGGTGAGATTGACATTGTAGGTCTGGCTCCACAGCTCTTCTTCCGTTAATCCCAGGGAAAAGTTGACCTTAAAAAGGTTGGTGACTTCTGTATATTCGTGATACGCTCCCAGTAATCCCGCGCCGTATAATTTCCCATTCAAAAAGATAAGGCTGTTATTGAAGGTTATATTTTCCGCGGCTAACACAAAGGTATTCTTTTCATTATCAAGATAATAGAGTTTATTTGAAAAAAAATCCACCACAACTATTCGCCCGTTTTCATCTTTCGCCAGGTTCCACACGCCATATGGCGGGAACCCTTCATAATTGGTATAGTTTACCCAGTTGGTTCCGCCGGCAACGCCTGTGACGTCAAAGGATTCCAGCGTCCTAACATCATTCCAGTTATAGGCATAGCCCGTGAGCCACAGCATGCCACTGGCATCCATGTACAGGCGGTTTTTATCCCAGGGCAGCATGGGGGTATTGGCGGAAGTATAATCGGCGGCGATGACCAGATCGCTGTTAATGTATTTCAAATGAAATTGAGCGGAACTGTCCCAGCAGGCGGCCCAGAGGCCGCCGTAGGCATCCTTTGCCAGCGAATGCGCATAAATTATATCGGGATAAACATGCCAGCTTCCGTCATAATAATACATCTTTTGATAGCCGACCCAGACCCGCCCTCTTTGATCCACCACCATTTTATCGGGATATTCGCTCCGAAATTCAACGGGAAACGGTAGGGGCTCATATTCTCCATTATTTATCTTGAGTATTCCTCCGTTCGGGTAAAGGTAAGGATAATATCCATATATTTTGTTTTCGCTGTCAATGTCCAGTCGTGAGACATCCAATATTAATTTATTCCCGGGGAGTGTGTAGTAATTGGTCCACTGCTGCCGCTGGAAATCGTACATGGAGATGCCGTACTGGGTCCCGGCCCACAAGCGACCGGCGTTATCCTTGACCAGGCAGTAGATCATGCCTAACAGTTTGTGGCTGTCGATATCCAGTGTGTGATGGGTCCAGTCGCCGGTTTGGTACTCCAGGAATCCTATTTCGCAAATAAAAGCAGCGTTTTCCGCATCGTCCCCGACAGCGGGAATGATTAATTTAAGGCTTTTAAGTACGGGATAATCGGTTTCGTTGTAAAGTGTAAAAGTCGTGGTATATTGGATTAACCCATTTATGAGATTGGCGTTGGCATCGCGGAGGCGGAGCCTGGCCCATAATTGGCCGTTGACGTTTTCTATCTCCTGGACGGTATAAGAGGTATATCCGGGGCAGATGCCGGATAGGGGAAATTCCTGCCATTGCCCGCCAATGGTTTTGCATAACTTATCATTATAAGCCAGCCAGATGCCGCCGTCCGCGGTTTGGGTAAGACCGCACATGTAATTTACGGTCCCGGTGGGGATAGTGACTTTTACAAAAGAAGTCCCGTTGAATTTGGCCAGTCCTTTATAGGTTAAAGCCCAGACAGCGCCCACGCCGTCTACGGCCAGGCCATACACCGAGTTTGAGGGCAGGCCGTTGGTGGTGGTAAAGGTTTTCCATGCGCCGGTGTTGGCATTGAAAACGGAAACTCCATTGTCGCTGGCGATCCAGGTCGAAAGTAAGCCGGAGTAATTGGCTGCGATGATATCGTAAACCCAATAAGATGGGAAGCCCTGGTCAGGGGTGTATTGGGACCAATTGCCGCCGGTGTCGCGTCTTAGTACTCCGCCGCCGCTTGTACCCAGCCACAGTTCACCATTGGGATGAAAAAATATTTTACTGATATTATAGTCCAGGTCGTGGAGATGGGTGATGTTTTTAGTAGTCTTATCGTATTCCAGCAGGCCTTTGTCGGTGGCCAGGTAGAGTTTGGAGCCGTTTTGGTAAGCTCTTTCCATCAGGTTGTAGGGAATAAATTCGCCGCGTGTTTCTTCTTCGATTCCGCCGCTTGACGCCGCGGTACGGATAACCCGGGCTTTCAGTGTCCCGTTTTCAAGCGCACCGGCGGAAGTGATTTCGGATTTGCCGGTTATGGTTTCGTTGTCGAAATAGTTCCCTTTCAAGGTATAGGAATTTAATGAGGCGGTTAAGCCAGTGACGGATACGACGAATAATTTCTCACTTTTAACATTGGTCAGGGTTTCGGTGGTTTGTAAAATCAGCCGGTAGCTTTCGGTTTTGCAGGTGGTTGGGACAGTGAGTTGAAAGGTATCATTGACGCCGGGAGCAAGATTTTTTGTTTCTTGTTTTTGAAGGACTGTTTTATTGAAAGGGTCTTTTAATAGAGCCTGGATATCGAATGTACCGCTTTTGCCGCCGGCGTTGGTTATACTTAAATTGATGGTATCCCCGGCGTTATAAGCGGCGGCCGGTTCAGTAAATTCCAATTTCGCGGCGGGCAGGGTGATGGAATGGTATTTTGATAGATATTCCACATTATCGATGGTAAGTAAAACATTGAATGGGTATTCACCCACCGGGGTATCCGCGGTTATAGGAATGGAGTTGGTGAAGGGGTTATCCACCAGGGGCTGCAAGGTGACGTTTTTAACATCCTGGTAGTTCAGTTGAGAAGAACTGATAATCAATTGGCCGTTCAGGGGCTGTCCGGCGCCGGAAAGAATTTTGATATTGGCATTAAAAGCCAGGTTATTACCGGCCTGGGCCTGGATTGAACCGAAACTACCTTGATAATCAAGGGTTAGTGGGTTCGTGGATAAAGTGAAATATTTTATTGTTTCGCGGGCGGCGCTGTCCCGCGCCGTCACTTCAACATAATAAGAAGGACTTAAACCGATGGGGGCCTGGAATTGTTCGGTGATGCGGTATGTTCCTTCCGGGACCTGGATATCCCGCTCCTCGGAGATGCCGGTTTCCGGGCACTTAAAATCCAAATGATACGCTCCGGCGCCTGTGATATCTACGGTTATGTTTGCCGTATCTCCATAATTATAAACGGATTTATCGGCGCGGATAGAGATTTGCGAGCCGTCTAAGAAACTTTGAAGCGGAAAATAGGTTAGCGGTTCCTCTTTGCTTTCATCCCAATACCGGTATTTAAGGATGTACTTCCCTTTTTCAATTGGATGAAAGACAAAGGTTTCGGAAAGGGTTTGCTCCGTGTTGTTGGGGATGTTGATGTCGGTTACGGATTTCTTGTAAACTTCCTGTCCGGAGGGGGATTCCAGGAGCAGTTCGAAGCAGCCGTTTTGAACGTCATAGGTTTGAAATGAGCCATAGACGTAATGCGGGTTTTTAATTTTGATAGGAATGGTGTAGGATGCGCCGGGAATTAGATATTTTAAAGGGCTGCCCGCTGTTTGCAAGGTTCCCGGATCAACGTTGAAATTACTTTTCTTGTAAGAAAGATATTGATAGCGGTTTGCTTCTTTTACGCCGTTGGGCGCAATGACTTCCAGTTTCAAGCGGTACCAGCCGGCGGTATGGATGGGCTGGGGGGTGTAGGCTCCGCTGTAATGAAAGTTACCGTTTGCCATAAAATCGTGGGTGGTCTGGAAAAGGGTTTTAATTTCAGTATATTCGGAGTTTTGTGGGAGGGTATTGCCCTGGGTGGTTCCTTTTTCCAGGGAGAGTTTTATAGTGGAAATACCGGGTATAGGGTTGGATAAATATTGGGAAGCGATGTCGTAATTTATTGGCCCTCCCGGGTTAAGGAATTGGTTTGTATTTTGGCTGCCGTTGAGTTTCAGGGCGCTGTCGGTCACGGCGCCCAGAACGAATATCACCTTGCCCGGTCCGGCTTGTTTCAAAACGCCGTTGGCATCCCTGTATTGAACGCGGAAGGTAAGGGACCATTTAACATAGGGACTGCTGAACCCGGTCGTGGTGAATGAGGCTATATGTGCATATTCTCCGTCAGGAGGCAGGGTTACATTAAAAGAAGGAAAGGATGGTCCTGTACTGGCGCCATGACCAATGGCAAAGAATGGGTCATTGATGTCCAGCGTCTTGGTTTCCGAAGTGGTGTTTTTAAAATGAATGGTGCATTCGACATCTTGACCATAGTAGACCTCTTCGTCTTTCACGGTAACCCACATATAAACCGCATCCTTTATGGTGACAGGGGTGATTATTTTATAAATAGAGAATCTTCCGCTGTCGCTTTCGGTGGGTAATTGAATGATTTCATTTTCCGGATTATACAGTTCATAGTCCACTTGGCAGATACCGTAATCTTTGGTTTGCAGTTCGGGTAAGGTAAAATTTACCACTGCCTGAGTAGTTTCTCCCGGGTTTAAATTGACCGGGGCATCTAATTGATGGAGCAGGGTCGTCCTGTCCGGGGTGTAAACTTTGAGTATTGCTTTGGAGGCGGTGAATTCCGTGTTATTTTCTACCTGTGCATTCAAATTGATTGCCGGTGTAGGGTTTTGTTCCAGGTCAAACATGGGGATAGGCATACGGGGATTCTTAGCAAAAGTGATTAAATCCCTGATGATTTTTATTTCCGAAGTAGTAGCCTGCGAATGGGCGTACGCCCAATCGGTAAACATGGAGGTTAAGATAACGGTTCCATTACCGTAAGGATAATAGAGCAATGCGGGTTCAAGGTTTATTTTTCGTTTCAACAGGATGGTGGAGTTGGAAGGGTAAACTGAAAAATAGCCGTCTACACCAACATCGATCAACTCGTTGGTTGAGGATGAGAGAGCCGGGTGGGTAGATTCGAAATAAGCGGAGTTTCTTAAGCAACTGGAATCCTGGGACCAACCGTAAGCATTAAGAGACTCTCCCTGCGGAACAGGCAGGACGCCATAGGCATCTGAATTTTGTTGGCCCAAGCATATTATTGTACCCCCCTGCGCTGCAAATTGTTCCAATAATGCCTTAAGATACTCGGATTTTTCAATCCCCATTAATCCGCCGGTAGAAATTATTAATACATTGGCTTCATCTACTATTTTTCCCGGATTAAAATCTGTTTCAACATAAAAACAGCCTATGCCGATTTTTCCCAGTAGATTGTCCATTGCAATAACATTTCCTTTTTTAAAAATTCCGACGTAGGGAGACCTTTCAAAATCAAAGGAGATATTGGCGCTTTGGTTACCATCGATATAAAAACTGTAATTATCATCCGGGTTATCGGGCGCTGGACCCGGCGGCGGTGGGTCACATTGAACTTCGCTTCCCTGGGCAATACAAATAACAGAACTGATCAAGCAAAAGAGAATTAGACCTAAAACTATTACTTTTCTCATCATCAACTCCTTTTTCTATTCCTGCGCATATTTCACATTTATTACATATTCCTTGTCTATTTGAAATTCATATTTACCCTCCATTTTCCTAGAACTCTTTACTTCCTTTGTTATCCAGTTCAGTTCCTTACAAGTATACTTCCAATTGACTAAAACCTTTTTTAGTTCAACCTTGATTTTAGTAATTTTTTTCCCAACAATTAATTCTTTTAATTCTTTTAGTTTAAAATAAAACCAGGATAAAATCGAAAATTCTTTTGTGTATACGATATCTTCCCTGAAAACAAAATTTTCTTCTGAGTCCCAACTTTGAATAAAATCAGGAATTATTTTTAAAGGCCAAAATGTTTCCGGATAATCTACAAAATACAATTCTTTATCATCCTTATCAAGGTAAGATAGCTTAGCATAGACGTTCTCCATTCGATCAATACCGCAATATTTTTCAAGACTGCATCCACCAATCCAATCTCCCGTATACCCATACTCTATCTTACCCGTGACTTCAAAATCGTCAAAATCAATTTTTGAAGGAATTACGACATTTTCTGGATATCTAAATAAAAGAAAAAGAAGTGGTGTTTCCTTTGCATCCAAAACGAAAATTAGATTGAAAAATAGAACTAATAACAGAAATATTTTATGCTTCATATTATATCCTCCTATTTATATATAATTCGGCATACCATGCAGCATGGATCACTTATTGCATAGGCATTGCTCTCACTTGTTGTCTTCATATATGCTTTCATATCTTCTCTAAATTGTTCAAACAGATTATTAAGTTCAACATAACACTTTATACTATCCGGATCATATGGGGGACAATTACATTTTGCCTTAACATTATTTAATTTTTCCATGGCCATGCAAAAATTATCTGCAGCATATTTCCTTGCATCATCCTTATGTATATTTTCATGCTGTAGTACACAATCTTTATAGCAACTGCCAAAACCATCTTTATAATTTTTACCATAATTATTCTTAAACCACTTTTCGCTGTGTATTTTTATAGTGTCATCTATAAACAGCTCAATATTGTCTAATTTACATTTATCATTTGCGCATGAATATTTAGAATTTTTGCGCCAAATCTTGTATTCATATCGCCCCCCCGTTAGTCCTCCCCTCATGGATGTTGGCAAGGTTACATTATCAGCAACCACAACGGGTACAATGGTTTTGTTTACTATCGATATTTGGCAACCGGAACTACTTGCTAACATATATCTATTCTCTATTTCAGGTCTTTCTTCTCCATACAGAAAAGTTACATTTATTATATTATCATATTTAATTTCCTTATTTATATCAAATATTTTGCTTGCACCAATAAAAAAATTCAAATTCAAATTCCGACCCTCTTTGAGTGTAAATTCGTAACAGCTTCCGTCATCATTCTCTCTACCGATATAAATCATTCCTATATTTGGAACTTCTATCAGATATTCATAAGCCCCTGCCCTTAAATATCTTATTTTGTAAATACCTCTATCATTGGTCTTCCCAATTTGAGTATCGACAATATTCCCGTTTTCCAATCTGAAAAGGGTAACGACAAATTCCTTTACCGGCAAGTTTGTATTAACATCCAGTACTCTGCCATATACAGACATTAGAAGTCCACTTTGGCCAAAGCATCTGATCGATAATAGTAAAAAAATGAAAAATATTTTAAAGCGATTTAATCTCATGTTATCTCCTTCATTCGGTTTACGGTTTTAATGGGCAAGAAATCGTGGGGCTGCACAAAACTTAAAGCAGAATTCAGCCGGGGAAGCTCGCCACACGTATTTGCTTGTTGACAACTAAGCGCCAAAAATGCCGACATCACACACTCCTGTTTTCGCGTTTTTTTACTGGCACCTGAGAACTACGAAAAAAAATGTCCTTTTTACAAGAACTTCTTTATATTGTATCACAAATCAACTCCTTTGTAAATCATCAAAAATGTTACCTTTGGGCTCCACCGGGCTTGGGGTATTGAGTTTCAGTGTACTGCTGGTCATTGTTCCCAGGAGAAAGATTGTTTTGGCCGGGGCGGTTGGTTTTAAAACGCCGTTGGCGTCATAGGCTTGAAAGCGGATCGTAATAGATTGTTTTGCATAGTGGCTTAATTGGGTATTGGACGTGGGCATTGAGACGTTATGTTGATATTCCCCGCCGGGGGGAAGGACGACCTGGAAAGAAGGGAAAGGTATGTGAAGCTCGTCGTGGTTGATATTAAAGAATGGATTGTTAAAGTCCAGTGTTTTGTTTTCAGTAGTAGCATTTTTAAAGTGAATGGCGAATTCGACGTCCTGGCCCCAATAGACATTCTCGTCTTTCACGGTGAGCCATTGACGGAGATCATCCTTTATCGTTGCGGGAGTAATTATCTTGTAAACGGAGAAACGGCCGCTGTGGCTTTCAGTAGGTAATTGAATGATTTCATTTTCCGCATTATACAGTTCATAGTCCACGTGGCAGATGCCGTAGTATCTTGTTTGAAGTTCAGGTAAAGTAAAGCTTATGGGGATTTGAGCGCTTTCGCCCTGGTTTAAACTGACCGGCGCTTCTAATACATGGAGCAAGATGTTCCTGTCCGGTGTATAGGCCATGAGTTTTGCTTTGGATGCAATGTATTCCGTGTTATTTTTTAGCTGAACATTTAAATCGATCGTTGGTGTAGGGTTTTGTTCAAGGTCAAACATAGGAATGGGGAGTTTGGGGTTTTTGGCAAAGGTAATTAAGTCCCTTATAATACGCAATTCCGTAACCGCTAATTGAAGCAAATTCAATAGTGAATGGAAACTTTTTTCCCCTGTTTGATCTTATTTTATCTTTTTGAAAATCATTCAAATAACGACAGGTCTCAATATCCTGAATGGCCTCACAAATGGCATCCTGCACTCGTTGTTCTGTCTTTTGACTAACGGGCCGACCATTATGAGTGGTTCCTTTATATCCCGTATCATTTGTTAGATCACATCCATAACCGGGAGATGTAGTAAAGTTTACAAAGAAAAATAGCCCGATAAAAATTGGGATAAAAATTTTTGTATTGCTCATGGTCGCTCCTGATAATTAAAATTATTTAGAAAAGTCGATTACAAAGTCTTTTTTTAAAATATGCTGATTTCTTATAGGAATATTCTCTATTGCCTTTTCTATGCTTACGCCATTAAATTCTCCTTCGATGTCAATGCTATATAATTTTTCTTTTAGCCCAATGATTTTATACCGTCCATTGATATCAGTCTTGTTACATGCAGACCTTGAGAAAAAAAGTTGTTTTTCACAATCATTACATGTTGCAGTTACATAAAAATCTTTCAACGGATTATTAAATTGGTCTGTTATTTTGCCTTCAACCCCGGTAGTGCTGTTTAAATCGACCAATACTTTCACTTCGGTCATTTTTTTTCTTTCGATGATAATATTTTCAAATTCCTGGTTGCCGTATCCCAGTTTATCAAACTCTACGTTCATGTTGTAGGCGCCTGGAGGTAAACTATAAACAATCATTTCACCATCATCTAATTCATCTCTATCCGATAGCTCAGCCTGGGCGGGAATAAAAAAAGCACTGTCGCTGAATACGTTTACTCTAATATGAAACCTTTGAGTAAAAATTTCCATGGGATTGATT
>Ga0315276_10005102_pt1 | contig 12096 bp, 6 predicted proteins | sample YL17G05_0_MG_FD_204542 | JGI IMG/M metagenome (GOLD analysis project Ga0315276, IMG submission 204542) | Sediment microbial communities from Yellowstone Lake, YNP, Wyoming, USA - YL17G05_0 | ecosystem: Environmental > Aquatic > Freshwater > Lake > Sediment | place: USA: Wyoming | collected... | reverse complement strand
CGCCGCTTTTTGGAAGTCTTTTTTTTCAAAAAAGGTGTATCCCATCAACAGCATGCCCAAATCTTTCACCCAATCCGGCAGGTGTTCATTTCCACCGATTATCTTCCCAAGGTATTGGACTTCCTCTTCCTTTTTAGTTTTATAAAGCGCATAAAGTAAGGCAATGGCGATGGGAACGGGCATTGTGTCCTTTTCATATCCTTCCCATTCGGCATTCCTGATGAAATCGCTAAGGGTATTAAATTCATGTTCTTCCAGCAACTTTTTCAAATGTCTGAGTTTCTCGCCTTCGAGGATATAATTTTTCACCCTGGTAATGAAATTATTGTCCAGTTCAGGTGCATGAAGCTCCAGCAAAGATAAACGATTGAGCAAAGCGGTGGTTTTTTCGGCATTTAAATCCCAATCCACTAATATTATAGCCAATTGAATCGTGGATGGAATTGTGTTTCCAAAAAAAGGTTTCAGTTCATTTTGGTAGATGGAATTACTTTCATGGAATTTTCCTAAACTCAAGTTGTTCCAGAAATCATCAATGTTTTTTTTTCGCCAGTTGAGTTGTCCGAGGATTTTCTCGATAAATTGTGCATTTCTATTTAATAAGAGTATTTCCTGGGCCAGGACCATGTTCGCAATGATCGATTCATCGATAAGTATATCGGTACTGAGATAAGAGATGAGTCCCACGATTAAGTACCCATATGGTTGTAAAATTGGGTTTTCCTGGAATTGTTTGGCCCGGCTTTCAAGTTCACGTCGTAGCGAAGGCCACATGGTTTTGATATCGGCTGTGTTATTTACGGTTAAGATTAGTTTTGCCTGGAGTATGAATAATTGTGTCCAGGTTTTTAATTGTTGGACCGTTTGTGGGTCTATAAAGAACGAATTTGGGGGTAAATTCTCCGAAATGATTTGCTCAAATTTTTCCAGGCATGCATTGTACTTTCCCAGGTTGGCCAGGACCATGCTTTCCAGGAATGAACAAAGCCAATATATCTGGCTGTATTCTCCCGGTGATGTATTTTTTATTTCTTTTATAACAAGTTCGAGGAAAGTCGCGGCGGCCTGGTTTTTTTTATGTGCGATACACCAGGTGATAAAACTGATCATCTGAATAATCCACCCTTTTTTTCGTATAAACCCATTGATGAAATTTCGGGAATTTACCGGATCCGTTTCCAGGATATCGATAAGCAAACGAAGGTTTAATGCACGTTTTAATTCTAGCGATTTTTTTAATAGCGAATGTTTGGGATTATCACTGAAAATTTGCCGGCAGATGGAAATTTTTCCAGTGCGCCAGGCTGCATAGAATGTAACATAAGAAGCCGATTCGGTAAACCATGGGGCATCGTCTTGTCCGGACAGATAAGTATTATTGAGGATTTCTTCCCATTTTTTTTGATATGACAGCACGACCGCGGCGGCCAGGTTCCCTATTTTAGCAGCCTGTGGATGAAACTTGAGGTGTGTTAATTGGGGTAAGAATGACGTCGATGTTCCTGGTTCTAGGCAAAGATCTTTTAAATGCCTGATCGTTTGCACGGCCTGTACATACATGATGCAATTGTTTAACAATGCTTCATTATCCGGTGTGCGTGGGATTTGCTGGAGATCGGGTATCGGATTATAAGAAGTTTCGTTTTCCCAGAAGATAATGTAAACAGCAGCACGAAGGGATGAGGGGATGGCATCTCCAAGGGGTTTAAGTACATCCTGTTGAAATTTCCGAAGGTCTTCATATTTCCTATCTATAATTAATTGGTAAGCTTCTTCGGCGGCTTTTATTCTTGTCAATAAGGCGGCCTCGATAGCCTTTAAACGGGCCCTTGTTTTTTGTTCATTTATATTTTCAATGGCGGAGGAGAAATTATTTAACTGCTTCGTATTTAGTACCCATCCGCTTTCTACGTACGCCAGCAAGCCTACGAGGAAATTTCCTTTCCGCGACTGAATAGAAGATTGAGCAATGAGTTTTTGGATGTATTGAAGCACACTATTCCTTATGATTTTCCATTTTGCGGGGTATTGTTCGGCGCTACCGGACCAGCTCCCCATTTCCGCTAAGAAGGATAGACTGGATAAGTAATATACGAGTGATAATAAATCGTCTTTCGATACGCCATTTACAAGGTAAATTGGCGCCTCTGCCGAGCTTCCTTCTAAATATTGAATAAGATGCTGCATTATTTTTCGACCTTGTCCGAGTTTATTGTTCTTAAAATAGGATACCGCCAGGAAAAGTAAAAAAGTATTAAAGTGGGCTTGATTATCCCGTATATATGGAGTTTTACCTAAACTGGAATACCACCTGACGGCTCGATCGGCCATATCGCTATTTAATTCTTTATAGCCGAATAAAAGGCTAATTTTAAAAATAAGTTGGGGTTCGTTAAGGGCTTCAAGGCCTTTAAGTATTTGCATCGCTTCCTCTATATTGCCTGCTTTTAATTGGCTTTCACTCCATTTACAGATGGTTTCGATTTTATAAGCGGTTCGTTTTTCTATGGGGATAGATGTAAGGCCATCGATGTTTTGTACTAATTGACTAAAATCCCGGTTGTAATACATTGCCCAGGCATACAGTTTTTCCCTGATTGGGAGAAAAGGCGCATCGAGTTTATCACCGGGAGGAAGAAACCTAACGATGGAGACGGCAGCCTGGGAATAGTCGGTTCCAGCGGGATTATTATGTTTCAAGGCTAGTATCTCCAGGATACAAAATCCCAATTGAGTGAGTGGTTCATTAACAATAGGTTCGTTTTTATCTTTTAATACTTCCAATGCATTATAATCCTGTCTCAGCAGTGAACGGGCGAGATATCTTTGTCGGTTCAGCTTCCGGAGTAACTTTAATGCGCCGATGATCGAACTGTTTGCATTTTTTTCATTTACGGCCAATAATTGAATGGCTTGAAAATCTTTTTCACTGTTGAAAGTAAGCCAATTGTATAGGTGATAAGATGCACGTATGGATTTATTTACCAGGTATGAGAGCGGTAATAAATTCTCTTTATAAAGGATGAGTGCGGATTGAATGTCGCGGCTCACAAGCAAATTGGCGTATTGCCTGGAGAATTCTTTTACTTTACGTTTTTGCATCCATTCGGTTAACGCCACGGGTTATCCTCCTTGATTAATTTTTTTTCCTGAACCTTTTTCGAGATATTGTTGAGCCTTTTCTATGTTTTGGTTTCGCTGCCATACGATAGAGAAAGATATATTGGCACCGGCGGGAATGTTTTCTTCATTTTTGACCTGGTAATACCATCGCAGCAAATCCAGTGGTGCGATAAAAGAAGCGGTCTTTTGGGCCAGGTTGTACATGGTTTCGTCGAATCCGTAGATTTTAAAGAATCCGAAAGTTTCACGCCAGCAAGACATATGGTAACCAATGGCCATAAAGCTTTGTGCCCTCAACAAATAGACTGGTCCGGGACGTTTATGTGGGGGGATTCGATTGGTTACCTGGATAGTTTTAGCCGGATTACCCAGCATACTGAGAACTTCCATTAAACGGTTCACGATATCTTCCCTCCACTCTGCGAGCTCACCGGCCTTTTCATATGCTTCTGTGCACAAAAACAGATGCTGGGGATGAAGCCGGTAATTGAAATAAGTTTGGGCGATCTCAAGATGAATGCCGATGTTGTTTGGCTCATGGTGTAACACTTTTTGATAAAAACCGATGGCTTGTCCATAATCGGGTGGTGATTGAGCCAGGAGAAATTGAGCTTCCAGTTTATATAGACTCTGAGGGGGGATCGCAAATAATGGAGATGATTGGCTTTCCCGGAGAATTCCCAAATTGGATGATGCCTGGTCCAATTGTTTTTCTGTTAATAACCGATGGATGATGCATCCAGGATTATATTCCTTCAGCACCTCGTTAAACATTTCCAATACTTCATCAAGGGTGGGGCGATCTTCCGGGAAGAAAGCACATATTTTTTCGATGATTGGTTTAAATGAAAGGAAATCCGGTGACCATTCCACGGGGAATTCGTGATTATAAGTTTCAATAACTGCTTTAATAAAGGAAAAGGGATCCTGGAGCCTAGGGGGCTGCCAATCGAACATTATCAACGCCTGTAACGTTCGCCCCAACGAGTATATATCGCCGGAAGTAAACAGGCCGGGATCATTCCCACGGGTGCGCAGAATTTCCGGTGCAATGAAATGAAGCCAAGCGACATCGTCCTGGTTATTCAATCGATCGAAAGGGGGCATGACCCTGGCCAGGGTCGGCAAAAGGATAAAGCGTTTATCCATTGCGGCAACCCTGCCGGGGTGAATCACCTGTTGAGGCAAATCGGCGCTGTGCAATTCTTTTAAATGTTCACAGAGATCGATGGCCAGTTTTATGAAACGCCAGTGGTAAAAAGGGGTATTGGCTGCCAACAAGGAGCGTAACCGTTCAAGATTTAAAGGTTGAACTCCGGGTTTATAATGGATATCCAGGCGATTTTCATCAAAATGCAGGTCGGCGGATTGTATGAATTCTTCTTGTAGATATTGGATATTTTCGGGTAGGTCGGTATGAAAGGCTGTTTCCATGGATAATTCTTTTACATAATGGGTAATCCCGTCATGAGGCTGAATGAGATTACCCTCGAAGTCATCAATTGGCATTTGTTCCTCTCATGTTTTTCATTTTTCCCCTATGCTCTCGAGAAGTTGGGATAAAGGTTTATGGAATGACATCAATAGAGTCTGGTTTCCGGTTCTTGCGACATTTTCTATAGTGGTCAGCATTTCCATTACCTGCGGTTGGCGGTCTTCGGGTATATCCGCATAATGAGCGATAGCCCGGTCGTAGAGCGAGCGCATGATGGGGTTCATCATGGACCTCGGATCAATAAACATAGACGTCGCCGGCTGTGCCTGGAAAGTATTATTAAAGGCTCTTTGGGTTGTGGATGGCCTGGCAGTTTCGGGTTGAAAGTGAGCAGGATTTTCATCCAGGGGATTAACTGTTATACCGATCCCGGACTGCATGTCCACTTCCAGGTTTTTCTTTCTTTTTTCCAGTTCTGCCTGGCTCATTTTGGCGCTGCCTTTATAAACCAATTCACACTGAACCTGTTGCCCACTGACCAGGTTTTTGGCATGGGCAATAAGAATATCGTTCTCATCAAGGGTTAACCCAATCTCGAGGGGGATGCGGTCTTTGATCCGATCGAGGGGAATTTCAAATTCACCGATCATGGTTACTTTTGCCAGGTCTATTTTTGTGCCTTCGCCCTGGTAGACTTTGATCCTGGCGGCAGGAGTATAATTCCCCATACTGGAAAATTGGTGAGCACCCCGTGTAGGGATAGGGGTTTCCTTTTGAATAATAGGGCTTAAGTAACTTCTATTTTGGATTTCATCATAAACCTCGACACTAAGTGTATGGCCGGTGACGTCGATAAGATTCGGTTCAATGTTCGGGTCAGTGTCCGGATCAGGGTCCGGATCGATCCCGGCAGCAATTATACCGGCCCCGATCGCGACAATTTCATCCGGGTTTACCCCATCTTCAATTCCCCGCATAGGGGTATTGGGAAATCTCTCTTTAAGAACTTTTTTCACCAGGGGTACCCTGATGCTTCCTCCCACCAACAAAATTTCAGTGATATCATCTTCCGTATAGTGATGTTTTTCCCTGGGCACCTTCATTGCGGTATCGATCCATTTCAGAGAATTTTTAACTAAATCGTCAATGAATCCATTAAATTGTTCCATAGTCAGTGTTTCATTAAATGGAATAGGGCGACCTTCGAATTTGTCTATTTGCGGTAAATTGAACTGGTATTCTTCCCTTGGAGGAGGGCCGCAAAGTTTTTTCTTGCCGTCTTCAGCATACAATTTCAGTCGTATTTTTAAGGTCTTTCGTTTTTCTTCTGTCAGCGTCTTCGCATAACCCGGTTTTTTTTCTTCGATGCACTTCAACATCCAATCGACAATCCGGTTATCGAAGTCCCCCCCACCCAGTCTGGGGTCGCCTCCTGTACCGATGACTTCGAGATTTCCGCCGATCATACTGATGACGGTTACGTCAAAAGTGCCGCCCCCTAAATCATAGGCAAGAAAGAGATTTTTTTTACCATCATCCTGGTGCGCCACGCCATAAGCGTAGGCCGCGGCAGTGGGTTCATTCAAAATCCGAAGTACATTGAGGCCCGCCAATTGACCTGCTGCCTTGGTGGCTTCCTTCTGGGGCGATTGAAAGTAAGCCGGGCAGGTGATCACCACCCCGGTTATTTCTTCTCCTAACGCATCTTCAGCCAGTTCTTTAATCTTCTTCAAAATCATGGCAGAAATTACCTGTGGTTTGTAATTTTCTTGGCCCAATGAAATCAAGACATCCTTACCCATCTCTCTTTTTACTTCAACTACAGTATTCTGGGGATTATTTGCCTGGTTGCGTTTGGCGGTCCAACCAATTACGATTTTGCCATTTTTTGTAAGGCTTACGACGGAAGGTAAAATCGGGAATCCTTCCAGGTTAATTACTTCGGACTCGCCGTTAATGAAGCGAGATGCCGCGCAATACGTTGTTCCAAGATCAATACCAATGATAGCCATTGAAAACCTCCTTTTATATTTATTTATTAAAAATCTATTTAGCTTACAATCACCTGGGGAAACTGCAAAATTTGGTCATGGAGCCTCCAGCCGCGCCTGTGTATTTGTATGATCACATTCCGCGGACATGATGGATCGATCGATTCACCATCCGATTCGACTGCTTCGTGGATCTCCGGGTCAAACTGCTCTTCTCCTATTTTAATCGGGATAGGGGTACATCCCCATTCCTTTAATACGGATTCATACTGATTGCGCAGAACTTCCAACGCTTTTATCCAGGCGGCTTCCTTTTCATCCCGTTCAATCGGGTCCTCATTTTTAAGTAAATCATCCAGGTGATTCATATGATCTAGTAAATCGATAAACAATTTGTTAAACACCGAAATCATCGCACGTTGGGATTTCTCTAACTGGAATTTTTTTAATTCACCCAGTATTTTTTCTTCACTTTGCCGCAGTTGATCCGTATGGGTATACACCGTATTGGAAAGATGGATTACCTGGTCGAGTATTGGATTTTGATTTCCCAACCGGGCCAATCCCTGTTTTATCACTTTTTGTGTTTGCAGCGATTCTTTCAACAAAGATATCGTCTTTTTTTCAAAATGGGGCGGCGCCCCACCCCTCCTTGCAAGGCCCTGGGGTTTTTCTTCCTTGCAGACAGCAGTATTAATTTTTGTTTTTTGAACAAGCTTCTTCAAAACATTGGTAATCATGTAAGTTCTCCTTTAATTATTCATCAAGTCCATAGATATATGTTCAAAAGCCGCCAGAAATTCGTTGGCTGAAATCGGATTTAATTCCCCTTTCCGTTCGGGCATATTGAAAAGGTTCTCCACCTCTTCATCATTAATTTGTTCTATTGCTAAATTAAAGGGGTGACACAGAGTCGGAAAATCCGGGTCATCGATACAATTTTTATTTTTCCCCGGAATGATTTTTAACCTGGGGGTGATCGAATCCAGTTCTTTATCCCATTTTTCAATTTCTTTAAGCCAGAACTCCAGGTTGGTGCATTTTAACCTTGACCACAATTCGTCTGCTTTTAATAAGCAGGAAATTGTAATCTCATCAAAATAGATATCCTCATTCATTTGAGAATTACGGTTATGGCCGGGGAGAGGAATGCCGACCAATTGCGATGGTTCCATTTGGGGAAAAGGATGCTGTTTAAAAATAAGTTTTCCCAAACAATCCGCTTCCGAAGCATACAAAAAAGATTCATACATATCTACCCAGACAGCGCTGTCGTCTTTTAATCCCATGTTTAAAATACGGCGTTTTTCCGCTGGTTCGAGATTATACTTTTCTCTTAGTTTGTTTATTTCGATTCTTTTTTCTGTTCTTTCCTCTTCTAATTTTTTCACACCGCTATTATATTCCTCTTCGGTTATTTCATTATGATCGCGTTTTTTTATAAGTTCACTTCGGCTGGTTCTGAAGTCGCACCCTAATTGTCTTCGATATGCCCGATCTTTTGCTGCTACTTCAATTTCCGAGGCGGTAGGAGGTAGCCCGAGAAAATCAAGGTAGCTTCCAGGCTCTCTTCCCAGCGGTACAAAATAATAATCATCAATCCAACTTCTTGTTGAGTTCATTTTATCCTCCGCTTTCATGTTTTCTACTTTTTCGATAATTATTCATCTAATAACCTCGATTCCATTTTTCTATTTCATCTAATTGGCCCGATAGATTTTGCTTGAGTTCTATGGCTTCGGCGGGCAATTCCTCGATCACCCGACGGGCTTCCTTGAATCTTTTATTTTCTAAATGTTTTTTTATTTTAGCAATTGCATTATTAATGATATTTTGTTGGTGTTTGCATTGAACCTCCAGTTCATCTATCTGGTTCAGCAGATTCTCCTTGAGTTCTTCGGCTTCGTCGGGCAATTCCCGGATTACCTTGCGTGCACCGTCGAGATTTCCTTTGGTAACAAGTTCCTGGACTTTTTTTTTGATCTCTATATTGAGCAGCAGATTTAATGCTTCATTAATTACCTCGCTAATTGTCATATTTTTGAATTCATTTCCAAATTTTTCAGCCAGATCTTTTATATACCGCTTGAGCGGCAAGCGTTTAACGAACCCCCGTAATGCAATGAGAGCTTCCTGGTGATATATATTTGTCTCGTCGGTAAAAGCAAAATGAAACTTATACCACTGTAGAAAACGGGTTAGTAATTTAAATTTGGGATCAAAGGATAGATTGAAGTTTGTTTCAAGTCCCATCAGAGATATTGGCCCTTGAGTATTGCCCGGAATCTCCAAAAAAGAGTAGAAGTCCGGGTAAAAAACCTGGAACCAGTACTCCATCAGCGACAGGTTACCCAGTTGACCTTTCTTCATTTCTGCAATATCGATGCCGGTTTGTCGACTTCTCCACGGTTGTGCCGCACATTCCAACCACACCAATCCCGCCATGGACTCAAGCCAGCGGGATAAAAAACCGGGCCTTGGCAGCACTTTGATCACATCATTTTGGGATGTATCGCATTCCCGTTCCATCACGGCAGCGGTTTTTTTATAAAATAAAACCAGGTCATACCAGGCCGAAGCTGAACCGTCGCCGCGCATGATCCGCCAGAGAAGAACCCTGACATAACGTTTCCAGTATCTTTCGTAGGCCTCGATATCGCGTTGTCCACCGGTGAGGGTGATAAGGTTTCTCAACACATTCGGTTGGTCTCCGTCGATTAAAAGGATATTTTCCAGGGCCAATCGGGCTTCCGCACTATTATTGTTATAAAATGCATGCGTGGCGGCTTTAGAAAGCCTCTGTACATTTTGAACGGGCTTTTTATACCGGATAGTAATAAGTATTTCCGTTAAACGAACTTCACTATTTTGGCTTTCGATATGAAATTTTTTAATAATATCCCGGCTCATTTCATAAAGAGATGGGTGAGATCTAAGCATATCCAATGTGATGGGCTTCTCGGGAAAATACAATTCGCTGGTGAATAAAACCTCTTCAAGTAATCGCATACGTTCGGGGTTATTTGATGATAAATTCCGAAGGTGCTGCTTAACGGTTTCCCTTTTTTCCCCTTGCGGCAATATATAGAGATATAAAAGAGCCACGGGAAAATATCCGGGGGTTGCTTTTCCATCCGCCATGAATATCCCGGCCAATGGTTCCAGCCATTGGCATGCTTCTTCCGCCATACCCAGGGAAACGGCGTAGCGCCCCCCAAGGTACAGCAAGCCGGGATCGCGATAACCGGCCTGGAAATATTCTTTTAAACGGACCAGCAGGGCCAGCCTTCTTTCAATCGTATATACTTCCGGCGCTATCCGATTCATTTTTTATTTCTCCATTGATTCTACTCTCAGGCTGATAGTGTGGGGCCATGATGGGGGACCCGCTTCATCTTCCATTTCGATTTGCAAATCCAGGTTGAGTGTTCCCACAGCGATAGCTCTGACAGAAAAGCTCAATTCGATTGTTTTTCCCGGGAATAATTCAATGTCTTTTTTTTCGACCCATTCTTCCGTGATCCGGTCTTGTCCTTTTATTTGGGCTTTGATTTTATTGATGGGGGCGGCCCCGGTATTTTTAAAAGCCAGGCGAATTTCTTTGTATTCATCACAAACGAGCGCCCCCGCCTGTGAGATTTTTTCTATTTTACACGGAATGGGAAGAAATACCGGGTTACGCAGCCACTCAATCCTGTCTTTAAATAACCAGTAAACAAAACGTCCGTCATCTGTTACCAGTACTTTCTCAATGCTGGGAGAAGGATAAATTTTCGCTTCGTTGCCGTTTAAAGAGAAAAATTCTCCTTTTTCGGTTAGTCCGATACCAATTAAAGCAGTGGGTTGTTGGGGATCATAAAGGGCAATAAATTGACGAATCTCGTATTTTAATTTTACCCTATTGTTAGTTACTATTCGCCGGGCATTCCAGGAGAACCAATCGATGGCGCCCCCTTTCATGACCAGGGCGGTCCATTTATCCTGGGCATTTTTCCCCCTATGGGAAAACGCAGACACTTCTCCATACAGTGAAATTGGATTAATTTTATTTCCCCGGATTTTTATTTCCACTATACGTTTATTTTCCAGTAATAACAGTATGAAATCACCGGCTTGTTCTTCATATGCCCACATATCTTTAATCACACTTTGGGATTTCATAATCACTTCTTGTTTGCCTTTACAGTCCAATAAATGGACGCATCCTGCCTGGTCGGCAGCGATAGCAAATCCAGTGGATAGCAGCAGTAAATGAGTGGGTAAACAAGGAATTACAGGGGAAATTGCTTCTGCGGTTGTGTTTTCCAGGGAATTATCAAGTATAATTTTCCCACCCCATGTCCCAACAGCCAATTGCCCGTTTTCGTTTCCGGCAATGCAGTGTACCGGTAAATCGTTATATTTTGCTTCACGCAAAATTTGTCCTTTCTCTCGAGTCTCTTCATTAAAAGCATAAAGAGAGCCGTCCCAGTCGGCACAGAAAAAACTGTTACATAAGGGTAGATTGAAAAAAATTTTCCAGTTTCTTTGCATTAAAGGCCAACTAACTATAGGGTCCTTACTCTTCACATGAAATATTTTAACTTGTTCGCCATCCGTGGTCCACAATCGGTTCCCAGTGTCAACAAAAGCATTTTCGATTTTGGACTTCCATGTATTGAAAGATTTTGGCTCTAATTGTTCATTGGGCTTTTTATCTTGTTTATCCAAATAAATATGGGGAAATGGCAAGTCTTTTGTGTTTTCTTTAAACGTTTTTAAAAATAATTTCCTCTCAAATAATAATAGTATCATGCGCTTTTTTGCTTTTAAGCTGTTTTTAATTTCGATTTTATGATTTGGAGTATCAATCTGAAGAATTGAGTCGATAAAATACTGTGCTCCGTTGTCAAATATTTGTGTTATTATTAAAGTTTGATCACCCGAACCTATTTTTCCGGCTACCAGAATCTCAATGCTTAAATCGTTTCTTTTTAAATTGTCTCCTTTGAAGAAGAGTATTCTTTTCTCACTCAGTGTTAAATTACTTTTTTCTATTAAGTTATGGGGAAATGCTGAAAGAACCTCAATATCAAATGAAGTCACAATTAAAATTCCGTTTTCTTCAAGCTCTTTACAACATCCATCTAATATTGGCTCGTCAAATTCAAGGATATTATTGGTATCTAAAGTGAAAGGTTTAGTCGGGTCTTTAAATTTTTTTTCCGGTTCCAAATCAATGTTTATTTTTTTTATTTCACCTGCATTTATGTTGATTTGCTTTCCGCCATCTCCTTCGTTTCTAATATTCTGATTATTCGGTTGTTTTTTGTCTTCTTCCTTATTCTCAGTACTTTCTTGTGGTTGGGGTATATCACCACTTCTATTTTCAATCTTTTCATTCATATCATTCATTGAGGCCCTCACAAATTCACAAATTTATGGTGTCTACTTCTTTTATATTTATTTGCTTTTCTATTATGCCGAGATTATAAATATTCTGATTACCCGAATTTGAATTGTCTTCTATTTTTCCGTCTTTATTACTTCCTGTTTCTTTTTCATACC
>Ga0315276_10005101_pt1 | contig 12097 bp, 10 predicted proteins | sample YL17G05_0_MG_FD_204542 | JGI IMG/M metagenome (GOLD analysis project Ga0315276, IMG submission 204542) | Sediment microbial communities from Yellowstone Lake, YNP, Wyoming, USA - YL17G05_0 | ecosystem: Environmental > Aquatic > Freshwater > Lake > Sediment | place: USA: Wyoming | collected... | reverse complement strand
TGGAGCGCAATCTCCTGGGCCCGCACGTGCTTCTTCACCGTGAGCGGCAGGTAGGAGCCGCCCTTCACCGTCGCGTCGTTGGCGACGATCATCACCTCGCGTCCCGCGACGCGGCCGATGCCGGTGATGATGCCCGCGCCGGGCGCCTCGTTGTCGTACAGCGCCCATGCGGCCAGGGGCGACAGTTCGAGGAAGGGCGACTGCGGGTCGAGCAGCCGTTCGATCCGTTCGCGGACCGGCAGCTTGCCCTGCTCGCGATGGCGGGCCAGGTACTTGGCGCCGCCGCCTGCGCGGGCCAGGGCCATCCGCTGTCGGTACTCGGCCATCAGCGCGTCAAAATGGCGCTTGTTGGCCTGGAACTCGTCGCTGCCGGTCTGGACGTGAGTATCGAAGACATCCATGGGAGTAGCGGCGATTATACCGGTTGCGGTATCTTGTCGGCACGCCGCCCCTGGAGGGCGGCCTGAGGAGGGGTCGTGGACGACCGGTCGAGGATTCTGCTTTCAGCCTGTCTGGGTGCGGTGGTGGGCGGCGTGGCGGGCTACCTGTTCCTGACCGACGAAGGGCGGCGCGTGCGCGAGCGCCTCGAGCCCGGCATGGACAACCTACTGCGCGAACTGCGCGGGCTCCGGTCGGCGGCCGACAAGGCCCGGATGGCGGTCGGCGAGGGCCTCGAGGCGGTCGAGGACCTGCGCCGTGGCGTGGCGAACCAGCAGGCCGCGCCCGGATGGGCGGGCCGTCCGCCTCAGGTGTACTGAGGCCGGGACGAGGCGCTGCATTCCGTGGCTGCCACCGAACCGTCCATCGCCGACCCGTTCTGGCTCCTCGAGCGTCTGCGGCGGCTGATGCTCCAGGCGCTCGACGGCGTGGGCCTGATGGGCCGCGCCGCCGGGCGTGCCGTCCTCGAGGTCTTCGATCGCAGCGACGATCTGACGCATGCCGCGGCCATCGCCTATTACGCCCTGCTGTCGTTCCTGCCGTTCCTGCTGCTGTCGATGTCGGTGTTCGGCTCGCTGGCGGCGGGCCAGTTCGCCCGCGGCCAGGTGCTGGAATTCGTCCTGCGCTATTTCCCTTCGCAGCCCGACTTCATCGAGAAGAACCTCGACTCGTTCTGGGAGACGCGCATCCGCCTGGGGATTGGCGGCGGCATCGCGCTGCTCTGGGCCTCCCAGGGCGTGTTCGGGGCCATCAGCACCGCGGTGAACCATGCCTGGGCCGTCGAGCGCCCTCGCACCTTCTGGGGGCATCGCTGGTTCACGCTGCTGATGATGGCGGCGGCGGCGCTGTTGCTGTTCGTGGCGCTGCTCATCCTGAGCACGGCGAGCATCCGCGGCACCACGTGGTCCGCGCTGTTGTTCAACCAGTACCCGGGTATCGCGTACTTCACGGGGGGCGTGAGCAAGATCGTGGCGTTCCTGCTGTTCGTCTTCGTTGTCGGCCTGGTGTTCTATTTTGTGCCGAACACGAAGGTGCGCCTGCGGGACGTATGGCCGGGCGCGATCTACACGGCGCTGCTGTGGCGGGGGGCCTTCGAGGGGTTCTCCTGGTACATCCGGCACTTCGCGCGCGCCAGCGTGCACGGGTCGATTGCCACCGTGGTGTTTTTCCTGATCTGGATCTACATCTCGGCCGTGATTCTCCTCTACGGCGTCGAGTTCACGGCCGCCTTCGCGCGGATTCGCCGTGAACGGCGGGGATCGGTTCCTCCGATCCACGCGTCCTAGCAAGATGCCCAACCGCCTCGCCCGCGAGAAGAGCCCCTACCTCCTCCAGCACGCCAACAACCCGGTGGACTGGTATCCGTGGGGCGACGAGGCGTTCGAGAAGGCCCGTCGCGACGACAAGCCGATCTTCCTCTCGATCGGCTACTCGACCTGCCACTGGTGCCACGTGATGGAGCACGAGTCGTTCGAGCACGACGCCATCGCGGCCATCCTGAACCGCGACTTCGTGGCCATCAAAGTCGATCGCGAAGAGCGCCCGGACGTGGATCGCGTCTACATGCTGTTCGTGCAGGCCACGACGGGGTCGGGCGGCTGGCCGATGAGCGTGTGGCTGACGCCCGAGTTGAAGCCGTTCTACGGCGGGACCTACTTTCCGCCTGATGCCCGCTTCGGCCGGCCGGGGTTTGCCGACGTGCTCGCTGACGTCGCCCGCGTGTGGCGGGAGAACCGCGAGAATCTGGAGCGGTCGGCCGACCAGTTGACCGGCCGCCTGCGCGGGTTCACGTCCTCCGCGCCGGTGAAGGAGGTGCCGGGCGCTGACGTGCTCGCCGCCGGCGTGCGCGACTTCGAGTCGGCCTTCGACGCGAGGACGGGCGGCTTTGGCGGCGCGCCGAAATTCCCACGGCCGACCGAACTGCTGTTCCTGTTGCGCGAGTCCGCGCGCACCGGCCACGCCCGGGCCCGCGACATGGCGGGGCGCACGCTCCAGGCGATGGCGCTCGGTGGCATGCGGGATCACATCGCCGGGGGCTTCCATCGATACTCGGTAGACGCGAACTGGCGCGTGCCGCACTTCGAAAAGATGCTCTACGACCAGGCGCAGCTCGTGCTGGCCTACCTGGAGGCCGCCCAGATCACAGGCGACCGGTTCTTCGCCGACGTCGCCGACGATACGCTGCGTTACGTCGCTCGGGACATGACAGACCCGTCAGGGGGCTTCTACTCGGCCGAGGATGCGGACAGCGTGCCGCCGGAGCTACGCGCCGACCCGGCCGCTCACAAGTCCGAAGGCGCGTTCTACCTCTGGCGAGACGACGAGTTGGACGCGCTCCTGGGCGACGATGCCGCGCTGGTGCGCCAGCGGTACGGGATCGAGCCCGGCGGCAATGCGCCGTTCGATCCGCAAGGCGAGTTCACGGGCAGTAACCTGCTGTACATCGCCGCAACGCTCGAGGACATCGGCGCGACGCACGGCATCGCCTCCGACGAGGTGTCGGCGCGCCTCGAGCGCGCGCGCCAGCGAATGTTCGACGCCAGCCGGCCGCGGCCGCGCCCGCAACTGGACGACAAGATCCTCACGGCGTGGAACGGGTTGATGATCGCTGCCTTCGCGCGCGGATCTCGCGTGCTGGGTAGCGTCGCCCACCTGAAGGCGGCGCAGAACGCCGCGGGGTTCCTTCGCTCGCATCTCTGGGATGCTGCGTCGCGCACGCTCCGCCGGCGCTACCGCGACGGGGACGTCGCCATTGCCGGCTACGCCGAGGACTATGCGTACCTGATCTGGGGCCTGCTGGAGCTGTTCCAGGCCGACGCCGATCCATCGTGGCTCGAGTGGGCGATCGAGCTTCAGCGGCGGCAGGACGATCTGTTCTGGGACGGCGGGAGCGGCGGCTGGTTCAGCACGACCGGCGAGGATCCGTCGGTCCTGGTCCGGATGAAGGAGGACTACGACGGCGCGGAGCCCTCGGCGACGTCGGTCTCTGTCGCGAACCTGATCCTGCTCGCGCATCTGACCGGCGACGCGCAGCATCACGCCCGCATCGAGAAGACCTTCGGCGGCGCGCACGTCCGCATCGTCGGCGCGGGCCGCAGCGTGCCCATGATGCTTGCGGCGCTCTCGGCCTGGCATGCCGGCGTGCAGCAGATTGTGCTCGTCGGTTCGCGGCAGGATGCGGCGGTGTGGGAGATGGCCGGCGTCGTCTCGCGGCACCATCTGCCGTTCGCCGTGACGATCATCGCGGAGCCCGGGTCCCACCAGGAACGCCTGGCGAAGACGATTCCGCTTATCGGCGCCATGACGATGAACGACGGGCAGCCAACCGCCTACGTCTGCCGCGACTTCGCGTGCCAGGAGCCGATCAGCGGTCCCGGTGCGGTCGAGGCGCTCAGCGACTCACTGTCCGCGTAGCGCACCGCTCAGCCCTCGCGAGCCGGGCGTTTCAGCTATCATTGGCGCGAAGCCTAGGCCGGGGTGGCGAAACTGGCAGACGCACGGGACTTAAAATCCCGGGAGCCCCAAAGGCTCGTGTGGGTTCGATCCCCACCCCCGGCACTTGGAATCAAGCACTTAGCCATTTGTCCCTGTTCCCGTCGGCGTCCCGGATCGGCCGACTGTCCCCGTCATTGTCCCTGTCGCCTGTCGCGCCTCGTGTAACTTCGCGCCGGCCTCTCGCAGTTCCCCGGGACTCGTGATGTCGTAGCGGTCGAACACCGATCGCGTCTTGTGCCCCGTCACTTTCATCGCCACGCGTTCCGGCACACCCGCGCGGACGAGGTTTCGCACGGCCGTCCGTCTCAGGTCGTCCGGGATACACTACTTCGATGATGCACGCTGGCCGCACGCTCATAGCCGCCGCAATCGCGGCATCCGCCATCGCCCTGTGTGTGAGCCCAGTGTCGGGCAGGGCGCCGACCCGCCTCGTGGACGAGGCGCCCGTCCGCATCTCGGCGGTTGCGCCAGGCGTGGTACTCGTTGATTTCGGCCGCGTGGCATTCGGCAACCTCCGGCTCACGCCGCCGGCCGGTGCCTCGGTGACGGTGAAGGTGCACTTCGGCGAGGCCCTTGCCGCCGGCCGCGTCAACCGGACGCCTCCGGGCAGCGTGCGTTACGCGCAGACACAGGTCGCATTGGCCGGCGCGGAGACGGTGGCGGCCCCTCCACCGGACGCGCGAAATACCCGCAGGGTCAGACCCGGCGACAAGCCCGACCGGAATGGCTACCTCGCTCCGCCGGCGGTGCTCACGCCGGCGGCCTGGGGAGTGGTCTTGCCGTTCAGGTGGGTTGAGATCGAGGGGTGGCCCGGCGAACTCGCCCCCGGGCAGATTCGGCGCCAATCGGCGTTCGCCGCATCGTGGGATGATGACGCGGCCGCGTTCCGCTCCTCGGACGGCCGGCTCGATCGCATCTGGGAGTTGTGCCGCTACTCCATCAAGGCCACAACGTTTGCGGGCGTGTACGTCGACGGCGATCGCGAACGGATCCCGTACGAGGCCGACGCGTACCTCAACCAACTGAGCCACTACGCCACGGACGGCGATCGCCAGATGGCGCGAGACACGTTCGATTGGCTCGTCCAGCACCCGACGTGGCCCACGGAGTGGCGTGCGCACATCGTCTTCATGGCGCACGCGGACTGGATGGACCGCGGCGATCGGGCGTGGGTGTCGGCGCGCTATGACGCGCTGACGTCGAAGCTCCTCCTCGAGCGGACGCGGGCCGACGGCCTCGTCACGAGCGACCCGGCGGCGATCCGGCAGGGCGATCTCGTCGACTGGCCCGCTGGGGAACGCGACGGCTTCGTCTTTACTCCAGTGAATACCGTCGTCAATGCGTTCCACCTGCGGACGCTCGCGATGATGGCGGAACTGGCGACCGCGATCGGCCGCGTTGCAGACGCCAAGTCTTATCGCACGCGCGAGGTCGCGGCGCGCGCCGTCTTCCAGGCGAAGCTCTTCGATCCCGTGCGCGGCCTCTACCGGGACGGGGAGGGGACCGAGCATGCCTCGCTGCACGCCAACCTCTTTCCGCTGGCCTTCGGCCTGGTGCCTCAGGAACAGCGCGAGCGGGTGACCGACTGGCTGCGATCTCGCGGCATGGCGTGCTCGGTCTATGCCGCACAGTACCTTCTCGAAGCCCTGTTCGAGAACGGCGGCAGCGATGCGGCCCTGGCGCTGGTCACGGCCCCCACCGACCGCAGTTGGGCGCACATGATCGAGAGCGGCACGACGATCACATGGGAGGCCTGGGACCAGAAGTTCAAGCCGAACCAGGACTGGAATCACGCCTGGGGCGCGGCGCCAGCCAACCTGCTTCCGCGGTTTGTGCTGGGCGTCCAGCCGCTCACACCGGGTTGGCGGCGCGCCCTGGTTCGCCCGCGCCCGGGATTGCTGACTCGCGCGGAGGGGAAGGTCCCGACACCGCGCGGACCGATCTTCGTCAGCTGGACGCGTGGGACCGGGTTCAGGATGGAACTCGGCCTGCCGGCCGCAGTGACGGCCCGCGTCGAACTGCCCGCCAGCGAGCGTTCACAAGGCGTACTGGTTGGGGGCAAGCCGGCGCGCGCCCGGCGTTCGGGCAGTTGGTGGGTGCTGGAGGAGGACGTCGCGGGCACCGTCACCATCGAAGAACGACGAGAGTGAACGCGTGCCCGCAGGCCCGGCTCCTCTCGCCAAGCGACCGCCGGCTGGCGTCCACGATCACGACCTTCGCCGTGTCCGGCGTCACTTGAGCAGCGCGTTGATCAACGCCAGCCCCAGATCCGCGTCAGGCCCGTCGGGATCGGTGAGGTGGTAGCTGGCATACCAATCCTGCGTCGCCTCGAAGTGAATCCCGCTCAGGCCCTCCGACCCGCGCCGTACGAGGCCAGCAGGACCGCGGTCGAGCCATCCTGATAGCGCGCGTACACCGTCGCGTTCTGTACTGCGAACTGTGGGCCTTCCTGGAAGTACACGAAGCGGTTCCCGGGCGGTATCAGCCACTCGACCTGGATCACCTGGTCCCGCCCGTACGGCACCGGCGTGCGCGTGAAGTAGTCGGCGGTGCCCGAGACCAACTGAAGGGCCGGAATCGTCTCGGCGTCGTCCATCCACCGGGCGCCGAGAAATCCGCCCAGCCAGATGCCGAGGTTGCGGCCGCCGGCGCTTACGGCGGGACTTTCGGCGAGGACGACCTGCGCCGGCTGCGCGACTGGATTTCGGGCGGCGGGGTGCTCGTTACGCTCGCAGACGCCTCGCGCTGGGCCGCGGGGGACACGGTCGGCCTGCTCGGCACCGCCACGCTCATGCGGGACGGCCAGCCGGCCGGTACGGAAAAGGACACCAAGAAGCCGGCTGCCGCCGACCCGGCCAAGCCGTTCTACTTGGAAAAGACCATCCAGCCCGACGCCGAACTGCTCTTCATCAATGCGGTCCTCCTCGGGACCAGCCGATAGGCCGGGGCCGGCTTCCGGCCTGACTGCGGACGCGCGCCGGTCCTGCCGATTACGGTGTTGGAGGTCCGGCTTCGGTATTGTCGGCTTGCGAGCCTGCGGCATCCGATCGCGTTCTGTAGATCATTGATAACACAGGCACAACAATATTCTGGGCCTGGGGAGCGACCTGCCCCGGATCTTGCAGTGAGATCCTGCAGTTCGCGGGAGATGCGAGGCGTAAGACGGGCCAGAGGCCGAATACCCCCCCCCGGGGCAGCGATCGGCGCCGAGCGGCTGCCGCTTAGAGATGGAGCAGGAACATGAACTTCCGACACCAGCGCGACCGTTGCGGCAACCAGCGCGGCATGTCGATGCTCGAGATGATGCTGGTCGTCGGGATCTCCGGCGTCGTGACGGCCATCGCGATCCCTGCAGGACCGACGGCCGTTCGGGGCTACAAGCTCGCGGGGCACGCCCAGGCGATCTCCTCCCAGGTCTCGCTGGCCAAGATGCGGGCGGCCTCCTCTTTCTCGCGCGCTCGCATGTACGTCGACTTCGAGCTCGGCACGTATCGCCTCGAGGTGTGGAACAAGACCGCCTCCACCTGGACGACCGACGGCCCCGTCGAGCAGTTGCTCCAGCCCATCGGGTTCGGATTCGGTGCTGCGGGGGAGCCCCCGCCCGATACCCAGGGCGTGATCGCCCAGCCGGCGCCCTGTCTCGACGCCGGCGGTGCGGCGATCCCGAACAGCGGTTGCGTGATGTTCAATTCGCGAGGCATTCCCATCGATTCGACGGGCGCAGCCACCGGCGCCAACGCGGTCTACCTGACCGACGGAACAGCGGTGTACGCCACGACGGTCTCCGCCACGGGCATGACCCAATTGTGGTGGACGCCCAACAAGGTCATCTCGTGGGTGAGGCAATGAGGAAGGGCATGACGGGCGTGGGCACACAGACACGTCACCGGACGGCGGTGTCGAGGGCGGAGGCCGGCCTCAGCATGCTGGAGGTCATGATCGCGCTGGGCATCCTGCTCGTCGTCTCGCTGGGCATCCTCCCGCTGGGGCTGATTGCGGTCTCCACGACCGAGAACCAGGGCCATCTGGCCGCGCGCACCACCGAGTACTCGCAGGACAAGATGGAGCAGTTGCTCACGCTCGCCTGCAACGATGCGGTGACCGACACGCGCGTCTTCCCGTCTGCCGCGACCGGAGGCACCGGGCTGGCGATCGGAGGCAGTGCCGACCCCAGTGCCCCGGCGGCCGGCTACGCGGACTATCTCGACGTGAACGGCAACGCGATCGCGGCTGGCAACAGTGTGCCCGCGGGCTGGTTCTACAGGCGCGTCTGGCAGATCAGCAGCCCGTCCGCCAACATGAAGCAGATCGCGGTGACCACCATCGTCGCCCACGCATACAGTCTCGGCCGAACGCCGCAGTCGACGCTGTTGGCCTTGAAGAGCCTCCCGTTCTGAGTCCGGAGGACCTATGAGCAGTCGACCACCGTACCCCCAGGCCTGGATGAGACGCGCGAGCGCCGAACGGGGCTTTACCCTGCTCGAGACGATGGTGGCGCTCGTCGTGCTGCTGGTCGTCATGGGCACCGTGATGTCGGCCATGATCGGGTTCTCGCGGACGCAGAGCATGGCGTGGAACCGCTCGAACATGCACGGCGCGGTTCGAAGCGCCACCGAACTGCTGCAGCAGGAAGTGGGCCAGGCAGGCCGCGTGTCCCTGCCCGCGGCCACCCAGATGACGACGGCGGTCGCCGCCGCCGGGGCGCATACGGTAACGGTCACCTCCACCACCCCGATGTTCGTCGGGGAGCGGCTGGTGATCGACGCCGGCTCGGATGAAGAAACGGTGACGGTGACAGCGGTCAATTCCGCCACGAGCATCACCGCGAGTTTCGCCCTGCCGCACACGAGTCCCCCCGTCGCGGTGACGGTGCGGGGCGGGTACGCCAGCGGCGTGGTCCCGACCAACATGGCGAACGGGTCCACGGCCAGCGTGCTGAAGATCCTCGGTGATATCAACGGCGACATGAGCATGGTGTACGTCGAATACGTGTGCGACACGGCCGGCGGCACGCTGTCCCGCAACATGATGCCGTTCTCGGCGGCCGCCAAGCCGGTCCCCAACGCCGGACAGGTCCTGCTGACCAATCTGCTCCCGAACCCTGGCGGCACCCCGTGCTTCACCTACGAACAGAAGACCGTCGCGGGCACCACCTACGTGCTCAACGTCGCGATCACGCTCACATCGCAGACCCAGTTCCGCGACCGCGTGACGAGGCAGTTCCAGACCGAGACCAAGGCGCTGCTCAACGTGGCGCCGAGAAACGTGTTCGAAGTGTGGCAGCTGGCAAGCATCGGCGCGACCAACCGCATCCACCCGATGCCGCCCAGCGTGACCAATCTGCTGGCGGATCCGCATTAGACGCTGCGTGAGTGAGGCCATTATGAGACTGGCTGACGAGAAGGGCGTGGCGCTCATCATGGTGCTGATCATGGTGGGCATTATCTCCGTGATCGGCTCCTCGCTCATCTTCGTGTCCCAGACCGAGACGTGGTCGAGCCAGAACTATCAACTGATGTCCGAGGCCCGCTACGGCGCCGAAGCGGGGGTCCAGAGGGCGGCGAACTTCCTCCTCTACACGTATCCGGCCCCCGGCACCGTGTCGGACCCCATGGGCAGCTACGTCATTACGGGAACGCCCGTCACGTGGGGTGGACAGCCGGTGACCCTGCGGTCGTTCGGCGCATCCAACTATCCGGTCGGGTCGGTGGCCACGGCGTTTGTCGCCGCCGCCCACGGCACGCTGACCGGCGGACATGTGGTCACCTACGACGCGCGCGCGTTCCTGCAGTCCATGCAGCAGGTGACGGTCTACGGCTCGGCGACGCCGGTGACCGTCCAGACATGGCGGATCATCGGACAGGGTACGATCGCCGGCCCGAGACCGGCCCAGGTTGACGTAGAGGCCATTCTCGAGCGGCAAATCACCCCGATGTTCAACTACGCGGCGTTCGCCGTCGACAACGGGTGCGGCGCCCTGTCGTGGTCTGGCGGCGGGTCCACCGACAGCTACGACTCGAGCCAGGTCGTTGGAGGCGTGGCCACCTTCTCCGCCTCGGACGGCAACGTCGGCACCAACGGGAATCTGGACGAGAACGGCGGCCCGACGATCATTCAGGGGAGCCTGTCCACCCCGCGAAGCGGCGTGGGGGCCTGTTCGACAGGTGCGGTCACGGCCCTGACGCTCTCCGGGTCGTCGGCGCCGACGCAGGGGATCATTGAACTGCCGCAGCCTGTCAGCTACCCGACTCCCGACGTCCCGAACCCGGCGCCAACTGGCGACTTCGCGGTCCCCAACAACGGGGGCGGAAACAACATCGTCAAGGCTCCGGGTTCCTACGGGGACATCGATCTCAAGGGAACCCTTCACCTGACCACCGGCACCTACAACATCAACAGTCTGGACATGGATGCCGGGGCGACGCTGGTCATCGACTCGGGCCCGGTCGTGCTGAACATCGCGGGCTACGCGACGGCAGGGAATGCCGCCAGCGGCCAGATGGCATCGCCCTTCGACATGACCGGCGGCTCGCTGACCACCATGGCGAACCTCGACCCGTCCATGTTCCAGATCACGTATGCCGGCACCGGCAACATCAAGATGGCCGGCGGCTCCAAGAGCGCCGGGCTGCTCTACGCGCCCAACGCGACGGTCCAGAACAACAGCGCCAACGCCGAATGGTACGGCGCGGTCATTGCCCGACGCGTGACCGATGCGGGGCACGCGGTCATCCACTACGATCGGCGGCTCAAGAACAACGCGTTGACGGTCGGTCCCTGGATGATGGACTCGTTCTCCTGGCGCAGGTTCTGAAGCCGTTCGACCGTCATCGGCGCCGCCTCCTTCGAGGCGCTTCTCAGGGCGACGTCGAACTTCCCTTCATCAACGCGGTCCCCTCGGGACCAGCGGTGTCTGGGCGGTACTGCTCGGAGGGGGCGCCCTCGGGGTCTGATAGCGGGGGTTACGTTAACGCGTGAGCGGCAGGCGAGCGGAGACCGCTCTAATGCTTGCTTATCCTCAGGCCGTGCGGCCGCGCGTGGGTTGCTTGCGCGCGAGCGTCAGGGTCGTGACGATACGCTGCTCCCGGTGTCTCACTAAACCTCCCCGGATCTTGGCTGCGGAACCTCACGAATACCGAACAGATTCGTCTGATCCGCCGAGTCGGCAAGCGGCCCGACGCCTGGGCACCGGGGGTATCATGCGTGGTACATGCTGAACGTGCGGGGGGCGTGTCGCGTCGTGATGCTTGCGGTCGTCGGACTGGGCCTGTGGACGCCGGGCGCGTCCGCGCAATCCGTCTCCGTCGTGCTGCCCGCTTCGGGGCCGGCCGCCGACGCGTGGCAGGCGCTGGAGGCCGGGCGCCTGCGCGAGGCCGAGCGCCTCTTCGCTGGTGCCCGTGCAGCGACTCCGGACGACACGGCCGTGCTGCTCGGGTCGGCCGTCGTGGCGCGGCGCTTGGGACAGGGCGTGAGCGCCCGGCAGTGGCTCACCCGGGCGCTGCAGATCGATCCGTCGCTGAGCGCGGCGTCGATCCTGCTCGCCACGCTGTCGCGCGAGGCAGGGGACCTCGAGACGGCATTACGCGTGTACGACGCCGCGCTGGTCCGGGCGCCGGAGCATCCGGAGTTGAAGGCCGGTGCTGAGTCGTGCCGCACGGAGCTCGGGCGGCTGACGCGGTGGCCCGGGGATCTCGGCGGCGAGACGCGTCTCTTCTTCGACGGGCCGGTCGACGAGGCGACGGCGCGCCTGGCGCTGGAGTCGGCGGCGCGGGCACGGGAGCGGATCGGCGCAGCCCTGGGAGTAACGTCAGCGGATCGGGTCACGGTGGTCCTCGTGACGTCGCCCGCCGAAGCGCCACCGGTCGCGGCCGTTCCCGAGTGGAGCACCAGCCAGTTCGATGGCCGGGTCCGCATGCAGGTGCGTCCGCCGGTGAAGGACCGGGCGGAGTTCGAGCGCATGCTCACGCACGAGTACGCGCACGCCGTGCTGCGCACCGTCGCACCCAGCGGCGTCCCGGCGTGGCTCAACGAAGGGTTCGCGACGTGGCTGGAACCCGGTGGGCTGAAGCGCGCCGAGCGCGATCTGCGCGCGGCCGGCGTGCTGCTGCCGTGGCCGCGCCTCCAGGAGTCCTTTGCCTCGCTTCCGCCGGCGGCGGTCACCGCC
>Ga0315276_10005100_pt1 | contig 12097 bp, 9 predicted proteins | sample YL17G05_0_MG_FD_204542 | JGI IMG/M metagenome (GOLD analysis project Ga0315276, IMG submission 204542) | Sediment microbial communities from Yellowstone Lake, YNP, Wyoming, USA - YL17G05_0 | ecosystem: Environmental > Aquatic > Freshwater > Lake > Sediment | place: USA: Wyoming | collected... | reverse complement strand
TTTCTGATTCCTCAATGACGGGATAGACAATATAAACCTGTCTCCCCTTTTTCACTTCTTCCGTGATAGATTTGTATACCGGTTCCTTCTGATCCGCATGAAACAGGAGTGTTTTCACCGGCCGCCTGTCAGGAGGCAGTTCATCAATGACGGAGTAGTCGAGATTACCGTAAAGCGTGAGTGCCAGTGTCCTTGGTATGGGGGTTGCTGTCATGATAAGAACATCCGGATTCAGGGCTTTCCTCTTGAGGGTTGACCTCTGCATAACGCCAAACCGGTGTTGTTCGTCAATGACGGCCAGGCCAAGATTTCTGAAGGCAACTCCTTCCTGGATCAATGCATGGGTTCCGACTACCATATTGATTTCCCCTGAAGCGATCTGTTCAAGAGGCCTGTCTTTTGTGCTTCCGGTCAGGAGACATATTTTCAGGCCGAGTTTTTCCATGGTCTTGTATATGTTCAGGTAATGCTGTTCCGCCAGTATCTCTGTCGGTGCCATCAATGCTGATTGATAGCCGCTTTCCGCTGCAATTACCATCGCCATCAATGCTAAAATCGTTTTTCCGCATCCGACATCACCCTGGATGAGCCTGTTCATCGGGCATGCCCTCTGCATGTCATTCAGGATTTCATTGAATACGTTTTCCTGGGCGTTTGTCAGGTGAAAAGGCAATGAATCGATAAGGTTTTTGAAAATTATTCCCGGGGGATTGAACGGGATACCTTTTTCAACAATGGTGCCATGCTTCAACACTGCAAGGCCAAGTTCAAGCATAAAGAGTTCATCAAAAGACAGGCGCGTGTGGAAGTTGCTTTCCCCGCGGTTGAGAAGTTCCGTATCTGTACCCGCATCAGGAAAATGTATTTGCGAAAGGGCCGAACGCAAGTCAGAGAACATATTTTTTTTCAGGAGTTCCAGGGGGATTGTATCATGCACATCATTCACATGTGCGCTGACCAGTTGAAACATGATGGAGCGCATCTGCCTGACGCTGAGACCGCTTGTGACTCTATACACCGGAACAATCCTGTTTACATGGATGGAGGCATCGTCGCTGTCGCTGATAACCTCGTATTCAGGGTTATCCATCTCAAAACCAATTCCCCAGTATGGATTCTTCTTGACAGTCCCGCAGAGCACGACATTGTTGCCCACCGTGAAGGTACCTTTCATGAAAGGCTGATTGAACCATTTCCCCTTTAAAAGAGCGCTGCCGTCATTGATAACCAGTTCGAATATCCGGAAATTTTTCCCGGCGGGTTTTATGACATCGACGGAAATTACCGTGCCGGAAACCGTCTCTACCCGACCATACGAGAGGCCGCTAATTTTCTTCAGAGCGCTTCTGTCCTCATAACGGTACGGCAGATAATAGAGGGCGTCTTTGACTGACCTGATGCCGAGGCGTGTCAGGAGTTTCGCTCTGTGGGGTCCAACACCTTTGATATATTGAATTGGAACATCTGAGAGGGCTTTAGGCATCAGCAGAAGGAGGAGAGAATGTCTTGTCTGCCTCTTCTATTCTCATCTTGGAATATTCGGATTCGCTCAGTATATCTATATCCCATCCCGTAAGTTTCATCGCAAGCCTGACATTCTGACCCCTTTTGCCTATAGCGAGGGAGAGTTGCTGATCATTGACGACAACCATGGCCGTCTTTGTTTCCTCGTTAATACCTACTTTGTCAACCACTGCAGGACTTAATGCCCTTGAAACAAGCTGCCTCGGGTCATCGGTCCATGGTATGATATCGATCCGTTCACCCCGAAGCTCGCGCACGATCGACTGTACCCTTGTCCCTTTCATCCCGACACAAGCTCCAACAGGATCAATTGCCGGATTCTTCGTAAAGACTGCGAGCTTTGTCCTTTCACCTGGTTCCCTCACGATGTCCTTGATAACGACAAGTCCGTCATTGATTTCAGGCACCTCCATCCTGAACAGGGCAGCGATGAATTGAGGACTTGTCCTTGTTACCAGGATGGCAGGACCTTTCGGGGTAATCTTCACATCTTCTATATATGCCCTGATCGTATCGCCTCTTTTCAGGTTTTCATTCGGTAAGGTCTCCTTTATGGGAAGTAACGCTTCTGTCTTGCCCAGGTTAAGGAAGTACATGCTTTTTTCTTTTCTCATTACCATCCCGCTGACGATCTGACCAACCTTATCCTTGAATTCGTTGTAAATCACCTCCCTTTCAGCTTCTCTCATCTTCTGGAAGATGACCTGCTTTGCGGTTTGAGCCGCGATCCTGCTGAAGTCATGAAGATCCAAAGGTAACGTGATCACATTCCCCTCTGCAGCGTCCGGTGAAATTTTCCGTGCTTCATTTAGAGAGATCTCCTCATCTTTGTCCGCAACCGACATAACAATCTTCCTGGTTTCAAAAAAAACGATATTGTATGTTTTCGGATCGATGTTCAGGTCAATATTCGTTCTTCCACCGAACTTTTTTCGTGCTGCGGAGAGCAGTGCAGAGCGAAGGGCTTCAAGCAAAATCTCTCTCGAAATGCCCTTTTCCTTACTGATCTGGTCGATTATATAAAAAAGTTCCTTGGACATTATACTTCTATCTCCAGACTGGCTCTCGATATGTTGTCGACAGGGATGTTCATTTCCTGTTCGCCGACAAGGAGCCGTATCATTCCATAATGAATCCCTAATATGCGGCCGATAAAAAAATTCCGGTTTTCGATCTTTTCCTTTGTAATGACACGGGCAAGCTTTCCCGTATTTTTTTCATAGTCCTTCAGATTTCTCAATGGCCTGTCAAGCCCGGGAGATGATACTTCCATCTTGTATGAACCGGGAATCGGGTTTTCAACATCAAGGACGATTCCAAGGCTTTTGCTGAACCTCTGACAGTCATCGAGTGTGACACCTCCATCTTTGTCAATAAAAACTCTCAGCAATACTTTGCCCCTTCCCAGGAGTTCAATACCAAAGAGTTCAACTCCCTGCTCCTCAGCAACCTGCTCTGCTAACTGGAAAATTTTCTGCCTCATTGTATTCATAAGCAAGCATCGGTTTTTCTCACGTATGCTTGCACGCAAACGATACAAACCCTATAAAACAAAAGAGTGGGATTTCCCACTCTTTAGAATAACTACGATTCGCAATTGAAATGACTATACCAGTTTTCAGCCGAAAAAGCAAATTCAGGGGACAGGTATTCTGTCTGTCCCCTGAATTTCCGAATATTTTATTTGTGTGCTGGCTTTTCCGGAGCTGGAGCTGTTGCCGGAGCTTCGGCTGGCTTCTCAGGAGCCGGAGCCTTTTCCGGAGCCGGAGCTGTTGCCGGAGCCGGAGCTGGTACCTCAGGCTTTGGTGTTTCAGCCGGTTTGCAGCCTAAAGTAAAAGCAACCAATAACATTAATGATAATACTAATGCTATAACCTTCTTCATTGAATTCTCACCTCCTTCCAGGATACCTTTCGTATCTCAAAGATAGTACAACACAAAATCTTTGTCAACTCAAAATTGCACGAAATTTTATAACGTATTTTTTAAAAAATCAAGGCCTTTTTTTCAGGGAGATGTTTTCAGCTTATGGGATATGCAATGAATCCAGTATGCTGAATAAAGCCTGTATTGCCGCTGAATCATGTGACATCTGAAAGACGGGTTTCCCCTGAAGATCGAAATAAGCAATAACAGGATCGTGGGGTATGATACCTGCAATAGGTAACCCTTCTTCCTCTGCGCGTCTTTTTAACCCTAAAGAGTCATCATCTGCAGCTCTGTTTATGATGACTATACGTCTGTCAATCTCGAGATGCAGTTCATCAACAAGACCGTCAATCCTTTTTGCGGTACGAATTCCCCTCACCGTCGGGTCGCTAATGATCAAAAGAATATTTACCTTATGCGTTGTTCTTCTGCTCAGGTGTTCCATGCCGGCTTCATTGTCTATTACAACATACGGATAGGTCTCTGACAGTTGATCTGTGTATTTTCTGATGATGTTGTTGGCAGCGCAGTAACATCCCGGGCCTTCAGGCCTTCCCATGACCATCAGATCGAATCCCTTTGATTCAACGAGTGATTGCTGGACCTGATAATCAAATATCTGCTCCGTGGACATGCCACCGGGCCTCTCAGCACCGCTTTTGATCAAAGTTATCGAGTCCTCGCGCAGATTCCCGATTGTTGCATGGACATCTACGCCAAGGACTTCGTTCAGGCAGTTATTTGAATCAGCGTCCACTGCAAGCACGGGCAATTTCTTTTTTTCGATGATATAACGGATGGTAAGACCTGCGAGGGTTGTTTTTCCTGTCCCGCCTTTTCCGGAAAAAGCAAGTACAAAAGCCATACTGCATTATACCTCAGTTGCAAAAATTCATCTGATGAAGGAAAATAAGATCGTGAAGAATATTTTCAGTATTTCAATAAGATATGCCATCTTCATCCTTACCCTTTCGCTTCTTATCCAAGCGCCGTTAGCTGCTGAGCAGATGGGAAACAAAATACCCCGATATGTCGGTTCCGACGCATGTAAATCCTGCCATGAGAATGAATATAAATATTTTATGACCTATGCCAAGAAGGCTTCATCTTTCAGGAGTATCGAACGGGTGAAAAAGGGGTTAACCGAGGAAGAAATCAAGGGATGTTACACGTGTCATACAACCGGCTATGGCAAGCCGGGCGGTTTCATTAGTGCTGAAAAAACACCTCATCTTAAGAACGCCGGATGCGAAGTATGTCACGGACCCGGTGAATTTCATGTCAGCACGGGAAGCCCTCAGCATATAAAAAGAAAAATGAAAATTGAGGCTTGCGAGGTCTGTCACACTTCAGAAAGGGTCAGGGCTTTCCGGTACAAGCCAATGATTCACGGAGGAGCGCATTAGGGAGACAAGCTAAAGGCTAAAAATCATGTTTGGAATTATACGAAAAAGATTAGGCTACAAGATAATGGCTGCTATGCTTATTATCATACTCCTTGTTCTCCTGGCAGAGATCTACATGAGAATATATTTTGGAACGAAAGACAGACTGGAAATAGCTGCGTCACTCAGCATCGAACTTGCTGACTCAATTTATTCCGGCATTAAGTATCCCATGGAGATTGGGGATAGTGCAGCGATTGAACGGGAATTGTCGGATATACGGGCGAAGATGAAGGACGTTGAGGTCTTTATCTGTGATTTCGATCAGAAGATTACGTATTCGACCCATAAAGACAAAGTAAGTACAACACTGACTGACTCTATCAATAATAAGCATATTTCCGGGAAACTCACGGAGACTCTTGAGACAGGGCTTGAGCCCCGCGTTGATCCCCGGAAGCCTCTTGAGGATTTCGTATCCGGAAGAAGACAAATTGTTGTCATGCGCCCCATTTTGAATGATAAGGATTGCTATCACTGTCATGGGGCCTCGAAAAAAGTTCTCGGGGGTATAGTAGTGCGGCTTGATGCCGAGCGGACCTATGCCCAGGTTGTTGCCCAGAGGAATAGAACAATCATAATTGTGATATTCCTCATCCCCATAGCGATCATCCTTACTTATATCATGGTAAATCAACTCGTCAGACATCCGGTCGAGATGCTGGCTGACAAAGCGAAAAAGTTTGCAGAAGGTGACATGTCAGTGAAAGTTGATGTGAAGACTGAGGACGAAATAGGAATTTTGGGAAGAACCTTTAACTACATGGTCGAGAGCGTCGCATCCTTCAGTAATAAACTGGAGGAGGAGGTGAAGAGGAAAACCGGGTTGCTGAATGAACGGACGAGGCTCATGAATTTGCTCGAAAGGGCGAATAAGGATCTCCGGGAGCTGGATAAATTGAAATCAACATTTCTGGCAAACATGTCGCATGAACTCCGTACCCCGATGAATGCCATCATAGGGTATACAGATCTGATGATCGATGGTGTCGACGGTCCCGTCAATGAAGAACAGGTGAGGAGTCTGAACAAGGTTGCGAACAATGCGAGACATCTCCTGCAACTGATCAACGACGTCCTTGATATTTCGAAGATTGAAGCCGGGAAGATGAAAATTAATCCAAAAGAGCTTGACCTCAAATGGCTTATTGCATCTGCGACGCCTACCTTTGAACCGCAAATGAAGATAAGAGGAATTACGCTTACGGTCGATATTCCGGACGGGATGCCCCTTGTCTATGGTGATGAAGACAGGGTAAAAGAGATCCTGATCAATCTCCTGTCAAACGCGATTAAATTCACGCAAAAAGGCGGAATAACCATATCAGCAAGACTTTCCGAGAGGGCAGTCAAACCGGGAGAGCCACCGCTCTTCATGGAAATTTGCGTTCAAGATACCGGCATCGGCATAAAGGAAGAAGATCTCGGGAAGATTTTCGACAAGTTTGTGCAGGCAGACCTAACGACAATCCGCCAATATGAGGGTACGGGTCTCGGTCTCAGCATTGCACGGGGACTTGTTTCACTGCATAAAGGGATTATATGGGTGACCAGTAACGTGGGTGAGGGCAGCACGTTCTGTTTTACCCTCCCTCTCAAGAAAGAAATGCTTGAAAAGACCGGTGAACCAGTTGTCGAGACCAGAATGGCTGAGGCATTGGCTGATTATTTTGGAAAACCTGTTGACGAGTTCCTCCGGGAGCCGGCATATGCGGGTAAGCCGATGCGTTGCTGGGAATATATCCGCTGCGGACAGCCGAGCTGCCCTGCCTATGGAAGTAGCGAACCCCGATGCTGGCTGATTATGGGAACACATTGCACCGGCATGAAAATAGCGGCATATCCTGAGAAAGTGGATTTCTGCAAAGGCTGCGAGCTTATTAAAGGCATAGTGACTCAATCCGAAGAAGAATATTTGATAGATCAAATTGGGGCGAGAAAGCAGGATAAAAAAATTATCCTTGCAATTGATGATAACCCTGAAGCAATCGATATCATATGCAAGTATCTTGGTGAGGACTATACCGTAGTTGGTCTTCTGGGTGGCGACGAGGCTGTCGCAAAGGCAAAACAATTGAAACCCATGGCTATAACTCTGGATGTCATGATGCCGAGGAAGGATGGTTGGCAAGTATTGCGGGAACTGAAGAATGACCCTGATACCCAGGATATTCCGGTTATTATTCTTTCTATTGTTGATGACCAGAGAATGGGTTTCAGTCTCGGTGCAGCTGAGTATATTGTAAAACCGGTTGAAAAATACGTTCTCTTGAAAAAGCTGAAAACTTTCGAGAAGCTGAAAAAGATTAAAAGGATACTGATTATTGACAATGATCCAGCCACTGTACGATTGATCGGCAGTGTTCTTGAGGAGGCTGAATATCAGGTAACGACATCCTATAATAGCGAGGATGCGGTTAAGTCTATCGAGAATTTCAAGCCCGATCTCATTGTCCTGAATCTGACGATGCCGGAAACAGGCTTCGATGTGGTCGAATATCTTCAAGCAGCGCAGGGAGTAAAAGATATTCCTTTGATTGTGCTCACCCAGAAAGATTTGTCAGAGAGAGAAAGAGATGAATTGAACGGGAGAATACATGGAATCCTCAATAAAGCTGTTCTCACCAAAGAAGATCTCTTGAAGGAACTCAAGGATACCATCCAGAAAATGAGCAGGGATTCATGAAGAATCCATGAAATTTCTGGCGTTTTTTCTCGTCTGCATTTTTTCCCCTATTGAGGCCTGGGGTTATGTTCCCCATGAATATCCCGCAATTTACACCCAGCAGCTGGGAAGGATATTCCTCTTCATTGCATTGCTTGTCGTACTGTGGTCCATTGTTCATTATCGCCTGCACAGGCAAAAAGGGTGGCGGTACCTATTTATTTCCCTGATTTTTTTTACCATCTGGGATTTGGATGTTTTTGTTGGAAGACTTTCTGAATTCATCACCATGCCCAGCACAATAGGCGGCACGGAAGGATGGCAGTATTTCAAAAGGCATATTGAAATCGGGCGCCTGGAATATCTGTATTATCTCGGCAGATTCGATTTTGTTTTGCTCAATATCGCGATGTTCTTCTTTTATTTGGGACTCAGGGAGCACGTATCTGAAGTACAAGAAAAGAATACTGCTTCTGTAAGCGTTATTATGCCTCTTTTGCCGATTCTTATTACTGATATGGCCGGCAATGTCATATTCATTGTGCTGTCGGTCATGAGCCTTTATACCAGCATTAAACTTTACAGAACAGACAAGGAGAATGTTCTCTGGAACTATATGGTCTGGTTAGCCACTGCCTGGCTCATGTTTTCCATTTCGCGATCTTTTGGGCATATCATAAGGCATGTCCTCATACCAACAGGAAACCAGGATGTCTGGAAGTTCTTTGAGCCGTTGTCCGGAAGTTTCAATACCTTTTCTCTTTTCTTTGTGGGTTCAGTCAGCCTCTTTTTTATCAGGATTTATAAATCATATATGGAGATAACAGAGGACAAGAGAACATTAGAGAGACTTGTTGCGGAGAGGGCGCACTTTATCGAGAAATTGGAAAGGGATAAAATGGAACTGCGGGAGCTTGATAAACTGAAATCCGCTTTTCTTGCAAACATGTCCCATGAGCTCCGTACACCAATGAATACCATAATCGGTTATACCGAAGCATTGCTGGATAGCGTTGACGGCCCGGTCAACGCAGAACAAGAGAAGAGTTTGGGGAAAGTGAAGCAGAGCGCCAAGCACCTTCTGAAGCTGATCGATGATGTCCTCGATGTATCGAGGCTGGAATCAGCGAAAGTCAAACTGGTGGTAACAGAAATCGATCTGAAGGCGTTAATCGAAACGGTTATGCCGTCTTTTGAAAGTCTCATCAGGGAAAAAGGGCTGAGCCTCTCACTCACTATCGATGAGACACTGCCGCCGGTTTATGGCGATGAAGGTAACATAAAACAGATTTTGATAAACTTATTATCGAATGCCGTCAAGTTCACTCACACAGGGGGAATTATCATCACGGCTCATCCCTCTGATGATGACAGAACCCATGGTGTGCAGCCTCTTTTTATGGAGATATGTATAGCAGATACCGGGATAGGAATAAGAGGGGATGATCTCAGGAAGATTTTCGAAAAGTTTATGCAGATTGATTTTACTCTTGTGCGCCAATATGAAGGCACCGGTCTGGGTCTCAGTATTGCCAAGGGCTTGGTTGAACTCCATAAGGGAAAAATATGGGCAACAAGTAAATATGGGGAAGGCAGTACATTTTGCTTTACGCTCCCATTGCAAAAAGAAATACTCGTGAATACAGTTGTTCCTCTATAATAGGGAGCACAGAAAATTTCGATAAACGGTAAAGAGGGTTATTAAGGATTATGCCGAGAAAGGTTTTGATCGTCGAGGACAATGAGGATAACCGCGAACTTGTGGTTAAAGTGCTGAAGAACAAGGGCTACATTATTGCTGAAGCTGTGGACGGAGAGGATGCCATAGAAAAGGCTGTCTCTGAAAAGCCTGATTTGATACTGCTGGATATATCAATCCCGAAATTAGACGGCTATGAAGTTGCGAAAAGGCTCAAGAGTATGGAGGAATGCCGGGAAATCCCGATTGTTGCCTTTACTGCACATGCCATGAAAGGAGACCGGGAAAAAGTTATTGTAGCAGGGTTCGAGGGATACATATCAAAACCGGTGAATATACGAGAGTTACCAAATCAGATACGGTCTTTTATCCGTGGGAAGAGGGAGAGCATATTAGGTGGAGAGGAAGAGTAAGATTCTGATTGTCGATGATGCTGAGGATACTGTGGAACTGCTGAGAAAGAGGTTCCGGGCCGAAGGATACGATACGTCAGAGGCATTCAACGGCGAACAGGCGCTCAATACGGTGCCTGAATACGAGCCCGATTTGATTGTCCTTGATGTCATGATGCCGAAAATTGACGGCTATGAGGTCTGTCAGAGACTCAAAGCGGATGAAAAGACGAAGTATATCCCGGTTCTCATGCTTACTGCAAAGGGGGAAGTTGAACATAAAGTCAAAGGGCTTAATATCGGAGCAGATGATTATATGGCAAAGCCTTTTGACTACAAGGAACTCTCTGCACGGGTCAGGTCTTTGCTCTCCATTAAGGCAACACATGAGAAAAAGGTCGAGGAAGAAAAATCCGGTGCCCTCGAGCAGATGATGGAGCAGGTTGCACATGAAATCAGAAATCCGCTTACGTCGGTTGGAGGCTTTGCACGCAAGGTATTCAATAAGCTCCCTGAAGATGATCCGAACAGAAAATATATGCAATATATCATCGAAGATGTTGCGGTACTGGAGAGCATGATTAAACAGCTGATCGAGCTGAAGTCAATGACGATATCCATGAAAGAACCGTCAGCCATGAATGAGGTCGTCAAAGACTCACTAAAAATATTTGAGCAGGATTTTGCGCAGAAGGCAATACAGGTCGAAACCGAACTGCAGGAAGGTCTTCCGCTGATAACCGCAGATAAGAAATTGCTTAAGCGGGCCTTCTGCAACCTTATCAAAAATGCTGTAGAAGCAATGGAATCCGGGACAAAAACGCTGAAAGTTACGAGCAGAGTAAATGGCGATAATTTTGAACTACAATTTTCTGATACAGGCAAAGGTATCGCGAAGGAGAAAAGCAAGAATATTTTTGACCCTTTGGTTACCTCAAAAGTCTATGGCCCGGGGCTCGGCCTCACCTTTGCGTTAAAAATTATCCAGGATCATAAAGGCACAATATCGGTAGAGAGCGAAGAAGGGAAAGGAACAACATTTACCATACGGTTTCCCATCAAATCACCCTGATATACCCTGCATTAACGAGCTGCTTCAGCATATTCCTTTATTAAAATATCTATTAATTCTTTTACCGATATAATGCTATTGGCCCTGTATGCATTTTCGCCGGCAAATGCAAAACCATGTGACAGATTCCCTTTTTTTGCATTCACCAGGGCAAGCGTAATGCAATATGGACTATTCTTATAATCACACGTTTTCAAGCAGTGGTAGGGGCATTTAAACGGTTTCTTTTTCCCCTGACTGACTTCATCAAGGAATATATTCCTGATTGCTCTCCCCGGCATCCCTACCGGGCTTTTGATGATCATCATATCCTCTTTTGTGGCATCGATATACGTCTGCTTAAATTTGAGAGATGCGTCACATTCATGCGTGGTAACAAAGCGTGTTGCCATCTGCACACCGGAAGCACCTAACTGGAAATATTGGTAAATGTCTCCTCCTGTATAAATTCCACCTGCAGCTATTACGGGGATCGATTGCCGGTATTTTTCTTCAAATGGCTTAACGATCTCAACTACTTCCGGAACCAGTTTTTCCAGTGCATATGCAGGATCTTCAAGCATTTCTTCTTTGAAACCAAGATGCCCTCCTGCTTTGGGTCCCTCAACCACAATAGCATCGGGCAGACGGTTGAATTTTTCCGACCATTTTTTTGCAATAATAGCGGCTGCCCTCGCAGAGGAGACAATGGGAACCAATTTCGTCCTGGCATTTTCATCTAAAAATTGCGGGAGACTCAGGGGCAGGCCGGCTCCAGAAAAAATTACATCAATGCCCTCCTCAATGGCAGTTCTCACGAGCTCAGGGAAATTGGTCAACGCCACCATTATATTGACTCCAAGGATTCCTTTTGTTAATTCCCTGGCTTTTCTGATCTCTTTCCGCAGCGCCCTGAGATTTGCTTCGAAGGAATTTTTAAAGAAATCAGGTTCGCTCATGCCGATCCCCGGGGTGGCAATAACCCCGATACCGCCTTCGTTAGCCACTGCCGAGGCGAGTCCGGACAAGGAAATCCCAATTCCCATCCCTCCCTGAATTATGGGAAGCTTGACCGTTAAAGAACCTATAGTGAGATTTCTCAACTTATTGATACTCATCTTGTGTCCGAATCCGGAATATAACCATCAAAGCTCTGAGATGTAAGGGTAATGACATAAAAAAAAACCGCAAAAGCTGAATATTGTGCGGTCAATACTACAATAAATACTCCTTTAAGCTTTATATAAAAAAATAGCACTTATGTCCAGGTAATGTCAATGTTTACGGATGTTGATTATTTTAGCCTCAGGGTTCTTAAACGGACGATTTCCTCCTGGTAGCCATAGATATGTGCACCTGCACTATATGCATACATCGGCCCGTTTTTCAGTG
>Ga0315276_10005099_pt1 | contig 12098 bp, 7 predicted proteins | sample YL17G05_0_MG_FD_204542 | JGI IMG/M metagenome (GOLD analysis project Ga0315276, IMG submission 204542) | Sediment microbial communities from Yellowstone Lake, YNP, Wyoming, USA - YL17G05_0 | ecosystem: Environmental > Aquatic > Freshwater > Lake > Sediment | place: USA: Wyoming | collected... | reverse complement strand
TGCAGGCGCCGGTGTCCTCGAAGGCTTCCGGCGGGAGCCCCGCTTCGAGCAGCTGGACGCGAACCGCCCCGGGCAGATCGAGATGCAGACGGCCGTCCACGGTCCGCACGGCCGCGGCCGGGAAGCGCCGTGCGACGTCTGGGCCGATTTCGTAGCAGCAGGCGCGGATGCAGGGCCCGAGGGCCACATGCGCCGCGCGTGCCGGCACGCCAGCGGCAGCGCAGAGAGCGTGCAGGGTGGTGGCGGGGAGGCCGGCGGCCGCGCCACGCCAGCCGGCATGCGCGGCGGCGACGGCGCCCGGGACGCGGTACAGGAGGCTCATGCAGTCGGCGGTCGCGACGGCAAGCGTGATGCCGGACGTGAGGGTAAGCAGGGCATCGCATCCGGGCTCGTGCCCGGGACGCGTGACGGAGCGAACGGTGTTCCCGTGGACCTGGCCAGCGGTAACGAGGTCCGTGGGATCGAGTCCCTGGCTCTCGAGCAGGCGACGGCGGTTCTCGAGCACGGACTCGGGGCGGTCGCCGCAGGAGAGCCCGAGGTCGAGGGTGTCCCAGGGCGGTTCGCTCACCCCGCCCTGACGGGTCGAGAAGGCGAGCAGGCAGGCCGGGTCCACCGGGGCGGGACGCCAGGCGGGCACGGCTGCAGAGCGATCGAGGGTCCACATCACAGGCCCGCACGCTAGTGAAGGGCGCACGGGAGCGTCAAGGCGGCGGCCATGGAAGGGAGTGTTTCGGATGAGCGAGTTCAGGTGGCGGACCGTGGCGGCGGCGGTGGCGATGTCGGCGATGGCCGCGTGGGTCGCGGGCGCGCAGGACGCGCCGCGGGCACCGGCTGCGGCGCAGACGCCGCGGGCGCCGGCTCCACCTCCCGCGGTAGCGACCGTCGGCGCCCTGCGCATCCCGCAGGCCGAGCTCGAGCAGCGCGCGCAGCAGGCGGTCCTGGACTACAAGGGCCGCACGGGCAGCGACCTGCCGCCCGAGATCAGGCCTCTCATGCGCCGGCAACTCCTCGAGAGCCTCATCCGCCGGGACCTGCTCATCCTGGAGGCGCAGCGGCGCGGGTTCCTGGCCAGCGAGCAGGAGGCCGAAGCCCAGCTCAGGAAGGATCCCTTCTTCCAGGTCAATGGACGGTTCGACTCTGCGCGTTACGAGCAGGCCCGCCTCCAGAACCCGGCCGCCCTGGCCACCACGCTGCAGGCTGTGCGTGCGAATCTCGGGGGCCGGAATCTCCTGATCCGGATGCAGCGCGAGAGGGGCCCCAGTGAGGTCGTGCTGCGCGCCCGGGCCACCCGTGCGCTCACACGCGCTTCCATCGGCTATCTCGCCCTGCGCCGTCCCGAGTTCGACGTCCCCGATGTCGAGCCGCGCGAGAGCGACGTGGTCGATCACTACCGCGCGCATCGCGCCGATCACCAGCGGCCGGCGCGCGCGAGCTTCTCCGCCGTGTTCGTGGACCAGCCGGCGCTCTCCGACACTCTGGCCACGAGCCCCTCGGCGGTCGCGGCGTGGAACTCCCTCATGAAGCAGCGCGCCGACAGCATCCTCGCCGCGGTGGCGGCCGGCCGGACACTCGAGGAGGCCGCTCAGGCCCTTGGCGGCCCCCACCCGAACCAGGTCGTCGTGCCCGGCAACTTCCCCGGGTACTGGCAGGGCGGCCCCGCGACGGATGCGGCCCTCTTCGCCGCCTCGCCCGGCACCGTCCTGCCCCAGCCGGTACCCGCGCAGAAGGGCTGGCTCGTGGTGCGCGTGGACGAGAACCAGCCCGCCCACACGCTCCCCCTGCAAGACGTCGCTCGCGAGATCCGCTCGCGGCTGCGCTCCGAGCGGCGCGCGACGCAGGAGGAGCGCGAACTCCGGGCGCTCTACGACGGGCTGCAGGACAGCCTGAAAGCGACGGCATACCTCCTGCGCTACGCCGTCGCCGATACGGCCGGCCTCGCTCCCGGGCGGCCCGGCGCAGCGGAGATCGACCGCTACTACCGCGGCCATCTCGCCGACTATTCCTCCTTCAGCAGCCGGACGGGTGGCGTCGTCGCGAAGAGCCTCGACGAGGTGCGGGGGGACGTGGAGGCGCGGTTGCAGAGCGAACGCCGGCTCCAGCTGTCACGCGGCGTCGCGGGGCAGCTAGCCGACACCTGGGCCCGCGGACGCCGGGATGCCGCGGTGGAGCGGCAGCTGCGCCTGCGTGACGTCGGCCCGCTCGTCCCCGGCCTGCCGGCCGACAGCGGAGCCGTGGGGCGGTTGCTGGGCGATTCGCTGGCGCAGCGCGAGGGCGCACTCGGGCCAGGCGTTGCCCGTTCGGCGCGCGGCTGGGTCGCCTTCGACATCTACCAGGAAGTGCCGGGGTACCTGCCGTCCTTCGAGCAGGCTCGGCAGGAACTCGCCAGCCGCCGCACCGCCCGCCGGCTCCAGGAGGACGAGGAAGGGGCCCGCCGGCTCTTCGACGCGTCGCCGCAGCGGTTCCTCATGGGCCCGGTCATCCACTACACGCGCGGCTTCGCGTTCATCCCCAACGTACTCACCATCCACCTCACACGAGCGGAGGTGGAGCGCTACCACCGCGACCACATGGACAAGTTCTCGGCGCCTGAACTGGTGCGTGCGAGCCACATCCTGATCAGCCCGCGCGATGCCACCCCGGAGGCCGACCGCGAAGCGAAGGCCCGGGCCGACAGCCTGCTCGTGGGCCTAAACGAAGGCGAGGACTTCGCGGACGTGGCGGCCCGGGTGACCGATGACCCCGCCACGAAGGAGAACGGCGGCGACCTCGGCCAGTTCGGCCGCGGCACCATGCTCCCCGAATTGGAGCGCGCCGCGTTCTTGATGCGTCCCGGCGACCTGAGCTCCGAGCCGGTCCGGAGTCCGGTGGGCTACCACCTCATCAAGGCGCGGGAGTACGTGCCCATGGTCGCCCAGCCCCTGGCGCAGATCTACGCCGACGTCGCGGAGACGGCTGCCCGGGAGAAGGCCGACTCCGTGGCGATGCAGCGCGCCGACAGCCTGCTGCGCGTCCTGAGGAATGCCGGCCAAGCGCGGGACGCGGTCAAGCGATTGGGGCTCCCGACCATCTCCTACAAGCACTCCAGCGGGGAGCGGGACAAGTACCCGCAGGACCTCCATCTGTACTACCAGCGGCTCGAAACGCTCAAGCCCGGGCAGCTCCTCCCGCTGCGCCCCAAGTTCGGCGGGATGGGCTACGCGGTGACCTGGGTGGACAGCATCTCCGCGCCCGCCCCGCCGACCTGGGAGAAGGCCCGCGACCAGGCCCTCGAGGCGTACCGGAGTGAGGCGGGTCTGCGCGCCCTTGAAGCCAAGCGCGCCGAGTTGGATTCGCTGATGCAGGCCGGCTGGTCCTTCGACAGCGTGGGGGTGGTCTGGGGTGGCATCCAGCACGCCGAGGACGTCATCCCCGGCCAGCGCATCCCCGGGATCGGCATAGTTGGAGTGGTGGACACGTTGTTGTTCGGGCTCACGGGGACCGACGGGCTTTCGCCCGGAGCCCTCAGCGATTGGATCACGCTGCCGGCCGGGATCGTCCGCCTGCGGCCGAGCGAGATCCGCCCGCCGGACCCGAACGCCCTCACCACCCGCGTGGAGAACGAACGCCGGGTGGAGACGGAGCGCGCGCTCGTGGCCTATTTCGAGGAACTGAAGAGCCGATACCCGGTGCGTATCCTGGACCGCACGCTTCGCGACGTGGCACTGCCCCCCCCGCCCGCCCGCTGACTTCCGGAGCGGGTGCCGCGGCCCCGCGGGACGGCGCCCGCTCCCGGTGGGACCCCGTTCACCCGGGCGCGGCCGCCCTCGAGCGCGGCCACCCGGACTCCGAATCCGCAACCCCGCCGGTCCCGCATCGTGCGCGATGCCCGGCGGGGTTCGCGCTGCCGCGGCGGAACGCGCGGCCGGACCGTGGCCTCGGGGCCGTTGACACATGGTATGGTCCCTGCATTCGCCGCGTTGGCCCCGGGCCAGGAGCTTCCCATGACCCTCTCCGCGACGACATCCCCCGACGCCCCCCCGAAGCGGGTGGTGCTGGTCGACTTCGACTGGCGGGACGCCGACTTCCTGCCTGAGCTGCTTGCGCGGCCCGGGCTCTCGGTGCGCCTGGTGGCGGGGCAGAAGAGCGACGGTGCGGGCCTGAAGATGGCGGAACTCTGCGAGCTGCCCCGCACCACCGACCTTGCCGACCTGACGCGCGAGATCTTCGACCTCGCCGTGGTGAGCGAGCGGAGCCCGCGGCGCACCCAGGTCGAGGGGTTGCTCCTCGCGCTGGGCACCCCCTGCGTGTCGCCCGAGAGCCTGTTGCGTGGGGCCGATCTGACGCACGCCCACACGCCGGCGGTCGAGGCTCCGCTCGCGCTGCATGCGGTCGCGCTCGAGAGCGCGCTCGGAGGAGCGGACTTCGACGCCCTGATCCAGCAGGCGCTGCCGGACGTCGGTGAGGGCGCGCCCACCGCGCCCCAGCCCGTGGCGCACACCGGACGCTCCGAGCTGCGCGTGCCGAGCCTCGCGGAGTTCCCCTCGCTCGAGGATCGGCAGGGACTCGAACGGGCGCTCGCGGACCTGGCCAGCGGCACGGGGGCGCAGGTCGCCGAGCTGCGCGCCGGCCGCTCGGGGGACGTCGAGTTGCTGGCGCGCGTGGGCGCCGAGGACCCTCTGCTCTCGGGACTGATCGATCTCGCCCTGAGCCAGAACACGCCCCAGGTGATCAGCCGGCTCACGGGTCCGCAGGAGGGCAAGGCGTGGGGCGCATGGCCCTTCCGCACGACCCGCAGCCGCGGCGTGATCGCGGCAGCCGCCATCGACCCGGCCTCGGGCTGGGCGACCTGGCAGCAGACCGTCGAGGGGCTGCGCGAGGCCTGGGACCGCCGCGACCGCGAACAGGCGTCCCCGGCATTCCCGCTCGTGCCGGACGACCGGCACGGGTGGCTCGACATCGAGGGATTCCGCAGCGCGATCTCGCTCGCGGTCGAGCGGAACCAGCGCGACGGGCTGCCGTTCGCGGTGCACCGCTTCGAGCTCGCGAACCGGCCGGAGGCGCTCTCGACGCTGTGCGAGCGACTGCCCTCCCAGCTCCGCGACACGGACCGGTTGTGCCGCCCGGAACCGCGCATCGTGCTGCTGCTGACGACCTGCTCCCTCCAGGCCTTCGAACCGGTGCGGCGGCGGATCACCGCGCTTTGGGAGACGGTATGGCAGGAGAGCGGGGGCCCCGCACCGTCACCCGGGTTCGTCGAGAGCCGCACCGAGATCTCAGGGCCTGCCGAGGCTGATCGCTTCCTGACGACCGCCAGCCGCTGGCTGTCGCTGTAGCCCCCGCGTAGACGGCCCCGCCCCACTGCGCGGTCGTGGGCGGCGGCAGTCTGCGTCCGCGCTCCCCCGGTCCACCCTCCGAGCCGTCGTCCCCCGTAGTTATCCACACCTCTTTCTTGACCCGGCTTCCCGGCGTCGGGTATTGCTCCGTGCGCAAACGCGGAGGCCCGATGGAAGGCTCCATCCGACGGTTGCCGCCCGAGACCGCCTCGCGCATCGCGGCGGGGGAGGTCATCGAGCGGCCGCTCTCGGCCCTCAAGGAGGTACTGGAGAACGCGCTCGACTCCGGGGCGCGCTCAGTCGAGGTGCGCGTGGAGCGGGCGCTCGACCACCTCTTCACGGTGGCCGACGACGGCGCCGGCATCCGCGCGGATGAGTTGGACCTGGCGCTGGAGCGCCACGCGACGAGCAAGCTCGCGAGCCTCGAGGACCTCGACCGGCTGGTTTCGCTGGGATTCCGCGGCGAGGCGCTGCCGAGCATCGCGGCGGTCAGCCGGCTCAGGCTGACCAGCCGACCGGCGGCAGCCGACGCCGCTGCCTTCGTCGCGCTCGAGGGAGGCGCCCCGACGAATCGCGGCACGGCCGCCCGCGCGCCGGGCACCACGGTCGAGGTCGCGGACCTGTTCTTCAACACGCCGGCGCGGCGCAAGTTCCTCACCTCGCCCACCGGTGAGCTGCGCGCGGCGCTGCGGCTGCTCGAGGCCTACGCGCTGGCCTTCCCGCAGGTGGGTTTCCGGCTGGTCGTGGACGGCAAGGAGCGGTTGCAGTGGCCCGCCGTGCCGGGGGCGGGCCTCACGGCCCGGCGCGACCGCGCCTCCGGGCTCTGGGGAGCGCGCCATGCCACCCAACTGCTCGAGGTGGAGTCCGAGCGCGACGGCCTGAAGGTCGAGGCGCTGCTGGGGCTCCCCGAGCATGCGCGCGCCACGCGCGAAGGGCAGATCTACGTCGTGAACGGACGCTGGATCCAGAGCCCGATGCTGGGCGCGGCGCTCCGCCAGGCCTACGGCAACCTGCTCCCGCCGGGACGCTTCCCGGCGGCCACCCTCTGGCTCACGGTCCCGCCGGCGCGCCTCGACGTGAACGTGCACCCGACCAAGCGCGAGGTGCGCTTCGCGGACGAGGACCGCGTCTTCTCGCTCGTGAGCGCGGCCTGTGCGCGCCCGCTCTCGCAGATCGCGCCACCCTTCACGGTCGTGGCAGGTGGCGCGCGGGAGACCGAGGCGTATCCGGCCTGGGCCGAGCGCGTGCGCGAAGGACCGCCGGAGCAGACGTACCTGGGCTTCGGGGTGCCGGACGCCACGCCGGGGGGCAGCCCGCCACCGGCTGCGGCGATCGCGCCCGCCGCCGGGGCCGAGCCCCAACTCTGGCAGCTTCACCGCACCTACGTGCTGGCGCCGGTGCGGGGCGGGCTCGTGATCATCGACCAGCACGCCGCGCACGAGCGCATCCTCTACGAGGAGGCGCTGGCGCGCCTGCAGGGCGAGCACGGGGCCGCGCAGCAGCTGCTGTTCCCCACGCTCGTGGATCTCACGAACGACCAGTTCGAGCTGCTGCTCGAGCTGGGCCCGTACCTCAAGCAGTTGGGCTGGGACCTCTCCCTGCTCGGGCCACCGACGGTCGTGATCCAGGGCGTGCCCTCGGGGCTGCGCCACGAGCGTCCCGGGCAGCTCCTTCAGGACGTGCTCGACGGCATGAGCGAGAGCACCGGGCGCGCGCCCGACGAGGACCTCTCGCACCGGCTTGCCGCCTCCTGGGCCTGCCATGCCGCGACCCGCTCGGGCGACCCGCTGGGCCAGGAGGAGATGCGCTCGCTCGTGGACCGGCTCTTCGCCACCTCGCGGCCGCACGGCGACCCGCACGGGCGCGTGACCTTCGTGCGTCTCGACCTCGACGAGCTGCACCGGCGCTTCGGCCGGGCCTAGGGCGGTGGACGCGCCCCGCATCGTCGCCGTGGTGGGGGCGACCGCCACGGGCAAGACCGACCTCGGCGAGGCGCTGGCCGCATCACTCGGCGGCGAGGTGGTCTGCGCCGACTCCCGCCAGGTCTTCCGCGAGCTGGAGGTCGGCACGGGCAAGCCCGCGCCCGCCGACCGCGCGGCGCGGCCGCACCATCTGTTTGACGCGCTGAGCCTGGGAGACCGGCCGAGCGCGGGCTGGTATGCGAGCGCCGCCGTCATCGCGTGCCGCGACATCCACTCGCGCGGCCGCACGCCCGTGCTGGTCGGCGGGTCGGGGCTCTGGCTGCGCGCCGCCCAGCACGGCCTCTCGGGCGAGCCGCCGCACGACCCGCAGGTGCGGGCACGTCTGCAGGCCGAGCTCGAGCGCGACGGCCCCGAGGCCCTGCACGCCCGGCTCGTCCTCGTGGATCCGGCCACCGCGGCCCGGCTCTCGCCCCGCGACCGGCAGCGCATCACCCGCGCGCTCGAAGTCCACGAAGCCAGCGGGCGCCCGCTCTCCTGGTGGCACGGGCGCCAGGGCGAGCCGGCGGTGGCGGGGGAGTGGCGCGTCTTCGAGCTGACGCTGACGCTGCACCAGCTCGACGAGCGCATCGCCCGCCGCACGCGCTGGATGTTCGAGACCGGGCTCGTCGAGGAGACCCGCGCGCTGGTCGGGGCGGGGGGCGAGCCGGCGCTCCGGGCGCTCCGGGCGGTGGGCTACGACGAGGCGCTCGAGTTGCTCGCCGGGCGGCTCACCCGCGCCGAGGCCGAGGAGCGCACGAACCTGCGCACGCGCCAGCTCGCCAAGCGCCAGCGCACCTGGTTCCGCCACCAGGTCGAGGCGGTACGGCTGGAGGGGGGCGGCCGCGGGGCCGCCGGGCCGCTGCAGGAGGCGCTCGCGCTGCTGGGGTAGGCTGGCGGCCGGCGTGGCGCTCCCGCTCCGGCTACGCCGCGGCCCCGCTCTCGGGTATGCTGCCGCCATGCGGGATGCGATCGTCGCGCTCTTCACCGGGACCTTCGGCAGGGCCCCGGCCACCGTCTCGCGCCTGGCGGCGGACGGATCGCAGCGCCACTACTACCGGCTGACCGGCGACACCCCGGCGACCGTGATCGGCGCCTGGGGCCCCGAGCCCGACGAGAACCGCGCCTTCCTCTCGTTCTCGCGCTCGTTCCACGCCATCGGCCTGCCGGTCCCCGAGATCTACGCGGCCGACGCCGCGCTCGGCATCTGGCTCGCGGAGGACCTCGGCGACACCACCCTCTTCAAGGCCGTCTCTTCCGCCCGGACGGGCACGGGCGACCGTTTCCCCGAGGACATCGTCGGGGCCTACGAGCGCGTGGTCGACTTGCTGCCACGCTTCCAGGTCGAGGGCGCGCGCGTGATCGACTTCCGCGTCGCCTACCCGCGCGCGGCCTTCGACGAGCAGTCCATGCTGTGGGACCTGAACTACTTCAAGTACCACTTCCTCAAGCTCGCGCACGTCCCGTTCAGCGAGCAGCAGCTGGAGAACGACTTCCACCGGCTCATCGCCCACCTGCTCAGGGCGGACACCGGCTACTTCCTCTACCGCGACTTCCAGTCACGCAACATCCTGCTGCGCGACGGCCGGCCCTGGTTCGTGGACTACCAGGGTGGCCGGCGGGGCGCGGCGCAGTACGACGTCGCGTCGCTGCTCTACGACGCCAAGGCCGACCTGCCCGGGAGCCTGCGCGCCCACCTGCTCGGGCGCTACCTGGACGCCTTTTCCAAGCACCCGCGCGCGGACGGCGGGCGGTTCCTCGAGACCTACCCGGGCCATGTGCTCATCCGCATCCTGCAGGCGATGGGAGCGTACGGCTACCGCGGATTCTTCGAGCGCAAGCAGCGCTTCCTCGAGAGCGTCCCCCACGCGGCGCGCAACCTCGCGGGCCTGCTCGAGGCCGGGCTGCCGGTCGCGCTGCCCGAGCTCGAAGGCGTGCTGCGGCACATCGTCGCGGAGTGGGCCGGCCACCCGGGCCCGGTGGAGTCACCCCGCGGGCTCAACGTGCACGTCGCGAGCTTCAGCTACCGCGATGGCTGGCCCGCCGACGAGACGGGGCACGGTGGCGGCTTCGTCTTCGACTGCCGCTCGCTCCCGAATCCCGGCCGGCTGCCGGAGCTCGCAGACCTGATCGGCACCGACCCGCCCATCGTGCGGTTCCTCGAGGCCCTGCCCGAGACCGAGGCGTTCTGGCGGCATGCCAGCGCGCTGGTGGACGCGCACATCGCCAACTTCCGCGAGCGGAACTTCTCCGACCTCGGGGTCGCGTTCGGCTGCACCGGCGGACAGCACCGCTCGGTCTACTTCGCCGAGCGGCTGGTCCGCCACGTCCGCGAGCACCACCCCCACACGGCGGTGAGCCTGACGCACGCGGCCCGGGCCCGTTGGACCGGACCGGGAGGGACGCCCGCGGCGAGCGGCGGCGCATCCGCCGGCGGGCTCCGCTCCGCCTCCGCGAGGGACGAACCGTGGACGCGATGATCTTCGCCGCCGGGCGCGGGACCCGGCTGGGCCCGCTCGGGCAGGCGACGCCCAAGGCGCTGATCGAGATCGCGGGCCGGACCCTCCTCGAGCACACGGCGGCAAGGCTCGTCGCCGCGGGCGCGACGCGCATCGTGGTCAACGTGCACCACCAGGCCGAGCGCATCGAGCGGTTCATCGCCGGGCACGACCTGGGTGCGAAGGTGCTGGTGAGCCACGAGTCCGAGCGCCCGCTCGAGACCGGCGGCGGACTGCTCCACGCCCGCGACCTGCTCCGCCGCGACGACACCATCCTGCTGCACAACGTAGACGTCCTCGGCAGCGCCCGCCTGGACTCCCTGGTCGCCGCCCAGCGGTCCGGAAGGGCGCTCGTGACGCTCGTGGTCAACGAGCGCGAGACCGCGCGCTACCTGCTGTTCGACGAGATCGGGCTGTACGGGAGGGAGGACCGCCGCGACGGGTCGCGGCGCGAGGTCCGGCCGCCCCGCGGGCAGGTCCGCGCGCTGGCCTTCGCGGGGATCCACGCCTGCTCGCCGGCGCTGCTCGACCTCATCACCGAGCGCGGTGTCTTCCCGATCCTGGACGTCTACCTGCGGCTCGCCGGCGAGGGATTCGTCATCGCGCCCTGGCTGCTCGAGGACGACCGGTGGCTCGAGGTCGGCACCGTGGAGCGGCTCGAGGCCGCGCGGGCGCGGCTCGGGGAGGCCTCGCCGGCCTGACGGCCGGGACCTTCGAGGGCGGCGAACGCGGCTGTGTGGTAGGTTTCCCGGGCGTCCCCCGACGCTCCTCGGAGGCCAGGCGCATGGTCGGGACCCTCGAAGTCCTCTCCCGGGCCCTCTCCGGCCGCTACCGGATCGAGCGCGAGCTCGGCCGGGGCGGGATGGCCACGGTCTACCTCGCCGAGGACCTCAGGCACCACCGCCGCGTCGCCATCAAGGTGCTCGACCCCGAGGTCGCGGCGGCGATCGGCCCCGAACGCTTCCTGCGCGAGATCGAGACCGTCGCCCGGCTCACCCACCCGCACATCCTGCCGCTGTTCGACTCCGGGCAGGCCGATGGCCTGCTCTTCTACGCCATGCCCTACGTCGAGGGCGAGTCGCTGCGGGAGCGGCTGAAGCGCGAGAAGCAGCTGCCGCTGGAGGATGCGCTCAAGATCGCCCGCGAGGTGGCCGACGCGCTGAGCTACGCCCACAGCCGCGGGCTGGTCCATCGCGACATCAAGCCCGAGAACATCCTGCTGGAGGAAGCGCACGCGGTGGTGGCGGACTTCGGCATCGCCCGGGCCGTCGCCGCGGCGGCAGGGGAGAAGCTCACGGCGACCGGGATCGCGGTGGGCACCCCGGCCTACATGAGCCCGGAGCAGGCGAGCGGAGGCCGCGACCTGGATGGCCGCTCGGATCTCTACAGCCTGGGCTGCGTGCTGTACGAGATGTTGGCGGGAGTGCCGCCATTCGCGGGGACGACGGCCGAGAGCCTGGCGCATCAGCATCTGAACCTGGCGCCGCGGCCGGTGACGGAGTTGCGGCCGGCGGTGCCGGCGGCGGTCGCGGCCGCGCTGCAGCGGGCGCTGGCCAAGACCCCGGCGGACCGGTTCAACCCGGTAGCGCTGTTCGGCGAGGCGCGGCCGTGGTCGCGGTCCTCGCGGTGGCGGGGTGGTTCGGCTGGGGACCTATCACGCACTGGCTGGGCGACCGGAACGCCGGCCCGCCGGCCAGGAAGGACTGGATCCTGGTGGCGGAGTTCGAGGGCCCGCCGGACGACACCACGCTCGCCGCGGCTGCCCGCTCGCTGGTCAGTGCCGCGCTCGACCAGTCGGAGATCCTGGCGACGGTGCCACGCGACCAGATCCAGCTCGCACTCCGGCAGGCGGGGAAGTCGGCGAACACGCGTGTGAACGCCGAAGTCGCCCGGGAGTTGGCGTACCGCCGCGCGGTCCGCGCCGTGCTCGAAGGGGACATCGCACGCATCGGCGAGGGCTACTCGGTGGTCCTGCGCGTGGTGGATGCCGAGAGCCTCAAGGTGGTGCTGACCGAGCGCGGCAGCGCCAGGAACGAGGATGCCTTGATCCCGGCGCTCGGCAGGCTGCCGGAGAAGCTGCGGCGGGACCTCGGCGAAAGACAAAGCGCCATCGCGGCCACCCGGCCGATGAACGCGGTCGCGACGCCGTCGTTCGAGGCCTACAGGCTGTACGTGGCAGCCCTGCGCCTCTTCCACTCGGCGGACTACGAAGGCGCCATTGCCCTCCTGCATGAGGCGCTGCGGCTGGATCCGGGTTTTGTGTCAGCCTGGACCAACCTGGGTCTGGCCCACTCGAACATGGGACGGGCGGACTCCGCACTGGCGGCCTT
>Ga0315276_10005096_pt1 | contig 12102 bp, 12 predicted proteins | sample YL17G05_0_MG_FD_204542 | JGI IMG/M metagenome (GOLD analysis project Ga0315276, IMG submission 204542) | Sediment microbial communities from Yellowstone Lake, YNP, Wyoming, USA - YL17G05_0 | ecosystem: Environmental > Aquatic > Freshwater > Lake > Sediment | place: USA: Wyoming | collected... | reverse complement strand
AACGCAGTTACGAAGACACCAAAGCGCCTTACAAACTGTAGATTTCAGTTATGTAATTGCAAATACAACCAACCCTGATTTGAAAAAATGGGCTAAATCTTGTCTAACTAGATCCTATGATGAGGATGTTGAGGAGAATGAAGAAGACGAAGAACAAGTAGTCAAGCCCAGAAAAACTAGAGAACTTAAAGAACCAAAACTAGCAGCAAAAAAAAAAGAAGAGGACTACGGTAAGGATGTCTTCGATTTCAAAAACGAGGGAACCGAAGATTTTAAAATGAAACAAGTAGCGAGTCAAAACCAAGCCCTGTATGGTGAATCTAAAGTTGAAGAAGAAATTGATGCCCTAATATCAGGCAGAAAAACTTGGCAAGACTAATTTAATTCATTCCCCTATTCTATGTTATATTAAATACGAATAGGGGATTTTTTATGGCTAACTTTTTTGGTGTAAATTCAAGTCAAGCTACTGCCGAATTTGAACAAATCTCGAAAACACTTCAGCAAATGCAAGGCGAAAAAGTCGTCAGAGATTTGTTAGACACCAATACAAGTGTAAGATCCGCACAAAATGGTATTCATCGATTTCCTTGGATCATGAGTACGACAGAATGGTTACAAGGAAAACCACCTAAAGGACTGGCATGGGAAATAAACCCTAATGATATTTCATGGACTATGGCACAAAGATCAATGATGACTAAAACCTTAATTGGTACTGTACTACATGTTTGGCCAAATACAGGTAGAAATACTTTTTTTGATGAGTTTAGGATTACATTGAATCTTCAAACTGGAAACATTATGCCCGTTATATTAAAATCAGGAGATTTTCAACCATCGGGTGGATTAGCTAATTTTTATGATTTTATGCAATTAGTAGATGCACCTAAACTTACGATTGGCGATTCAAAACAACCCCCTAGAGCAAATTTAGTAACTATTCAATATCGAAGTAATGTGTTTCCCGCATTGACCTTGATGGGTATGTTTGATCCCGCAGGAATTAAATTTACCGATACCTCTCAAGATAATCAGGTAACCTCCTGGAGTGTAGATTTTGTTGTCTATGAGACAATTCCTAAATTAGCTACCTTTAGCGGCCAATCACAAAATCCATTGCTCCAAGCAATGTTTGGGGTACAAAAGGGTTTATCCGGTGGTAAACCACAAGGTGGAGGAGCTACACCGTCTGGATCTACACCTTCTGCCCGACAACAGGGGGGCAATCGGGGCTGATTTTTTGTGTTTATTTTTTAATTTTAAAAGGAGTATCAAATGACTACAACTATACTTAAGCATGATGGCATTTATGTTTATGATGATTATTATCGACCAAAAGCGATTTTAAGAATCAGAGAACTTTCACCAGAAAACCCTGTACAAAACATCTATCGATCTAGAACACACACAGATGTTGAAGCTGTTCTTGTCAGCAAAGACTGGTATGATGTGAAATCACCAAATTCACCGCTACCTATTGTAGTGGAAGAAGTAGCTGATGATTATATGGGCGTTAATTTATCTAATATGATAAATCTTATTTTAGGTAGACCTGAAACAAAAGATCTAACTAGAAAAATAGTAAATGAAGGCACTACTCAACTTCAGTATAAAACTTATGCGATTATCCAGACAAAAAAATTCTATCATGATGGAAACGATGTAGTTCCATATGAAGAAACAAATGCAGTTAAAGTAGGTGGAAATATATTAGCTTATTTGATTCACCCAGATCTGTATGCGGCAATAGCATAAGGTAAAACAAGGGTGGATGACCACCCTTATTAAAAAATTATTGACAATAAAATTGAAATTTGATAATAACCTTCAAAGATTGATAGACAAAGAAAGGGAACCTAAATGAAAGCAAGTATTTATCTTATGGTGCTTTTAGATTGTATCGTTATTGTAAGTTTATTTTTTGCCTATTGGTTTAATTGGAATTTTGGTTACGAATCTTTAGTTAAATCAACCATAGTAGATATGGTGAAAACAGAATGTTTGAGAAATGATGGGATTAAATGATTACTGATGATTTACATCGAGCTTTGATTAGAGCACTTTCAGTTCTTTATTTTGGTTCTGATGAGTTTATGCTTTTGAACAAGGTTCCCCTATTGGCGATTACAAGCTAATAGCTCATTCGGTAGAGCGTAAGACTAAGGATCTTAAAGTAGTTGGTTCGATCCCAACTTAGTTTCCAAATATCGCTAATAACTTGAATCTTGTTCACTACTGATTATTCTTCGTAATACCCATCAAACCAATCCCCCATTTCTTCTGTTCTTGCAATATTCTCTGGTTTTTCACAAGTGCTTGAACTTGTTTCGGGATCATTACAATGCTCTTGGGCTTCTTCAAAACTCAATCCTGTTTCAAGGACTTCTTTTGGGTGATTTATGTTTTGATAAAATCTAACAATCTTGTACGTTTTATCAGATGCAATTATCTTTTTCCGATTTTTTAATCCTGCGGTTGCATCACTTTCACGAACAAATTTTAAGCCGTAAACATTAGCATAAAAACGACCTGTCCAGTTCTTCGTCGCATTTTTGGTAGATACCCTACCATTAGCTCCTGGCTTATGTGGTGGTTCCAGAGAAGTAACTTTAACCTGATTACCCTCGAAAGTAATAGTATCACCGACTTTAATTTCCTTGCCATTCTTATCGACAAGTTTCCAACCCGTATTGCTATCATTACTAACTATTTTAGTAAGCACAGCCATAATATTAGATTTGATAACTTTATCTTTCTTGATATCCATTTTTTTCATTAATTCTTTTCTCGTTAACATTGTAATTACTCCAATTTAATTCGTACTTTGTCTAACTTAAAATAACATTGAAACATTTTTCTTAAACTAATAGATGTCTCGTCACACCTACATCGATATCTCTTATCAAATATCTAGCGGTAACATCTGTTGAGGTTACTATATTCGCTACTATATTTTCATTTACTAAAACTGTTTTAAACATACGCCCATCGGAACAACGATAAAGTACGTCTTCATTCCTAAACTTCAAAATAGGTCGATAAGGAAAGAAAATAGTTAACTCATGATATTGCTCATAGGCACCTGTTTCAATCCCAGCCCATTCTTCTTCAGATCGAGGAACATCACCCCAAATAATCATTTCGTCTTTTATTTGATACCTTAAAAGAAAATGAGATATGATGGGTCTTTCATCAATTTTAACAAATTCAATTCGGATTTTTACTTTATTGAAACTCAAAAAAGGTTCTAGATCTGGTCTATCTTTGATCTCTTTAGAATAACCATTTGGATCAGTAGCGATTATCTTTGTTCCACGATTGAATATAGGCTGAAAGAGAAGGAAATTTTCAACCTTACCTATATTGTTCTTTATAGGTAAAACGCCCTCTGCATAGCCTTTTTCAGCGTTCTCAGCGAGTCTTAAATAAACAGGCCGGGTATCTTCATCATAATTAGGTTCTACATTGACCATAATTAAATTTGGCGTAGTATAATCCAGTACTTCGACTATAGTACCATGTTTCTCATACCCACCTACAATACCTGTGCCAATACATACCGGGCATTGATTATCAGGAGATGTTTCTGTTTCATAACAAGAACACCGACGACCATTTCTTTTCCTGCGATAGTAGTAGAACTCTCGACGATCTGACAAAACAGCATTAGCTGATTTAGTTTGAATTCTAGGTGCTAATTGATCTCTTATTATCTCATGAACATGATCTATCTTAGCATCGGTATCAGATGGCTCACCCGTAAAAGCAGGGGGTATTCGATTAGAGGAATGTGCTGTATATGTTTTATCGTATGTTTTCTGTGGTTCGCCATTGTGTAATAGTTCACTATTGTAAGTAGTCTCTCTACGCTCACGACTAGTTCTTACGTTGAATCTCTGATCTCTCGTACTTCTTATGGTACTTCCCACAATAATAACCTCGTAGCGAGTTATTTATCATCATTAACAATTTTTCCCACAATTTCATTAGCGTGATCAATCAAGATTTGAGCGTGTTCACTGATTGCATTAGATAGGCTATCAACTATACCCTCATAAAGATCTAAGGAGTCATCGTTTGCTTTTTCAGCCAATACTGAAAAAGTCTCTCGCATTTCCATTATCTTCTTGACCTGCATTACAGGATCACTATCTGCCTTAATATTTTTCATTAAATTGGCAGCAAAAACTTCTTTCTTTTTAGCGTTGATTTTATCTAGTGCCGCTTGAATTTTATCATCTGTTATGTTCATACCTTTTCCTTTTGGGTTATACACCCACTTTATTAAGAGCCATTATAATGATATTTTTAACATCAGCTATAGGGGGATCTTTTTGTGCCCGAATACGAAACTCATATTTAGCGTTTGTTACAACACTTGCGTTAGGCCAATCTAAAACTTCAATGTTCGCAGGTAAATGATTTTTAATAGACTTATAACCCAATTCATTTTCAATCGCATCATAAACATTATTATATCTGTATTTCAAATCCTTTTCGGAAATACCTAACTTAGATGTTATATCTCCAAGGAAAACGCTAAATATCAGGTTCTTTTCTTTGTCTTCTTCTATCAACATTACCGGTTCTGAATCGAGACTGTTAATAAAAGAGGAGGTAGTTTTAGACCACTCTTTATTATATCTACCCCATTCTTCTTTAGGGACATAATCAACCATTATGTCCCAACGATCTTTCCACATACGTTCGGGAAGGCTATCAAAAAAAACTAACAAGTCATCAGTCTTTGGTTTCCAAGCACTACTAGGATATTCTAATGCATCAAATATCTTAGTAATAAATTGAGCACTACTAATACTGAAACCCGAATCTTTTAATTTTTTTTCCACATCTTGTGAAAATTGATAAAAGTCTTTTTTCTTAATTTCATTAGTATCTATATACCAATTAAAGACTTCTTGTAATTTTTTATGCAAAGCCACCCCAGCCCCCTTAAAAATTCTCTTCAGTTACATTTGGTTCTTCTTCTGTCCGTTGAATCTCTTCTTTGTAGTAATTAGGAAATCTTACCAATAAAAACTTAACCAATTTTTTGGCTTGGTCTTCATTTAAAAGTTGAACTAGAAATCCATCTACTACGGATTTTAGTTCTTTACGATTCAATGGCTCCAAAAACTGCATTAACCAATATCGTGCAGACATATCCCCCGGAGAATCGTCTACCATTTCTTGGTACTTGTTCGCCAAAACTTTTTTATCAATTTCTTCATTCAAAGCCAATTGCAATGAATTGATTCCTTTATGTAATTTTTTTATTAATGTCATTTCAATTCCCTTCTATTAAAGCCCTAGTGCTTCTTCAAACTCTTTTAATTCTGCATCCTCTTCAGGAGCTTCCTTTTCTTCTGTTTCCTTTTCTTCAGTTTCTTTTGCAGGTTCTTCAGTAGATTCCTCAGTTTCACCTTCAGGTTCTTCGCCAGCCGGTTCCTCGCCTTCGGGTGTTTCTTCTGTGGGAACTTCTTCGTCACCTACGGCCAATTCGCCCTCCTCCTCTGCGCTTTCTTCTGGTTTTGCTTCGTCAGCACCTTCTTCAGTTTTTTCAGCTTCTGGTGCCGCTTCAGGCATCTCCAGCGTAGGTACTATTGCTGTAAACTTTATAATGTCTGTAGCTTTATCATCAATAACAACCTCTATTTTTTGTTCCTTAAACCATGTTTCGAGTAACTCAACCCATTGTTCAGGTTTCATATTTAGCGGCTTGACATTCTTATCTTCACCAGGAATATAAAAACGACCGTTAAATCTAACTAATGTTTTGTTTTCTTTTACACCGTAGAGAGGTTCATCCTCATCCAAATCAATTACTATTGAAGTATAAGGTTTTTCCAAATCACGTTTAGCTACTAAATAATCTGTAAGTTCATCCGTTAGCCATAACTCATAAGGAGTAAACGCCTCTCGGTTTAACTTCACAAAATCATTTAAGGACATTATTTCTGGTTTGTATGCCATGTATATTACCTTTTATCTTTTAAATATTGATAATATCCTAAGCCATCCAAACCAAATACTTCAGCAACAACATCCTCTAAACTAGCTTTAAGTTTGCTACCACCTTCCACAACACCCATTCTACCAAATCGAATATCGTTAATAACTTTTTTCATATAGCCAGCGACTTTAGAACTCGCTTTACTAATATCTCTTATGGTTTTCGATTTACTTAATTGACTTAAACATTCAATTTGTCTTTGGTCTTGTTCAGTAAGAACACCTTGTGGGTTGTTAGGTAGTTTACTTTTTTTGTTTTTTACCACACCGTTTGTAGAAGCATAGCTAAATGTCAGGCAATAATCTCCATCAATATCAACAAATACACAATCACCTTCCAATTGCAATTCATCATCTAAGGCTTGAGCCAATGCATCTGCTTTCAGTTCTACTTCCGCAAAAGTCGTAGCATTGATATCTAATTTTTTGTTAATCCGCCTAACTACAACAGCTTCTGGAATATTTTGCAATCCTGCTACTAAGCAATCAACAATAATAGTCTTCACGCCATCACTAGCATCAGCTTCTATCGTGTTTGACATTGTTGGGTTTTTGATTGTATTTAAGATCTTAGCTCGTAATAAATTTGTATTGTAGGGGCCAATTAATTTTTTATCCACACTTGCTGTAGATTTCTTAATGGGTAACCCTAATCTATAGCGTAATACTTTTTCAGCTACAGGATCATTTAACAGTTTCGTATAAGCCTCAAGTTTGGAAATAGTACTAGAATCTTCTTCTTTTTTTGGCTCGTTTTCATTTTCACCCTTTGGACGTTGTTCCTTTGGGTCACCTTTTTTAGCCGTTACAGCAGCTTGAGATTTTTTTGAAACAGGTAAACCTAAAGTATAGCGCAAAACTTTTTCAGCAGTACTATCTTTTAAAAGTTTAGTGTATTTCTCAAGACGTTGAATAACTGCTCTATCTTCAGGTTTTTTATTGGTTTGTTCAAAAGGAATAAAAAGTTCTGCTTTGTTTCCCCCGACTAACCAATTATTGAAATCATGAACCATGACCGCATTTTGCTCATGTTGATCTAATTCAGAATAAGCATTAAACAGCTTTTTTAAATCACTAGATGCGAATTTATTCCAAACTTTTAAAGCGGTAACAGCAGTAGCATCCAACGAACTAACCATCTGACCGGGTTTTACATTTTCTTCTTCTTCTTCACTTTCTATTTCATCTTCAAGTTCTTCATCTTCAACGAGTTCTTCTTCTTCACTTTCATCTTCAAGTTCTTCTTCTTCAAGATCTACATCGTCTGCCAATTCATCAAGCTCTATATCATCATCTTGCATCTCTTCAGGTTCGACTTCTTCTACTTCTTCGACTTCTTCTACTCCTTCTTCCAGAGATAGTGGTTCTTCTTCTTCTTCTGTCTCGCCATTATTAATATCAAAATATTCTTTTACACCATCATTATAAGAACTTTCCAAATCTTTTTCAAATTGACTTATAATGTTTTCTTTGATTTCTGGAACAATATCTAAAATTTCACCTAGCTGATCTCGGAACAGTAAAATAATATCCCGCTTAATACCAAAATACATAGGCATTTTAATATCAATTTCATGTGTTAAGTCGCTACCTGTCAAATTGGTATTGAGTTCTGTGCTTTTGCCTTTCACTTCCCCGCTTTTAATCCCAACATTAAAAGCCTTGTACAAAAGATCACTATAAATTTCTTGTATTCTATCTATATGATTCGGTGGTATTTTCCCTCCAATTAGTTCGAGAAAAGGTTCTGACAACTCGAAAGTCGCAGCAATTACCTTTTCAGTGTCTAATGCCTGATTCACCATGTGTGCTTTAATAAGCATTGGAACAGTATGCACCAATGCCCTTATTTCTTTTTTTCTTTCAGCCTTCATTTTATGCCCTCTTTAATCTGAAAACTTTGATATAAAAATAACTTTGCGTGGTTAATTCTACAAGAGATCAATTTTAATATAAGACAAAAATACATCAATTGTCTTTCATTCAATTGAAATTGTAACAGAAACACTTGGTAAACCAAATTGAAAAGGTAGTTTTGGTAAATCAAAGCTGGGTAAACCGGGTAGCTTTGGCAATTTAGGAAAATCGAAAGGTAATTTTGGTGGAAATGGTATCGTAGGTAAACCAGGAATAGGTAATGATGGCAATGCAGGTAATTTATAAGTAAAGTTAAAATTTAAATTAGGGATCTTCGGAAATTTAGGAAGATCAAGAGTCGGTAACTTAGGTAGTTTTGGTAATTTAGGAAAATCAAAAGGTAGTTTAGGCGGAAATGGTATCGTTGGTAAACCAGGAATAGATAGTGAAGGCAATGCAGGTAATTTATAAGTATAGGCAAAGGTAAAACCCAAGCCAGGAATCTTCGGAAATTTGGGAAGATCCAAAGTTGGTAACTTGGGTAACTTGGGTAATTTTGGTAGATCAAATGGTAGCTTAGGTGGAAACGGTATTGTTGGCAAACCAGGAATCGAAACTTTATTTACTGATTTGAAAACAACTTTATTGCCATACTTTGCTATCGTCGTTACAACTAAAAATGCCATAACACAACCTACGCCAAATTGGTACGAACTTTCACAAATGCAGATGCAAATGATGTTGCTGGATTCACATTCATCAATGTAGCCGTATTAGGTGGTAATGGTGGGCTTGTTGGCCCTGTAGGACTTGCATGCATATGTGAATCAAACAATATCGCTAATGGCTCCGCAAGAGCCAAACTTAAACTCGCTAGGTTCCCTAAATTAATCGATCCACTTGCCACATTAATTGATTGGGCATTCAAATTTATGTTAGCACTTGCGGATATATTAATAGTATCTGTACCATTAAATTGAAGTAATTGCTTCCCACTGGCATCGCTAATAGTGATCAAATCTGTTAAGGTAACAAAAGCACCCATACCTGAAGTAGCTGTTATCGACTTTGTATCCGCATCTAAAAAGATTAAAGAGCCGTCTTTAGATACTATTTTAATAGACCCTTTACTATCTAAATTAATCTGACTACCCGAAGTATGTAAAAGATAAATTGCTTCCTTATCTACCGTATCGTCCAAAACAAAAAAATGACCTTTGGTACTCATAATTATTTGTCCTGCATCAGTAGCAGAACTCATGATAAAATTTAAACCACCCTGTTCTGAGGTAAGGTAATAGTCCTTATCAACTAATATTTTCCAATTATCGCCTATATTATAATTCGCACTATTGTTAACAGAATACTCAGTATTCTTTCCAATAAAGATCTTCTCATCACCACCAATAGTTTTTACATAGTTTCCTTGTGGTACGTTTAATTCATACCCCTCAGTAGCGGCCTCGGCCAATTCAAAATACCAATTCCCTTTTTCATCTATTTCTGAACGAGTAGAGCTTTCATCATTGGCATAATATTCTTCAAAATACCGCAACGGAATTTGAGTTCTAGATTGACTTATTTGTACACCATCTTGATCTAATACATGACCACGTTGAGAACGGAAAAGAACCGCAGGAGTTTGATTAGATGGGTTTTTTAAACTAATGTAATGTTCTGCTCCATAATCTTCTTCAACTAGAGGATAATATAATTCCCAAGTTGAATAGCTACCATCATCTAATTTCTTAGGCCGAGCTATTATACCTAATCTTTCTTCTTCACCTAATTCATTAGAACGATATTGAAGTAATTGCCTTTGATGAATAGGAGAACGATCCCCTGAAATGAGTGTATCTTGATTAGCCCACCTATTAATCATCCCACCTCTAAGTTCCATTATAGCTCGACGAGGAAAATAGGCTTGGGCATAACCAACAGAACTTATTTCCATTTCACCAGGATATAACGGTCGATATACATTTGCGCCTTTTCGATATTGATCGTTACGTTCTAATGAATTTCTTGTAACAGTTATAATAGGTTGTGGTTTAGATTCATCAGATCTAAATAATCCAACATACTGTGTACCTTCTTGTGGTATAGCTCTAATCCATGCATTGGTTGTACTAAATGGATGTGTGATGGTTAGCTGACGATCATTCGCACCTGAATAGGAAAATTTAGCTTGTTCGCTATCTGAACTAACGCTATGAGCAAGCATACCGAAAGGTTGGTTTAACGCCTTACGCTGACCCCGTTCCCGTTCTTCTGCCATTACTGTTTCTTGTTGCCAATTAGCCATTTGTTATCCTTGATTTGCTTCTTTATCTGCCGTTTTCTTAGGATCTTGTGGTGGTGTTGCTTTTTGATCACCAGAATCCGGTGTATCATTTACTCCCTGATCAGGTACTTTACACCCACCAAAAATACTTCGATAACTTATTGGTTGTCTTTCCCCACCAGTAATATATCTAAATTTACCATCGCCCTCACGTTTCCTAGTATATTGTAAAGACATTTCTAGCGAAGTTTCCTCTCGAATACGCCAAGTATAAACTACGGTTTTTGTTATGCCAAATCTTTCTTTTATTTGATGGTAAATAGGTCGATTGATTCCAATGTACGGCCTATAAGCTACATTCATATCAAAAATATTGTAATTGGCTATGCGCTTATTAAATTCCAAATAACCTAATTGTGCAAGTTTGGGAAGACTAGTAACCCCCGGCACATCATAAGTTTCAACAATAGGCCCAATTCGAGATGCTAAAACATTTGAAAAAATAGTTTTTCTTAATTCTGATCCCGTTTGAATTGGTGTTTGGTCGGGTGTTTGTGTTGGATCTTGTGTGGGTATAAATAGTGATCTACTAGTTACTTGTAATGCACTTATAGCTGATCCACCCTCATCGTTAATTGTATCAGAAACAATATGATTATTAAAAACATACAAACTTTCATAGCCTGTATAATCAGATGGAAAAAAATCATACATAGGAAACTCGAATATAAGATCTCCCATGCCATTTACATACATCTGATAATCTAAGCTCTTACACAATTGATTCAAAAGCTCTTGTCTCGTTACAAATTCAACTCTAACATCTATCTTTTCGGCTACATTATATTCAATCATATTTTGATTAGGTGTGCCTTCAGCCGGTAATAGAAAGTGTACCCTAGCGCAATCTGGCGATCCCTCTTTATTGGGTACTGTAGACATTCCTAGAGCATACATTTGAGATTTTGTTAAGAATGTACCTTCTGTTAAACTTCCTTCAGCCGCACTTGATGGAAACAATGTAAAAGATGTGGGATCAGCTTCGGTACTGCCTTGTGGTATTAATGGCGTTACATCGTCAGCAACCGGTAAAGGAGATGCACCAAATGTGACTATATTATTCCATTTTTCAAGAGTTTTAAATTTATCTCCCTTACCAGGGTCAAAATAAAGATTAATGCCTTTTTTTAATTTTCCTACACCACCCCGCCACGCCCCATTGGTTTGGACCCCATATAACAAACGAGATACCGAATCAAACCAATTAAGACCACCTAAAATATGTGTAGTATCTGCATAAATTATAAAATCGTTAAAAAATCCTGCATCTATTGAATTACTAGCAGGATCTTTACTTTTTCTAAAGTGCGCCATATTTTCATTACTAATTTGTGCATTTGGATTACATTGCACTCGCATAAGACTTAGCATAACCCTAATATCTTGGCAGGTAATATTAATAACAGAATCACCCGTAGTATAATTTTGAGTGAAAGGTTTACTGTCCAAATAACCTGTGAACTCACACACCCATTCGTTATCACTACGACTCAAAGGGTTTTTAACAAAAAATCTAACGGGATCATATTTATGAAAAATCAGTGACCCTACTGACATAGGATACCGAGATGTTGTGTCGTCTACCGAAGTGGACCAATCTTCATCAGTGATTTTTTTAATTTTTCCGGGTTGGGCAACACTTATAACCGGTCCTTTAGTTTTTACTGCTAACTTAGTATTAACATTTTCTTGCATCTTTAAAGTATATATCCTAGCTTTCGCTAGTTCAGAATATTGACCTTGAGGAATATAAGGATCAGTTAACCGGAATTTACTTGAACTTTTAGCTCTGCCGTTATCGTTGGTTTTGAAGGTATTATTTGAACTCAGTGAAGCGTCAGATGTTTCACCTAAATTATCCCTGGTAATTTCAAACGCTCTGTATT
>Ga0315276_10005094_pt1 | contig 12105 bp, 12 predicted proteins | sample YL17G05_0_MG_FD_204542 | JGI IMG/M metagenome (GOLD analysis project Ga0315276, IMG submission 204542) | Sediment microbial communities from Yellowstone Lake, YNP, Wyoming, USA - YL17G05_0 | ecosystem: Environmental > Aquatic > Freshwater > Lake > Sediment | place: USA: Wyoming | collected... | reverse complement strand
GGTTGAGCAGGCCGGTCTGAAGATTCTGCAAACCCGGCAGGGCGGCTATAAACAAAAAAGCAATCAATATGTAATATTTAACGTTCTGGCTTTTTCGATATTTATGAAGCGAAATAAGTTCAGGAGCAGTTTTGCGTGCGTGGGAAAGATACGAAATAAACTGATGCAACGCGCCGAAGGGACATACCCAGCCGCAGAAAAATCTGCCGATTAAAATAGTAAGAATAATCGTCAAAAGCGACCAGAGAAGCGGGGCATAGAGCCTATGCGTTGAAAAAACTGTAGCAATTGCGCTAAGCGGGTCAAGGTGCAGGAAAATATTAACGGGCCAGCCGCGAAGCTGCCAGAATTTTTCGCCGACCGTAGTTACGATGCACAGCCAGAGGAAGAATGCAAAAAAGAAAACCTGACTTATTCTTCTTGTCGTAGTTATTCTCATAATATTTTCACAAGCTAATTTTTATTTGGTTCTTCAATAATAATCGGGTTCGTCCATGCGTGCCTGCCGTTGGCATCGACAATTTCGGCCCTGACCCACCTTATTTGTTCCGGAAGTTTATATTTGGCGGAAGTTATCTGGTGGTCGCGGTCGGCTGTAACTCTGTGGCTGAATGTATTTTGACCCATAAAGCATATCTCTACCGCCGGCGAACATGTTACTTCGGCCATACCGTCTTTGATGCGAAAATCCTCGAAAACCGGGCCACAGGAGGCATAAAAGCAGCCAGTCCGCAAGGCATCCATTATCGCTTTGGGCGTGAGCTCCTTTGCCTTTATCATCGTCCAGCTCTGGGCGATTGAAACACTATTATGCAAATCATCGCTCGCTATGGCCGGTATGATACGGGCGGCATTGAGCAACTGGTCCCACTGAACTGAATTATATGCCTTGCCGGTGTAATGAAAATTACCATTGTAAACTTCCATCGCGATATAGCCGCTGACGGCAAGCATATTGTTAATATTATGCCCTGACCAATATGGGTGGGCAAAAATAGTTTCACCGCCGGCGGCTTTGACCTGCTTGATGCGTTTGGCGGCGGGTACATTTGCCTCGAAATGCAATCCCTCAGGGATATTCAAACATACAAAATGATACGGAACTTCCGCTTTGCTTTTCGGATGTGTCTCCATCCCGTTCAGTAATAAAAAGTTAGAGTCCGAATACCCGGCGACCTGATTGGTTTTTTCATGGTCGGTAACCGCAAGCACCTGATAGCCTTTGTCACGATACTGCTTGACCCGTACCGGCAGATTCACGTCTCCATCCGAAAGCGTCGTATGCGTGTGCAGGTTTGCCTTGTACCAGTTGCCGGAAGTTGTGAACGGATTAACCAAACTATCGGCATTGCAGGACGAAACCAGAGAAAAGATACCAATAATTATCAATATACAGCAAAATTTTTTCATTTTTTACCCTTCAGTTTTTGCATAAATCGGTTTCAAAGATTCATAATCAGTTGTGCCGAGGTTCAGAGATTCGGCCTTCAAAAGATACGGCAGGTCGGCAGGTTTCATATTCAATAGAGTGGCTCCAAAACTGTCAACAGCGACCTGGTCGCAGCCTGCTATCATAATGTTGGTCTGCTTTAAGTCGGAAGATGAGCCGCCTGTCGGGCCGTTGGAAACCATTACCTGGGTGGCGTCGAGAATGACAAGCGTTGGTTTGACGAGCGTTGCAAGTTCTACAATAATAGTGTTAATATCGGTATGGAAGACACTTCTTTTGCCGCCGAGAAGGCCATACCAGTTCTTCATTATCATCGATGCACCGCTGCGATGATGGTCCTTAACGACTGCTATTCCGAAAACCCTGTCAATGTTTTTGAACGGTTCATAAAGGACAGGCCAGTTTTTTATAAGCCTGCCGCCAGCAAGCGTCATCGGTCTGAAATAATCTGCCTTCGGCAAAATGACCTCTGCGCCGCTTTTGGCTGCGGCAGCGGATATTCCGCTTAATTCAAAACAGCTTGTCGGGTCGTTAATGGGATTGTCAGTTACAAAGACTTTTTTGGCGCCGGCCTGGTAACAGAGCTTTGTTATTTCGGAAATGATATCGGGATGGCTTGTAGCACAAATACGAGGCGGCGTGGCAAAGCCGATATTAGGCTTGAGAAGTACTGTTTCGCCGGGCTTTACAAAGCGGTCTATGCCGCCGAGAAGCTCTACGGCCTTGCGGACTGTCGAACTGCGGTTGAAACCAGTTACAATGCTCATCGTTTGCCCTGCGACGGGAGCAACTGAATAATCCTTCAGGCCGGTAATAGCCGAAGGTTTTGGGAGCATATTCAGCACATCAGATTCGTAAAGCAGGCTCGCCGCACCGGCGACGGCAGCGATAGATAAGCCTGCCTTTGCAGAACGAGCCAGAAATTCCCTTCTCGAAATTTTATCGTGATGCTTCATTTTTGTTTAGAAAGACTTTCTATAAGTTTTTCCGCCAATTTTTGCAAATCTTCCATTGGCGCAGAACCGCGGACGCCGGCAAAATAATCACCGGTGCTGAAAAATATCTCGTTTGTGCCGAATAATTCCACCGCCTTAGCATCAGGCAGCTTGATATTGTGCTGTAATTCCTTTGCTTCATTATCCATCAGGAAACGATTATATTTTGCGAATGTTTCAGCAGGGCGGTTTTTGGTTAAATAGGCCGTTATGCTGTTTCCATTTATTTTGTAGTCTGCCGTGAAGATATTTACAAGGTCACTGCAGCCGAAGGCATCGGCATTGATGAATTTAAAGGAATCGGCGACGAGATTTTCAGTTGGGAAAAGATTAAAAGCCGGCATTTGGGTTTTGCCAGCGGAGAAGGTAGAAGAAAGCTGCTTAGCAGCATTTTTAGCTGAAGCTAAAAGGGCGTCATCCGCAGAAGACAAAAGAATCTCGATATAATATTTGCCGAAGGCCGCATAAACAGAATCCGAAGTCGAGTAGCCGAATTGAGCCCAATCGAGCGATGAGCTTTCGCTTCTTTTCTGGAGGCTGTAAACGGCAAAGGCGTTTTCGCCATCGGACATATCGTAAAGATAAACCTCGGCCCAGCGGTCTTTTGCTGATTTGTCAGCAAATTGCCTGCACTGAAGCGAAACAAAGCCGTTGTTAAGATATAAATCGGCCTTGCCATCGATTTTTTCGTAAAGATTATCCGAATTGTAAGTCACAACATCTCCGGCAGGGGCAAAATTTGCGCCGAAAAGGCCGTCAGAAAAGATTGTGTCTCCAAGGACAGATTTTTCATAAAACTGCTGCTTTATGCCTATAGCAATAGCCGCAAGAATAAGCAGGAATATAAGCAAATAGCTTATGACCGTCTGGCTTCGATTTTTACTTATCTCGGACATAAATACAGTAACAATAAATCTCTATTCAGGAAAAATTGGCTCAACAGAGGAAGAAATTGCCTCAAAATTCTTCAACTGTGATTCTGTAAGTTTTCCGCAGTGCGGTGCCAGCTCTAAACACAGCCGAAACAGGCTCTCTTCACCGGGCGGTATCGTCAGCGAAATACCCTGCTCGAGCGCCCAGCTTAAGGCTGGCTCGACTATCTGATAGTCGTCAAAAGGTTCGTACCAGCATTTCGGGTACGAAACGCCGATATCGCTTTTCCGCCGTTTCTGTTTAGCAATCGCCTTTATGCCGATAATGCCCATATTTTGTTTTTTCGCAAGGGCAAGGACTTCTGTTTCAAGACCACCGTTAAAATGTGTGCAGAAATTTACCGGAAACATTATGGTGTCGAATTCAAACTCCTTCATCGCTGTTATCGCTGCGGCAGGACTATGTGCGGAAAAGCCGATGTTTCTTATAACCCCGGCCTTTTTCGCCTCTACAAAGGTCTTAATCGCCCCGTCTTTGCCGAGTGCGGTTTTGACATCTTTCTCCACATCAACAAGTCCGTGAAGCTGATAAACGTCGAGATGGTCGGTTTCGAGATGCTTGAGCGACTGCTTAAGCTCGCTGGCGGCGCCCTTGCGGGAACGCTGCCCCGTTTTGCAGGCAAGATACACGTCTTTGCGGAAGGGCGTTAATGCCGGACCAAGTTTAAGTTCTGCATCGCCATAAGAGGGAGCGACATCGAAGTAATTTACGCCTTTGTCTATTGCCTCGGCCACCACTTTTCCGGCATGTGAAGGCTCTGCGTTCATTACGACAATCCCGCCCATACCGATAATTGAGACTTTAAGGCCTGTTTTGCCAAGCGGCCTTTGCGGCAGAGAACTTTTGCCGGTATTAGCAGTATTATTGGTAAGGAGCAAGGAAAAAGCCTTTCTAAAGTGTAAGTTTGTCTTAATTTTAGTCGCTTGCAACTTTAATTGCCAATGATTATACTGTTACAGAAGTTGCGCGTCAACTTGTATCGATTTTATAACAGATAAGACACAGTATAAAAACGGAGTTTAATATGATTATCCAATCGACTCAAAAGATGCTGGCTTTCGGCTCTATCGGATGGGCAGAGATACTGGTTGTATTGGTTATTGCACTGCTGATTTTCGGCAGACGCCTGCCGGAGATAGCCCGCTCGTTAGGCAGAAGCCTTACAGAATTCAAAAAGGGGATGAACGATACCAAAGACGAGATTGAAAAAGACGTAAAGCCGGACGAAGATAAAGAAAAAGAAGTAAAGAAATAGGGTATAGGGTATAAAGGCTGCGGATAGAAAATTATGGGCGGCAAAAGAGGATTCCCAGTTCATATAAAATATACATCGGTATGGCTAACGCAACCTGACTTATAACATCCGCAGAAGGTGTAACAACAGCAGCAATAATAAATATCGCCAGCAGGGCATATTTCCTTGATTTCCTGAGAGCTTCAACAGAAACAATCCCTATCCTGTTTAACGCGAAAATCGCGACGGGCATCTGAAAACAAAGGCCAAAGACGAGCATCATCGAAAACATAAAATTTACATAGCTGGAAAGCGTTACCTGTGTTCGCACAGATTCTATGCCTACGTCAAAACTGATGAAAAACCTTATCATAACCGGGGCGATGACAAACAGGAAAAATAACGCGCCGATAATAAACAGCACCGCACAAACCGGCGATATTATATATACAAGGCGTCTCTCATGAGGATATAAACCTGCAGAGATAAACTTCCATAATTGATAGAACACCCACGGCGAGGAAATGACAATGCTGAAAAGAAGGGCGGTCTTCATATATACGAGAAATTTCTCGGACAGCGTTATAGCCTGGAGCATTGCAGGCGAGCCGGTTTGCCCGTGCAAGCCAAGATATGGTTTTGCCAGAAGCGAAAGGAAAAAGCCTGAAAAAAACATACAGATTGTCAGGCCGAGGCCTATGCCGACAAGTGCAAGGATTATCCTTGCCCGCAGTTCTTCAAGGTGGTCGCCAAAGGACATTTCAACAAGATTTTGCTGTTTTTTTTCAACCATACGGATTCGACAGGCTCGCCATAAACAGGTAACGAAAACATCATAACAATACTCTATATATATTGCAAAGGCTTAACAGGTCTTTGTATTTGCTTTTAGGCCGGCAAAAGTTTAAAATCACTACTTCAGCTTTGAAAGGGTATGTTATGGCACAAGAGTATTCCATAAACACAAAGGTTTACAGGACCACCGACAGCGGCGACTGGGGCATCGAGGATATGCTGAGCTATTTCAAAAAACACGGGGTTATGAGGGTCTCCGACCTGCACATAAAGGTCGGGGTTCAGCCAACGTTCCGGGTGGATGGCGACTTAATGAAACTGCGAGGCCAGATTGTAACAAGAGAAATTGCGCAAGGATTGATTTTCCCGCTGCTGGATGAGAAAAAGCTTGCCGAATTCAAGGCGAACAACAACGTTGACAGTTCATACCACTACGCAGATTTGCAGTTCAGAATAAACGTTTTTGTGGACAACGACGGGCCTGCCGCAGCAATCAGGGCTCTGGGAAGCGAGGTGCCGAAACTCGAAGATATCGGATTTCCAAACGATGTCTATAAGGACATCGTAAAATTACAGAATGGACTTGTCCTGCTTACAGGCATCACCGGCGCAGGAAAATCCACCACTATTGCATCTTTTATCGACAGAATCAGCGAAACAAAGGCCTGCCGGATAATTTCAGTTGAAGACCCCATCGAATATATCCTCAAGCAGAAAAATGCCGTTGTATCGCAACGCGAAGTCGGCAGAGATGTGCCTTCGTTCACTGCCGGCTTGAAAGCTATGATGCGTGAAGACCCGGATATCATCTTTGTCGGAGAAATGAGAGATGCTGAGACAATCGCGATGACGTTGATGGCTGCCGAGACAGGCCATCTGGTTTTTTCGACGCTGCATACGCGCGATGTTACAGGAAGCGTAACGAGGATACTCGATTATTTTCCGTCCACAAGACAGGATGAAGTGCGAAATCAGCTTTCGCTGGGACTTGCTTATGTTATCAGCCAAAAACTCATTCCAAAAAAGGACGGTACTGGAAGAATGATATGTATGGAGATACTCAACAATAACTATGCCTGCGCAAATATTATCAGGCTCGGCAAACTCGAACAGCTCTACTCACAACTTCAGACGAAGACAAAAAATAAGCCCGAAGAGAAAATGGTAACCTTTGAGCATCACCTTGCAAAGCTGGTCAAGACCGGCAAAATCGATTTGCTCGAAGCCCAAAAATGGGCCAACGATTACAAGTGTTTCATCGACGCAATGAACACTGTGACAGTGTAAAAACAGATGGCTACAATTACCTTTAACTGCCCTAATTGCAAGTTCTTATGTGCATTTAGGGATATTTACTCAGGCAAACGCGCCAGATGCCTCAGGTGCAATCAGGTTTTTATAATTCCAGACAAAGATGGGACGAAAGCCCAGAAGATAAAACAGCCAAAAGAATTCGATGAGCCGCCGCTACCGGGATTTTATGAGGCGGTTTTCAAAAAATCATTGCCTGCTATCTTCAATAAACAAAGTCTGGCAACCCTTCTTTTCATACTTGTTGTAACAACGATGAAATTTTTTACCATTCATCTGGATTATTCAATAAATATACGCTTTACAAGCGGCGGAGGATTTATAGTTCATCTGCCGTTCGGCTGGGCAGTTGCTGCGTTTGTCTGGGGCGGACTTTTCTGGTGCTATGCTGAGATAATCTGCGCAACAGCATTCGATATCGAACCATTGCCGCAGATTACTTTCGGCGGCTGGTACGGGTATCTGTTTTTGGTCCTGAAGTCTTTATACTCTTTTGCAATTGCTCTTTTCATTGTGTTGCTGCCTGCAATTATATTCAGGTATATTTTCGGTGTTGCAGGAATAATATCACGATGGGCATTATATCCTTTTATTGCTTTAGGAATGTTTCTGTTTCCAATGGCTGTTCTGACGGTGAGTATCGGCAGAGACCTGACAATGCTGTTGCGGCCTGATTATTTCTTTCAACCGATAAAAAAGGCCTTTTGGCATTACCTTTTTGTCGCAGGGCTCTTTATTCTTACCTGGCAGTTGCAGTATATAAGCCCCAACTACGAAGATATTGCAGGCAGCTCGGCTTTTACAATTTTGCTGAACCTTGCCGCTGTGCTGGCAATACAGATTCTTGCGGTTTTTACTATGAGGGCGACAGGCCTATTCTACAGGCACTTTGCCTGCTTTTTTAAATGGTAAAAGATGGCGGCATAAGTTCTTGAAATAAAGACACTTCTGGTATATAAACATATTTGTATGAACGACAAATCGATACGAAAAACCGAACATATTTTTGGGCCGGTGCCGTCGAGAAGGCTCGGCCGCTCGCTCGGCATCGACCTTGTCCCCCATAAAACCTGCACTTATGACTGCCTGTACTGCCAGGTAGGATGCACAACCCAAAAAACAACAGCCAGAAAGAGCTGGGTGTCCATAGATGAAATTATCGCAGAGGTGAAAGACAAATTGTCAGCAAAACCTGATTATATTACGCTTTCCGGTTCGGGTGAGCCGACACTGTACAGCGATTGCGGACGGCTGATAGAAGAAATTAAAAAAATCACCAATATACCCATAGCAGTTATAACCAATGGTTCGCTTTTATTTGAACCTGAAGTTCGTAAGGAACTGCTCGGTGCCGATGTCGTTATGCCTTCGCTTGACGCGGGCGATGAAGAGACATTCAAAAAGATAAATCGTCCCGCTTCACAGATAACATTCGATAAAATGCTGCAGGGTCTGGTTGATTTTCGCATAGAATTTAAAGGCAAATACTGGCTTGAAGTTTTTCTGGTTGCGGGGCTGAATGACAGCGATGAGCAGATTAAAAAAATTGCTGCCTGCATTGAGAAAATCCGGCCTGATAAAGTGCAGCTAAACACAGTTACAAGACCGCCTGCTGAGAATGTAAAGGCAGTCGGCAGAGAAAGACTGCAGCAGATTGCAAAAATGATTTATAAAAATACAGAGGTGATTGCTGATTTCAAGGGCGATGATAGAATGAGCGATTTTAAAATCAAAAGCGATGATATTGTCGAATTGCTCAAACGCAGACCCTGCTCTGTGGATGATATTGCAGTCGGCCTTAAAATATCAAAGATAGAAACTCTAAAGAACATTGAGGAATTGGTTAAATCAGGCAGAATCGAGCAAATAAGACAAGGTGACAGGATTTTTTATAAAGTTGTGAAGTAAATATGAATCAACGGCAGATTAAGGTAACGTTTGAGCCGCAGGGCAGGACGGTTTATGTACTGAGCGGCACAAAAATAATCGAGGCTGCGGCAGTCGCAGGAATAATTATAGATACTCCCTGCGGCGGGGCGGGGGTCTGCGGCAAGTGCAGAATAAAAATCATATCGCCGGCAAGCAAGCCGACGGAAGCCGATAAAAAAATCTTCAGCGGCGATGAGCTGAAGGAAAACCGGCGGCTGGCCTGTCAAAATCAAATCGTCGAAGATGCTGTGATTGAAGTGCCGAAAGAATCGCTCCTTTGGGGCATTGAAAAGATTGTCGTTGAGTCTGATGTTCTCCAGACAATCATTCCCGACGAGCAGCGAAGAGTAAGCGGTGAATGCTATGGCATTGCTGTCGATGTCGGCACGACGACACTGGCAGCTTCGCTTGTCGATCTGGCCGGCGCCACTGAAATGGCTGTAACAGGCAATGTCAATCCGCAAATTCCCTTCGGCGATGACGTTATCAGCAGGATAAAATACGCTGCATCCGGCAAGAACGGCCTCGCCGAGCTGCAGAAGGCGGTTATCGGGCAAATAAACGCAATGATAAGTCAGCTTTGCCGGCAGGGCGGGATCGATAAGAAAGATATTTATGAAATTACCATCGCAGGCAATACGACAATGGAGCATCTGGTCTGCGGTATAGACCCTGCGCCGCTTGGACAATTGCCTTTTGAGCCGGTTTATCAAGGGGCAAACGCGGTGAATGCCTCGAAGCTGAAACTTGAAATAAATGATAAGGGCATTGTATATATGCTGCCTGTTGTCGGCGGTTTTATCGGCGGCGATATATCGGCGGGAATGCTGGCCGTTGATTTATTAAACCAGCCGCAGCCGGTATTAATGATTGATATCGGCACAAACGGCGAAATCGTGCTGGCCAGCAATAATAAAATTATGGCTGCCTCAACCGCTGCAGGGCCTGCGTTTGAAGGGGCGAGAATATCCTGTGGAATGAGAGCCGCCACCGGCGCAATTGAAAAGGTGAAATTTGATGACGACTGCATCTATAGCGTTATCGGCAACGTGGAACCTGCCGGTATATGCGGCAGCGGACTTATTGATATCACCGCAGAACTTCTTAACGCAGGTATCATTGATACCACCGGCAAAATCAGTCAATCTGCAAAAGTACCGCCAAAAATCGCTCAAAGAATAATTATGGATTCAAATAACCAGCCTGCGTTTGTTATTGATAAGACAATTAAAATTACACAGCAAGATATCCGGCAAATCCAGCTTGCCGTCGGTGCAATCAGGGCGGGAATAAATATAATCCTCAGAAAGGCAGGCCTGAAGGCCGCCGGTCTGAAAAAGGTGTTTATAGCAGGCGGATTCGGGAGCTTTATCCGCAGAAATCACGCTCAGCGAATTGGACTTCTGCCTGCCCAGATTGACCATAAGAAGATTTCCTTCATAGGCAATACATCGCTTGCAGGAGCAAAACTTGCACTGCTGTCAGTTAAAGCGAGAGAAAAAGCCGAAGAACTTGCCAAACAGACGGAACATATTGAATTGTCCGCCCAGAGCGATTTTCAGGAAGAATTTGCCATCGCGATGATTTTCCCTGCGGAATAATATAATCACTGGTCAGATGGCAGATAGAGCCTGTGAGTTTTTATGTAATCCAAAACGTCAGAGTGCAGGAATTTGCTGACATCTTGGTTTTGTGAGATTTTTTGGCGAATGTCGGTGCTGCTAATCTCAATCAGCGGTGTTTCAATCATATTCTGCCGCAGTTTTTCAATATTTTCGGCGTTGAGTTTGCCGGCTAGAGTGTCGAAATCCGGTCTGCCAAATCCGCCGCGATACATTACACTTATGTTGCATTCGTTCAGCAGTTCGTTTATTTTGTACCATTTCGGCAAATCCTTTAACATATCGGCGCCGATGAGCCAGTAAAGCCGGCAATCCGGTCCGAGCTTGCGTCTGAAATACCTGATGGTGTCAATCGTATAACTTGGCTCAGCCCTGTTAAGTTCAACAGGACTTATCTGGAAAAGACTTTTGCCTGCAACAGCAAGTTTTAACATTGCTATCCGGTCGTTGTCAGGGGCAGCGGGCTTTTGCTCCTTGTGCGGGGAACGCCTTGCAGGTATCAGGGAAACCATCGATGCACCGATTTTTTCCGCAGCCGCCTCGGCGACGACAATATGGCCGGTGTGCACAGGGTCAAATGTGCCGCCAAACAAAATTATCTTTTCCGACATATGAAACTGTCCAGAAAAATCAAGAAAGTAAACGAAATATTATAAAAAAACACCACTGTAAACGCAAAAACTGCCTTATGAACAAAAAATTTCACAAACAAACTGTTGTATATTCTAAGAAAAATTCAGAAATTTTCCTTAAAAAGTTCCCTGAAATACGAATTTTAACCATTTTTTTTGAAAATTTCAGGAAAAAACTCTTGCCTGCCAAATGCTTTTGTAATCAGTAACTTTAAATTCTCTGGCTGTGTATTTTTTAATCATAAATGAAAACTTTAAATCAACATTACAAAATCGGGAAAAACGCTGATTTTCGCAAAATATCCAAGCTTTTTGAGCTAATTTATAACACCGTTTTAACAATGAAAAAAACTTTCACAAGGTATTTTTTGGTTTATGATTTACTTGTGTCATTCAATAACTCAACAAGGCACAGCAAGGGAAGTTATAAAGAAATTGTGAAGAAATTGCAACTTATTTGACGATAAACTTGTATAATAGACGAACTTATGGTAAAAATTCATTGACAGAATTGCAAAGTAGTGTAAAAAAATATTATTCGTAATCCTTTTTTCACCGAAGGGAGGTGAATAATAATGGCAAAGAAGAAAGCAGCAAAAAAGAAAGCAGCAAAGAAGAAAAAATAGTTTCAAATAGACGTCGTCGCAACAATAGATTTCGCCACGGTAATGCTTAACGACGACTAAGTGAAACCGTGAGCCGTAACTCAAAATTTTGACTTCAGCTCACAAGGCTACGGAAGATTCTAACGCCACGACAGAATCTTCCGTTTTTTTTGTTTTATTATCGCCCACATAACATATTGACCTACAGAAATTTGCTGATATAATTAGTTTTTTGCAGTAATTGTACTTGGTCGGATGAATAAGTGCGGTATTAAAGGGCAGGTTATGAAAAAGCTGGGCCGGATTTTGGCAGTATCTTTAATTGTTGTTTTTACAGGCTGCCAGCAATCGCAGCAAAAACAAATTACCGAGATTTCGAGAAGAGACAGGCTCGTAGGCAATGAGAATCTGAATCTGAAAAATGAGCTGGCTCATCGCCAGAACGAAATAGAAAACCAGAAAGGATTAGTTGAGCAATGCCGGCAGGAGAAGGAAAAAGTCTCACAACAGGCCGACGAAGCCTACAAATTGCTTATAGAAGAAGAGGAGAAATTACGTGAGCAATGCCGGCAGGAGAAGGAAAAAGTCTCACAACAGGC
>Ga0315276_10005093_pt1 | contig 12105 bp, 19 predicted proteins | sample YL17G05_0_MG_FD_204542 | JGI IMG/M metagenome (GOLD analysis project Ga0315276, IMG submission 204542) | Sediment microbial communities from Yellowstone Lake, YNP, Wyoming, USA - YL17G05_0 | ecosystem: Environmental > Aquatic > Freshwater > Lake > Sediment | place: USA: Wyoming | collected... | reverse complement strand
ACCTTTCATCCGCCACACAGCATTGTATTTTACCTAACGGGAATCCAGGGTCCTGACCTTATTTCTGTATTCACGCTTTCCTAGGATTGACAATTTTCATTTTAGCCAAAAATATTTAATCTTTTTGCCATTCAGTAGAACAGGGATAGTCTGGAAGGCTTTTCGCAGATTTTACTCCACGGACGATCGATTCCGCCAAGACTTCTGCAGCGATTGATCCGGCAACGGTTATATCCAGGTGCTTTGTCTCAAGGCTGCTTGGAACCGATACAGCAAAGATGGTATCTCCATCGAACATCGTGTGGGCTGGACGGATGGCCCTTGCCAAACCGTCGTGGGCCATCTGAGCTATCTTGGTGAGTTCCGTTTTCGAAAAGGATGCATTCGTAGCCACAACCGTAAGGGTCGTATTCGTTCCGGGAAAGATGGTCAGTGAAGATTGTTCCCGCAATAACTTTGAAGAATCCAGGAATTCACCCTTCCTCTCACCCCTCGTACCTGCCAGAATTGACCCTGTCCAGGGCTCGATGACGTCGCCAACAGCGTTGGCGACCGCCAGAGCAGCAATAATGCCCCCTCCGCGAAGGTTCATTGCAAAAGAACCTAACCCTCCTTTCATGGCCCGATTCATCCCCATAACCTTCCCGACAGTAGCTCCAGTACCAGCACCTATATTACCCTGCTGTACGGGTGAGCTCTTCGCATTCTGGCATGCCTCGTATCCCCAATGGGCATCTGGGCGAACAGATGGACTCCCAATGTTAAGATCATATAAAACCGCTGCAGGTACGATTGGGACGAGTATTCCACCTCCGGTATCTAAACCGATTCTTTCTTCCTCCAAACGTCTCATCACACCACAAGCTACATCGAGCCCAAAAGCACTGCCTCCAGTCAACACGATTGCATGGATACGCTCCACCATATTGGTTGGCAATAGTAGATCTGTCTCACGGGTTCCCGGAGCCGACCCACGGACGTCAACACCGGCAACGGCACCCTCTCTTGAAAAACGTATGACCGTGCATCCCGTAAGATTTCTCTCATCACTCAAATGACCTACAGCGATCCCTTCGATTGCCGTCAAAGTATCTTGTTCCAATATTTTTCCCTCCAAGGTTTGAAGAAATTATATAGCCCTTTCATTTTACTTTTTTTCTGTGACTTTACGTTGGACGTGATCCAGATACTGATCCAATTCCTCAATACTGGCAAAAACCGACAGGGAAGGTAAGGCATTGATGATCTCAAAGACCTTTTTCACCTGGGGTTGCAGATTCATCAGCACGACCTTCCCGTTTCGATTTTTTAAGGCTTTTTGTGCTTTCAGGATGACACCTATCCCCGCGCTGCTGATAAACGTAACCGCGCTGAGATCAAACACGATTACGGTTGCTTCGCTTTGCAGTAAGGAATCTATCCTTTTCTCAAGAATGATATAGGTATTGGTATCAATAGACCCTTCCGGAGATACGGCGAATACGCCTACGGTCTTCTCATGAACAGTAATCTTCAGCATGGTCTGTGTCTCCTCTTATCTCGACGGACAGGACTTCATTCATTAGTGTAAAGGCTTCGCTCACCCCACCCCTCTCCCCAGGAGGCTGTGTCATAATATTAAAAAACCGACTTTTTGAAAAGGGGGAGAGGCGGTCGGGTGGAAAAGTTTTAGAGCGGTAACCTTTTGCCGTTTGGATTCACGCGTGCCAAGTGTGTGAAGACATTCGATTTTATGTGAGCGATGATTTCCCATATTCTAAAAGATCCGCATTCTAAAGCTTTGGAACCTGACTGCGTCTCCCCCTTTGCTTGCCATTACGACACAGCCTCCAGGGGAGGGGAGGGAAGGTTAAGAGATGCGCTTTTTTAGCATCAAGATGTTCTTCCCCTCCTCTGTGCGATAACCTAATTCATCCATCAAAGCCTTGGCCAGATGAATTCCCATTCCAGTAATTTCTCGGTCTTCAAAAGGGATATCCAGATTAGGCGAAGGCACCTTCAGCGGGTTAAATGGCTTCCCATCATCACTGATTTCCAAGAAAAGAGCATCCCCTTTCCTTTTCACCCGGACCTCAATTTGACGGGGTCCACTATCCTCATAACCATGAAAGATAATATTGGACACCATCTCCTCCAGTGCGAGATTGACATCCTGGATGATGGCATCAGGAATCTGATAGGCGTTGCCGTATTCTACCATCGTCTGTTTCAGGCGCTGTAGTTCACGGATGTCATTTTTAAGGATGATCATCGAGTTCATAGGCCAACGAAGCATAAATATAAAGGAGACTCATCGATCTTCTTTATCCACGACCTTTTCAAAGACTCGTAGAGTTACTTCTGTCAAAAACATCTCCTCCTCAGCGGATGCCCTAATAATTTCTCCCAAATGTTTTAAACATAATTCCGCGTACCAAATACATCCCCATTTGCAACCATAATTTCTTCCTTTGCCTTCGCCGAAATCATATGGATCATAGTTACTGTCACATTTATTAATACACTGAACCTGCAAGTCTGCGCACCTTACCGTTTGAGCAGCAACCATAAGTGGATGAGAGGCTACGGCGAGCACGAGAAAAATTCCAAATAACAATAGAGATGCTTTTAGCGGTACGCCTTCCAAAAACATTCTTTTTTTCATAATGACCTCCTTTGGTTTTCTTAGCATTCTTGCCCAGACGAAAACAATGCCAATCTGTTGGTAGATTCGCGATGGGGTGTTACCGGATATCCCAACATAAATCCATCGGATGGTCAGGCCTTTGCGGGCTGTTTAAAAAGCCCCAGAATTGGTCATTCTGAGGAGACGGGGCTGACGACGAATTTCATAACTTGTTGATGATCTTACAGCTGAGATTCTTCGCTCCGCTCAGAATGACAACAAAAAAGAGTTTTTCAACAGACTGTCAAGACCCGATTCCAGTTATTCTACACTCCCCCTCATTCCAGATCGACTCATTAGCCGTTTCTACTTCCTTCTTCTTTGTGACTTTTGAGTCAAGCCGCTCCCTGATCAGTTACCAGTTCTGACTTGATAAGTGTTCGTATTGGGCCCGGTCTTTTCGCCAACCACTTCTAACCATCCATCTGCCCGTATCTCTCCATCGAAATTAGCAAGCTCCTGCCATGAGTCGCTCTTTAGATCGTAGACATGTATGTGGAATTTAATTGGGGCATCGCGTTCTCCTGAAACATTGCAATCCTTCGTTTGCCAGTTACAGCATTGATTTTCCCCCGGTTTAAGATTAGCCCTAAACTGCCCAAACCCAAAAGCATGAATATACCAGGGATCACCAGTCTCCTGAAAGATATCAGTCCTCGCATCTTGCGTACGGTTGTATACGCAAAATGCCCCTGCCTTGCTGTGAAGAGATAGGATGGAAAAAATTGTAATGAGAAACACTGCTCCCATACCCCTAAAGCAGGATATCCTCTCCTTTTTCATTGTGACACCTCCTTTAATTTATTTGTCACTAATGTGCCTACAACTCCCGTAACAGTTAATCCCTCAGAGTGCGGGTCTTTACTCTTGGATAAAATAAAAACTGACATGATATATAAACAAACAACGGGCTGTTGCCCAAAGCGATTTCATGCTTCGACAAGCTCAGCATGAGCGGAAAAGTCACATGATTTCAACATATCGCCGTTCGCCCTGAGCCTGTCGAAGGGCAAACGGTTGGTTTGGGCAACAGCCCGACAAGACCCGACCTCAATTTGTGTGCATAATAACAGGCTGTAGAGCTACTTTTTAAAAAGTAGTGAAAATACGCCGTGAGGTTTTGCAGTAAGAATCATCGACGTTCTTCATCCACCGCCTTCTCAAGCAATCGTAGAGTTGCTTCTGCCAAGAACATTTCCTCTTGAGCGGAAGCCTTAATAATCTCTCCCAAATGTTTTGAACATAAATCCCGGTACATAACACATCCAAACAAACAGCCGAAACGCCTTTCGCCATAAGTTTTTGGATCAAATTCACTGTTACATTTATTAAAACATTCACTCTGCAACTGATCGCAGCTTACCATTTGAGCGGCAACCACAGGGGGGTGAAAGGCTACGGCGAGCACGAGAAAAATTCCCAATAGCAATAAAGATGCTTTTAATGAAAACCCTGCCGAAAACATTCTCTCTTTCATAATGACCTCCTTTTTTTAATTCAGCACCCAATAGTTTTTGATTTAAATAGTGTCTGTCCATAAACTAACGGTATCCAAAAAGGTCGTCATTCCGGCGAAGGCCGGAATCCAGTTCTTTCGAGGCCTTCTGGATGCCGGATCAGGTCCGGCATGACGGAAAAGGCGCATTTATAAACAGACTCTAAATAGTTGTCAAAAAAATAGAACCGTCCCCTTTTTTCCCGGGGCTACCTCTCCATCGCCTCTTCAAACACTCGTAGAGTCGCTTCTGCCAAAAAGATTTCCCCCTGAACCGAAGCTTTAATAACCTCTCCCAGATGTTTTAAACAAAAATCCCAGTATAAACGACATCCGAACATACAGGCGATTTTCTCGAACTCTTTTTTACCGTATAAACCATTACATTGATTATCACACTCCGTCCGCAACTCTTGGCAGCTAACCATTGTCATTTGAGCGGCAACCACAGGTGGGTGAAAGGCTTCAGCGAGCACGAGAAAAATTCCCAATAGCAATAAAGATGCTTTTAGCGGTACGCCTTCCGAAAGAATTCTTTTTTTCATAACGACCTCCCTTTTTATCATTATTAATTCAAAACCCAATAGTTATTGATTTAAATAGTTGTCAAAAAAATAGAACCGTCCCCTTTTTTCAAATGAAATCAAGCCCGATTCATGCATTCATGAATTGTGTGTCCCTATCGGGGCTACCTCTCCATCGCCTCTTCAAAGAGTCGTAGAGTCGCTTCTGCCAAAAACATCTCCTCTTGAGCGGAACCCTTAGTAATAAGGGTCTCTCCCTGATGGTCTAGACATAAATCCCGGAAATAAACACATCCGTTTCTACAGACCTCACGTTTATCGCCATAAACTGTTGAATCAGAGTAATAACGGTAACATTGATCAACACACTCACCAAACAACTTGTAGCAGCTTACCTTTCGCGATTGAGCGGCAACCATGGTTGGGTGAAAGGCTACGGCGAGCACGAGAAAAATTCCCAATAGCAATAAAGATGCTTTTAATGACAACCTTGCCGAAAACATTCTTTCTTTCATAATGACCTCCTTTGGTTTTCTTAACATTCTTGCCCCTGTTTCCGCAGGTGTGAAATTGCTACTGTGGAAGTGGGTTCGTCAGAGGGACAGGCTTCCATTCTTAAATAGAATAAGGCTGATGTGAAATACCCAAAAGCAAGACCTGACCTTAGTTATTCGAGTCATAAACTTTCTCTAAAAGTCTTAGATATTTTCTCTACCTCCCTATTGGCTAAAGGGTCTAAGAGGGAATTCCGCAACACAGCCGTTTTCTTTCGTGCAACCTTTGGGAAATCTCCTGCGGCATTCTTGATCCCAGTAGTCCTGGTTGGTTGAATTCCCTTCGCAATGCCAGGGCCTACAGCCTAGAAGGAATTTATAGCAGGTAGGTGTGCTGAAATAGCCAACATTTCTACCATAATACCCTTCAGGTACATTACACATTACAAGGTCAGGACAGTCAGCACAGGCTAAAGAAATCATCCCGAAGGCCAGTCCAATCACCACAAAAAGCACCAAAATGAAAATAGATGTACGTCCCATAATCGACCTCCTTCAGTAATTTATTGGGGCAAAAAATAACCTTTTTTATATACTTTTTCTAAAATGCCGGACCGCATCCTATTCCATAGCATGTTCCGTTTGCATCATAGCAGTGAGATATCCTCTCTTGATGATCATGGGGACACGCCCGGCAACTTCCTTCACACTGCGTGGCATACCTTCGATTGCACTCCTGTGTGGGTCTGGAATAGTCGCCTCCACAAATAGAACATCCCATGAGCGTACCTTCGGGAGGAAAGAAACGAAAACAATTCCCGAATGTCACGGTACCCACACTTGGTCCATCCCCCTTATTCTTATGGCAGTAGTAGATTGTATCAGGACAATCGGCTAATGCATAAGAACCAAACATTAAAAAAACGAAAACCATTCCCAGCAGAATAGATACTCTTTTCATCTTCAACCTCCTTAAAAGATTTTAATATGACTTCCAGCCAAAATTTGTATGAGTCCTTGCAGAACCCGTAATCATTATCCCAGACTCCGTCACCTTCGCCACGTTTTCGACATGTGTTCCAGCAACAAGGGCTACATCCCTCAGCATTGCTTATCTCATTTCCAAGACAGTCCGTCCAATCGTGAGGTTTTGCAATGAGAATCATTGATGTTCTTTATCCACCATCTTCTCAAGCAAACGTAGAGTTGCTTCTGTCCAAAATAGAGTGTCATGAAGAGAGCCGGTAATAACCCCGAGATGTTTAGAGCATGAACTCCAGTAGAAGGTGCATCCTTGGGCGCAGGCCCCTAATTTCACATCTAACTGTGCGAAAGGATATCTACTAGGAATCCCTGCAAAGCACTCACTCAGCATGCTGTCGCAGATCTCAGGTGTAACAAAAGCTCCGAGGTGTGTTTTGCATACGTTACAGCCTAAGGCACAACCCACGCCGCAGGCCTCGTATTCCTCCTTGAACTGTGCGGAAGGATATTCACGGGTACACCTTGTAAAGCATTCACCCATTATAGTGCTGCAGCTCGCAAATTGAGCACCCACAACAGTTGGAAGGAAGGCGGCGGTCAGCACGAGAAAAATTCCCAATAGCAATAAAGATGCTTTTAATGGAAACCTTGCCGAAAACATTCTTTCTTTCATAATGACCTCCTTTGGTTTTCTTACCGTCCTGGTCCCTTCTTCCTGCAGGCGCGAAACTGTTCCCGTATCAAAAACAAAACCTGACTCCATTTCTATCTTATTTAACGGACCTGGTTACTTGACAATTATGATCTTAAAGATGTAATCATCCACCTTCTCAACCCGTGAAATCTTGTAACCACGATCTCGTAGGCAGGTGTTAAGCCTATATATAGGTAGGGTCCCACCAATACCAGGCATTCCATTCAATAATATTGGCACCGCTACTGAAACAGTTGTAATCCGGCTGTCCTATCCAAGCGGAGACGTTCCTTACTCCTGGCGAATCCCAAATACCGAAAAGGAACGCAGCAGTCATAAAACCAGCGAGGAAAATAAGTAATGAAAATGCCTTTTGTTTTTTCATATGGCTTATCATGGTAAACCTCCTACTTGTTGTTAAAATCAATGATCACGATAATCAAAAAACACAGGGGTATCAAGCCACATTAGAATCATTTTGATATCGATGAAATCTTAGCCTCCCACATCAACTTCTTTTAAATGCGACCCCTGCACAGGTATATAGAAATAAATGTAGCTTTAACGCTCAGTTTTCCATCCGGTTGAGCAGTTCCCGCATATCTTGGTATACCTGATATTCACGTCTTCCCATTCACTGGGCAAGAGCGTTACGGTCCATGAAGTATGTTCGGAACACTGCCAATGGTTATGCGAAGCAGCGGTTTCGAATACGCAGGTGTAAGATTTCATCTTCTCGGTGCGGCCACTTTTTGTGAATAAACATATAACTCCGGATTGATTGCTACCATAACTTGACAGGGCCGTCATGTTATTTGCCGTGTCCGTGCAATACTTTTCGTCTTGTGAATAAACAATTGTGCCTGAACTGATAATGATTAGGCACGCTACGGCGACTGATGCAAATTTATGCATGGCTTACCTCCTCTACGATTTGATAGTACCAATTCTTATCCAACTTGCCAATTATATGACTTTTTATCACGAAATTGTATTGCATTTCTGAATAAGCAAATGCAAGCTCTGGCAACGCCGACAAGCTGCCCTTGCCAGCCGACCAGGAATAAATATTCCAGGATATCATTACCTGCAAAACCCATAGTCGTAATCATTTACTGCACCACTTCCCCGCTTTCTGCAGATGATCCACGATGAGTTCCAGCAAGCTGCGGAACCTTGTTGACATGCATCACTTATTTCATTTCCAACACCGATATTGATCGATTTCATTTGTTTCTCTGCACCATCGATTGTGATCCATCCTTCCAGAGCCTGAGGACACCAAGCACCAGTATCCCCTGTATAAGAACTTCCTGGTGTTACCCTTTCCTTATCTGTCCAATGACATTGAAAGAGATGGTCAGTGTATAATCGAACCGTGCAATTGTAATTTGTATCGTTCCGCACCGTTACTCGCCAAGCGTTAGCGACAGATAGAGAAGTCAACAATATTAAAGAAACTAGAACCAAACACCAAAATACCTTTTTCATCTTCGCCCTCCTTAAGAAATTTTGACTTAATTCGGCCAAAAACTATTTACCATAGCGGAAATTCAGCATAGCAAGCGTTATCGTGTGTACAGGGCAATTTTGGATTGGTGGAAGAAAATCTGCTCCAGCATGCCTGATCCCAGTAGGACTGGTTGGTATATCTATTTTCGTTATTACAGAACCAAGGTTTGCAGCCTTGCAAGAATCTGTAACAGGTAGAAGTTTGGATATCGCCCACTTTTTTATGCCAAACTCCTTCTTCAGGCCAGGGGACAGGTATGACACACTCGACTCTATCAGGGCAATCGGCACGAGCTAATGGGATTGTCCAGAAAACCACTCCAACCATCACAAAAAGAATCAATATAAATGCAAGCTTTTCACCCATAAAACTCTTGTTCATCTTCTGTCCCTTAACCATGGCGTCCTCCTTTCGTAAAATGGTTGATAAAATAACTTAAAAGCAAGTCCCGTGCCAATTTTAAAATCGGTTTTCGCGGGATCATTCTGCGCCCTCGCAACTCTTAAACGGTGTTGTCAAAAGGTCAGGTCTTTACTCTTGAAAAAAATAAGAGCCGATGGGAAATATCAAAAAACAACACCGCAATTATTTTTAAAAGCTTTTTCTTCTCTTCTTTCTACCTCCTTTTTATCAAAAATACTCGAAGACCCTTGCTTTAAAAGCTCTCATAGCTGATAATCATGACGTTTGCACGTATAGTAAGCATTCTTTTTCCCGTGATGGAAAAAACTTAAAAAATCAGAAAAGCTTTGCTTTATCAATGTGATCAGTATTAGAGGTCACGGAATCTTGCCCTTTTGAACCGTTTTCCTCGAATGCTCGATGTTGAGAAGCTAAAGTATTGATAACAGCTGCTGTTTTATCACCCTTGGTAATTAAATTTATTTTCCCATCACGGAATCGGGGGGGATGCTTCCGCACATATATTTACCATCAATTTTTTCAATCAAAAGCCAGCCCCCTGCTTTTATCGAGAAATCTAAGCACACTGACTTATACCACGTGCTTTCCTGCTTTCCAACATTGAACGTCACGATACTATCCATTTTACCTCCCTCGTTACATCTTCTGTCCTCATAGTGGCAGCATACTTTCTCGCCCGGGTCTACAATCTTACCAAAGATTCCACCTGCTACTTGTGTAACCATAATCTTTGTGTCAGTTTGGTTATAAACACAGAACCCCTCCGCTCCCTCCACCAGAAATACACCAACAACTGCAAAGACAATTGTCGCAAAAATTAAATTAACCTTTTTTCTCATAGCTTTTTCTCCTTTTCTTATCCTGAATCATGCAGCGACGCTGCGTTACCCTTGCTTTAAGGTTCTTCGGTTTTTGTGTGGGGTTAAGAGGTGAAATATCCATACAAATACCGGGAGAGCCTTGCTTAAAAAAAATCACTTATTGAGGATCATGAGCCTCGCACCTGTAATTACCTTTTTCCCCTACAACCGTAAGCCAGCCCCCTGCTTTTATCGGAAAGTCATTGCAGATGGGTATCCATCGCCATTCATAACGTTCAAACGTCTTATACTCTATAAAAAACCCCACCTCACTATCCACTTTGCCCCCTTTATTGCACTGGGCATCTTGCCAGTCGCAGCATCCGTGCCCACCCGCTTCAAGTGTACCCCGATATCCAGGGTATGTCTTATAACCCCATAATTGCCTGATAAAAATTGTTTTATCCGTTTTATTATAAACACAGAATGTTTCCGCGCGTTCCACCATCAGAAATGCTGCAGACACCGCAAAGGCCAACCCCGCTAAAATTAAATTAAGCTTCTTTCCCATAACAATCTTCCTCCTTTCTCGATTTTTTAAACATGATAATTAATGTCATAGTTCAGCAAATATCATGCCATTAAATTATTGATGTTCGTATAAATAGTTGAACGACGGATTGATAGGTCATGCCCCTCGCCCTGTCCCTCTTCCCACAATGGGGGAGGGGGGAGATTGAGTAGGATTCTTGAATCACTCTGGATATAGACAAAATCTTAACTGCCAACTTTCTTGGCTGGGGATGCCAACAATGTTGTGAAATGTATAAATGAGGGTTGTGTAGAAAATAACTCAAGAACACAGCCTACCCCTTGGGGGAGGATTAAGGTAGGGGATAACCCATTCTAATCACCCCCACCCACACCCTCCCCCGTCATGGGGGGAGTTGTTGTTATTTTCATGCCTTGCGCCTGCCTGCCGGTTGGCAGGGGTGTCGAACTCATCATGCAAAATTCATTTCAATAATAGTGGGCCTTCGAGAACCTTGAACCATGTGCGATGACCAATTAGCCATTGGCTATCAGCTAAAATCATTTGATCCTGTACCGCTTCATCTTCTTTCTTAGACCCTCGCGGCTGAGGCCCAGCATCCGTGCTGCTTCGCTTTTGTTTCCTTGGGTAGATTCCAGGGTAGTCTTGATGAGGTGTTTTTCTGCATCCTTCAATGAAGAAATGGTCTTTCCGGGTTTTTCTGCCACGGCGAATCTTCTTAGACCTTCGGATAGGTTTTCGGTAGTGATCGTATCGGTGTAGGAAAGGGCCACAGCCCTCTCCACTTCATTTTCCAATTCTCTCACATTGCCGGGCCAGGGATAAGCCTTAAACCTACTAATCACATCCGGGGTAAACCTCATCTTCTGTCTGTCAAGCTTCTTAGTACATTGTTCCAGAAAAAAACCCGCAAGCAGTGGGATATCATCTTTTCGCTCACGCAAGGGTGGGATATGAAGGTTTATTACATTAAGCCTGTAAAAGAGATCTTCACGAAAAGTCTCCTCTTCAACCTCTTTGCTCAGATCCTTATTCGTGGCAGCAACAATCCTTATATCAACGGGAATGGTTTTCCTCCCCCCCACCCGCTCCAGTTCATGATCTTCTATGACACGGAGAATTTTTGCCTGACTTTGAAGGGGCATATCGCCGATCTCGTCAAGAAATAGGGTTCCTCCATCTGACTGTTCTATCTTTCCGATGCGCTTCTCAACCCCTGTCGCCACGCCTTTTTCGATACCGAATATCTCACTCTCAAAGATGGTTTCAGGGATAGCGGAGCAGTTGAGAACAACAAAGGGTTTCTCACTTCGGCTGCTATTATAGTGAATGGTTTTTGCGATAAGTTCTTTTCCCGTGCCGGTTTCGCCTGTAATCAGAATGTTGAGTGGGGTATCGGCAATTTTTTCGACCTTTTTAAGAAGACCAACAATCTGAGGGTTTACCCCCAACATCCTTGAGGGTACAAACCGATGCCGCAGGGTCTGTTTGAGATGAATATTTTCTCTGAAGAGTCTATCTTTTGCGTCAGAAAGCTCGGCTTTCGCTTTTTTCAGATCATCAATCACCTGTTCCAAACGGTATTCTCGTGCCTCCACCTTGACCATCATCATTCCGAAGGCCTCTGCAAGCTCTGTAACCCGTTGAGGATATTTCCCTTCCTTCGTGAGTTCAAACAGCTCTTCGATCTTTGTGTAATGCCCTTTCGAAATCTCCTCGCAAAGGTCGATCAGATATTTTAGAAGCCTATTCGGATCGCGCATCATAAAGCCTCGCTGTCAGGGGTCAGTGTTCAGTTATCAGAAACAAGGAACTAGCGTGACTTTATTACGGCTGCACCATGATACTGAGAAGCGCAAAAGATTTCCATATTGATATCGCACTGTTACCGAATCCATGGTGATTTAGATTGCGTATACACTGATTTAATATTTTAATCGTCTTTCTTCAAATCGATATG
>Ga0315276_10005092_pt1 | contig 12106 bp, 14 predicted proteins | sample YL17G05_0_MG_FD_204542 | JGI IMG/M metagenome (GOLD analysis project Ga0315276, IMG submission 204542) | Sediment microbial communities from Yellowstone Lake, YNP, Wyoming, USA - YL17G05_0 | ecosystem: Environmental > Aquatic > Freshwater > Lake > Sediment | place: USA: Wyoming | collected... | reverse complement strand
CGACGGATCTGTCCGGCATTTTGGACCCTGATTGCCATAAAATTTGACGAACGGTTTGCCATCATAATAGTCATAACCGCGTTCAATCATGTCGAATACTTCCTCCGCCACTAATACAATGAGTAAGTCCGCCTCTGCTCCCGCCAAGAAAGTTTCCAAGAAGTCTGATGCCCCAGTGGCGGAGGTCGCCGCAGTTGCCGCAGCAGTCCCCGTCGCGGAGAAGGCCAAGAAGGCCGCCAAGCCCGCCGCCGCTGCCGCGGTTGCTGCTGCCCCAGTTGCTTCCACGGTTGCCCCAGCGGCTGATGCCCCAGTGGCAGAGGCCAAGACCGTCGAGCAGGAGGTTGGCTCGCTGATCGCCGTCTTCCAGCAGCAGCGCGACCAGGCGGTTGCTGCCATTAAGACCCTTCAGCGTCTGCAGAAGCGCGTGGCGAAGGATGTGAAGGAGGCGGGCCGTCGTCGTCGCCGCGGCAAGAAGGAGACCGAGGATGGCGTGCCGAAGGAGAAGCGCCCCACCATCTTCACCACGCCGGTTACGCTGAAGGATCAGCTGTGCGCCTTTCTCAACAAGCCGAAGGGCTCGCAGATGACCCCAGCGGATGTGACCCGCGCGTTCTCGGCGTATGTCGATTCCAAGAAGCTCAAGGACGCCGAGAAGGGCCACACGATCCACCCAGATGAGCCGATGCGTAAGGTGCTTGGTGTGAAGGACGGCGAAAATCTCACGTATCGCAACATCCAGAGTTATTTGTACAAACTTTATGTTCTTCCCGAGAAGAAGAAGGCCGCCACTGCATAAATGGATAAGTAGAAAAATACTAAAAACAAAATAAAAAACTAAAACTAAAACTAAAACTAAAAATAATACAAACACATTGTCTTATTTTTACTTCATTTTTTCGATCAACTCATTTTTACTACAGATCCAAAACTCAAAGGTATATCCATCTTGAACGACTTGATCCTTTTTACAATGATTCTGCTCTAACTGTTTATTGTAGGTATAAGGAGACTTTACTTCAATAATCTTCTTTTGACTAGGAATATACAAATCAGGATAATAACGGTGACTTTTTCCTCCAAACTGATAGGTAAACTTTGGCATCAACTTCACATCATTGGTAAAATCAGCCTCTTTCATCTCTTTCATTAATTCATCGAATGCAATGTTTTCATATCCTTGATAAATAAGAATCGTTCCAGATGGAAGGGTATATTGTTTTTTCTTAAAGGAATTCTTCATCACCTTTTCAAAGATTTCTGCATTATGCATAATATCCTTGTCTCCATAGCGCTCTTCGCATGTTTTATCTTTCTTGTCTTTGAATTCTTGACAGTGGAGTGGATTTGAAGCTCCATATCGTTCCATCATCGTTGTCTTAATTTGTTCTTGGATAGACAGTACCTGCAATACTTCTTCTTTTCCATATCGTTCCAAATTTGTTACTTTTCGTTTAGCAACTATATCTGGGTTTTGAAGAGCACTTTCCACACCAAATCGTTTGATATTGGTAGCCACGCGCCTTTTCTTAACATCTACATTATTCATCGCATGTTCGGATCCATACCGTTCCAACATGGTTTCTTTTCCTTTCTCTCGAATCTTTTTTACTTGTAATGACTCTTCTACGCCATATCGTTCAAGATTTGTTTGAATCCTTTTCTTTTTGATGTCTTCATGTTGAAAGGGATTTGTAGTCCCATACTTATCAAGACATGTCTTATCCTTTCTCTCTTTGATCTCAGTGGAGTATAATGCATTTGTCACTCCATATCGTTTCATCATTGTTGCTTTCTCTTTTCAACAGTACACCTACTACATTTATATTTACTTTCAATCTGATGTATTTCACAAATTGGCATGTTATGGCATTTTAAAAGAATACCTTCCGTTCAATTTTACAATCGTTTTAAAACACGCGATAAAGAAGAGAATGGCATTCCGTTCAAAGCTCGCGCGATACAATACCGTTTGCTGCGAGCAGGTCATGCCTGTTCCTGTAATCCCAGTCTGTGCGATTGGTAGATACCGCCCTGTTCCTATTAATCCGTTACCTGTGATTCCCTATTGTGTGTATGATTCGTGTGATCCAGTTGAACCACCTGCCGAACCACCTGCCGAACCTTTCACGGGCCCAATTGAAATGCCCTTTTCAGAATCGGAGTTAATCCTCCAAACGTATCTGAAAAAGAATCTCACCATTCCGCACTATTCACCGCTACAAGATCATCCAACGGGAACCATTGTCACGCATTCATATACTATGATTCCAAATGGATACTTGCCATGTGATGGCCGATTTATTTCTCGCCAGGACTATCCGATCTTGTTTTTGATAATTGGAACAACCTATGGAGGAGATGCAACAACGCGTGCTCTGCCCTTTTTGGAACATACTGATGGATCGGCCATTTTTTATTTGATTAAAATATAATACCCTTAATAGAAACATGTCGTATTATCCATATGGTTGTTATCCGCAACAGTGTCCTCCACAGTGTCCTCCTTACCCATGTCCTTCACCATACCCTTTATGTGGTCCTCAAGGTTTTACAGGAGCCACAGGAGCCCAAGGCACTTTTTCATTTAATTTGCCAATAAACAATGCGGTATTATTCTACCAGTCTGGTGTAACAGGGAGTACGGATCTAGTATTTGTACCAAGTGGAACAGTAGATGGAAGTGGTAATGCAGGCCCTGCATTAGTAATTGGTACGTCAAGCTTTGGTCCAAATACAGCCAAATCATTTATTATCGATCACCCCCTCAAAAAAGATCATTATCTCATTCATGCCTGTTTGGAAGGGCCTGAGGCTGGCGTCTACTATCGTGGAAAGGCACAGATCTACGATACGTTTGCCAAAGGCTCGCCCTGCTTTGCCAAAGGCTCGCCCTGCTTTGCCAAAGGCTCGCCCTGCTTTGCCAAAGGCTCGCCCTGCTTCGTAGAAGTAGAATTGCCTGATTATGTCGATGCGCTGGCAACGGATTTTACCGTCCATGTGACCCCCATTTTTGACGAAGAGAATGACAATAACGGACACTACAAAGTAACAGAAGTACAGAATGGACGCTTCCGCATTTATGGGCCTCCAGGCCGTGTCAACTGGATTGTCTATGGCTCGAGAGGCGCCATTGAAGTGGAGCCTGAAAAATCAAAGACAACTGTCAATGGAGAGGGCCCTTACAGATGGGTGTAATCCATCTAAAATCGTAATGCACCATTTCGATATCGCATATACGACGCATAATCAGGAAACACAGGTCTGGCATTCGATTCATTTGTATTGGTGTAGACGCGGATCACTTTGTCCGCTTTTTCATTGGTTAGACGGCTACTATCATAGTCTCCCGATTGTGGATTAACGGGTGGTGTAACGAAAGTAATGAGGGTGGGTAAGATGGGAGAACTTTCAGAAGGTGCTGGAGGTACGAAAGGTGATTGGTATCGGAATGCCCTACTATAGCCATCCGTATTCTGACTATATCCAACAATAACAGATCCATCGGCAGAACATCCATATGCAACGGAATCATTTCCACCTAATGTACCCAGGCAAACCATTCCAGTTGCCTGAGTCCATTTGAATGCTATAGTAACAATCGTATTATTACTTAGTCCAACAATAGTAGATCCGTCCGCAGAACATTCAAATCCATAGGAATCGCCTCCACCTGATAATGTGCCCAAGCTGGTCATTATTCCTTCAGTCCATCGGAATGCTCTAAACCCATCTGTGCTATCACTAATTCCAACAATCACAGATCCGTCCGCAGAACATCCATATGCACTTGAATTTAAACCACCTGGTAGGGTTCCTAAGGATATCATTCCATCTGTCTGAGTCCATCGGAATGCTCTAAATCCATCAGTATTATCACTACCTCCAACGATAACAGATCCATCGGCAGAACATCCTGATGCTTGTGAAATGCTTCCACCTGGTAAGATTCCTAAAGATATCATTCCGTCAGTAGTCCATCGAAATGCTCTATCACCACCAGAACTACCACTTACTCCAACAACAACAGAACCATCTGCAGAGCATCCCGCTCCATTTGAAACAATCCCACCTGGTAATGTTCCTAAGTTAGTCATTACTCCTCCAATCCATCTAAATGCTTTATTACCATCATTACTACCATCATTACTACCACTAACTCCAACAATAACAGACCCATCTGCAGAGCATCCGTTTGCACTTGAATAGTTGTTTCCACCTGGTAACTTTCCCAAAGATGTCATTCCGTCCACCTGAGTCCATCGGAATGCTCGATCGCCACCCTCCGAACTATTACTTTGTCCAACAATAACAGATCCATCGGCAGAACATCCATATGCTTGTGAATTACTTCCACTTAATGTTCCCAAGTCGACCAATTCATTTATACATGTAGGCGCATCAAGTGTATAATTATATAAGCGAACATTATCTGTAAAATAAAAAGGTGTCACATTGATATCATGCGATTCAAGAATCCAATCTCCATTTTTACCCGTTAGATTGGTTGAATATCGAACGGTAATTCCTTGATTCAGAAGTGTATTGAATTGTTCATGATAGGATATATTACAAGAAATGATATCCAGATAGGTAAAAGTAGTATATTGTGACTTAAGAGTTAATATAAATAACATAAAATGATCTGAAAAGAACAGATTTGATCGATTGAATTCACATGGTTTGCGTATTTTATATTTATCAATCCATTTGTCCGTATTGGTTATAACATCTAATCCATTTGTAGTACATGGTAAGAAAGGTGCTTTATTATTATCATTAACAAATACAATAGAGACATGAGTTAATTCGCTTATATCAGTCATCTTTAACAATAATGAGTGAGCCGTATCATCATTTTTAACGATAATGGCTTTTACGCCTGGGAGTGTATTATAAAATACAGCTGCATCTTTTACACCCGAATGGATAAAAACCAGCCTATGGATTGACATATCTATATGATGTATCTATTTTCATTCCACCCCGTCCATCTAAAGAGAAAACACATAACACTAAGCAATGGACGAAGAAATCCAAGAGATCACATCTCGGCGTGGCTATCTCCTCAAAGATCTAGCCCGTTCGTTCGTACAAAACCTCGGCGATGCAGGCCCTATGGCATCAGGGAAACTCCTTCACTATACCGCCGACATGATTACCTCAGGCGGCCTCCTCCTCTGGGAAAAGCTCTGCTGGGAATATGCCTACGAGCACATCGGCGTAGCCTCCCCTCGCATCTTCCACTATCTCGCGCGCAAGTTCCGAGAGCTTAAAGAGAAATCCGTGAAGCTCGCCTTCGAGTCCTTCTGCTCCATCCCAGAGATCCAGCAGCAAATGGCGGAAATCGTGCTAATCTTGCAAGGGTGCCCGAAGAAGTCGAAGCCAAAATGGCCCTCTGTCCCTACGGATACCCATGACAATGACAATTGGTTGCGATCGGTGCTACGAACGACAGACAAGGTGGCAGTGAAGAAAGTCTGGCAGCGAAATGGGGATTTGGAGCCGCTCTTGCACGCGGGAAATGAGATGGTGTACGCGATCACGGAGGGCGCGACGGAGCGCGCGCTCTTCTGGGTCAAATGGCTCTTGGAAGAGGATTCACTCACCAAAAAGAAATTTGGATCGGGTCTGACGACCTTGGAGCGTGGGCCGCCGCATTTGAAACCAGTCCAACGAACCTCCGTGGGCTATTATCTGATCGCTGTCTTGGCAGAAGTCTATAAAGAATATGCGGAGAAGGGGATGGTGCGGATGCATGAGGAGTTCCAGGCTTTACTCGATCTGTATCGCGCCGCGGATGCCTCGCAGAAGCGCAAAACGGACACGATGAGTGTCATGATCCAGATCTTAACGGATGTTCCGAAGTGGAAGGTCCCTGCGGCGCCCTCGCTGGTTCAAGATCAAAAGGTGCTGGAGCGCGCTGTCGGTCAGGCAGAGGCCTTTTTTCGAGAGGTGCTGGCCCTTCCACTCCCCTCCAAACTGCTCCCTGCCAAAGTAACGGGCCTCAAACAGAAAAAGGCGAAGGAGCCATCGAAGGAGGAGCAGCTACAGCAGCGACTCGAACTCATTAATCAGGCGACGATGAGCTTCTATAAAATGTGAGCCTAAATAATCCATATCGATCCATGGGTAGATGATTGAAAAAAATATTTTCCAATCGTGGTATACACGTGATCTACATCCGTTTATCCAAGAGAAGATCGATACCTATAAACGACTCAATCCGCAGTATACCTATCATTTATATACCGATGAGGACATGGACCGATTTGTGAATGAGAATTACAAGGGTGAGATCGCGGATTGTTACAACCGACTCAATATTATTGTTGCGAAGGTAGATTTTTGGCGATATTTGGTGCTCTATCATTATGGAGGGGTTTATCTTGATATGGATTCGTCTATCGAACAGCCGCTGGATACACTGATTGCAGAGGAGGACGATGCCGTGTTGTCGGCAGAGGGTTGTCCTGGTCTCTATGTGCAATGGGTGCTGATTTACTGCAAGGGTCATCCTATTCTAAAACGGACCATTCAACTGGTGGTCGAAAACATTAAGACCAATCGATTTCCAAATGATATTCATAAGATGACGGGTCCCTCCGTGTATACGCGCGCGATCAATGAAACACATGTTGCGCTGTTTCGTACCATGATACATCATGGAAAAATTACACAACATACTGATAATACCTATCGCTGCAATGATATCATGTATCGTCTACACGGGATCGATTATCAATCGCATTTTGTCTTTCATCATAATGGAACGGCACTGTTGTATCATAATAAAAAGAACTGGAGGGAGGAGGAAAAAGAAAAACCGCTCCTACAATAGAATCATGTCTGGTGCGTATCCTCTTCTAGGTCAGCCGAGTGTATCGTTTGTTCCCCCCTATAATGCAACGAATTTTACACCCGCCAATCCAAATGTATATAGTACATTACAGACATACGGTTATAGCCAGCCTCAATATCCATTAGATACGGGTTCAAATTCGTATCAGATTTCGCAACAACAGCAAAACATTACCTATTTTTCCTATGTACAGAAGCAAGCACAGAATGGTTTGCCCCCCGTTTTTAAAACGCAGGCGGAGCGACTGATGTTCATACAGGGACAATATGCAACGGCGTCCCGAAATCAGATCACAAAGCAGAATACGAGTGGACCGGCAGGTGTTCCCTTCTATATGCCTCCTGGTCCGCCCATACTCATTTCTGCTGTGAAAGATGGATCAACGATTATAGTAACATGGTTGCCGCCTGTCATGTGTAGTATACCAAATGAATCGGCTGAAATTAACAATCTTACCTATATCATATACATTACTGATACCCTCTCAAATATTACAACAACCTATACGAATGTATCATCACCCTATACAGTAACGGGTATAGGGTCATTAATACCATATAATTGTCGTGTAGTAGCACAATTTCCTCCAGGACAAGTTGGAATATCGTCTGCAATTATATCGGTATAAGTGTAGGTAATGTATCCAATAAATATAATCTAATTCTTGAGGAGATGTCATATTATGGCTTTCCTGAAGATCAACAAATCCCACCGCAACCACCCTATAATGCCACCAATTTTACACCCGCCAACGCGGTCATTTATAATACGATGGTGAACAATGCCAAAACCCAGCCGAATTATCCATTGAATCAAGGTTCGGATTCCGATCAGATCAATCGCCAACGCCAAAATGTATCCTATTTTACCTCGATGCAACAGCAGACGCAGAATGGAACGAAACCATTTCCGGCTTTTAGACTAGATCAGCGGCGCTTAATGTATATACAGGGACAATATGCGACTGCATCTCGAAATATTATCACAAAAGAAAATACGAGTGGCCCTGCAGGTGTACCCTTCTTTACACTTCCAAGTGCTCCTACACTTGTGTCCGCCATTCAGGGATTCTATGGGATTATTGTAACCTTTACAGGGCCTGAATTTACATTTACTTCTCCGAATCAAGCGTGTGAGAGCAAAATTATAAGTTATCAGATTCGCCTTTCTAATCCCACGGATAATGGCACAAATATTATTAATAATGTATATGGGTCGCCCTATACGATTGCAGTTCCATCACAGACCTCTTATCAGCTCACAATCGCAGCGGTCAATGCGGGAGGAGTAGGGCTATTTTCGAATTCACTGGCGAGCTATGTCATCCCATCGCCCACTGAATTTCAGGTGATTCCAACGGGAGCCAGTGGAACAGTCACTCTGTATTTTAATGAGGCAATTACCGCATTTAATACAGGGATTTATACCATTTTTCAATATTATATTGTGGCGGTAAAAAATTCAGATCAAACCGTCCAACAATATTTTTACACACCGATCGATAACATGGCAACCTCCTATGTGTATACCATTACGAATCTAACAAATGGAGTAGACTATACATTTTACATTTTCGCAAGAATCAATCCATCTACACCTCAATCAGGATACGCAGTACAGTATGGTCCCACAGTAACACCTTATGGTCCTCCGCTTGCGCCGATCATTCTATCAGCTGTGACTCCTTCTGGAGCTACATATGTTAATGTTACATTTCAGCAATCAATGAATGGTATAAATACAGGAAACAATCAAATTACATCCTATACGGTTATCGTTACAAATACAGGTACAGGTACTCCATACTTTCAGTCTGTAACTGCTATTACTGATTCTGGATTAATAACATTAACTTATGTTACTTCAGTTAGTGCAGGGCTGGTATTTAATGTAAGCACACCAATTACAGTGGTCGTAATTGCAACAAATGCGGCAGGTACCACATCATCTGCGCCATATTCTACTATAGTAACTGCAACGATTCCAAAGGGGCAGCCTGGAGGAACCACTGCTCCTAGTGCCCCTGTTCTTACCGCGCAGGGAGGTATTAGCACGGTCTATCTTACTTTTAGACAAAGCTCAACAGGTGATTTACCCAATACGTATCAATATACAAAAAATGGAGGAACATATACTACTTTTTTACCGACCTTCACAGGTTATTCATACTATTATAAAATAACAAATATAGCAGCTGGAACATATAGTTTCGCAGTGAAGGCAACTAATTCAAAGGGATTTAGTGTATCCAATGTTGTGACAGGTATCACCGTGCAATCGACCGCGACTATACAGCCGATATCACAACGATTGCGAGGATTATTGGGGAGATAATATTAATAGAGATCATCGCGGTGCTTGCGAATGTTCCAACTTCCATCATTTTCCTCTTCTTCTTCCTCCTCCTCTTCGTATGGGAGATCATCCGCGTCATCATCCTCGGGTGGAGTCAGATTCGCTGTATCATCCTCGTCATCGACACGCTGATTCACATAACGAAGATGTTTGGTGCGAACGGCCAAGTGTTGTACTCCATGATGAATGAACTCCTCTGCCGCTTGTTGCTTTAGACGCAGTGCCTCTTTCTCGGCCTCTTCTTTTGCCTTGACTTCATCCTCTTTTTGCGTGATAGCCCATGCCTTGGATAGTTCGGAAAAGCTCTTTGTTACTTGTGCGACTTGTGCTACTACTTTTTTACCACCAAGAGTGGGGAATTCATCTTCGGAAGAAAGTGCAACTTCTTTTGATTTCTGTGGAGCGCGCTTTTCTTGTGCCGTTAACGCAGAGAGGGTAGCAGGAGCCAAAGTGGGCGCCATCTTAGCGGGTAGGCTGGTGTTGATGAGATTTTGTTTCTTTGGACTGATGCGGTAGATGTCCTCATCCTTCGTCCAGCGAGAGGGCGCCGAAGGCGCAGACTCCGAAGGCGCAGACTCCGAAGGCGCCACCTTTGCCATAAACCGAGGAACATACTTATTCGACATGGATTCTATTCTATCTCTTGTGTTGCTGTTTAAGTTTATTACCAAAACATTTGTCAATTTTTTTTATGAAGAAATAATTCCGCTTTCTGATTGCTCCAATTGCAGTACAACAGATCAAATACATGTTTCTCCTCCTCTGAATAATAATCCGACCCATTTCGTTGCGCTGACAAAATGCCAATTCGTAGCTCATTTGGATCCTCTAAGAAATAATGATCCGCGATCAGGGGATATAAAATGCCGCGCAGCTCCATATCGAGTCCCTCCTCATAATCATCGGATACTGCGCCGATGTATTTTCCATATCGTGTGGAATCCAATATACGATAGAGAAAAGTGATAATCATTCTTCTCTATGGCAACAAACTAATCCTGGTAGATCATGCGGCGGCGTACATGAACCCATCCCGCGACTTCTGATGCAAACACCATCCAATTATGTGTTCGAATCAGGTCATGAAGTTCAGGAATGGATAAATAGGATTCAGGAAGATAGAATTCGGATACCAAATGTAATGTCAATAAATAACAACATTCGTCTACTGTAATCATCTATAGATCATTTAATGATAAATTTTAAGTTCTAATAATGCCGTTAAGGAAGTTCGTCAGGTATCGGATGCGATTCCTCCATATCGTCCTCATAGTTGTCACTGTATTCTTCACTTTGGGCTTCGCTACTATCGCTACTGGCTTCGCTACTGGCTTTGCTGCTGCTATCGCTACTGCCATCGCTACTGCCATCGCTGGCTTCGCTTCTATCGCTACTGCCATCCGAATCTACTTCAGGTTGCCATTCAATTCCGCAGTGAAACATCGCATGTTCTGCCATATGAAACCCATCCAGTACATGATTATCCATAATATAGGCCGCCAATTCTTTGCTGTGATGATAGGTTTCACGAGCCGTTGTCGGCGTAAACCCAATGACAATGCAGATCATTCCATCTGTGATAGCCGTATCATCTACGAAGGGCGGAAAATAGGGTAGAATACTACGAATTTCAAACGGTTTATCGATCATCCCATTTAAATCATATAATAATGAAATGGAGCTCCTCGCATCCATTTCAGGAGGAAGATGTAATTCATATCCGAAAAAGACAAAGGGTGCGTGACAATCCATCTACTCTTAGGACAGGTTAGTTTGGTGGTGGATGATGTCGCCATTCAAATTCGCCATTATTCATTCGATATAACGAAGTGGGTTCTTGGCCGACGATTAAATAAGATGCACGAGATGCAATTTCAAGATGATACAAATGAGGATGATGGGAAACAATTTCTTTTAATCGGTTACGATCTAAATAAGGCTGAAAGATTCCCAAATTACAATAGGCTAAATACTCATTATGTTGTAAGAAATGTAAAATGCGCTCCAGAATGGATGTAATCACGGTTGGATCTTTAGAAATGAGTTGATCTGTCAGTGATATGTAGCTAATGGAAGGACCTATCGTTGCTGGATCGCGGTTATTATCATAATAATAAGGATCTCCCAAATCTAAATAAGTAATTTTATGCTCATTAAGATACGCAAACCATTCGGGGATAAATTGAAATAAGCGTCGAACTTGTTTTTTAAAATGAAGTTGATAATGTCGATGCATCGAAAAAATGAGCATTTTCGGGGTATGAAAATATTTCATGATCATAAGAATGGCTACTGCTTTTCGTATGTCGCGTTGTTTTCTTGTTTCATGCTCCATATAATGTGACACACAGGAGAGCTCTGCGAGTTCAACATCCTCCAAATACTCCAAAATGGGTGGTAATTTGTACCGCCCTAACATACTATATCATCTAATAAAATAGTTTAGGATCTGCGAACCACACTATGGTGATAAAAGGCGGTCGGCGTCGACTTATCGACCCATAGACTGGGATGACCATCTGCCGCCGCCTCCACCTGCTCCCATGTTAGACCGTCTCGAAACATGCCAAGATTGACATAACGAAGAGTCTGATTATGTTTGATATGATGTAGTAACATAGATGCAATGATGCGTTGCTCTTCTACAGAAAAGAAGAAGTCGGATGAAATGCGAGAAAAGGCACTGAAATCGAGGATACGCGACCGATGCTGTTCCAAAAAGGCGAAGAGTTCGGGTAGAAAATGGGCGACCATGCGAAAGCAGGCGCGATGAGAGATGTGATGCGTTTTATAATAATAGTGTATGGAAAATACACCCCAATCGAAACGATAATGATTTGTCAATAAAAAATCGATCATCCTACTGCGTCGTTTGTTACGATCATCCGCAAG
>Ga0315276_10005091_pt1 | contig 12107 bp, 11 predicted proteins | sample YL17G05_0_MG_FD_204542 | JGI IMG/M metagenome (GOLD analysis project Ga0315276, IMG submission 204542) | Sediment microbial communities from Yellowstone Lake, YNP, Wyoming, USA - YL17G05_0 | ecosystem: Environmental > Aquatic > Freshwater > Lake > Sediment | place: USA: Wyoming | collected... | reverse complement strand
CCGATGCAAATGCTTTAAATATTCCTATGATTATCGGAGAATTTGCAGCTAAATCTGTCGATTGTACTACACCTATTTTGTATAAAGAAATTATCAAGCAAGCACAGATTAATCAGATTGGTTATTTACCTTGGTCCTGGGATCACCAGAATACTTGTGCAGATCACTCCATGACTAAGGATGTTAATCAGTCGTTTAATACGTTGTGGGGATGGGCTTTAGAAGTAGCGGTAACAGATCCAAATAGTGTTAAAAACACCTCGATTCAATCGCAGTGTTTTTAGGGTGACGAGTATTCGGCATCACGTTTGATGCCGAAACCACTTGAATGAAATTCTAAGTCCTACTTGTTTTGCCAATTTGGAAAACCAAGCCAAGGTAAGCCCTAGCAAACACCCACCTACTAGTGCTAACCAAATATTACCAAAGTAGATTGCGCTACCAATAAGAAGATAACTCGTTGTTTCCAATGTTCCAAATAGGATTTTTTCTTTTAAACTCATGGTAATTCTTCCTTTCTATTTTTGTTTTTGAAGAACTTTAGTTTGTTGAATTAAGGTTTTGAGTTCAGTTTGGAGTCTTTTTAGTTCGTTGGCATACTCTTTTTTCAAGTATTTTATCTCAGCCAGTGTGCCTTTGATTTCTTCTTTGTTATCACGCAAAGTATCTTTAATCGCAGCCTTAATCGTCTTATAGGCCAGTACACCTTCAAACGAAAGAAATGTAAGACTTTTGCCTTTATCGTGATCAAGACATTTAACCTTTTTAACTTTGCCTTTTACTACTACATATCCAAATACAATATAATTGGAAAGAGGTTCTACCACAAACTCCACAAACTCCGTCCGCAGAAGTTCGTTTCTGTCGATTGTCCTTTTCTTGCACAAGACAGCCTTGTTCTCAGTATTGAATATTTTCACATCTTCAAAATAAGAAAGCCAACCACTCGTAGATAGGAAACGAACACTCTCGCCTGTGGATTTATTGTTTACAAGGATAAAACCGTTTTCATTGATTTTTTTGATCTTTTTTGTTCTGCTCATGTGATCCCCCTTTTTTATATGGCTCATTTGCCATATACTACCTTATCGGTATTCCAATTAGGAACTTGAGACTTATTTGCAAAAAAGTTATAAGTACCAGATATTATTAGATTTCCGGTAAAAAATCACCCATTTCCCCATTAAAGTCACCTAGATTATTGGTACTACCTACGCCTAACTGCCCGTAACCATTACCACCCCAGCATTTAGCTGTACCATCGTTAAATACTGCACAGGAATGATAAGCGCCAGCACTAATGTCTATGGCTTGTTTAGCGGTAGTTTGTCGATTCAGGCCCAAGGAAATGAACGGAAACACGGTATCGTCATACATAGTGTTTGTTAAGCCGATAGTGTCAGTATTGTACTTACCTAATTGACCGCTACTGTTTGTACCCCAGCACTTAGTTAACCCACTGGTGGTTATTACGCAGGTATGTTCATAGCCGGTTGTCACTTTGGCTACTGAGTAGCTACTTGGCCCAAAGTCGATATAGGGTCTGTTATTACCAGTGCCATGGGTTCTAACATAATCTGTTTGGTATCCTAATTGACCTGCAACAAAAGCACCCCAGCATTTCACACTTCCATCGTTAATCAAGGCACAAGCGAAATTACCACCGGATGCAATTTGGTTTATGGTTTTACCAGCACCAACTAGAATAGCAGGTAACGTATCACCTAATTGATTTGGTTGATTACCAATCATGTAGGTGCCATCTCCAGTATAGTTAGCGATATCGTAACCTAGTTGTTTATTCTGGTTATACCCCCAACATTTTGCTGTATGGTCGTTCAATAGAGCGCATGTATGTTGCCAACCAGCACTGATTTGTATTGCGGTTTTGTTAGTACCAAGTTCTACGCTAGTAAATACCGGATTAGTGGTGTCACCTACATTTGTAATGTTGCCAATACCTAATTGAGCAAAGCTATTTTGACCCCAACATTTAACCGCACCTGTACTCATTCTTGCACAGGTATGATACATTCCGGCAGATATCTCACTTACTGCACTGCCTAGATTTACTGTTGGCAAGCTATCACCCATCGTCAATATTGTATCTGTGTTGCCTTGCCCTAATTGACCAACATGACTACGGCCCCAGCATTTGACGGTATCATTATCGAGTAGAGCGCAGGTATGAAGTGTTCCCAATGCAAGCTGCCTAATTGTACGGTCTGTTCCAACATCAATGTTAGCCAAATTTGTTCCGATAGTAGAGGGTATTTTCCCGATGGAGTTAGCATCTCCTAATGAAGAAGCATAGCCATATCCTAATTGACCATAATCGTTCCTTCCGGTGCATTTAGCGTGACCAGATGCTGATAGAAGGCAGGTATGATATGCTCCAGCTACTATTTGAGAAGTGGTAGCCATTGCGACTACTTTGATATTTGAAGTAGCACATCCTGAGACATTTCCAGAAACATCTTTGAATTTAGCGGAGACATATGCTACGCCAGAAGTGGGAGCTAATGTCCAGGATTTTTGTAAACCACCATCTTGACCACTAATTGGATCTAAATAATTGTATGAGAAAGTTTCCCATTCTCCTGTGCATTCAGTACCATTTGAAATGGCAACATTGGTTATATCACTTTCATCTGCGGCAGTAAGTAATAGCGTTACAATTCTGTTATCAGTAAATTCAGGGCCAGTTACTGCCCACTGTAAAGGTGGATTCCAATTAATGTGTACCAATGGCCCTTGTGGTGCTTGCGAATCTTCATGAAGTTTGCTGGCGCTAAAACATTCTGATTCATTTAAAGCAATGTCTCTAAATTTGACATAGATCTGATTTAGAGCATTGGTTTGTGCCAAAGTCCATGCTTTTGTTGTTGCGAAATTTTCCCATATACCGCTAGAACATCCTGTATTACTAACAAGCATTTTATCAGCATTAGTAGCGGTGAGATTCAAAGTAACATGTATATTGGCTGTGGTGTTGATTTGCGTTATACTGATAGAGGTATCTGTAGGTGCTATTGAATCATGGGTAATGGAATCATTTATACAAGTGGATTCTCTATTATAGCTATCTCTAAATTTGACAAAAACTGTTGCAGTAGCATTTTGTTGTGCTAAATTCCAAGATTTATTTATCGTATAGGTCTGCCATGACCCGCCAGAAACACAATCTTCAACATTTGTAACATAGAGTTCGGTAGCATTTGTTGCGGATAAGGTTAAAGTTACTGCGGTACTACGAGAATAGGTATCACCTGCATTAATGCTTACCGAAGTATTTGTTATAGCGGTTTGAGTCGAGATTCGGGTGATATCACCAGAGCATTCAGAAAGCGTTTCAAGTCCTATGGTATTAACTGCCTTTACCTTAAATGAGTAAGTGGTATCGATAACTGAATTTGTGGAATATGAATTTACGCTAACATCAATACTGACAGGAGAACCTGCACAACTACTCAGTTCGTACTGATAAATTGTCCATTTTAGAATACCGGATTCTGAATCATCTCCACCATTCCAGCTAAGATAAATTGTATTGGCAGTGGTAGTTCGAGTATCCTGATTATTAACTTGGGTAGTTCCTGTTTTTAGGTTAGAGATGGTGTTTGGTGGGGTAGTGTCTATAGATTGGACAGTTGGTGTAGGTGTGGGTGTAGGAACACCTTCATCACTAATAACACCTTCATCCTGAACATCTTGAACTTCAATTGATTTCTCAACAGTTACAGAATCACTTTCGGAAGCTGTGACTGAAACCCTAGTATTTCCCACACTTAGCTCTGAATTAACAGCTTTTTGGGGTTCATCTTTAAGGGTAGGTGTTGGAGTTGGTGCCGTTTCAGATGTAGTTTCGGTTGGTTGAAGTTGTTGTTGTTGTTGTGGTATTTCACCACTACACCCATAAATCAAACTAGCTATTAGAATAATCTTTTTCATTAGTACCCCCTTGTTTGATGCCAAAATACCTCTCTAAGTATCTTTTCGGTATTCTGGCGGCAGACTTTAGGGGTTTATAAAAATTTTAGTAAAAAGTTATAACCTGATATATTGTCTGTGATTATCACTTGTTTGTTGCTTCTCTATGAGAATTAGAGACTCTTGATGCCCTATTAATATAACCATGCAACAAGGTATAGGAGCAATCATTTACACTCTTATTCTTGAAATATGTACCATATGACATTTTTAAGGGGTGTAATATGAAAAGGTTATTTTTAGTGTTTTTGTGCGTCTTTTTTTCAACTTTAAGTTTAGCACATACCGTTAAAACCTTCATGCCCGAAAACAATTTAAATGAAGTAGATGGTTTACTTATTGATAATGGTATGACAGAAGAACTGTTTAATTCTATAATAGCAGAAGTAGAAAATTATTATGCTCCTATTGTTAATGGATATGGCGCTGACCTTATTATAAACAGATTATGGAGTAATTCTACGGTTAATGCCCAAGCCTATCAAGAAGGTGATACATGGTATGTTGATATGTTTGGTGGATTGGCACGAAGACCTGAAGTGACTCCTGATGGTTTTGCAATGGTTGTTTGCCATGAAGTAGGACATCATTTAGCAGGATGGCCATATGTACAAAGCTGGGCCGCTAATGAAGGCCAGTCAGATTATTTTGCAATGCATGCATGTGCTAAAGGGATATGGGCTAAACAAGCAAACAAAGTTGATTCAATCGATCCTATTGCAAAGAAGCTATGTGATCAAAATTTAACTAGTACACAAGATTATTTTTTATGCTATCGTGAAATGAATGCAGGTTATTCATTGGCGACTCTTTTAGCTGCATTAGGTGGTACAAAAGCATCTTTTAGTACACCTGATAAAACTATAGTAAGTAAAACAAGTAGTGTTCATCCAAATGCACAGTGTCGTTTAGATACTTATGTAGCTGGAACACTTTGTGCTACAGTGTGGGATGATAATGTTATACCGACTACTGAAGCACAATCAGCCAAATATCTTTGCATAAATAAAAGTTCTACGGGCTATTCGATTCAAGCTCGTCCTCGTTGCTGGTTCAAACCTAAAATCTAGTTTACATTTTCAATCTTTCTACATATAGTACATTCTTAAATGAAAGGATGTACTATGTTATCAATAGATCAAATTAAAACTGGTAAAAATTGTAATATTAATCCTACTGTTCAATTTTATGGTGAACCTGAAGATTTTGAAATTGGGGATCATGTTAGGATAGATGCTTTTTGTATCTTAACAGGTAAGATCAAATTAGGATCTTTTATCCATATCTCACCGGGTACTTTTTTGTTTGGTGCTGGCGGGATTGTAATGGAAGACTATACCTGTGCATCCTCTAGAGTCGCCTTATATTCTGTAACAGATGATTTTGTAGAAGGTTATCTGACTAATCCAACTGTTCCAGAAGATACTAGAAAAGTTACAAGTGGTCCAATAATCTTTAAGAAGCATTCTTTAGTCGGAACAGGTACAACTGTTTTACCCGGAGTGGTATTAGGTTACGGTTGTTCTGTTGGTGCCATGTCTCTTGTAAAACAATCTGTACCCGATTATGCTATTATGGCAGGAATCCCTTTGAGACATTTTGGATATCGTAATCGAGATAAATTGGCTGAGATGGAACAGCGTCATTTAAACCATATTCTTTAACTTCCCCTCTGACCAGAGCGTGGGGTTGTTTTGCTCCATTTTGACGGTGGTGGTTTAGGGGGAGTTTTAATCTCTGGGAGTTTTTTAATCCCTGGTTTCTCTAATTTTTTTGGTCCTGTTGGGGTTTTTTTAGTTTCCTCTCTGGCTTTTTTCATTTCTTTGGATTCTTTGGCTTCTTTGTTTTTCTTTACTTTTTCTCTAGCTAATTTTTCTTCTTTTTCTTTCTTAAATGCTTCTTTCCTTTGGTCTTCAATACTTTTACCTCTAGGTTTTCTATTTGCTGCACCGGCTCTAAGTGCGGCATAAAGGTGTTTACAAATTATAGGAATCTTATTTGGGTTTGTTATATTGGGTTCCTCGCCATTACTCCATGTTCTCATTTCAAGAGGATTATCTAATCGGCTTGACCCACTATCCCATAATGCTACTTCACAATAATATCTAAAATATTCACAAGAGCAATCAAGTGCCGCTTTGGCATTATCACCTTCACCATAAAAAATCATTTCGAGAGTATGTTCGGGTCCACGATCTCTTGCCTTGCAAGTAATCAGTTTATAAATATCCCCTTCATTGTCTTCATCTTCTTTTATTTTCCATCCCCAAAGTTTTAATCCTGCTCTATTGCCTTCTGTATCAGGTTTCCCTCTTGAATTGTTTCTAATATCTGTATGTGGGGGCATTCTTTTCCATTGTCTACACGCAGTATAAAAATCTTTTACGGTTAACATTGATTTTTCAGTAGGCATAGTTCAACCTTAAATGTTAAAGTATATATCTCCATTTATAAAATAACCTATAAGGACTTTTTATGCCAAGATTAAAAAAAAGTCGTAAACTAGATGAAATTGAAATTTTTTCTGAAGAAGATACTTCATATGAAGATGATTTTGATTATAAGTTATCATACAAAATAGATAAAGAAGAAGATACACTTAATGATAGTGATGAAATTGCGCTATTTGCAGGTCTTTCAAGTGTGGATGAAGTGTTATATGACGATATTGAATACCAGGAAGATTTGGATAATTTACACCCTGCGGAGATAGCTGCAAGATACCAATCAACAGCAAAAGGTCCAATTGGTGGTTCTGATGAACAAATACTAAAAGATCTGCGTAAATTGGTTTTTTCAGTTCCTTTACTACATCAAGATGACGTAAGTAAACTGTTTGATCAAATAGATAAATGTATCTTCCCAACTGTTTATACGGTTCTTGAAAGTTCTATGAGTTCTTTTGAAGAAGTTTTGCAGATAATTATAAAGGTAGCGGCAGGTAATACTTACGGGAAAAACATTTATGAAAAAACTGAAGAACATAGGGAAGAAGAAGAAAACCGTGAAACTGAAAGCAGGGGAACATATCGAGAACATGAAATTGAATTTTTGAATAAAGCCTATGAAATATTTAGACTTTATGCCATTCATTCTACTCCTGAAACTAAAGTAAAATCCAATCTAGATATAAAAACAGCCATGCTTGGTTGTAATTTTATTCGTGGGGTTTATGAAGATATCCTTAGTAATTTTGTTGCAGTAACAGAAAATTATGAGAATCTACATTGGCAAGCATTGAGTGCTAAATTGAATAATGCATTTGATGTTTATCATCGATTAACAAATGACATAATCCATATGGATAAAACAGCAAGACTAAACAAGTCAGCTTTTTATATAAGTAGAGAAGCTAAACGGATTTATAATAAGTACATGGAACTTAGAGCTATGATCATTACTCCTTATCTTCGTAGCGTGTATTCCACGGCTAAAAGTACGGCAAGAAATTCCCATCAAATGTTGGATAATTTTCAGAATGGCTCTATAGGCTTAATGAGGGCAGTGTCCTGCTATAGCACAAAACGTATGGCTTGTTTTGCATCAGTAGCTAAATTTTGGATTAAGCAAATGATGCTCCTCAGTATTAAGGAAGATGCTAATTTTGTAAAGCTGCCCGTGTCTACTTGGCAAGCATTTACTCAACTTGAAAAAGCAAAAATAAAATTAGGCTTGGGTGATGACAACATAGCAGAAATTGCTAAAGCAGCTAAAATGTCCTTGAAGAAAGCTAAAGCCGTTTACTATACGGTAAAAATTGCTCAAGTATATTCTTTGAACAGAACATATGATGCTGATGAAAAATTAACTCTTGAAGATATCATGACTAATGATGATCGACTTGGTGGTTATGTTGATCCTTTTATAAATTTGTTGAGAGAATATTGTGATATATCAAACTTAACTGATATGGAATTAAAAGTTATTGCGATACGACATGGTATGCTCGATCTTATACCTTATAAACCTATTGATGAAATAGAGTGCCTTAAGGAAGTCATCATTCAAAATTTGGCCAGTCTTGGTTATAATTATCGAGTCGCCTAAAAAAGTTACTAGATTTTTTCGTACAAAGTTGTAAAGTAGTTCTAGCAGATTTCATATTTTTTTTTTTACCTTTTTTGTGTGTGTCGTTTTGTCGTATTATTATTTTTAGAGGTGTTTATGAATCACAATTTACAAGATGTACCGTTACCAGTAGCAGATGTCGGTTTTTCAGGAGCCATTCAAAACAGAACTAGGTGGGATGATAATATTACTTGGTTCCCCATTCCTGATAAAGTCCTTATTACCGTAAGATTCTTTGGTCCTATCTCGGTATTTTATCATCACTGGTTTAAAACTAGAACAGGTAAAAAGTTCCCTTCTCTCTGTGCTGGTTACGATCAAGCAGCACAAATGTTTGTAAAGAATAAATGTCCATTTGAGGATGACTTCAATATTCCTCAAATAGTAGAAGATGCTAAAAAAGTTAATCCCTATTTTGATGAAGAAAACGATCCCTTATTAAAGGAATTAAAAGCCTTAAAATGTCGTATTACGGGATACGGTCATGTTCTTCTTAGAAATCCTATTAACTTCCAAACTAATGATAGGGCAGTACAAGGTAGACCTTGGCAAGCAATCAAAATCCCTACATCTGTAGTATTTACACTACGGAAATTGAAGAGTATGAATAGGGTAACCATTCAAAACAAAATCTATGAGGCAGATGTTGCAGATCCCTATTGGGGCCGTGATGTTCATATTATGTATAATTCAACAGAACGAAACCCAACTGCCAGATATATGGTTAATATGGGTGATCATACGCCATTAACCGAAACAGAAAAAGCATATGTACAAGAATTATACCAATGGCAAGAATTGGTTGAATACCCTTCATATGATGAAGTAAAACAGCAATTGCATGTTCATGGTTATTACCAAACTATGAATCAACTTAGAGGTATTGCTACTGCTTCTTTTGGTGGTGAGCAGAAACAAGGTCAATTCGCTTATATGGAGCAATATTTACCACAAGTTCCTAAATCACCGTATGGGGATACCCCATTAGCTCAACCACCACAAGTTCCTTCTATGCCTCAACAAGCACATTACCCACAGATGCCACAGCAGCAACAGCAAATGCCACAGCAACAGCAAATGCCACAGCAGCAACAGCAAATGCCACAGCAACAGCAACAGCAAATGCCACAGCAAATGCAGCAACAGCAAATGCCACAGCAACAGCAACAGCAGATGTATCCTATGCCACAGCAACAACAGTATATGCCACCACCACCGCAAATGGCTAATCAATATCCTCAACAGCAACAATACACACCAGCAATGACTGAAGCGGATTTGCCAATGTCTTCGCAGATACCACAAAATGTACCACCTCCATTTGGTGCAGTTCCTTTAGAAGAGGAGGATTGTGAAATCCCTTTTGATCAAGGTGGTGTTGCTACAGTGACTCCTATTCAAGCGAGTCCAACACCACCTAAAAATCAAAAAACATATGTTATAAGAGGTAAACCTAATGGTGTTAGTGCGGCTGAATTCCAACAAGTGATTACTGATTTTGGGAATAATTTATCTAGAGGTAAACCGTTTAAAACTTGTGATGATCCTGATTTAGAAGGTTTAAATGTACTTGCATGTTACGGGGGTTATTGTGGGGATTTGAATTGTGTTAAATGCCCATTACGCTCGTATTGTTTGCATGTTTAAAAGAGTTATTATGGGTAGGGATATTACATTAACCCAGTATTTAGTTCTGAAAGATAAAAAGGTTTTACAACTTTTTATCTTTCTTTTGGGTAATGAATATTCCTACTTAAGTAACGAAACAACATGGCTACATACGGTACAAGTACCTACTCATTTAGTTAGGATGACAGAAGATGAATTTCATTCAATGGATTTCGCAGTTCATCCTAAGATAATGTGTACAAGAAGTGGAAAAGAATTGTTTGATATAAACGGAATACCAAACGTAAAATATTTACAACATAAAATTTCTCAAATATAGGATACAATATGTCGGATAAAGCTACTATAGCAGAAGCTATCGGTATTGAAGCCATAATGCGTCAAGCTACACATAAGGCTGAAAAAGCATCTAAATTAAGTCCAGTTTTTTTACGCAGAGATTCGTTTGCGGGTACTGCTGTAAGCACTGGTTCATTGTGTTTGGATTGGAAAATGGGTGGGGGTATTCCACCTGCTAGGATTGTTGGTATTAGTGGACCTGAGAGATCAGGTAAAACTTTATTGGTTACACAGATACTTTATAATCAAATATCTTCCGGTGGGTTTGCTAAATTACATGACGCAGAAGGTTCTACAGATCCTTTATTTTTAGAAGCTCGTAATATCAATTTTGAAAAGTTTCGGGGTAAGAGAAAGAAGAATGGCGACTTAAAAGATGGTGAAGTTGATTATATCGATTTTTATCAACCAACTACTGTCGAAGAGTTTACAGAATATATTCACACGTTGAGTGCATGTTTACCAGAAAACAGAAATCCTGAAAGACCTGTATGTATTCATGCATTGGATTCAGTTGTTGCTTTAATTACCGATGCATTGGATGAAGAAATTGACGCTAATAAAATGGCTTATCATGCTCGTATGTATGCTCAGTTTTTACCAATTATCAATTCTGATTTAGTTAAATCTGGTTGTACACTGTTGTATACAAATCAATTAAGACAAAAGCCGGGTGCTTACGGAAACCCTTTTTACGAGCCTTGTGGTGATGCATTAAAATTCTTTTCTTCAATACGATTGATGTTAACAACTACGAAACCTAAACTTTTGGGTGAGGATCATCCTTTTTTAACTGCCGAAATGATTCCAGGAGTATGTGTAAAAGAAGGTGGTGTTTGGGAAGAAAATCATATTGATGCTAATGGTAATGTTAATGGTCTAGATAAGTATGTTTATACAGGAATTAAAACTGTAAAAAATAAAGTATATGTGCCATATCAATCTTGTTGGATGCGAATTCAATTTGAAGAAAATGGCTCTACTGGTAGTGGTTTAGATCCTGTGTTTGACATTTTTACTTTTCTTCATGAGACAGGTTATATTAAGCCATTAACAGTAACACAAGATAATGGTAAAGAGAAAAAAGTTAAAGGGTCATATAAAGCTCAACCTTGTAAACAATTTGATCCCGTAAAAGAATTTAATATGCCCGTTAGTTTTAATTACTATCAATTCAAGAAGTGGGTTTATTCAAATCCTGAACTTGTTATGTGTTTGAGAGAAAGAATGTTAGTTTCTGGTTTAGTTTATGAAAAAGATGATGATGCTGTTGTTGAAATAGATGTTACCGATGAAGAACTTGAAGATCAAGGATTAGCTGAAGTAGAACAAGGATTAGAAGAAGTTAAAAAAAGAGGTAGGAAGAAAAAGATACAATAGTGGAAAGAGTTTGTGTTAGAGGTGCATATGTCCGATGACGTAAATATTGCAAAAATTAGAAACACGCTTGATTTCTTAGATGTTAAGATTACAGCTTTGAATCGAGGGTTTATTATGTTTCTTAATGTGTTGCAGAATAAAGGTATTTTGAGTGACAATGAAATATCTTGGATAGATCGTATAAAGCGAGATGTCGTATTGGCCAAAGCAATAGAAAACGAGAAGTTAATGGAAAGGGTTTTAGATTTATCAGCAAAAGTTAATTGTCCTGAAAGTAGTGAGGCAGCTACTAATTTGGCAAGAAACCATATTATAAAATACAAAGCTCGTAGTTTACCTAAACTTTGACTTGTATTATTAATTGTGTACAAGTATAAAGTCTTAGTTCATAATTCTCCTTTTTAATAGGTTGCCCTACCTTAAATGTTAGGGCTTTTTATTTGTGCATTAATGGCGTATCTCTCGCTACGCACTTTATGTTATTTTAGTTATGTAAAAGATTGATTTTTTATACTATAGAGGATAGATAATTCCTTTAACCTTTGAGTGGGAGAATTTAAGATGCGTTATTACTTGTTTTTATTATCGTCTTTATTTTTATGGGGTTGTGGGACAGAGAGGAGTGACGTTAAAAACGATGATCAACGACCACAGGTTTTTATTGTGACTGGTGATCAGAAGCCGACAAAACCAGATCGACA
>Ga0315276_10005089_pt1 | contig 12110 bp, 7 predicted proteins | sample YL17G05_0_MG_FD_204542 | JGI IMG/M metagenome (GOLD analysis project Ga0315276, IMG submission 204542) | Sediment microbial communities from Yellowstone Lake, YNP, Wyoming, USA - YL17G05_0 | ecosystem: Environmental > Aquatic > Freshwater > Lake > Sediment | place: USA: Wyoming | collected... | reverse complement strand
ACGACATATCGAAGGAGAAAGTTAGGGATTTTCTAAGAGAAGCGAATATCGAAGTTAAAAAGGTGAATTCCCGTGATTTATTGCACAGCCTGAATGTTGCCGGGAGGAATGAAATTACCAATGCCGGTGCTCTTTTTTTCGCTAAGGACATCAGTCGTTTTATCCCCCAAGCCCGGATGACATTGATTGCCTTTAAAGGAACGGATCGCGTCCATATTTTTGATCGGCAAGATTTTCAGGATGATCTTTTAGCGCAGTTTCGGGGAGCCGAGTTTTTCCTCAAGAAGCATCTCAACCGACGCAGTGTCATTAAAGGGATGGTCCGCGAAGACATTTATGAACTACCCTTGGAGGCCCTGCGGGAGGCTATTACTAATGCCATAATCCATCGCGATTATAGCATACGCGGGACAAGCCTCATGGTGGAAGTTTATGAAGATCGAGTTGAAATCGTAAATCCCGGTGGTCTTCCAAAAGGTCTGCCCAAAAAAGATTTCGGACGGATCTCGATACGCCGCAATGAACATATTGCCGATCTTTTCTTCAGAATGGATAAGGGTGAAAGGGCTGGGACTGGTATAAGAAGGATGAACGAGGCAATGGTCGCGGACGGGCTGCCCTTGCCAGAGATTGAATATGAGGCCTTTTTTACCATTCGCTTTAAAAGGCCGTTTCCAAAAGAAAGAGGGAAAGCCGAGCATGGGTTGGGAGAAAAGTTGGGAGAAAAGTTGGGAGAAAAGTTGGGAGAAAACCAGGAGGCAATCCTCGGTGTAATGAAAAAAAATAAGAATATCACAATTGCCGAATTATCCGAATCCACCGGTCTCAGTACCACGGCGATAGAAAAAAATATTGCAAAGCTGAAGGAAAAGAAATTGATCATAAGGGTCGGCCCCGCAAAGGGGGGATATTGGGAAGTCATCGACAAAAACTGACCTTTTATTCTTCATAGGAGAAGGTTTATGGCCAAAATCGAAGTAACCAAGACTGAGCTTGTCTGGCCCGGGAAGTACAATGAGGATGGGGCACGGAAAGAAGTGCCTCGGGTCAGCCTTCCGTTCCAGGGCATTGAACCCGCAAATGAAAGCCGGGCGCTGAGGCATCGCGGGAGAAGTCTGTTCGGAAAGGGCATATTTCCACACTTCATTTAGGGTGGGCGGGGCGGCCGCTGGTGGCGGCGAAAAAGAAAGAAATTACCCGAAGGGGCCGGCAGAAAAAGGAAGAAGAATGGGCGGAAGTAGGCCAGGAATTGTTTCAACTGCTTCGGGGGAAAAGGGCGGAACTGGCCAAGAAACAAGGCGTTCCGGCCTTTGTCATTTTCGGGGATAAGTCCCTGAGGGACATGGCCATGATCAAGCCCATAACGCGGGAGGCCTTCGCCACGGTCTACGGCGTAGGCGGCCATAAACTCCGGGTTTATGCTGATGCGTTCATAGAGGTGATCAACAAATATCTTAACCACGGATGAGCTACGGAAAAAAGATTTGACTTGCGTGCGCTCGCATTATTTGCGACCTCCCCCCATTGGCATTGACTAACACACCCCCTTGCAATTCCCGAGCAATAATGGCAAGATTCGTAATCATAAGCCCTTTTACTGATCTCAAAAATAGACTTGAAAGTAAAGAATCGGCCGCGCGATGGCTATAATTCTTTCCGACAAAGAAATAGATGATCTGGTTCAGGAAAAGAAGCCCTTGCCAGAGGATTATCGAGCAAAGATCCAGATGCGGGCAAAAACTGGCCACAAAGAGCGTGAGTTGGATGTTAAAGGCGAGGGCGGAAACGAATTTCGCCTCATCTTGCGTCAAGGTACAATCAACCCACTGGACTTTTCCATAATATTGGCGTACAGACCTCCGAACTCAAACCAACTTTTTCGCCTGCGCCGATATAATGGAAGGCATCGGCATACGAATTTAATAGAAGAAAAGACTTTTTATGATTTCCATATTCACCAATCAACAGCTCGATATCAGGAGATAGGAGCCAAAGAGGATGCCTACGCAGAGCCAAGTGATCGGTTCTCAGATTTTAACCAGGCCTTGCCATGTATGCTAAAAGATTGCGGGTTCCAAGTTCCCATAGAGCCGCAGAGACGACTCTTTGAGGAGGTGTAAAAATGGGAGTAAAAGAAATCGAACACGATTTCAAGAAGAAAGTCAGCGAAAAGCTTTTCCTTTCCTCCGAAGGGATTGATCGTTATGTGGTTTTTACCCCCTTTATGTTTGATGATGGGGACCATCTCTCCATTGTCCTGAAAAGAAAGAATGGAGGATGGATCATCTCCGATGAAGGCCATACCTATATGCATCTCACTTATGACCTCGAAGAAAAGGACCTGCAGAAAGGGACGAGGCAGAAGATAATTACCAATGCCTTATCTATGTTCAGCGTCGAAGATCAGGAAGGGGAACTCGCTATTCCAATTCAAAATGAGCGCTATGGCGATGCTCTATACAACTTTATTCAAGCCCTTTTGAGGATCACAGATGTCACTTACCTTTCACGGGAAAGGGTTCGCTCAACATTTATGGAGGATTTCAAAACATTTATGGAAGAGTCAGTCCCTAACAATAGGCGTGAGTTTGACTGGTTCGACCGCAAGCATGATCCAGATGGAAAGTATTCGATTGATTGCCGGATAAATGGTATGCCTCGCCCCCTCTTTGTCGAGGCTTTGCCCAACGATGAAAAAACACGGGATTCCACAATTACCTTGCTTCAGTTTGAAAAATGGGGCGCCCCCTTCCGATCCCTTGCCATTTTTGAGGATCAAGAACAAATCAACAGAAAAGTTCTTGCCCGGTTTAGTGATGTATGCGAAAAGCAGTTTTCAAGTTTAGCCGCAAATCGCGACCGCATAAAAATATTCTTAGAAGAATCTATGCAATGAACCACGATGCTCGTCGGCTTATAGAAGACTATTTACCAATTGAGGCCATTTGTGCTGAGGCATTGCGGGCGAAGTCTGTTCGGAAGGGGCATATTTCAATGCTTCATCTCTGATGGGCGAGGCGGCCACTCGTCATGTGCCGGGCGGCGGTTTATGATGTGCTGGTGCTGACCACGCGGATCAGATCTCAGGAAAAACCGCCAAAGAGCAGAATGGCCAAATTACCGGCCTTACCCAGTTTCTGGAAAAGGCGAACCAGAAGGTGGAGGAGATTGCAGTCAAGGCCCTAAATTAATCAGTTTGTCAGAACAGAAACTGGAAATTTTGCCCGTAGTCTGCTTCAAAAAGGTGCGCTTGGGAAAGATGATAACCTGATTAAAAAGGGCTCAGTGTGATCAACCATCAATCTGCAAGCATCGGAGATCGGATTCAGCTCCGGGAGAGGCCTTGGCGGGTTCGGAATCAACGGGGGCTTACTGATGGAATCACCGTTTTTGAATTGGAGGCCCTGGACAGGGAAGATCCGCGCACCCTCTCCGTTGCCGTTCCTCCAGACAATTTTTCCCCCCTCCCAAACGAGTCCCTTCAATTTGACCCACAAGGATTGGATGCCTTTGCACCTTGGGCCCGGGCTCATAGTCTTATAGCCGCTACCCTTACGCAGGAAACTGCCCTTTTGTCTGGCGCACGCTTTGGGCGGGTTGCCTTAGAGGCCTATCAGCTCGCACCTACCCTCCGGCTCCTCACTAAACCTCGTCCAAGTCTTCTAATTGCTGATGACGTAGGTTTGGGCAAGACCATAGAAGCGGGGTTGGCCCTTCTTGAGTTATCCGCGCGGGGACGTGCGCGCCGCGTTCTGATCGTTGTTCCACCAGGGCTCCTTCTTCAGTGGAAAGAAGAGCTACTGGAAAAATTCGGGCTCGCATTTACCCTGATCGAAAACGCCGCAGGACTGTCCCGAGTTCAAAGTGATCTTCCAGCCGGGATAAATCCCTGGGATGCTCTTCCCCGGCTCTTGACGTCCGTAGATTTCCTCAAGAAGGAGACCATCCGAAATCGGGCGCTGCGCAAACGATGGGACTTAATCATCGTAGACGAGGCCCATGGTATGGCGGAGGCAGGAACGCCGGAGAACCCGCACCGCACCCAGCGCACGCGCCTTGGGGGGGCTCTCCGGGATAACACCAGAGGACTTCTTCTGCTGACGGCCACTCCTCATAATGGCTATCCCCACTCCTTCCGATCCCTTATCGAACTTGTCGAGCCAACAGCTGCGACCCTCCTGGGGGAAAAGAGGAATCTGTCTCGCCGAGTCCATACCGCAATGATTCGGAGAATGAAACCGCAGATTGTGAGGAATCTTCCCGATGGGACAAAGGAGCCAGTTTTTCCTTGCCGCAACGTTAAGGGGATTCCAGTACCTCTTCAGCCTAAAGAGATGGAACTGCTCCGCAAGGTTGCTTCGTATTGCTCCCGCACGGCACGATCAGCCGAGGGGACCGAGGATGCCGACCTGGTCACTTTCGCCATGCAGATCGTTAAGAAAAGGGCCCTTTCCAGCCGGCAAGCATTGAGGAAGACCATCGACAATCGCCTTGACTCCCTGCGGAAAGCCGGAGAAGAAGAAGTTCGCCCAGATCCAGCGGAAATTAGAGATCTCCAGGCCGATTTGCCTCTCCAGGAGACTTCAGCCGAGCGAATAGCCCAACGCATCGTCCGGACTGCCATTCCCAAAGAGGAAAAGCGCCGTAAGGCGGAGATAAGTGCCCTCAACGGAATTCTAAAAATTTTGCGGACCCTTTCGGACCGAGACCCGAAGGTTGAAGCCTGTCTCGCTGAAATTCGCCACGTTGTGGCCCAGAATCCCCAAGATAAAATCATCGTTTTTACCGAATACCTGGATACACTGGGAGCCATCCGGGCTTTGCTTGAGGGTACGAGTGATCTTTCGGGGCAAACGGTCGTCCTCCGGGGGGGCCTCAGCGGTCGCCAGAGGGCACGCATCCAGCAAAGATTCGAGGAGCCGGTTATCCGGGTCCTTCTTGCTACCGATGCGGCCAGCGAGGGCTTAAACCTCCAGCGTTTCTGCCACCGCGTTTTGCACTTTGAACTGCCCTGGAACCCCAACCGGCTCGAACAGCGCAATGGTCGCGTGGACCGCTATGGCCAGACGCATCCTCCCGAGATCCGCTATCTCTATTATCCGGATAGCCCGGAGGATGACGTTCTCCATCGCCTGGTCGAGAAAATTGAGCGCATCCAGGAAGACCGGGTTTCAACGCCGGATATTCTGGGGGTCCTTCGGGGCGCCCGAGAGATTGACCAGGGTTTGGTGGACATCGATCCGGAGGCAGATGACGTTGAAAAGCGCAAAGCAACCCTTGTTCGTCTCTTCGAAGATCGAACCGCTGATTTTGTCCGCAATGTCCAGCCGCTGGTGACGGCTGGAGGGGTGGACTCAACAGAAACCCAGAAGATCTTGGACCTCTTGAACACGGCCCAGACGCTCCTTCCGGATGACGCCCAACTGGAAAAGCTGGTTATCGATCTATTGGGGCCCGGTGCAGTGTGCCTGACGGATTTGGAAAATATATTCCGAATCGAGGTCCCCGTTAAATATCGGGGGCCGGGCGTCAGCCCGGTATATCTTCAGGCGACCTTCCGCCGGTCGGTAGCGGTGAAGCACAAGGCTGATGAGGTAGATTTTATTACCCCCCTTCATCCCCTGATTCAAGCCCTTGCGGCGGAATCCCGAAGGCAGTTGCTCCAGGTCTATGCGGGAGAGCGTGGGCTTCCGCCCCGCAGATTGGCGGCGCGCAGGGTAGCGAAAGAAGAACCGGCTTCCGGGGTCTTTACCTTCCTTGGGAATATCGAAGGAGGGGGAGGACTGCTGGAAGAGCACCTTATCGCTATCCGTATTTCCTCTGACCTGAAATTGATAGGAATTCCCCAAGAAGCGCTCCGATTTCTCACCCCAGATTCGCCCCCGGGAGAGGTTCCAACAAAGATTTTGATATCTCTCTTCCAGGAATCCTTTGGGGCAATGGCAGCAAAGGCTATGGAAGCAGTAAAGGTATATTTAATTGAACGCGCGGGAGTGCTCAAGCAAAGAAGACGCGAACAAGCTGCCCTTCTCCTAAAAGATTTGGAAGTAGACCTTGCGGACCGGGTTGCAGAGATTGCGGAGGATGAGCGACGGGCCCATGGTCTGATTGATATGGATACGGGGCAAGCACGGCTCTTCGCTGAAGAGGGACGGAGATCAGGGGGGTTCCAATCGAGACGGGCGGTTGCCCAGGCCCAGGCTGAGAACCGACGAAAGGAAATTGCCGAATTCGAACGGGTGGGAAAACCTGATCCACCTCGCCCTCTAGGAGCCCTGTTCCTCGTACCGGAGGGAGTGTCATGACCTTCCGGCATCTTCGCAATGTACGGGGTTTTTTTTCCGACTACTATCTCGGGAGCGTCTTCGGCCGGGGTCAAGGGAGGGGCCGCAGGAAAAGTCTCTCTGACCGGGATACAGATGCGGCCTACCGCCGATTCCAAAGGATTTACGAACAAGCCGAAGGGCGCGTGGTAGAAGCTCCAGCATGCCGAGAACGGTTTATCCGGCCTCTTTTGCGCGATGTCCTCGGCTTCCATCTCGGAGCCGGAGAAGATCGTCTCCATTTGCTATTTCCATCTGCCGAAAACGAGGCGGCGGGCAAACCGCCTATCGCGTTAGCCTATTGCGGATCCTGGGACGAGGATTTAGGCGTAAGCCGCGGAAAGTCAGCGCCGGTGCGGCAGGTAGAAACTGCATCGGCAGCGGCTAAACTCGCGCATGGCTTCCTCGTGACCGGCGAGCGCCTGCGCCTCATCCGAACCCCTGGCGATGGACCTCGGGGCGCCTACCTGGAAGTAGATCTGGCCGGGTTGGCAGCGGAAGACGATCCCGAGTCTTTTGCGGCCTTTTATCGGCTCTTTCATTTCTCCCAGTTTCTCCCGGACAGTGATGGACAAATCCCCATCCAGCGGGTAGAGCTGGAGAGTCGCGAGCATGCGGAAAAAGTCTCCGAAGATCTCAAGCGAGCGGTCTTCATCGCGGCGGAGTCGCTTGTCAGCGGTATCCTCAAGGATGGGGTTGAACGGGGAATGATAAAAGATCCCACGGCGCTCGCTGATTCCGATCTGCGTTCCTACCGCGATTCAGCACTCACCGGCCTCTACCGCATTCTTTTTATCCTATATGCCGAAGACCGGGATCCCCGGCTCCATGAACACAGGCTTTACCTGGATTCCTATTCCATTTATGGCCTCGTGGAGGAACTCCTCCGGGAACCAACCAGGGATTGGCCGGAAAACCGGTCAGGGTTGTGGAACCGTCTGAAAGCCCTATTCAGGATATACGATCAGGGCCTTCCCCAGATCACCCCGTGGGAGAACATTCCTCCCCGGGGAGGGGATTTTTTTAAGGCCGATACTGCGGAGGGACGCATCCTCGACGCGGCAAACCTGCCGGACCGGACGGTCGCCCGCATGATCCTCGACCTTACTACTACGGCACCCCGCCAAGGTGTAGGGCGGGAGCGAGTCTCCTTCCGGGAACTCGACATCGAAAGTCTCGGGGCAGTTTATGAAGGGCTGCTGGAGTATGAGCCCCGCGTGGCCCGGGTAGCACTCTGGATAGAATCCCTGGCTGGGGACCGGCCCCTCACCTACTTTGAGCATCATATCCGCTGTGGAAACTCCCTCCTGAGCACCTGGCTCAAGAGGCTCGATGAGCCTCCGCTGCCAACAATGGCAGGCAGGGAGGGGTCCAACCAGTTAGGCATTTTTGCCGATTTGGTCCGAAGGGCGATAGAAAAAGCGGCTGAGGACAGGCGCCTTATCGACCGAGCAGGAGATGAAGGCGCCGTTGAACCCGAATCCATCCAGGAACTTGAGTTTAAAGAACACCAACAGAAAAAGGCTGAAAAGATCCTTGCCGGGGCGAGGTTACTCTTCGATTTGCGGTCCGCCTCGGCCTTCCTGCCGGAGATCTGGGGCGAATGGCTCACACTGTGCAGCTACATATCTGACCCTAATCGCCTCGCAGCCTATGCTCGCTCCCGCCCCTGGTGGGATGCTTTCCAGAATGTGGTTGAGCGGGAAAGGTTCTTCCACTGGGAGCTGGAATACCCAGAGGTTTTTCTTGATTCAGAACAAGGAGGGTTTGATGCCGCTTTAGGAAATCCCCCGTGGGACGAGGTAAGGCCCAAAAAATACGAGTTTTATGGCCGATACGATATTCTTATACGTGCATACAAAGGCAATGAGCTTGATCGACGGATTCATGAGCTTCATGCCAGAAACCCTGTTCTGAAGAGAGAATTTGAGAAGTACTCAAGGCGACTGGTCGTGATGCGAAATTTGTTGCGGCAAATTTCCGATTTTCCACTCTCGGAAGCGCGGTCGCACCTGTCCCGTGTGGATATTTCCAAGTATTTTATTGATCCTGGAGCTAAAATCATTCGTGAAAATGGAATGTTAGCATTCGTTGTGCCTTCAATCCTTTATAATGGCGATGCTTGTGTTGGGATTCGGCGCTTTCTTCTAAAAGATTGCACGATCAAACAGTTTTACGGTTTTGAAAATCGAAAAAAGATATTTCCTATTGATTCGAGATACAAATTTGTCACTCTTGTATTCCGCAAGAGCCCACCCAAACAGGATGGATTCTGGGCTGCTTTCATGCGTCATGATCCTCGGGAACTGGAGGAGGATGAGCTGAAGCCTTGGATGGTCTGGATTACTCCCGCAGAGATTGAATGGCTTTCCCCTGAAACACTTGCCTTTCTTGAATACCGAGGGCCACGCGATCAGGAAATAATTCACAAGATGCATCGCTCACGGCCTGCCCTGGGCGGCGATGATCCCAGAGGTTGGGCAGCACAACTATATGACTACTTAGCCCATATGAATCTATTCAATTCCACTTGGGATAAGGATCTCTGGACTGATCCTAAAACTGGTCGCCTGCATACCCCAATTTCGGTACTCAGGGAAGTTCCATCTGATCGGGGTGATGTAATCCGTGTAATGCGAGAATTTGGCTTTTGGCCAGTTTATGAAGGGAAACACATAGAACAATACCTCGTGGGAATTAAGCCCATATTTTGGTGGCTATCGGTAGCTCAGGCAAAATCCAAGTACGGCAAATTACCCCGCGCGGAGGCCACACTCGTTTATCGTGAGACGGCAAGTAACACAAATCAGCGAACCTGCATAGCCGCCGTCTTACCACCTTGTTCAGCAGGCTCACATAAGCTATCTGCCATTCTTGTGTATAATGTTGACCCTTACGTTGCTACTTCAGTGTTAAATTCCTTTTGTTTTGATTTCGCTCTTCGGTTACGCACGGCTGGGACACAAGTAAGTTTCACATATATTAAACCCATGCCGGTTCCGCCAGCCGAAGTTACGAATAGTCTTCCACGATTACCAACCATGAATGCCTGGGAGATTGGTATTGATAATGTCTCAGAAAAATCTGATTTGTGGCATGACGTTTGGACCATTAACCGCGCCGTGACCGAAGCCTACGGGCTCACCCCCGATGACTTCGACCATATCCTGAATTCCTTCCCCGTCCTAACCCGGAAAAGGCCAGAGTTTTTTGCTTACCTCAGGGGAAAATTAACTGAGTGGAAAGCGGAAGTTGAAGGCGAAATCCACCAATCCAAAAGGGATCAGTTCGCTACCTTAGCGACATCGGCGGCAATGACAGCCGATGCTTCTTCCCCCTATCCTCCTGAAAACGGGGATCTAACACCTGTTCAGGAGAAAATTGATGATAAGCCCAGTGAAAAATGAGGATTCAATCTGATGACAAAGCTGTCTCTTTAATTGGATCATTTCTAAGAACAGGCCATTAAGTCTGGGGGCTGATTTATGAAATCTTCCGCTGTAGCCTGTGTCCGTCATCTTATTAACGAATATCGCCGTTTTCTGCGTACGTCATACCGTTTCCTCGACGAGCATCTGCGCAAACAATTCGAGGATCATCTGGCTCAGGCAGACATCGTAGTACGGGGACCTTATGTGACCCTCTCTCGCGATTTTGAGCGAGGTTCTACGCTCTCGGCATTGGTAGGCGCAGGGCGGGCCGAGGGAGAACTTCTTAAGGCCGAGTGGCCCTTCGGAGATGAGCCTTTATACCTCCACCAGGAACGGGCATTTGAGACTGGACGCTTAAGCCGGTCTTTTGTTGTTACTACTGGTACGGGTTCCGGCAAAACAGAGGCGTTTATGCTTCCTGTTTTTGACGGGATCATCCGGCGCAAGCGCGAAGGGGTTCGGGGTGTACAGGCTGTGTTTCTCTATCCCATGAACGCGCTGGCCAACGACCAGCTCGAACGCTTAAGGCGTTTACTTCGGGGCACGGGGGTTGATATCTCCTTCGCCCTCTACACGGGGGACAGCGATACAGCATCACGGAACCTTCGCGAGGAGCCTGCTGAGAATGAACGAACCACCCGAGCTGCTATCCGCCGAAACCCACCGGATGTTTTACTCACGAATTATAAACAGCTCGAATTCCTGCTCATCCGCTCTGAAGATCGGATTTTATTCACTGAAGCCCTTCGGTACCTGGTCCTGGACGAATTACATTCTTACCGGGGTGCCCTGGCCACCGAGATTGCCTGCCTGATCCGGCGCCTGAAAGCCCATGCCGGTGTGGCCTCTGGACAACTGATTGGTATTGGCACATCAGCCACCGTTTCTTCCGGAGCCGGGGGCGCTGAAGGCCTGGCCAATTTCGCGACGGTTCTCTTCGGAGATACGTTTCGCGCCGAAGATATAATTGGGGAATCCCTGGTGGAAAGGCCCGCCGAACCCGATTCGTGGGTTCCCCCCGCCCCTTTGCTGGACGGCCAGGAACTCCGTTCTGCTAATTTCGAGGATGATGAAAAGGTCGTCGCTCTTGCCGAAAGACTTACTGGCAGAAGTTGCCCATCGGATGAGCCTTTAGCTGACCGAATTAAAGCCGTGCTTACCGGTAACGTCATTGTCCAGAGGCTGGAAGAGGTTTTTTCGGAGCCTTCCTCTATCACCGATGCCGTTTCAATTCTTCGTGATCGTTTTCCTGACCGGGCGAGCCTTCCTGAAGAGTCAGTGCGTTGTGAGGTGGAAGGATATCTCCTCGTTGGCAGTATGGGGGATGATGACCATCCGCCCCGCCTTCGGCCTAAGCTGCATACCTTCTTCCACGGTGTGTATGACGTTTCCTTATGTTTAAACCCGGCATGTCGCTCGTTGGTTCCGCATGGGGGTACAGAATGTCCGCAATGCGGCTCGGCCGCCCGTCCGGCAGCCCTATGCCGAACCTGCGGCCAGGATTTCTTAAAGGTCCGGTTCGAGCGGGAAACGGATAACCTGCCCGTGGGGACTGGCGATTTTTACAGCGACGAGCGGACTGCTTTCCTCACTTATCAAGTCCATCAACTTCCCGAGGCTGATCCTTCAGACGAGGAACCTTCGTCAGAGGAACAAGAAGAGCCGTCCACAAGAAAGACCCGCAGAAGAGCAGATGCTGAGGATCGACTGGGGTCGATATCGGTCTGCATCAGCTGCGGCCGTATCCTCGCGGAAGGAATATCCTGCCCGGCCTGCAATAGAGGGGGCATTCCCTACCTTATTCATCATGGCCCCATGCACGCCTGTCCAGCTTGCGGCGACGTCTACACCCGGGGCGACATTGTGACGCCTCTGCGCACCGGAACCGCCTCAACGATGTCCGCCTTGACGACCCACCATTTAGATCTGTTGGAGGGCGACGACCGGAAGCTGTTGGTTTTCGCCGACAACCGTCAGGACGTAGCCCATCAAGCCGGGTATACTGCGGACAAGCACCGTGCTTTCGCTCTCCGTCATCTCGTAGCCCATGAAGTCAGCAGGGAAAATAGGGATGGAATCTATCTCCAGGAATTGCCCCAGCGGCTCTTTGACGAGTACCAGAGGATAGGAATTATCAAGGGGCGTCCTACCCGACCGGAGCGGGAACGCTGGCTGGATGCGATCAGTTATGAACTTGCGAACGAGTTTACCCGCTATACCCGACAACGGGCCTCCCTGGAAAACCTGGGCCTGGTGGCTGCGGAATATGAATTCCTCGAAGATCTCGAAAAAGAACCTGCGTTTATCGAGGCTGCCTCCCAAGCTAATATTAGCCCGGAGATTGCCCTGGCCATGG
>Ga0315276_10005088_pt1 | contig 12112 bp, 9 predicted proteins | sample YL17G05_0_MG_FD_204542 | JGI IMG/M metagenome (GOLD analysis project Ga0315276, IMG submission 204542) | Sediment microbial communities from Yellowstone Lake, YNP, Wyoming, USA - YL17G05_0 | ecosystem: Environmental > Aquatic > Freshwater > Lake > Sediment | place: USA: Wyoming | collected... | reverse complement strand
GGGCCGCCTTTTACTAAAAGGCGGATTCAAGACCAGCGCACTACCAGGTTGCACGCACTATGTGTGCATTATGCGACGTCAGCATCCGAGCAAAGCGAGGATGGTGACGCACGTGGACGAAGTCCACAATGCGTCAGCAAACGAATGTTGTTATAATGTCGACTGCGCCTCGTCCGGAGGCTGCTGTGGAATCTCTTGCGTGAAATACTTCTTAAACTTCTCAGTCAGGGTGAGTTTGGACGAACGGCCGGATTTCTGCGAGCGGATGAAGCCGGCACCCACCAGCTCCTTTACATTGCCATAGACGTGGGTGCCCATCTTCCTGACCAGCGAGGACTTCAGTATGCCGTCATTCTTCGATATGAGCGCCAGGGTGCGCAACGCGCTCTTGCTTATCTCCGTGTCCTGGGCGAACTGCTTCACCCTCTGGAGGTGCTCGTTTCGCACGCGCATGGTGTATTTTCCGTCCATCTCCACGACCTCAAGCGCGCTGCCCCTCTCTTCGTACTCCTTCTTCAGCTCGTCAAGCACGCTCCTGATGTATCCCAATGCGCCTATGCCTGTGAGCGTGCGGAACTCCTCGGCGCTCATGGCCCTGGAGCTTATGAAAAGCGCTGCTTCAATCAGTTGTCTTTCCTCCTTCATCTGTTTCCACCCGGTCGCAGGTATGCCCTAAGATATGCAGAATAGTCTACGCAGTCAAGCCTTTTCTTCTTTTGCTTTATGGCTTTCGCGAGCTTCGCGGCGGATTTTTCAGGTGTGAGGCGCGAGGTGTCCAGCTCCAGGGACTTTTTCCCATAGACATTCTCACACCGCTGGGTGCAGTAGTCCAGCATCTCGGCCATCAGGTTCTCTTCCAGCTTGGCTTTCGCGTAGCGGCGCTTGGCGAGCCGTCTTTTCAGCGTTTCGGGGTTGGTCCGGAGCACGAAAACAAAGTCGGCCGGCAGCCTCATCTCGCAGGCCAGGTGGCCCTCCACCACGAAATCCTTCTGTTTTTTCAGGAACGAGAGGGCGGCTGCTAGGCGCCGGATATCAACCTCATGGCGCTTCCCCACGAGCAGTTTCTCCACGGCGACCTTGCGTATCTGCACAAGGGGTATGCCGAGCATCCCGGACAGCTTCATGGCGACAATGGACTTGCCTGTTCCGGGCGAGCCTGTGATGACTATGCGCATGGGTTCACCGTTCCGTCAGCTTGTCTGCCAGGAGCGTGAAATACTCCCGGGCGGACTCCAGCGTCTGCGTGCCTTTCCTTGTTATCGTATAGTATTTCCTGCGCTCATGGAATTTCGAGGATATGAGCCCTTCATTCTCAAGCTTGTAGAGGACGACATAGATGGTTATCTTGTCAGGCTTGAAGAAGAACTCCTTCTCTATGTCCTCGTCAAGCGCGTATGCATAGACCTTCTTCCTGCTCCTTGTGAGCGAGAGGACGTAGAGCCAGAGGTTGCCGTAGGTCAGCAGGTGCTTCAGCCGCTTGATGGGCTTGATGGCGAGGAGCTCCTTCATGGCATCACGCAGAGCCGCTTTCGCCTTTCTTCGACTGGGCGATTTTCTGCTGTATGTCCACCAGGATGTTGGTGGCCTTCTCCAGGCTGGCCTTGCCTGCGGCAGCGGTCTTTTGCGCATCTGTTATGGTCTGACCGGCCGTTAACCCGAGTTCGTCGCCCATGGTGAGGTCTTTTTTCAGCTCCTCGCCCAGCGCGATTCTCTTATCTTCGCTAAGCTTTGAGCCGGCCTGGCCATGCAGCTTCACGGCTGCCTCCTCGAACGTGTTTGCGGCATCGGTGTTGCCCATGCTGCGGTAGAAGTCGGCCCGCTCAGCGCATGCTGCCGCAGCGGTCCGGTCATCGCCGCCTTTCACCAGCCCGCTTACTCTTTCTGCAGTATTGACGTCGTCATGCGCCAGGCTCTGCGCATAGACGTTCTGCGTCTCCTTGAACCCTTCCCTGGCCTCGAACTTCGGGGCGTCCGCATCTATCTTCTTCAGGGCCTGCCAGGGCTCTGAGATGTTGAATTTGTCTGCGGGCTTCTCAAGGCCGTCAGCCACCTTGTCCCATGCCTTGGCAAGCTCCGGCTGGCCCAGGATGACATACTCGTCCGCCTTCCCTCTGGCCTCTTTCGCGGCACCCTCACGATTGCCATCGGCTATGAGATTGCGGACCTCAGACACATCCATCTTCACGTCCCTGGTCGCGAGCCATGGTGAGTCCAATGGCACCGGCGGCGAGCCGGTGCTGTCATAAAGAGCCTGCTCCTTCCTGCTTGCTTCTGCCACCTTTATCACACCGTCCAGGGACAATTTTTGCGCGCTATTTTGCGCATCTGAAAGTTTTGGATCCTGCTCTGCGGCGACTGCCCTCTCCATACGGGGGCTTTCGCTCTGAGCGGCTATCTTGTCATCCCTGCTGTGGGCGTTCTCTCCCACAGCACGCTGCCCCCAGAGCGCTGCCGCCTCCACATTGCCGCCCTCTATTGCTCCGACGATATGATTTGCGGCTTTCATAGCGTTCTCGGTGTGCTCCTTCTCGGCAAGCAGATATTTGACCTCAGGAGTTAGGTTCTTGTTCTCATAAGCGGCCTTTGGATCAAGCAGAAGGATGTCGGCGGCATTGCCCTCGTGTATCGTGTTGCCGACCGCAGCAACGCGGTTTACCTGGGACGTATCCACCTTGGCGAAATCACCCAGACCGGCTTTCTGCAGCTGTGTCACGGTTTCGGCTCCGGCTTTGTTGACCTCACCTGTGGCGGCCTTGAAGTCCATGCCTGCGAGGATGGTTTTGGCATCTTCAGGCTTCACACCCATACCCGCCAGGGTCTCGACCATCTTGCCTGCGAGGTCTTTTTGCGACATTGTCTTAAGCTCCTCGGGCGAATGCTCGCTTATCACACTGCCGAGCGCTTTGGTAGCGACCTGCTGGGCGCTCTCGGCATGCTCGGTCACGGGCGCGCCCGGCGCCGAGCCAGGCTCGGCGTGCCCCTTCACGGTCACCAGCTTGTCGTCAGGGATTTTGCTATCGGTCACGAGGTCGGCAGCGAATCCTGGTTTTGCCAGCTTCGTATCTTCGGTGGCTTCGTGTACCTTGACCACGGTCTCCTCTGGTTTGCCCTTGCCTTCGGCAGGCTGACCAGCAAGCGACAGCTCCCTGGTGGCCACCTCGGTTTTCACCTTATCGACTTCAGCTGTAGCTTTGCTATCCTTGAGCGCGCTCTCCACTTCCTTTTTTATGTCAATCAAATCCTTGCCACCTTCTATGCCGGCGGTACTGGCCAACGAGCTTATAGCGCTCATCTGGAGATTGGCCTGTTCCACGGTGTCCTTTATGTTTTTGCCGAGCCCCATGGCCTCTGGTGCGGCCAACATAGCAGTGTTGGATGCAGTCTCCCGCATATTGTCTGCCTGCGCGCGCACCTGTGCTATCTGGTCCTTGTCCTTCACTGGGTCGAGAGTCACTGACTTGCCATCAACCCCCGTCACCGATACTGACATCGTCTCCCTGCCGTTCTTGTCCGTGGTGACCTGCATCTTCTCTGTGGTCACTTGGGGCTCGTTGCTCTTGGGGTCTGTGATAATCTGTCCGGTAGAATCAGTTGCCGGGCGGGTCGTAGTGACAGTGACTGTCTGCGAGCCGTCCTTGCCGGCGGATATCTGTGCGGTCTCAGTGACAAGAACGGGCTTGCCAGTCTTATCTGTTGGAATATCGCCGCTCTTGTCCACCATGACCCGGCCGTCCTTGTCCGTAGCCGGATAGGTGACCGTGACGGTCATCTGGCCGCCAGTACCCTGCGTGATACTGACATTCTTCTCCTGCTGCGTCTTCGGGTCTATCATGGTGAATGCCATGCCTATGACTGTGCCTTTTTCGCCTGTGACCGTGCCTTTGGTATCCACGGTAAGCGTGATGTTGCCTTTGACATTGGCACCCTCCTGCGGTGAAAGCGTGACTTTGGTCGTGCCGTCCTTTTGCGGCTCGACCTTGCTGATGACCGCGGTGCTGCCGTCGGCGAGGGTCACCGGAGTGCCGACACCACCCTTGGCATCCACTTTCGTCATGTCGGCGATGCCCTTCATGGCTTCTTCCCTTTTCTCGCTCCTTCCGTTGAAAACGGTCTCGAAAAGGCCTTTATTCGTGGCGCCCAGGCTCATGTAGCCGTCAATAAGCCTGCCGGCCACGGTCAATGAGACTACGAATAGCAGTATCCTGCCTATGGTCTGCCCCACATTTTTGCCGGCCAGATCGCTGCCGCGGACGGCGCTTGTTGGAACCTGGCCGGTTTTGCCCCTGTCAGTCTGTGCGGTGGTTCCGCCACCGCCTTTCATAATGTTTGCCATCGCCGCAGCCCTGGCCTTGGGGTCCTTGATGTTGCCCGTGGCTTTCGCGGCCTCAATGCCCTTGCCAACCTTGCCGCTGCCCAGCTTGCCGCCCATCAGGCTTCCGCCCAGCACCCTGCCCTTGGCGGCGCTCAGCTCTGCTGCCGCGAGGCCTCCTTCTCCCTTGGCTGACTTGGCGGTCTGGCCGATGCTTATGCCCGCGCTCGCTATGGCACTGGCGCTTATGCCGACGCCGCGGCCGCGGGCCTGGTAGCGCAGGTGGCTGCCTGCCCTCGGATTGCCCAGGTTGAGCCCTGTGAACGGATTGCGGCCGCTCATGTAGAGCGCGCCGGAGAGCAATGAGAATATTATCAGCAGCGGAAGGCACATGGCAGGCGGCAGGTTGGATGGTGGCGGGGGCGGGCAGAATGATGCGAGCCCCAGCTCAGGCAGGTATTTGCCGGTGTTTATTGTCGGTTGGGGGGGCGCATCGCTTGCCGTAGGTATGATATCCCAGTTTGTGACCTCCTCCACGAAATTCGTGTATGTGCCTGCTGCGCTATCTATGCTCGAGTATTTCAGGCATTCTGCGAAGCCGCATTCCGGCTGGTCAGGGCCGCAGAACGGGCAGTAGAGCGTCTTGATGGTGATGCATTCGCCATCATACTCCGGGGCGAACTCCGAGCCTTCGAAGCTGAACAGCGCCTTGCCTTCCGCGTCGGTGTATGTCTTGAACAGCCACTTGGTGGGGGTCTCCACCCGTGACACCTCGATGATTATGACCGCGTCGCCTATGGGCTTGCGGGACGGTGAGCCGCCCAGGTCCTCATAGTAGAGGTTTACCTCGACGTTGCGCGCGTTGTCATCGACCATTGCAAGCATCCTGGCCTGCGGCGCGTCCTTGAATTCCTCGCACGCGACGCAGATAGGGATATCAGATACAGTTAGGACAATGTTCGATGGCACGACAACAGCGAAGCACGAACCGACAATCAAAATAAGCAAAGCTGCGAGCGGAAAGGACAGGATGGACCTCATGGCAGATAACACTACGATAAGATTTAAATGGATGTGCACGAAATGTAGCCATGCAGATGCGACGTGCCGGTCTCTTCATCCTTATCATACTTTCGGCCGCATTTGCTGCTAATGTGGAGCCGCTCGACCTCCAGCTTGTCGTTCCGGCCGCGGCCGTGGTGGTGGGCATATTCCTGGCCATAGTCAGCATGCTTTCCAAAACCATCTCAGACCCCAAGCTGGAGGCATGGACCAAGAGCGAGTTAAGGGAGTTCGCGGCGGGGCTCATCCTGGTGACGGCTGTCACGGCATTCGTGATAAGCTCAAGCGGCATATCCGCGGCCATGACAGGCAGCACGGACCCGATAGGCACGGCCACACAGAAGGTGGACACCTGGCTCAACCGCTATGATGTCGCCTACCTGAATGTAATAGAGGCCGCAGGCAAGATAAGGACCTCTGCCACATATGCCCCGTCCCTGAACGTGCCGGTCTGGTTCATCTCTTTCAGCTACACAACCAACCCGCTCTCAGGGGTCGCCATACTTATGAACACGCTGAACATAGCGGCCCAGGCGCTCACCAACGCCATATTCCTGTCCGAGGCCATCAGGCTCATGCTGGTGTTCTGCAAGGCGGTGATGCCCAAGGTCATCCTGCCGCTGGCTTTCGTACTGCGGCTGATACCGTTCACAAGAAGGAGCGGCAACACACTCATCGCTGTAGGTGTCGCAGGCGCGGTCATCCTGCCTTTCGCGGTCATACTCACTGACGAGCTCAACGGCACCATAACAATGCCGGAAGCCCAGATAAGCGATATGAGCAAGCTTGACGCCAACCCCTGGGCCATGGTGGCATCCGAGCCCCTGTGCGAGACCATACCCGTCCGGCTCCTGCTCGGGCTCACCGACCCTGGCTTCTCTGCGTTCATATGCATGTTCGCAGGGCCGTTCTTCGCCATATGCTTCGAGATAGTGATGAACATAGTATATCCGCTGATAAACGAGATATTCCAGATAATCATGACCATCCTCATCATCATATGGGAGGCATCGCTGAACGAGGCGAAGTATGGTGCGGATGTCTACGACCAGCTCGAGCCGTTCATGGCAAGCGTCAACAACCTGGTCCTCCTCGGATACCTGGACATCATCCTGGTGGCCACCATCACGATTGTCGGCGCAAGGAGCCTTTCTGCAGCCCTTGGAGGCGAGGCCTACATGGCCGGAATACAGAGGCTGATATGAGAGCGCTATTGTTCCTGCTCCTGATGGCAGGGACCATGTGGGCCGCAGGCTGCATCACAGATGCGACAGACCTTGTGATGAGCGAGGAGGGAACCAACATAGTGCTTGTCCTGGTGTTCACGTTCTTCCTCATAGCCGCGGCATATATGGCAGGCACGGCCCTGGGCAACGCCGAGTACATCGTGTTCGCCAAGGACGAGGCCTATCATCTGGGGTTCTCGATGTTCCTGCTCATAGGGTTCGGCGGGGCTGTGCTCCTGGCCTGCAGCGTGGGCAACGCGTTCTACAGCTCGGTGTTCGCGAACCTGGGCGACCTGCCTTCGGACTGCTACAGCGAGAGCGGCACCATGCACGGCGTCGCATCCTGCTATGCGACCGCTGTGGAGAAGGACGCCCACAGGTTAGCCGAGAGCTACATAAAGGGCTACATAGACCAGCTCATGGAATCCACCACCACCTACAGCCTTGCGCTGCCGCTCATGAACACCTACACGTCCAGCGCCGGCTCCTACAGGAGGATACTGTCCAACCAGTATGACATGGTGGCCAATTCGTTCATCATACCGGCGCTCGTGAGCGTGAGCATGCAGAAGCTCATGCTCGACCTGGTCACTGACACCATGGTGACGTGGATACTGCCCTCGGCGTTCCTGCTCCGCGTATTCATCCCCACGCGCCAGATGGGCAATGTGCTCATAGCTCTGGCGCTCGGCCTGCATGTGCTCGTGCCGTTCATGTACGTGTTCAGCTTCGCGATGTACGACGCCGTGGGAACCGAGGACGACTGCGAATATTTCGCAGAGTCCGTATGCGACAACAGCATGGACAGCTACGACTGCGGGAGCAACGCCGAAGCGACATGCAAAAACCCTGACAGCTTCTGGAACGTGGCGAGGCTGCTGCCGGTGGCGTTCTTCCTGCCGAACCTGACCATAGTAATGCTTATAACGTTCCTTGGAGCGGTCCATAAGGGCCTGAGGGTGGTGGGATGAACAAGAAGCTGGCGGCTGCACTGGTGCTGATGCTCGTGGTCCTTAGCGCCGCAGCCCCCATAGCCGAGGAGTTCGGGACCAAGACATCCTCTTTCGGCATGGAGATCGGCAAGAACTGGCAGCTGCTCTCTGTCATGGCTATCATGATATCGGTCGTGCTGGTCGCCATCGCATATGCCATAGGCGTCGGCCTGGAGATGCCTGAGATAAAGGCATGGGCGGGCACCGAGCTCGTCCAGATAATAGTCAATGCCATCATAGTGGCCCTGCTCATCGTGACCATAGCGTTCATAGAGATGCTGGTGCTGGCCATCGCCTCCACATCGCTCGACGCCGAGACCGTGCCGGAGTGCTTCGGCCAGAGCGGCGAGACCACAGGATGCCTGCAGTCAGTGACCGACGCCTACATGAAGAGCTACCTGGAGACCGCCAAGAATGACGCCAAGAACGCGGTCCGGCAGAACATGGACCTCAGCGCCCAGGCAGGCAGGAGGTACGGGCTTTACTGCCTCACGATATACTGCATCCAGCTCGGCGCGACATTCGGCGTGAACGGCAATTACGTCCTGAAGAGCGACATGTACATGTCCATATTCGAGCACTACACGAGCCTCATCTCCAGCATGGAGGCCCAGCGGTTCTTCGTCACTGAGATATGCTTCAAGATGGGCCCGGTGGTGCTTGCCATAGGCGTGGTGGCCCGGAGCTTCTTCCTGACGAGGAAGCTGGGCGGCCTGCTCATAGCCATAGCCGCAGGCATCATGTTCTTCTTCCCTGGCATGTACATATTCGACTGGCTAACGCTCGACATGATGATGAACGGCGACAAGGCCATGGAGGACGAGGCGAGCCTCTGCCCGCCTGAATGCGGCAAGGCCGCGCCCATGGCGCTCACAGAGGACGGCGGCAACCTCTACAGCGCCAACGAGATTTACGCGGCATTCTCCGAGAGCAAGCAGAATCTTGCCGCGAAGATAATCGCAGGCACCAGCAAGGACGAGGTGGGCACAGACGATTATGGCGTGGTGACGTCATGCAATTACGAGGCCGACGAATCCGAATGCCCCTATCCCTGCAGGGAGCTGCCCTACCCCTCAGTCCCGACATGCCTTAACATGACCGCGGAGATACCGCAGAACTGCGCCAAGGTGCCGAAGAGCTGCAAGGTCATAAGATACGTGGAAACGATAGACGAGACGCAGAACGAGCGGTGCCCCGACGAGTGCAAGGTGGTGCCGCCCCTCAAATCCAACTGCAATGTTGATGAGGATGGGGACGATGACGAGCACTGCGTGCGGTCCAGCCCTGACTGCAGGGTGGCCAAGCGCGATGACATGGACTGGAGACCCACCAAGGACTGCGACAACGACATGGACGGATGCGACGAGGCAGAGAAGAGGTGCAGGTGGGCGAAGGACTGCCCTGCCGACACCGATGCCACGGACTCGTGCACCTATGTGATACCCACCACCGGCCCATGCGACGAGATATGCAGCGACTGCCCTGCCGAATGCAGACTGGGCGGCAGCGGCGCTGACCCGCCGGACGACTGCCCTGGTTCCTGCGACGACTGCACTGCGGGGTGCGAGGCCAGATGGAGCGACCTGGAGGCCCTCGACGAGCTGGCGGATGGCAACAACACCTGCACCAGCTGCCCGCTCAACAAGCGGCTCGTCTACCAGGTGCTTCCGACAGAATACTACACCGGCAGCTGCAGCTACACGAAGTGCCCCAAGGACTACCGCGTCACGATACCTTACCAGGCATGCGAGATGTGCCTGTTCACAGAGGCCAGCTACATGTATGACCCGCCCATAAACCTGGGCTGCGACACGGCATGCAAGCCGTCCGATACAAAGGCGGTCAGCGACCCGAGCGCGTACATGCAGGTGGGCGAGACAGGGCTGGTGGGCCTGCAGCCCATACAGAACGTGGCCAAGCTCTACCTGCCCGCATACCTGCTGCCGTTATTCAACATAGTGATGACGCTGGTGATGATAAAGGGACTCTCGGACATACTCGGAGGGGACATAGAGATTCCCGGGCTGGCGAAGGTGTTCTGATGAAGAAGCTCATGCTACTGCTGCTGATGGTGCCGCTGGCATTCGCCGCAACCGGATGGGAACCGATAGCAGCCATGGCAATCTTCATCTCAGGGACCCTGCTCGCCGCGGTATATATAGTGGGCTTCGGACTGGGCATCAGCGAGCTCCAGATGATAGCCAAGGAGGAGCTGTTCCAGCTCATCGCGCTCCTGATCATCATAGCCGCCCTGACGGGCACCAACGGCATCCTGAACGGGATATCCACGAACGCGGCTTTCAAGAGCGATGCCAGCAGCATGCAGGACCTGGGGCTGGATGTCGTGGGCACCTGGAATGAGAGCCTTTCCACAGCGCTGGGCAACCTGGCCACCATGGACAAGGCTATCTCAATAGAGGGCTCTGCCGGAGGCCAGTGCAGCATACTCGGGATGGGTTACAGCGTGAGCGGATGCGGCGGCTACAGCATGCTCGCCACCCCGCTTTCCATGGCCGGCGGCATAGCAGGCTTCGCAGTGGCAGAGGTATCCGCCATGGAGCGCCTGCTGGAGATAACCAAGAAATACGCACTGAGCTTCATACTCCCGCTCGGCATCATCCTCAGGACGTTCAAGATGACAAGGGGCGCAGGGGGTTTCCTCATCGCCCTGGCCGTGTCCATGCACATCATGCTGCCGGCAGGCGCGATATTCGGCGAGATGCTCGCTGTGACGTTCCTCGATGACAGCGCGGCATCGGCAGGATATGAGGATGACCCCGGAACCGTGAGCATGGGCACATGCAACCCCCTGGAAACCGAAAGCGTCAGCGGTTTCAAATCAATGACCAACTCCATACTGGAAGCCGACGGGCCCGGGCTGCCTGACGCCAGTATCGGCTCAGGCACTAACGACGGCAAGGCCATGAATGCTTATAAGAAAATGAGGGCAAAGCTGAAGGACTACCTCTTCACCATGCTCATACGGGCCACGCTCGGTCCTGTGCTGGCCCTGCTGTTGATGATGTCGGGCCTGAGGGCCCTCTCGGCGATAGCCGGTGCTGATGTGGACGTCAGCGCGATATCGAGGTTTGTGTGATGGCGGCAGAGCTGATATGCGGTCCGAAGTTCGGCAGTTTCCTCACCACCACGATAATCCCCATCACGGCATATGCCACCATGGCGACCTGCATGGTCATAGCCGCGTCCTACATGCTCGGCAGGATGCTCTCCAATCCCAAGCTCACGCTGTGGTCCAAGACAGAGATAGTCCAGCTGTTCGTGTCGCTCGCCTCCACACTGCTCATAATCATGGTGGTGGGCAGCTTCTGCAACGTGAACATGAGCGAGGTAGCCCAGATATTCGGCGCAAGCGGGAGCGGAAACATCTATGACGCGGCCAAGGGCTACCTGTCCGATGCTGCGCTTCACGCCCACCATGCCATAACCGTGGTAAGGTACCAGCTCCAGGGCTACACGGTCCTGTCCTATTTCAACGCCCTTAAGTGCGAAATCCCGATGGGCGACAGCACCGGGCTCGGCTGCTTCTTCGGCCAGGGCTCGACAACGATGCAGCCGCTCGGCGGCTATGGCACGGTCATGGCAGCCCTCAACTTCGCGCTGAACTCGTCCCTGATGTCCTTCTTCACGGCCATGAACTTCGCGTTCATACTCATGTTCGTCTACCGCGGCTTCGCGTTCATGTTCCTGCCGCTCGGCATCTTCATGCGCTCCATGCCGTACATGCGGCCGTTCGGCTCGCTGATGATAGCCGTTTCGTTCTCGTTCCTCATAGTCTATCCGCTCATGCTCGCCATCTTCGGCCTCATGTCGGACGTCATCCTCAAGGAGCCCGTGGACATGAGCAAGTATCACGAGAAAGCATATCCGGACCACGAGGGCGCTGAGGAGCTTGCCACCAGCATGGCCGGCGAGGCTTACGTGCATGACATGTACTTCGGCGACGGCCAGGACAATTATGTCGGCGCGCTCAATTTCGCGGCCACCGCATTCATAGGCGGGGTGTTCTTCCCGACAGTGGCGATGATAGCCGCCATAGCAAGCGTGGCGTACGTGGCGCGTCTCTACGGGGACGAGATAGATTTAAGTAGGCTGACGCAACTGGTGTAACCATGGAGCTCCTTCTTTCTGTCCAAAGCTTCTTCGGTGCGCATGGCGCGACCTGGATGGGCACCCTGCTGCCCCTCGCGCTCCTGGCCGTCGTCACCTCTATAATAATACACACCACCATCCTCATACTCGGGCGCGCGTTCTCGCTCAAGGAGATTGAGAACTATGCGATATCGGAGATGCTCCAGGCGGTCTCCGTGGCATTCATAGCGATATTCCTTGTGGTGATTATCAGCGGGACCATGGAGCTGGCCAACACGTTCATCGCAGGCTCGGTCACATGCGGAAGCGGGGAGCCGATACAGATAGAGGCCGGCGACGACTCGTCCATGGACAGCGCCTACGAGGTCATACGGTGCAGGGTGCAGACCAAGGCCAAGGAGCTGGCAGACATA
>Ga0315276_10005087_pt1 | contig 12112 bp, 10 predicted proteins | sample YL17G05_0_MG_FD_204542 | JGI IMG/M metagenome (GOLD analysis project Ga0315276, IMG submission 204542) | Sediment microbial communities from Yellowstone Lake, YNP, Wyoming, USA - YL17G05_0 | ecosystem: Environmental > Aquatic > Freshwater > Lake > Sediment | place: USA: Wyoming | collected... | reverse complement strand
ATCCAGTTCGATGGATTCCGCACCCTCGCCGAGGGCCAGAAGGTCGAGTTCGACGTCAACAAGGGGCCGAAGGGGCTCCAGGCGGCAAACGTCCGCCCCGTCTGATTCCACTTCACGCAAATTGAAGTGGTGAGAGCCCGGCCCATTGGCCGGGCTCTTTCGTTTCAGAAGTTCTCGTTGATGTTGAGGTAGATGCCGTGGGAGCCGTCGAGTCCCAGGCCGTACTCGATGAGCCCGTTGGCGCGCGTGGGCTTGTTCACCAGCACGCGGATGCCGACGGTGGCGGCCGGGTACCAGTACTGGAAGTACGGCGCGTTCTGCGGATGCCCGGCGACCCAGGCCTGGCTCGCCGAGTGGACGTTCAGGCCCACCGCGCCTCCCACGAAGTCCCAGATCTGGAAGCGGTACTCCGCCTCGGCGTAGAGCACCGACTTCCCGATGTGCCTCCCTTCGATGTAACCGCGGCCGGAGCGGGCGTCGGGGTCCGAGCCGATGGAGGGCAGGTTCAGGTACGGCACGTTGCCGAACGAGACCCAGGCGTAGGCCCAGAGTGCGAGCACGTTGGGCTTGGGGAGCGAGAAGTAGGCGCGCCCGTCCACGTAGAGGGACTGCCAGTCGTAGTCGCTCCCCAGCCACCTCGGGAAGGCCCGGTAGGTCGCGGTGGCGTAGGTTCCGTGGGTGGCGTTGACCGGATTGTCCCGGCTCTCGTAGAGCAGGTCGACCGAGATCCCGACGTTGTTGTACGGCCCGGTGGTTCCGTACGGGTAACTCGTGAAGGGATTCACGACCCCCGGGGCGGCGCCCCGGTCGCTGACCGAGTAGAAGCGGTCGAAGTAGAATCCGGCCCCGACGTAGAGGTCGTCGAATACCCGCCGGAAGGCGGTCTCCCAGAACCGCAGCAGGCTCTTGTCGACGATGACCTCGGCGGCGTTCGGCGTGTTTCCGCCCAGCCCCCAGGTCGGAGCGGGGAATACCTGCCAGTTGGCGTAGCCGACCAGGCTCCAGTTGCCCTTGCCGAAGAAGAGGCTCGTCCGCAGCGGGATCGAGAGCTGGTTCTTCACGGTGTAGAGGATGTTGGTGGCGAACTTGGAGAGCTTGGCCACGTCGTCCTCGAAGCGGACGATGCCGGCGCCGGCCACGCCGAAGCCGAATCCGACGAGGGGATTGGTGAGGATGAAGGGGACGGCGTTCCAGTGGAACTTCTTCGCCGCCTCGGCCGCCCGCTCCTCCGGAGTTGGCTCGGAGTAGGCTCCGAGCCCACGCATGATGGCCTCGGGGAGGTCCATGGTGGCGTCGGTCGGCTCGACGACGCCGGGTTCCTCCACCGGGCCGGGCCGGGCCGACGGCGGAAAGGCGGTCTCGAGATCGGGGGTCTTCTGGTGGTCCTCCGCCATCACCCCGGCGGGCGCGACTCCGAGGAGCGCGCTCGCGAGCAGGGCGATGGCGAGGGGACCGGGGCGACGCGGCACCCGCGCAAGATAGCAGCGAAGAGGCCGGTTGGCGGCGTCCTTCGCCGCCTACTTCTTCTTGGCTGGCTTCACGGCAATGGCGAACCGCTCCTCGTACTCGGCGAACACCTGGTCGCCGACCTTGACCTTGTCGATCGCGACCCCCTTGCCGGCCGTCACCTTGAACTTGCGCCCCTCGGGGCCCACCAGCGTCACCACGCGGCTCTTCATGTCGATGGCGGCGATGGTCACGGTGCCCGTGATCCTGGCCCTCACGTCGCCAGCCGGCCTCTCGCCGATGGGTGCGGCGCCGGCGGAGACGACTGCGGCCGGAGCGACCGCCTTGGAGCCGGGCGCCTGCAACGAGAGGACGACGCCCACGTTCAGGGTCACGACGACCCGGTCGCCCACCTTCACCTGGGCGAGGTTCTTCGCCTCCTCGCCAACGCGGATGGTCTCGTCTCCCTCCTTGGTCTTGAGGGTCACCATTCGGGTGGCGAGGTCGATGGCGGTGACGGTGGCGGTGACCTGCTCGACGGCGCCGCCGGCGACGGTGCCGGTCCTGGTGGACTTGTTGACGGTCATGGGCTTCGCGGCGTCGTCGGCCATCGTGGCCATCGGGGCGAGCGCGAGGGCTGCGCAAAGGGAGAGGGAGAGCGTGCGGTTCATCGGACCTCCAGAGGCGTGAGAGTGAGGCGGGAGTTTAACCGGGGGCGTGTTTGATTCCAGTGCCTTTTAGGGGGTGGGCCGTCAGCTGGCCGGGTATCGCGCCCAGGACCCGCACTGTCCCCCCACACAGGGGAGGCCGCCCGTCCCGTAGTGGCGGTGCAGGTCGTCGGCCACCTGCTCGATCACGTCGCGCAGCTCGAGCCGGTCCACCCAGCGCCTCGGGATGGCCTGCTCGCCGAGCACGAGGCCGAGCAGGCTTCCGGCCACGCTCCCGGTCGAGTCGCTGTCGCCGGAATGGTTCACTGCGAGTAACACACCATGCTCGAAGTTCTCGGCGACCAGCGCGGCGTAGAGGCCGATCGCCACCGTCTCCTCGGCCACCCAGCCCTCCCCGAGCGACTCGACCTCGGCAGCCGAGCCGCGCGGCGCGCGGGAGATCCAGAGCGCCTTCTCGACGGCCTGGACCGTCTCCTCGTGTCCGGGCTGCCGTCGCAGCACGTCGAGGGCGCGCACCGCTCCCTCCTCGAGGCTCGCGCCCTCGGCGACCTCGTGGACCAGCTGGGCCAGGTAGCCGGCCGCCAGCCAGCCGGTCGGGTGACCGTGGGTGACGGCCGCCAGCTCGCAGCCGGTGCGGAAGGGCTGCCCGGGCGGGAACCCGGCCGGCGCGATGCGCATCACCCCGCCGCAGCCCTTGCTCTCGTTGATGGGCTCCTCCGGGGTTCCCATGCGCCCCTTGCGCAGCGCCGACAGGCAGGTGTCTCCCGGCCCACGCACCGCGTGGAGGTCGCGCATGCGCGAGAGCCACCCCTCCTCGTCCGGCAGGCCGCGGCGCTGCACCACGTCCCCCTGGGTCCCCAGCCAGCGGAGGTAGGCGTGCCAGGCCACCTCGGCAACGCGGGCATTCGGGTCGCGCAGGCGCAGGTGCTCTGCGCGAAGCAGGGCCTCGGCGGTGAAGAGGGTCATCTGGGTGTCGTCGGTGATCGCGCCGAGCCGCCCGTAGGCCATGGCGTAGTCGCGCAGGCCGGCCGGACCGAACTCGTCCTTGATCTCGGCGTGGGCCTTCCATTCGATGGCCGCGCCGAGCGCGTCGCCCACCGCGCCGCCGATGAGGCAACCGCGGAAGTTCGCCCGCGTCCTCGCTCCCCGGATCTTCCTGGCCTCGTTCATGTCGCACCCTCCCGCCCGGTCCACAGGCTCCCACATTTCCCCAGGCCTGTATACGTATGCTCCCGTGAACGCAGGGTTTCCAGCACCACCCGGGTCCGGAAGACCCGTCATCCTGTAGGACGGAGAGTGTTCAAACCCTCCGTGAATCGCGGTCTTGTCCCCGACGCGATCTGGCTCGCCCGGTGCTCCTGGGATGATCATGACCGGCGCCAGTCTCACCTTGGCCGCGCTCCTCGCACTCGCCTCCGGGCAGCGCGCGGAGGACCGCAAGCAGTTCACCGCCTACCAGGTTCAGCTGGCGAGCATCCTGGCCACCGAGTCGGCGACCCCGTCGGCCTCGCCGGCGGCGGCCGCGCGGGGCGCCTGCATCCTCGTTCCGGGAAGCGGCAACGGCGCCGCCACCCGTGACTGCACGGCCTGTCACGCGGGACTCGAGGGGCGTCACTCCCACCCGGTGGACGTGGACCACGAGTCGGCCCGCTTCCGGTCCATGAGAGGGTCCGGCCCTTCACTTCGAACGGCGGCCGAGGTGGTGAAGCGCGGGGTCTTCCTGGCCGACGGCAAGGTCACCTGCCTCACCTGCCACGATGGCAGCTCCCCTTGGAAGGCCAAGCTGGCGCTGCCTCCCGACGCGCAACTTCGCGAGCCGGTGAAGCCGGGCAGCCCACAGACCTACGACCCCGCGCAGATGCGCCCCTCGCCGATGAAGGGGCTCACCGCCGCCACCGGAAGGCAGATCCTCCCGGCCGGCACCGAGGTCAGCCCAACCCCGCTCTGCAAGGCCTGCCACTCATTCGACTAGGCGACCGCCGCGCCCCTTCACCCTTCCGGTCTCCGTGACCCCAGGTTGTGGTACCTTTTTCGGCATGAGCACGAAGAAGTTCCGCGTCGGCGTCCTGGGCGCCACCGGCATGGTCGGCCAGCGGTTCCTGTCGCTTCTCGAGAATCACCCCTGGTACGCGATCACCCTAGTCGCGGCCAGCGCCAACTCGGCCGGGCAGGCCTACTCGAGCGCCGTGAAGGGTCGCTGGGCGCTCGCCAAGCCCCCGCCGGCCGGGACAGCCGCGCTGGTCGTCCAGAATGCGTCGGACGTGGCCAGGATCGCCGATCAGGTCGACTTCGTCTTCTGCGCGGTCGACATGAGCAAGGAGGAGACCGCCAAGCTCGAGGAGGACTACGCGCGGTGCGAGACGCCGGTGGTCTCCAACAACTCGGCCCACAGGGCCACGCCCGACGTCCCCATGATGGTGCCCGAGTTGAACCCGGAGCACGCGTCGGTGATCGAGGCCCAGCGCAGGCGCCTCGGCACGAAGCGCGGCTTCGTGGCCGTGAAGCCCAACTGCTCGCTCCAGAGCTACGTGCCGGCCATCCATCCGCTCATGAAGTTCGGGCCGAAGCGGCTCGCGGTCTGCACCTACCAGGCCATCAGCGGCGCCGGGAAGACCTTCGAGACCTGGCCGGAGATGGTGGACAACCTCATTCCCTTCATCAAGGGGGAGGAGGAGAAGTCGGAGAAGGAGCCCATGAAGATCTGGGGCTCGGTGAAGGACGGCAAGATCGTCCCGGCCGTCGACCCGGTCATCTCCGCGCAGTGCATCCGCGTGCCGGCGTCGGACGGCCACATGGCCGCCGTGTTCGTGCAGTTCGAGCGGAAGCCCTCGAAGGAGGAGGTCATCGAGCTGTGGCGCGGGTTCGTGGGCAAGCCGCAGCTGCTCGACCTCCCCAGTGCGCCGAAGCCCTTCCTCACCTACTTCGAGGACGACTCGCGGCCCCAGACGAAGCTCGACCGGGACATCGGGGGGGGCATGGGCGTGGCCATCGGCCGGCTCCGGCCCGACGTGCTCTTCGACTACCGCTTCGTGGCGCTCAGCCACAACACGGTGCGCGGCGCGGCGGGGGGTGCGGTGCTGACGGCCGAGCTGCTCACGAAGGACGGGTACATCCAGGCCAAGTAGGGTGCGCCGGCCACGGCAGGTGGGTGAAGGGACACACCCACCGCGTGCCCCGGGGGGTTTCCCCCAGCCACGGTCACGCTCCCCTTGTCCAAGTGCTCGATCTTCGGGAGTCCCTCGCCTCAGCTTTTGCCCCGAACGCTGGCACCCGACTTGCTTTGACTGAGAGGCGAGTGAGGATGGATTGGCGGTGCGAGGAGGGGGATCGCCAATCCGCGGCACTCACGCAGGGACCAGCAAGAAGGCCGCCAACCAAGGGAGGCGGCCTTCTCCATTTCCACGGTCGTGCGGATCGCTTCGCGTCGGCCGCTCAGTTCCTGCGTCCGCCGAACAGGTTCAGGATCGACAGGAACAGGTTGATGAAGTTGAGGTAGAGGGAGAGCGCGCCGTTCACCGGCAGCGCGGCGATGCCCGCGCCGGCCACGGCCATGCGGCGCAGCCTCTGGGTGTCGTAGGCGGTGAGCCCGGTGAAGACCACCACCGCGGCCGCCGAGATCACGAACTGCATCATGCTGCTCTTCATGAAGATGTTCACGACGCTGGCGATGACGACGCCGATGAGCCCCATGAAGAGGAAGCTCGACCAGCCGGAAAGGTCGCGCTTCGTCACCGTGGCGAAGATGCTCATGGCGAGAAACGTGCCCGCCGTGACCGCGAAGGCGGACGCCACCGAGTTCCCGGTGTAGGCCAGCAGGATCACCGACAGGGTGGCCCCGGTGAGAGCGGAGTAGAGGAGGAAGAGCGCCCCGGCCACCCCTGCCGAGAGCTTGCTCACCGCCGCCGACAGCGCCATCACCAGGCCGAACTGGGCGATGATGAGCCCCCAGAAGACCATCCGGTTCCCGATGACGACCTGCAGCACTTCGGGGGTGCTGGCCACCGAGTACGCGACGCCGGCCGTGACGACCAGCCCGAGCGCCATCCAGCGGTAGACGGCGGACATGAAGCGGCGCTCGACGTCGGAGGCGCCGCGAACCAGGACCTGCGAGTTCTCGAATGTGTTTGCCATGGGGGGGATCTTAACCATCCCCGGGCGAGATGCCAGGACCCACCGGGGCGGTCCCGGCCCACCCGCCGACCGGTCCGTCAGAGCGACTCGAGCACCGGCAAGAGATCGCTCGCATTTTCGGCCCAGGCCCTAGGCCGGGCGACGGCCAGCTCGTCCCGCGTGAAGGGCCCCCAGAGCGCGGCCACGGTGACCACCCCGGCGGCGTTTCCCGCCAGCACGTCGTGGGGCGAGTCGCCGATGAAGGCGGCATCGCTCGCCACCGCCTCGAGCCGGGCCATCGCGAAACGCACCGGCTCCGGGTCGGGCTTGTGACGGACGGTGGATTCCAGCCCGACCACGGCCTCGAAGTGGCGCGAGAGCCCCAGGAACTCGAGCGAGCGGCGCGCCGAGGGCTCGAGCTTGGAGGTGACCACCGCCATGCGCACGCCGCGCGCGGTGAGCACGTCGAGCACCTCCGGCACGCCCGGGAACGCGCGCACCATGCCGTCGTGGTTCGCCCACTGGTGCTCCTTGTAGCGCTCCCTGAGGATCGCCACGTCGGCCTCGTCCTCGCCCCAGCGCCGGATCATGGCCTCGAGCGGCGTGCCGATGAGCGCCACCCACTCCTTCACCGTGGGCGCGCGCTCCCGCCCGGCGAAGGCGTGCTGCATCGACGCCACGATGAGCGGGACCGAATCGATGAGCGTCCCGTCGAGGTCGAAGAGGACCGCGCGGGGAATCATCGACCCGATCCCGGGGCGGCGGCTACAGGAGACCCGGCTTCCCCGCCTTGAACCGATTGAACTCGGTGGCGAGGATGTCGACGTGCTCCCGCTCCTCGGCGGCCAGCTCCTTGTAGAGCTCGCGTTCCACCGAACCCGCCGGCGACTTCTCCCCCTTCTCGCTGAAGAACTTCACCGCCCGCTGCTCGAAGGCGATGGCGATCCGGAAGAGGTTGCCCGGGTCCCTGGGGTCGTTGGGGATGCCGGCGTAGATCGCCGCCCGCTCGGTCTTGAACCCGGCCGAGGCCTCTGCGATGTCGACGTGGTAACGGGCCGAGAGCGTCGTCATGTGCTCCTTCTCCATCTCGGCGAACTTCCCGAAGAGCTCCCGGAGCTGCGGATCGGTCGACTCGGCGGAGGCGCGCTTGTAGAAGGCCATCCCGCCCAGCTCGATCTCGAAGGCGGTGCGGATGGCGTCGAGCGCATCCGCGTCGGCGACGGCGCGCTCGCCCATGGGCGCGAGCTTGCCGCCGCAGGCCGGGCACTGGCCGTACGGGAAGGCGAAGCCCTCGCTCACCTTGGCGCACGAATCACAGCGCCACTGGAGCTTCTGGCCGGCGCAGCAGATGTACTCCTCGTCCCCCTCGAGGGGCTGCTTGCACTTCGAGCAGGTCTTTCCACCGATTTCCACTTTGGCGGCTCCCTTGGCGGTCGAGGCGTTGGCGGCTGCACCGGCGACGACACCCGTGCCGAGCGGCTTCATGGGGACGAAGGCTTCCAGGTCGGCGGGCGTGACCGGCCAGGCCGCCTTCCCGGACGAGAGCCAGGTGGCGATGCCCTTGGCGGCGCGGCGCCCGGCGCCCATGGCCAGGATGACCGTGGCCCCGCCGGTGACGATGTCACCGCCAGCGAAGACGCCGGGGAGAGTCGTGGCCTGGGCCAGGTCGTCGGCAATCACGTTGCCCCACTTGTTGAGGCCGAGCCCCTTGGTGGACTGCGTGATGATGGGGTTCGCCTTCGTGCCGAGCGCGTAGATCACCGTGTCGCACTGGAGGTCCTTGAAGCGGCCGGTCGGGACGGGCTTGCGGCGCCCCTTCTCGTCCGGGTCGCCGAGCTCCATCTCCTCCACCTTCATGCCGCGGATGTTGCCTTCGGGGTCGACGTAGATCTCGACCGGCGCGTGGAGGAAGAAGAAGTCGATCCCCTCCTCCTTGGCGTGGCGGATCTCCTCGATGCGGGCCGGGGCCTCGGCCTCGGTGCGCCGGTAGACGCAGCGGACGGTGGCCGCGCCGATTCGCTTCGAGACGCGCAGGCAGTCCATGGCGGTGTTGCCTGCGCCGATGACCACCACGCTCTGCCCCACGTTCACCGGCGTGTCGAGGTAGGGGAACCTGTCGCCGCCCATGAGGTTCACGCGGGTGAGGAACTCGTTCGCCGAGTAGACCTGTCCGGCGAACTCGCCCGGGATTCCCAGGAAGGTGGGGGCCCCGGCGCCGACGCCGAGGAAGACCGCGTCGTAGCCCTTCTCCTTCATGAGCTGGTCGACCGAGAAGGTCTTGCCGATGACCTTGTTGGTCTCGAACTTCACGCCCATGTCCTGCAACCGGTTGACCTCCCGGTCGATGATGTCGCGGGGGAGCCGGAAGGACGGGATGCCGTAGCGGAGCACGCCACCGACGACGTGCAGCGCCTCGTAGATGGTCACGTCGGCGCCGTAGCGGACGAGGTCGGCCGAGACCGCCAGTCCGGCCGGTCCGGAGCCCACCACCGCCACGCGTCCGAGCTTGCGCTCGAAGCGCGGAGGAACGGCCGGGGGCGGCTTGGCGTTGTCGCCGACGAAGCGCTCGAGCCGACCGATGGCCACCGACTCGACCTTCTTGTTGATGATGCAGAGCGCCTCGCACTGCGACTCCTGGGGGCAGACGCGGCCGCACACCGACGGGAACATGTTGGTGTCGTAGATGACCTCGAGGGCGCCGTCCATGTCGCGAACCAGCAGGTGGCGGATGAAGCGCGGGATGTCGATCTGGACCGGGCAGCCGGCGATGCAGGCCGGCTTCGCGCACTGGATGCAGCGCTCGGCCTCGCGGAGCGCGTCCTGGAGCGAGAACCCGAGGTTCACCTCCTTGAAGTTGCGGGAGCGCTCGACGGCGTCGCGCTCGGGCATGTGAACCTGGTGCGGCTCGAGCGCCTTGATCTTCTTGTAGTTGCGCTTCTCCTCGTCGAAGAGCTGCTTCTCGAGGTTGCAGACGTGGGCGTAGTCCTGGTTGGCCTGGTCCTCCTGCCCCTTGAAGCGCTTCTGCCGCGCCATCAGCTCCTTGAAGTCGACCTTGTGGCCGTCGAAGTCCGGCCCCTCGACGCAGGCGAACTTCACCTGCCCGTCGATGGTGACGCGGCAGGAGCCGCACATGCCGGTGCCGTCCACCATGATGGCGTTCAGCGACACCATGGTCTTCACCGCGAAGGGGCGAGAGGTCTCGACGCAGGCGTTCATCATGGGCAACGGCCCGATGGCGACGACCAGTTCGGGCGGGTCGTTCTCGAGGACCTCCTTCAGCGCCGCGTTGACGAAGCCGGGCTTGCCGTAGCTGCCGTCGTCGGTGCAGACGATGAGCTGGTCCGAGAACTCCTTGAACTGGTCCTCCCAGAAGATCAGGTCCTTGTTGCGGAAGCCGATGATGCTGGTGGTCCGGCAGCCGGCCTCCTTGAAGGCGCGCAGCTGCGGATAGACCGGCGCCACGCCCAGGCCGCCGCCGACGAGGACGACGTGCTTGTACTTGTCGACGTGCTGGGGCATCCCCAGCGGACCGACGAAGTCGAGGAAGGTGTCCCCCTCCCCGTAGTTCTCCATCATCTCCTTGGTGGTCTTCCCGAGCGCCTGGATCACCATCGTGATCGTCCCGGCCTCGCGGTCGTAGTCGGCCACGGTGAGCGGGATGCGCTCCGCGCCCTCGCGGAGGCGCAGCATGACGAAGTGGCCGGCCTGGGCCGCCTTCGCGACGTCGGGAGCCTCGACTTCCCACAGGAACGTTGTGGGGGAGAAGACTTCATGACGGACGATCTTGTACATGGGCTTCCGTTCCTCGGGGGTTTCCGGCGGGATGCCGTTGGTACCAGCGCCGACTGTACCCGTCAAGGACAACCCGCCGGGTCCGCGTCGCCAAAAAACGTGTGAACGACGGGGGGTTGCGTCATGCCAGGCTCTTCCGGGGAAGCCCCCTTGCGCCGGCCGCGCCGATGGCACAGTTACATGGAATGGCGAGCGAGCGATCGGCATCCCACCTGGCACCCGGCTTCCTGGTCGCGGCGCCCGGGCTTCGAGACCCCAACTTCGCCGGATCGCTCGTCCTCATGACCGGGCATCGCAGGGCGGGGTCGATGGGGTTCATCGTGAACCGGCCCGCGCCGGTCTCGACGGCCGAGATGCTCTCCTCGGTGGACGTGAAGCTGGGGGGGCTGGCGCGGGACTCGGCCCACGGGCAGCAACCGGTGCTCGTCGGCGGCCCGGTGGGCCAGGAACAGGTCTGGGTGCTCTACCGGCGCGGCAGCGCGAGCGACGACGATGCCGCCATCCGGGTGGGGCGCAACCTCGCGGTGGGGAGTTCCCGCCCGATGCTCGAGTCGATCCTGCGCGGTGCCGGTGCCGACGCCGGACCCGTGCAACTCTTCATCGGCTACGCCGGCTGGGCGCCCATGCAGCTCGAGAACGAGATCGCCCAGGGCTCCTGGGTGCCCCTCTCCTTCGACGAGGAACTGGTGACGAGCGTGCCCTTCGCCGACCGGTGGAGCGCGGCCGTGCGGCGACTCGGCCTCGACCCGGCCGGGTTCATGGTCGGCGGCGGCGGGGCGATGGCCTGATTAGACTGCTGGTCCGCGATCCACGCGAAAGGAAACCCATCGATGGCCACCGTCACGCTCAAGGGAACCCCCATCCACACCAACGGCGACCTCCCCGCCGCCGGCGCGCCCGCCCCGGACTTCAAGCTCACCGGCACCGACCTGAAGGACGTGTCGCTCTCCGACTACAAGGGCAAGAAGAAGATCCTGAACATCGTCCCCAGCCTCGACACCCCGACCTGCGCCACCTCGACCCGCAAGTTCAACGAGTCGGGCGGCAAGCTCCCGAACACTGTGGTGCTGGTGATCTCGGCCGACCTCCCCTTCGCCATGAAGCGCTTCTGCACCACCGAGGGGCTCTCGAACGTGGTGAGCCTTTCGATGATCCGCGGGAAGGGCTTCGCGAAGACCTACGGTGTCCTCATCGAGGACGGCCCGCTCGCCGGCCTGTCGGCCCGCGCCGTGGTGGTCGTCGACGAGAACGACAAGGTCGTCTACCGCGAACTCGTTCCGGAGATCGGCCAGGAGCCGAACTACGACGCTGCTCTCGCCGCTGCGAAGTAGCCGCGCCCGCTGGGGTCTCGCGCAGATCGCGCGTGCGGCCTCCCTTCTGGCCACCGACCGTGCGCTCCGGCGGAGCGCGCTCCTCCCCACCACCCTCACCTTCCTCGGGGCGACGGCGGTGGCGGCGCTCGTCGCGTGGCGCGGGGCAGGGGAGCTCCTCGACGTCGCCAAGGGGAACTTCTTCCAGGTCACCTTCGCTTCCTTCGTGGCCATCTCCTCCATGCCGACGACGCTGCTCTGGCCCATGTGGAAGCGGCTCGGGATCGAGGCGCGCCGGGCGCTGGGGGCCGCGCCCGGCGACGAGGAGCGCCCGGGGGCGAGCTACTGGCGGATGGTCGCCCACGAGTCGGCGAAGGCGCTGCGCCAGGCCGCGGTCGTGGCCATCGGGCTCGCGCCGGTCTTCTTCGTCGTGGAACTTCTCCCCGGCGTCGGACACGGCGTCACCGTTCTCCTGGGCGCGGCCTGGGCCTGGTACTGGGTGGTGCTCGACGCGCTCGAGATCCCGGTCGAGCTCCAGCCCGGGCGCCTCGGACCGGGCGAGCCCCCCTGGTTCGAGCGGGGCCTTCGCGCGCTGGGCGCGCGGTCGCGATGGCTGCGCCTCCTCGGCCGGGTCGGGCAGTTCGTCGGCTGGCTCGCGCGCCCATGGCGCCACCAGGCAAGTTTCACCGAACGTCACCCATGGGAGTCGGCCGGGTTCGCGGTGGGGACGGTGGCCTTCCTGGCCATCCCGGTGCTGGGGGTCTTCTTCCGGGCGGTGGCCATCAC
>Ga0315276_10005086_pt1 | contig 12113 bp, 13 predicted proteins | sample YL17G05_0_MG_FD_204542 | JGI IMG/M metagenome (GOLD analysis project Ga0315276, IMG submission 204542) | Sediment microbial communities from Yellowstone Lake, YNP, Wyoming, USA - YL17G05_0 | ecosystem: Environmental > Aquatic > Freshwater > Lake > Sediment | place: USA: Wyoming | collected... | reverse complement strand
TTTTAGTAGAGTATAGTTTTGTTGATAAAAGAACTATAAAAAATATAACTGAATTAAAAGCTCAAATCGCGGGCAAGGATAAAGCCGGCAAATCAAAAGACATTACACTTGATGTATTAAAAGGATGGATAAACAGCAGTTTAGAAGAATTTTTAACAAACCCTGCCTTAAAAGATAAAGCCGGATTTTTAGAGTATTTATTTACCAAGTGGGATGAATTTGTTAGCGTAAATGCGATTGTAAAATTAGATGATGTGGCTATACCGAAATTATCTATTGGCCAAAGAGGAACTTTGTTATTGAAAATCTATTTGTCGTCTGCATCCGTAAAACAAATATTTATTATTGATCAGCCGGAAGACAACTTGGACAATCAATTTATTATGCACGAATTAGTGCCCCTTATACGAAAGATTAAAAAATCAAGACAGATAATCATGTCCACACATAATGCTAATTTAGTGGTAAATTCTGATGCAGAGCAAGTCGTCGTAGCGCGTCTTTATCCGAATGATGATTATATAAGTGGAGGCATTGAAGATCCACGAATCAATAAGGACATCAAAGAGATTCTTGAGGGCGGAGAAGAGGCCTTTAGAAGTAGAGAGAATAAATACGGGATGGGCAAAACTTAAAATATAAATGTAGTTTATATGGGGAAATACCGCCACAATTATAAGTCTTCAAACGGTTTGTCGCCGGACACAAATCGATTTATTGGGAGTTTGACTTATCTTGTTTTTCATTCTTTGGTATTTTGGATTTCATATAAAATATGGGGCATACAGATGTTTGATGAAATATGGTTTTATTTAATGCACCTCATAGCGTTTTCTTCCGTTAAGTTGTTTTGGATGGCCTTGGGGGTTTGGGATCATTAAATCTAAGCATTAACTAAGGCCTTCATATTTTCCAGAGCAAGCTCCGGAAATTCAAAGGCTTTACTCCAGTCGAGCGTTCTAAAATCGTCCACGAGCTGGATCTGGGCCGATCTCTTCCCCGCCACCACCAAGAATGGTGACGACGAGATCGAGGAAAGCGAAAACAAGAAAGTGCTCGTCTGTCTCACGGACGCAGAGCACAGCCTCCAGGTAGTTGCCGCTTTCAAGAACGGCGACAAAAGAGTAACTCTGGCCTAACGGCCACCCCCCTGCATTCAGCGTACTGCAGGGGGTCTTTTTATTGATTGCGTTCTCGAGCATAGCAAGAGATTACGCAATCAATATCCTGTAAGGATTACATTAATGTAAATTTGAAAAACGAAGCGAGGCCAAAATTAAACCCCGCACCCAATATGGTGCGGGGTCTTCTTCTTTGCAAAAACAAAAAGAATATTCTAAAATAAGGTATTATCTCTTTTTTATTTTATGCTCAAGAAAATTCTTCAAGAATTCTTCAAATTCTTAAAGATGCACCGAAAAAAAATCCTCTTGCTTGCGCTATCATTTATTTTAGGTTTTATTTTATTTAGCACAGTTTTTCTTTATGTTGATGTCAGGCGAATTGCTAAAATAATTTTTACTTTTAGCGTCTGGAAGTTTCTGCTTTATCTGTCAGTGCCTTTTATGACTTTCTGCCTCCAAGCTTTCCGCTGGTCAACCATCATTAGAGCTTATGGTTTTAAAGTAGAATTTTGGAAGGTTTTCCGATGCCTATTGCCCGGCTTCGGTTTTTCATTCTTAACTCCGATGAATGAAGTCGGAGGCGCACCGTTCAAGGCATATCTTCTGGCAAAAAAACAAGATGTTCCTTTCAAAGAAGGCCTTATAACTGTTTGCGTTGATGACTTTGTCGGAGTTTTTATGGAAACTTTGCTTGCGACTGTCGGCATTCTATTATTTATTATTAACATAGGGCTTATTCACAAATTAAGCTGGGTGATTGGTTTAGGCAGTTTTTTATTCATGACCTTCCTGGTTATGATTTTTTTAAGATTAATAAAAGGCAAGCCTATTTTCAGTCCAATTTTATCTCTTTTAGGAGCCAAGCATTTTAAAAAAATAGGCAAAATCCAAAAACAAGTAGCAGGATTTGAAACATCATTTATAACTTTCTTCCGAGAAAAAAAAGGCACGGTTAAAAAAATATTTTTCATTACTTTCCTGATGAATATCACGGGAATTTGCGAATATGCTTTGCTTTTATATTTAATGGGCGCTTTCAGCAATTGGGTCAATGTCTTCTTTATTCGTATGGTTATCAATGCCGCCAATCTTTTTCCGGTGCCAGCAGGATTGGGCGTTTCTGAATGGGGATCAGCCGGTTTTTTCTCTACCACTCATGCTGGAAAAGAAACAGGACTTGTTTTCAGTTTATTATTTAAAGCGCGCAGTTTGTTTTTCTCTTTTATAGGCATCGGCATTTTTGCATATTATTGGGTTCGCAACCTCGCGATTTCCCAAAAAATTACGGAATTTGTTAAAGAAAAAATCAATGGTTAAATTCGTCAAAAAAATCTTAAAAAGCCATAAAATCGCCATCAGGGGAATACTCAAAGTTTATAAAACTGAATTGACTTTCAGAGTTCAATTCTGGTGGGGAGTGATTGTGTTAACCCAAACCTTCTATTGGCCCATCGGCGAAATCAAACAATTAATATTAGTGCTGGTTGTTTTCCTAATGCTCTTATCGGAAATTTTAAATACGACTTTTGAAAAACTTTTTGATTTCATGGAACAACGTTATAATACTCATATCGGCTATCTCAAAGATATTTTAGCTGGGGGAGTGCTTTTGATGGCAATTACGTCTGTGGCAATCGGCATCATGATTTTCTGGCCCTATATCACACAATTGATTATTTTTTCAATACTTGAATCCATCGGAATCGTGATTTTGATTTATGGATTTAGGTTAGTGAAAAAGATGATTAAGAAATAACTTAACAACGCTACAACGTAACGACTTTACGACTTACAAAAATTAAGAATAAAGAATAAAGAATTAAGGATTATGGGTTAAAAAGTTAACGGGTTCCATCCAAGAGCTGGTCGTTTGATGGACGAAACAGGTTATTGGCGGAGAATGTCTCCGCTATTTTATTTGACAACTAATTTTCTTATAGTAAACTAGAATTAGTTCTTCAAGGGGAGGTGGCAAAAATGTTTGCTCTACCACTCGTCGGTATGTTAATGTTTGCTATAGGCGCCAGTATCTTTGCGTCTTATAAAATCAGAAATCAAGAAAAACACATTCTTTATCTATTAACCGATTCTATTGCCTGGATAGGTAGTTTGCTTTGTGTAATAAGCTTGTTCCTATTCAAATTCACGGTTCCTGCCAAAACAATTCTTTGCCTAATACCAGCAGTTGCTTTTTCTTTGACAATCATTATTAATGTCAAAAAAGTGAAGGATGCTTTTCTTGTCGGCAAAGCGACATTTTCTACGATACTGTTCGTTGCACTTATTTTCTGGACCCTAGCTGGTCTTGCGATAACCAGATGGATCCATCTTGTTCGCTAGAAATCAAAAGAGCGGCATCGCCGCTCTCTTTTTTTTATAGAAAATTTTACCTTTGGTTGAAAATTGATGATTGATAGTTGAAAGTAAAAAATCAAAGACCTAACTGGTCTTTGATTTTTATCATTGCTTCTAAACTCAATCCAATCAATTCCTCTAAGCTTAACCCGATTAATCCTTGCGACTGGGCGATAATTTCCCGATTAACTCCTTTGGCAAAAGATGGCTGTTTAAATTTTTTCATCACCGACTCAATCTTAACGCCTGAAAGTTTTTCCGGATTAACCAGGGCGCAGGCGGTAATGAGTCCGGTCAATTCTTCAACGCAGAAAAGCGCCTTTTCCATTAAAGTTTCAAGCGGAAGCCCAAGCATATGGTTATGGACCTTGACTGCGCGGATAATCTCCTGATCAAATCCTTCTTTGGCTAAAATTTCCGCTGCCAATGCGCCGTGTCTTGTCGGCTCATTTTTTGTCAATTCCCAATCCATATCATGCAAAAGCCCGGCGAGCGTCCATTTTTCAATGTCATCAGTTTTTCCAAAGTGTTCCGCCATTTTTTTCATCACTGCCTCAACTGCCAAAGCGTGACGAATCAAATTTTCGTTTTTAGTATATTGTTTTAGAATTGTTAGGGCTTGTTCACGAGTCATATAATAAAAGTTAAAAATGAAAAGTGAAAAATGCAAAATATTGGAAGTTTTTTATTATTTTAAATTTTTAATTGTTGCTTTTCGTTTTTCGCTTTACGTTTTTCGTTTGCAATAATTAAGAATAGCATTTTAAATTAAATCCTGCAATAAATCCGCCTCCGCTCCGGTTTACAGAGCTTCGGCGAGATTCTAGATTTTAAAAAAGTCGCCCCGCATGCTGGAGCGACTAGTCTTTCTTGCTTGATTTTATTCGCGCGCACGATAAATAATGCTAATCTCTGTTGGCCTACTATTTGTTGCGGTGATGTGATATCGCGACACAAATACACAAAGAACAGGACCAAATTCTTCTTCTATTCTCTCACATGCAATTTCAAGCGCCTTATTAAGATTATCTGTCTCGACGCTATCAATAATCTCTCCATCCAAACTATGAAGGTCATAACAATCTAAAGACTTTTCTCCTAAATAAGATGCGCTTAAGAACAAAATCCTTAGCTTCCCTTTCTCTGGCATTTTGCCTCCTGTTAGTTTTTCTTTCTAGACCATAGGTCAGGATTAGAAAAACTCTTGTCCTGAGCTTTTCGAAAGGTACATCCTGAGCCTGTCGAAGGATTTTTCCCGAAAGGCGATTCTTTCGGATGTGTCTTTATCTTATATGCATTATTAACGAATGTCAAGTCCTACAAGCTTAAAATTCAAAGCGTAAAACGCAAAGCTAAAACTTAAAACCTTAAAACTATTAATCTAAAGTTTTTAGTTTTGGGTTGTGGTTTTGAGTTTTGACTTTTGAGCTTTGAGTTCATGCATTGATTTCTTTAATTTTCGCGTTAAAATAAAGAAGCTATGGAAAAGATTTATTTAGATAATGCAGCGACAACTAAAGTTGATCCCAAGGTTTTTTTGGCAATGAAACCTTATTTTTCTGATTTTTACGGCAACGCTTCAAGCTTGCATTCTTTTGGCCTTATGGCAAAAAAAGCGCTTGAAGAAGCGCGGGAAATTATCGCCCAGAAAATCAATGCCAAGCATAATGAAATCATTTTTACTTCCGGCGCAACTGAAGCTGATAATCTAGCCATTCGCGGCATCGCTTACGCTAATCACGATAAAGGCAATCATATCATTACAACAAGAATCGAGCATCCGGCAACTCTTGAAACCTGCCATTTTCTTGAAAGCCAAGGATTCCAAGTTGATTTTTTGCCGACCAACGAAGAAGGATTCGTTGATGTTGAAAAATTGAAAGCCAAATTAACAGAAAAAACAATTTTAGTTTCAGTAATGTTTGCCAATAACGAAATCGGAACGATCGAGCCCATCGAAGAAATCGGAAGAATTATTAAAAATTGGAACAAAGAACATAAGACAAAAATTCATTTTCATTCTGATGCAGTTCAGGCCTTTACCAAAATTGCGATTGACGTTCAAAAATTAAATCTTGATTTAATGTCTTTGTCAAGCCATAAAATCTATGGGCCGAAAGGCGTCGGCTGCCTTTATGTGCGCGAAGGTACAAAAATCGAAAAAATCATGCGCGGAGGCCGGCATGAATACAATCTAAGGCCCGGCACGGAAAACGTTGCAGGCGCAGTAGGATTTGGGAAAGCAGCAGAAGTTATAAAGCCGGAAAGCTATAAGGCCGTAAAGGCTTTAAGAACCTATCTTATTGATAAAATTTTAAAAAAAATTCCCGGCGCAACATTGAATGGCCCAGTCGAACAGAATGTTTTACCCAATATTGCTAATTTCGTTTTCAAAAATGTCGAAGGCGAGGCATTGATGCTGCTTTTAGATAAAGAGGGGATTGCGGTTTCTACCGGATCAGCATGCGCTTCGCACAGTTTAGAGCCAAGCTATGTTTTGCTTGCAATCGGCGTTAAGCCGGAAGATGCTCACGGATCAATCAGGATTTCACTGGGAAAAGAAAATACCAAACAAGAAATAGATTACGTGGCGAAAGTAATAAAAGAAGCAGTGGTAAAATTGAGAAAAATGAATCCCTATAAATAATTTCCAATTTTCAATTATCAATTTTTAATCAATTTTCAATTAATTAATTTTCAAACATTTAATTAGAAATTAAATCATTGAATATTCATTGGAAATTAAAAATTAGAAATTTAATAAAATGTACACCCAAAAAGTTTTAGAATATTTCTACAACCCTCACAACATGGGCCAAATCAAAAACCCTGATGGCGTTGGCCAAGTTGGCAATCCGACCTGCGGGGATATTTTGCGCCTTTATATTAAAGTAAAAAATGATAAAATTGCTGATATCAAGTTTGAAACGCTGGGCTGCGCTGCAGCAATCGCGGTTTCCTCAATGATTACTGATCTGGCAAAAGGCAAAACGCTCGAATACGCAAAAAAAATCACCAAAAAAAATGTTGCTGACGCTTTAGACGGCTTACCTGATATCAAAATGCACTGCTCAAATTTAGCTGAAGAAGCGCTTGGATTGGCGATCGAAAACTACCTCTCCAAAAAAATTCCAAATCACAAATAACAAATTACAAATAAATTCTAATTATTAAAATTCTAATAACCAAAATAGTTTTGAATTTGAAATTTAGAATTTGCAGTTTGTTTGTAATTTGGATTTTGACATTTGAAATTTAATAAATATCTGTGCAAATCTGTTTATTAATCCGTGAGTATCTGTCTTCTCAAAACAATGAAAATTAAAATAGATCAAAACAAATGTATCGGCTGCGGCAGTTGTGAGTTCAATTGCCCTGAAGTTTTTGAAATGAAAGACGGCAAATCAACTTTAAAAACAAAAGCTGATTTAGAAAAAAACAAAGAATGCATTGATCAGGCCATTGAAAATTGCCCGGTAGCAGCTATAACTAAAGAGTAAAAAACTATTAAACAACATGAATGCTTTTTGTGCTTTAGCTAAAAAAGCGATTGAAACTTATTTTCTTGAGGGAAAAACTTTAGCTGTGCCAAAAAAAATGCCCGCAGCGTTTAAAAAACAAGCGGGTGTTTTTGTAACGATTTTCAATAACGGCGAATTAAGAGGATGCATTGGCACTTATCTACCAACTACACCAAACTTGGCAAAAGAAATTATTGCCAACGCAATTTCTGCAGCAACGCACGATTGGAGATTTCCTAAAATTACCAAAGAAGAATTGCCTTGCTTAAATTATGAAGTGTCGGTTCTCGAAAAACCAGAAATTATCAAAAACCTCGAAGAATTAGATCCAAAAAACTTCGGCATCATTGTCCAAGGCGCTAACTCGCACCGTTCTGCCTTGCTTTTGCCGGATTTAGAAGGTTTGGATACAAAAGAAAAACAATTAGCTGCTTGTTTGCATAAGGCAAACATTAATCCAGCTCAGGAACAAATAATTATTTTCAAATTCAAAACAAAAAAATATGATGCGAATAGTCGCGAACAATAACTTTACAACGTTACAACTTCACAACTTTACGATAAAAAAGTCATTCTGAGTGAAGGAAAGAATCTAATAATTTTACCCACACCAAATTTTCAATCGCACTTAAATGATTAGAGTTTATTAATAAATTTTTGAATTTTAATTTATCATTTTGGTCTTTGCATTTTGATTTTTGACTTAAACCAAATGCGCGAAGCAATATTCTATACAAAACTAAAAGACAACTTCGTTCGCTGCGATACTTGCAATCAGCGCTGCATTATTAAAGACGGCGACCGGGGATTTTGCGGCGTCCGCAAAAACGAAAATGGAAAATTGATCCTGCTTGTCTATGGAAAGGCCATCGCCATCAATGTTGATCCCATTGAGAAAAAACCGCTGTTTCATTTCTTGCCGGGATCTAACGCTTTGTCTTTTGGAACTGTCGGCTGCAATTTTGAATGTTCATTTTGCCAAAATTGGACAATTTCCCAAGCGCCCAAAGAAAAATTCTTCTGGCATGGCGAAAATATTGGCAAAGAATGGCTGCCGGCAAAAATTATCACAGACGCTTTGAAACAAGATTGTCAAAGCATTGCTTATACTTATAACGAGCCGACTGTCTTTTTGGAATACGCGCTTGATACAATGAAACTGGCTCATGAGGTAAAGCTTAAAAACATCTGGGTATCAAATGGCTATATGTCGCCTGAAACGCTTTCATTGATTCTGCCTTATTTAGATGCAATAAATATCGATTTAAAAAGTTTTTCAGAAAAATTCTATCAGGAATATTGCGGAGCAAAATTTCTGCCGGTGCTGGAAAACATTAAAAAAATCAAAAAAGCTGGTGTTTGGCTTGAATTAACAACGCTTCTGATTCCAAATCTCAATGATTCAACGCCCGAACTAAAAAAAATAGCGAACTTTATAGTAAACGACGTTGGCAAAGATACGCCCTGGCACATCTCTCGCTTTTATCCCGCCTATAAAATGAATGCTTTGGAAACGACTGACGCAAAACTTATTGATAAAGCCGTTAAAATCGGCAAAGACGCCGGGCTAAAATATGTCTATGCCGGCAACCTTCCAGGATCATCGCATGAAAACACTTTTTGTCCGCATTGCAAAAAAATTGTCATTGAACGGGTTGGCTATATCGTTCGTCGGCTTGATCGAGACGGAATCTGCCCTTATTGCAAAACAAACATTGACTTAATTTTGAAATAAGAGATAATAATATCAGAATTTCTAATTCCTAATGACTAATTTCTAATCAATTTCTAATGACTTAATTTCCCTGCCTACCGGCAGGTAGGTAATTGGAAATTAAATAATTAAAACATTGATTGAAATTTAAAATTGATAATTGAAAATTTTGGAGCCATTAATTAAATAATAATTGATTATCTATGATTAAATTTACTTGCATCGCACCACATCCGCCTATAATAATTCCTACGATTGGCAAATCCCAAACCTCAAAAGCTCAAGCCACGATTGAAGCAATGAGAAAATTAAGGATTAGCTTAAATAGAATTAGGAAAACCGATAAGATTTTTTTGATTTCTCCTCATTTGCCTTCAACCTGGGATGCTTTTACGCTTTTTTACGAAGAAACTCTTAAAGGAAGCTTTGCTGATTTCGGGGATTCCGATACTGCCTTTGAATTTTTTGCCGACCGAAAAACAGTCGACGCCATCAAAATATTGGGCGGCCCGATTTTCCCAATCATTTCTGCCCCTATTCATTATTTAGATCATGGCGCTTTGGTACCACTTTATTATTTATGGGATGCGGGAAAACATAAAACCCCGCTTGTGCCAATGTCTTTTTGCTCATTATCGCTTAAAGATCATTATAAATTCGGCCAATTTTTAGGAGAATTCTTCAAACAAGACAAAAACAACTGGAGCATTATAGCGTCAGCTGATCTTTCTCACAGATTGACGCCTGCTGCGCCGGCAGGATACAGTCCTAGCGCCAAAGAATTTGACAGAAAACTGGTTCAATTTATCAAAGAAAAGGCCATTGATAAAATTCTCAATTTTGATGTTGAATTAGTTGACGAAGCAGGGGAGTGCGGACTGCGCTCAATTGTCTTGCTTTTGGGCATTGTTTCGACATTCGATTGGAAGCCAAAAATCCTTTCCTACGAAGCGCCGTTTGGAGTAGGATACCTTGTTTCCGAGCTTAAGCTCGGAAACTAACTATCGACCATCAACTCTCAACTTTCAACATAATCAATGTAAAATTATTGAATTATTGAAGTCGGACTTCAATAATTTTTTATTGTCATTCTGAGCGAAGCGAAGAATCCCAGTATATATTTTAAATCATGAAAGATCCTTCGTGGAATTTATCCTGAACGAACTTGTGATGAGTCCATCAAGCCATTGAAGGACTCAGGATGACAATTTTTATATAAAAATTGCTAAAATCCTTGCATTTTTATATAGCTTATGATATAATATGGAAAGAAAAAATTGTTCTTTAAAATCATCTTTGTTGATAGCAAACTGTGGCCTGTAGGAAAGGACTTTAGTCCTCGGGCCCAGTTTGCTGTCAACAAAGTGAAGGACAAAAAAACCTCAACGCCTTCCACCCCGCCTGCCTGCCGGTAGGCAGGGCATGCCGGGGGCAACGTGACAGCAGGAGGACAATATGTTCAAAGCAATAGTGTTGACGGTGGCACGGTTCAACGTAGAAGTAACCCAAGACCCAAATTCAGCAACGGACACTAGACTACAAACCATAATTACTTTGTATAAAACAGAAAAAGGGAAAAATAGGTTTACAGTTTGTTTTAAAGCATCATCGTGGCTAACGCCACACCAGATTTTTGGTACTAAACTAGAAAAAGCTTTGTCATCTGACTTAACTATTAGAAACTTAAAACTTCCAGAAAGAGTACCATCGGATTTTACTTTTACTTCTCGCATCGGATTCATCAAGTTCGTTGAGCATCTAGGGCATCTTCTTGATAATCTTGATGGCTGTAAAGCAACTTTCTTGGGATACAGGGAAGAATGCTTAAACGGCCATACGATTGAAGAAAATCTTCAAAGTTGGCTTCCTCGCCGAACCTACCGACTTTGCCACATATCCTCAATTCTAGATTCGACTGCCTGGGACCGCAAAGTTTCAGGTATCGGTCTGACGCCGGAAAACGCGGCAAAGAAACTAGGCGTAACACTGTTACCTGGAAAAACCATCAATCTCAGTTATTATCCTTATGTTTTTTACCACATCAATGTGCCCATCGAAAATCTAGATACAGCTATTAAGGGATTGAGTGATTGGGCTCGCGAGGCAGATATGAGTCTTTATTTGATCGAACATTCGCTTGTCCTTGTCGAAGTAACCGACAAAAAGTAAATCATTCCGAGCCCAAAGAGAAATAATCTCCGCGGGCTCGTTTTTTTTCCGTAAAACCTTGATGAGTCCTAACGAATCATTGGTTTTACGAGAACCCCGCATATTTTATTTTATTTATCTTGAAATACATAAAGGTTCACAGAGAACTCTCCAATTTCTAAGTTCATTATCATTCACTAAGAATTGTGCGGGGTGTATTTTACTCTAAAATCCTTGCATTTTTAAATTAATTGTGGTAGAATACGGTGAACATAATCAGTTCTTTGAAAATCTTTGTTGATAGCAAGCTGTGGCCTGTAGGATTGGACTTTGAAAGTCCTCGGGCCCAGTTCGCTGTCAACAAAGCGAGAAGGTTAAAATCCTAGATACTTCTCCGCCTAAGCATCGTCCAAAGGACGAGGGTCGATTTGACAGCAGGTGATAGCATGGCAGATCGGGTCAAGGTACGCGGGCAAAGGATTTTTATAGGGCTCCTGAGGGGAGAAAACAATCTTTCTGCGGTTGAGCTTCATATCGAAAAAGTGCATGGAAAACCGATTGTCCATATCAAAATCAAGATTGTTCCAACAGAACACGGTGATCAGGAATACCTAGCCATCAGACAGAATTTGATATATCGTAACTATCCTACTTTCGACATGGTTCTTAGGTGTGAAAGTAAAATCGCATCATTTACACTGCGCGATGGCGCGTCCTTCATTGAAGATTTCCTTATAAGCATTATCGCTAATCTCAAAGACAGGGATTTCCCTTGGAAAAGTATCGTCATAAACGACCTTGAGGTTGTTCTTGAAGTAAATGGAAAAGAAATGACAGTTAAAGAATATCTGCAATACAAGTTAAATGTACGCAGATGGATCGTTGCACTTGGAAAAAGAAGTACCTATTCTGACCATGATCCCTGCGTTTTCGGGCACGCAGAAGGTCCAGATATGACCGAAGAACAGGCAATGCAAGTCCTTGGTCTTGTGTATGTTGAAGGTAATGCTCCTTTTGTCAGATTTGTTGATAAAATTAGACAGGCTGATGCCGAGAGCAGAATTTCTGATCGTTATGACGATGCAAATCTTAACCGTTCAATTCTCCTATCTGATGTAACCAAGAAAGACTAGTTCTAATCCGAGCCCAAAGAAATAATCTCTGCGGGCTCTTTTTTTACATTGATGTTTTATGTTAATCTTGGTCCCCGCACCACATTGGATATGGGGTCCTAATGAAACTAACGGTTCG
>Ga0315276_10005083_pt1 | contig 12120 bp, 11 predicted proteins | sample YL17G05_0_MG_FD_204542 | JGI IMG/M metagenome (GOLD analysis project Ga0315276, IMG submission 204542) | Sediment microbial communities from Yellowstone Lake, YNP, Wyoming, USA - YL17G05_0 | ecosystem: Environmental > Aquatic > Freshwater > Lake > Sediment | place: USA: Wyoming | collected... | reverse complement strand
GCGGCGCGGATCATGGCCGACAACATGGCCCAATTGGAAAGCGAGATCGCCGCGGCCGAACAGGTCCTGGAGAAGAAGGTCGCCGCTTTCAGCGATCAGATCAGGCAAGCGTACCTATGAAAAAAAAGGTCCTGTTCACCTTCCTGTCGCTGTCGCTGGCTACGGGATTGGCCGCCTCCTCCGGAGAAGCGGGGCATATCGATTGGTTCAGCCTGCTGGGCAAGGTCTTCAATTCCACCGTGCTTTTCGGAGGCTTGATCCTGCTGCTGCGCAAGCCGCTGATCCAGATGCTCTCCCAAAAAAGCCTGTCGGTGCGCAATGACATCGAGGAGCGCGAAAAGACCCTGGCGGCCACCGAGACCCGCCTGCAGGACGTCCGCCGGCGCCTCGCCGAAGTGGCGGCGGAGGTCGACGGGATAAAAAGCGGCGCCGAGACGGCGGGCAAGGCGGAACTCGCCAGGCTGGAAGAAGCCGGCCGACTCGAAGCCGAGCGCATCGTCGCCCTGAGCGACGCGGAGATCCGCCAGCGGGTCGACGCCGCCGTGCGCGCGGTCAAGGGCCGCATCGCCGACCTGGCCATCGAGCGCTTCCAGGAAGATTTTAAAAAGGGCCTCGACGCATCCACCCAGCAGAAGATCATCGAACGCAACATCGACGCCTGCGGAGGCCTGGATGAAGGAAAGTAGCCTGGTCAAGCGCTACGCCAAGGCCCTGGTGCTGGCCATGGATGACGAGGCCGAATTCCAGCGCGTCCAAGGCGAGCTGGCTGGTTTCCTCACGCTGCTTGCCGCCGACGATAGGCTGAAGATCGGGCTGGAGACCTCCCTGATCTCCCTCGCCGAAAAATCGCGGGCCCTGGACATCGTCAACGCCCGGATGGGGCTGCAGAAGAAAACGTTCCAATTCCTGCAGACCGTGGCCGGCGAGAACCGGATGGCCTATCTGGAGCAGATGGTGCGGCACCTGCCCGATGCGTGGTACGCGGCCCGCGGCATCGAAAAAATCTCGGTTGCCTCGGCCGTCGAGTTGTCGGGCGGGCAAAAAGACCGCCTGCGCGGCAACCTGGAGAAAGCATTGTCCAGGAAAGTGGCGCTGGAATTCCGGCTGGACCCAGGGCTGATCGCGGGCCTGCGCATCGGCCGGGGTTCGGTGCAGTACGACTTTTCACTTTCCGGCAGCCTGAAAAAATTGCGTGAAGCGCTCGTAGGGGAAAGATAAATGCTAATCAAAGTAGACGAGATCAGCGAGTTGATCCGGCAGAAGATCGAGGGCTTCGCCTTCGACTTCAAGAAAGAGGAGACCGGGGTGGTGATTTCGATCGGGGACGGCATCGCCCGCATCTACGGCCTGGACAACGTCATGTACAATGAGCTCCTGGAATTTCCCGGGGGGATCTTCGGCATCGCCCTGAACCTGGAAGAGGACAATGTCGGCTCCATCCTGCTCGCCGAAAGCCACTTGATCAAGGAAGGGGACATCGTCAAGAGGACGGGGCGGATCATCTCGGTCCCGGCCGGCGACGCCGTCATCGGCCGGGTGGTCTCGCCGCTGGGGAAACCCCTGGATGACAAGGGCCCCGTCCGCGCCGAGATCTTCATGCCCATCGAAGCCCTGGCCCCCGGCGTGGTCGACCGCCAGCCGGTCAAGGAGCCGCTGCAGACCGGCATCAAGGCCATCGATGCCATGATCCCCATCGGCCGCGGCCAGCGCGAACTGATCATCGGCGACCGGCAAACGGGGAAAACGGCCATCGCCATGGACACGATCATCAGCCAGAAAGGCCAGGACGTGATCTGCATTTACGTCGCCGTCGGCCAGAAGCAGTCGACGGTCGCCCAGGTGGTCAAGACCCTGACCGAGACCGGGGCCATGGATTATTCGGTGGTCGTGGTGGCGTCGGCTTCCGACCCGGCCGCCCTGCAATACATCGCGCCCTACGCCGGCTGCGCCATGGGTGAATACTTCCGCGACCACGGCCGGCACTCGCTCCTGGTCTACGACGACCTTTCCAAGCACGCCGCTTCCTACCGCGAGATCTCCCTGCTGCTGCGCCGGCCGCCCGGGCGCGAGGCTTATCCGGGCGACGTGTTCTACCTGCACTCGCGGCTGCTCGAGCGCGCGGCCAAGCTCAGCGACGAGAAGGGCGGGGGATCGCTGACCGCCCTGCCGATCATCGAGACCCAGGCCTCCGACGTATCGGGATACATCCCCACCAACGTCATCTCCATCACCGACGGCCAGATCTACCTGCTGCCCGACCTGTTCAACGCCGGCCAGCGCCCGGCCATCGATGTCGGCATCTCGGTCTCGCGCGTGGGCGGCAATGCCCAGATCAAGGCCATGAAGCAGGTCGCCGGCTCGCTGAAGATGGACCTGGCCCAGTACCGCGAGCTGGAGGCCTTCACCCAGTTCGGTTCCGACCTGGACAAGACCACCGTGGCCCAGCTGGAGCGCGGCAAAAGGCTTTCCGAGCTCCTGAAGCAGGACGAGGGCATGCCCATGCCGGTGGAAAAGCAGATCGCGGCCATCTTTGCCGGCACGCGCGGCTTCCTGGACGAGTTCCCCGTGGGCCGCGTGCGCCAGTTCGAAGAGGAGATGCTGCGCTACGTGGAAGCGCGCCAGCCGGAGATCTTCGCCGAGATCCGCGAAATGAAAAAGCTCAGCGCCGAGCTGCAGCAGAAACTGCAGGCGGTGCTGACCGAATTCGCCGCTGAATTCAAGAAAAGCGGCAACCCCTGATGGCCGGGAACCTGATCTTTCTGCGCCGGCGCATCAAGTCGGTCAAGAATACCCAGAAGCTCACCAAGGCCATGAAAACCGTGGCCGCCGCCAAGCTGCGCCGCTCCACCTCGGAGCTCAAGCGTTCCCGGCCCTACCGGGCCAAGATCGCCCAGCTGCTGCGTGAAGCGGGCAGGAACACCGTGCTCGAGGCGCAGCCGCTGCTGAGGGCGGACGGGCGGGGGGCGGCGGTGCTGGTGGTCGTGGCCAGCGACAAGGGCTTGTGCGGCGCCTTCAATTCCCATGTCCTGAAGCAGGCCGAGGCCCGCTACCGGGAGTTGGCCGCCGCGGGCCGCGAGGTCTTCCTGGTCACGGTCGGCACCAAGGCCGGCCGCTATTTCAGCAAGCGGGGCTTGGAGCCGAAAAAGGTTTACAACGGCATGATCTCCCGGCTGCAATTCGCCGATGCCGTCAGCCTGGCCTCCGAGCTCCAGGCGCTGTTCCTGAGCGGCGGCGCGGGCAGCGTCGAATTCGCCTTCAATGAATTCGTCTCGGCCTCGAAGCAGCAGTTCGTCATCCGCCGCCTGTTGCCGTTCGCCCTGGACGAGGGCGAGCGCGCCGATGTCGAAAAAAAAGCGGCCGCTGCCGAAGTGGAAACCATTTTCGAACCCGGCCCCGATGCGATCTTCGAGGCGCTGCTGCCGCGCGCCGTAACGGCCACCGTCTACCAGTTCCTGCTGCAATCCATGGCCGCCGAGCAGGTGGCGCGCATGGTGGCCATGGACCTGGCCACGCGCAATGCCAGCGACATGATCCGGCAGCTGACCCTGCTGCTGAATAAAATGCGGCAGGCGGCCATCACCAAGGAGCTCTTGGAGATCATCACCGCCACCGAAGCCATGAACGAATAGGAGTGAACATGAGCCAGAAAGAAGAGAAGCATACAAACGTCGGCAAGGTGATCGAGGTCATCGGCCCGGTCGTGGACATCGAATTCGCCAAGGGCGAGCTGCCCTCCATCTACAACGCCATCGAGATCGTATCCGACGGCTTCGTCAGCCCGCAGCCGATCCACATCATCACCGAGGTGCAGTACCACCTGGGCGAGAACCGCGTGCGCACGATCTCCATGCATCCCACCGACGGCCTGGTGCGGGGCATGCAGGCGCGCGACCTGGGAGGCCCCATCACCGTGCCCGTCGGCCGGGAAGTGCTGGGGCGGCTGATCAACGTGATCGGCGACCCGGTCGACAATCTCGGCCCGGTCAATGAAAAAAAGCGCTACCCCATCCATCGGCCGGCGCCCCCCCTGGACGAGCAGGATACGCGCATGGAGCTGTTCGAGACCGGGATCAAGGTGGTCGACCTGCTGGAGCCCTACCTCAAGGGAGGCAAGATCGGCCTGTTCGGCGGGGCCGGCGTGGGCAAGACCGTGCTGATCCAGGAGCTGATCCACAACGTGGCCACCAAGCACGGCGGGTTTTCGGTCTTCGCCGGGGTGGGGGAGCGCACCCGCGAGGGCAACGACCTGTGGCTGGAGATGAAGGAGTCGGGGGTCATCGAAAAAACGGCCCTGATCTACGGGCAGATGACCGAGCCCCCCGGCGCCAGGCTGCGCGTGGCCCTTTCCGCCCTGACCGTGGCCGAATACTTCCGCGACGAGGAGAAGCAGGACGTCCTGCTGTTCATCGACAATATCTTCCGTTTCACCCAGGCCGGCTCCGAGGTCTCGGCCCTGCTGGGGCGCATGCCCTCGGCGGTCGGCTACCAGCCCAACCTGGCCTCGGAAATGGGCGAGATGGAGGAGCGCATCACCTCGACCAAGAAAGGGTCGATCACGTCGGTCCAGGCCATCTACGTGCCGGCCGACGACTACACCGACCCCGCCCCGGCGACCACCTTCACCCACCTGGACGCCACCACCAATCTCTCGCGGCAGCTGACCGAGATGGCCATCTTCCCGGCCGTCGACCCCCTGGCTTCGTTCTCGCGCATCCTCGATCCCAAGATCGTCGGCAAGGAGCACTACCAGGTGGCGCGCCAGGTCAAGGAAGTCCTGCAGCGCTACAGGGACCTGCAGGACATCATCGCCATCCTGGGCATGGAGGAGCTGTCCGACGAGGACAAGGTGATCGTGGCCCGGGCCCGGAAGATCCAGAAATTCCTGTCGCAGCCGTTATTCGTCGCCACCCCCTTCACCGGCATGGAGGGCAAGTACGTGGAGCTCGCGGATACCATCCGCAGCTTCAAGGAGCTGGTGGAAGGCAAGTACGACGCCCTGCCCGAGCAGGCCTTCTACATGTGCGGCGGCATCGAAGACGCGGTGGCGAACGCCAAGAAACTGGGATTCTGATGGCCGACGCGATCGAGCTGGAGATCATCACCTCGCACGAGGTGGTCCTGCGCGCCGAGATCAAGGACCTTTACATTCCGGCGTTCCTGGGCGAAGCCGGCGTCCTCTCCCACCACCTGCCTTATCTCTCGCTGCTGAAGGCGGGCGAGATATCCTACCTCGACCTGGACGGGCAGCGCCATTACCTCTTCAGCGGCGAAGGCTTCCTGGAAGTGCGCGATGACCGCATCGCCCTGATCATCGATACGTTCATCCACGGCGAGGACCTGCGGGAGGATATCCTGCAAAAGCAGCTCCGGGAAAGCGAAGCGCGCATCCAGTCGTCGTTCCAGGGCGCCATCACCCCGGATGAACTGCAGCTGGAGCTGGCCCGACAGAAGGAATTGCAGCTCAAACTCGCCATCAGCAAGAAAGTCAAGGGAAAATAAGCCGGCCGCCCCGGAGCCGATCCCGGGAAACAGTGCTTGGGGGGAACGTGAAGAAGAAGCTCATCGCTTTCCGGATCTTTTCCGGCAACCGCCTGACCATCCCCCTGCTGCTGAACGTCTGGGAAAAGAACCGTCTCGACCGCCATTTCCGGATCCTGGCGGTCGACGGCGAACCCGGGCGGCTGACCACCGCCCAGTTCGCCGCGCTGCGCAGCAGCGCCGTTTGCATTTATTCCTTCATGACCCCCCACCTGCCCCTGCTGGCCGCCGAGGTGAAGGCATTGGGCCGGGCCGGGCGGCCCCAGCCGCTCCTGGTCGCCGGGGGGGCGCATGTGACCGGCGAGCAGGAACTGGCGCTGGCCTGCGGCTTCGACATCCTGTTCTGCGGCGCCGGCGAGGAGACTTTTTTGCAGTTCGGCCGCGACCTGCTTGCCGCGGAGTTCAACGCCCGAGGCCTTGCGGATCGTTTCCCGGCCATCATGGCGCCGCAGGCTGGAAACGGTGCCGGCCAGGGGTGGGAAGAGTATATTCCGCTCAGCAGGCACTCACCGACCGTGCCGCCGCTGGAGATCGCCCGGGGCTGCTTATGGAAATGCCGCTACTGCCAGACCGGCGGTTCCCGGCCCCGCTTTCGCAGCCAGGATTCCATCGAGCGCTACCTGGATGAACTCCGCCGCCGCGGCCTGCCTCGCGTCGGCTTCATTTCCCCATCGGCGCTGGAATTCGGCTGCGCTCGCCCGGGCCGGCCGGCCCTTGACCGCATCGAGGGGCTGCTGCGCGCCTCCCGCGCAGCGGGATTCCGCTTCATCGAATTCGGGATCTTTCCATCGGAGATCCGCCCCGACACCGTGAACGCGGAGGCCCTGGGGCTCTTGCGCCGTACCGTGTCCAACCGTCGCCTGACGTTCGGCGCCCAGAGCGCGAGCGCCGCGCGCCTGGCCGCCATCGGCCGCGGCCACCCGGCCGCGGCGATCGAAAACGCGGTGGCGGCCGCCAACGAGGCCGGTTTCGCCGCCAACCTCGACTTCATCATTGCCCTGCCCGGGGAAACCCCGGCGGAACGGCGCCAGCTTCTGGAACTCATGTCCTCTTTCAGCAAAAAATACCGCGTCTATTTCCAGCTGCATCATTTTTTCCCGCTCGCCGGCAGCGCGTTCGCCCTTCGCCGGCCGTCGTTTCTCAGCGCCGACGAGCGCCGGGTTTTCGGCGCCTTGAAAAAAAACGGCCTGGCCAGCGACTGGTGGCAGCAGGGGGAGAGAACGGTGCGCGATTATTTTGCCTGGCTGGAACGGGATTTTCCGGATATTTTCGCCCAATTCAGCTAAAAAGCCATGTTTTCCGGCTTTGCGCAGCTGCCGGCGGCCGTCGCCTGGACTGGGAACCTTGACTTTTCAGTCAAAATTGGTTATTAAATAGTTTCTTTCCGTTATTCATTAAAAAGCGCTTTTTAGAGGAGAAAACTATGGGTTTATCGAATTTGTTCTTCCTGGCGCCGCTGGGATCGGTCATGGCGCTCGCTTTCGCATACTATTTCTACCGTTTCATGAAAAAACAGGATCCGGGCACTGCCGACATGCAGCGCATCGCCGGCTACGTGCAGAAGGGGGCCATGGTCTACCTGAAAAGGCAGTACCGGGTGGTCACCTTGGTTTTCCTTATGATCTTCGTTCTTTTTTCCTTCATGGCCTTCGTGCTGCATACGCAGAATCCCTGGGTGCCCTTCGCCTTCATCACCGGCGGCTTTTTCTCAGGGCTGGCGGGCTTCCTGGGCATGCGCACGGCCACCTTCGCCTCCAACCGCACCACCGCCGGCGCCAAGCACTCCCTGAACAAGGGGCTGCAGATCGCTTTCCGCTCGGGCGCCGTCATGGGGCTGGTGGTCGTCGGCCTGGCCCTGCTGGACATCTCCCTGTGGTTCATGATCCTTAGGCATTTCATCCCCGAAGGGGTCAACCAGCTGTCCATCATCACCACCACCATGCTGACCTTCGGCATGGGCGCCTCGACCCAGGCGCTGTTCGCCAGGGTCGGCGGCGGCATCTTCACCAAGTCGGCCGACGTCGGCGCCGACCTGGTCGGCAAGGTGGAGGCCGGCATACCCGAGGACGACCCGCGCAACCCGGCCACCATCGCCGACAACGTCGGCGACAATGTCGGCGACGTGGCCGGCATGGGCGCCGACCTGTACGAGTCCTACGCCGGCTCCATCCTCTCGACCACGGTCCTGGGCGTCGCCGCCGGGTATGGCCTGGGCGGCGTCCTGGCGCCGATGGTCATCGCCGGCGTCGGCGTGATCTTTTCGGTCCTGGGCGTCTTCCTGGTGCGCTCGGGCGAGAAGGCCTCGCAGAAGGTGCTGCTGAGGGCGCTGGCCCGCGGCATCAACGCCAGCACTTTCCTGACCCTTGTCTTCTCTTTCTTCATCCTGGTGCTGTTCAAGGGCGCGTTCCACGGGCGGCACGTGGGCATCTTCCTCGCGGTCATCACCGGCCTGATCGCCGGCTGGGTGATCGGCAAGATCACCGAATACTACACGTCGCAGGACTACAAGCCGACCCAGTATGTCGCCGACCAGTCCAAGACCGGGCCGGCGACGGTGATCATCGCCGGCATCTCTACGGGCATGCAGTCCACCGGGCTGCCGGTGCTGGTCATCGCCCTGGCGGTCATCATCAGCTACGCCCTGAGCGGCGGCTTCAGCGGCGACGCCAACGCCATCAACCTCGGCCTCTACGGCATCAGCTTCGCCTCGGTGGGCATGCTCTCCACCCTCGGCATCACCCTGGCCACCGACGCCTACGGCCCCATCGCCGACAACGCCGGCGGCAATGCCGAGATGACCGGCCAGGATCCGGAAGTGCGCCGGCGCACCGACGCCCTGGATGCGCTGGGCAACACGACGGCGGCCACCGGCAAGGGCTTCGCCATCGGCTCGGCGGCGCTGACCGCCATGGCCCTGCTTGCCGCCTACATCGAGGAGATCAAGGTCGGCTTCCAGCACATCGGGCAGAAGTTCATCACCGTCAGCGGCGTGCAGAAGGCCATCGAGAGCACGTATATCAGCGACTGGATCAGCTACTACAACCTGACCATCTTCAACCCCAAGGTGCTGGCCGGGCTGTTCATCGGCGCCATGATGGTCTTTGTCTTCTGCGCCATGACCATGAAGTCGGTCGGCCGCGCCGCCGGCAAGGTGGTCGAAGAAGTGCGGCGCCAGTTCCGCGAGATCGCCGGCATCATGGAGGGCACGACCGAGCCCGATTACGGCCGCTGCATTGAGATCAGCACCCGCGCCGCCCAGCACGAGATGGTCGTGCCGGCCCTGACCGCCATTGTCGCGCCGGTGGCGATGGGCCTGGTCTTCGGCGTGGCCGGGGTGATCGGCCTGCTCGCCGGCGGCCTGACCACCGGCTTCGTGGTGGCCGTGTTCCTGAACAATTCCGGCGGCACCTGGGACAACGCCAAGAAATACATCGAGGAAGGCCACCTCGGCGGCAAGAAGCTGCCCGACGGCAGCCGCAACCCCAACCACGGCGCCGCGGTCATCGGCGACACGGTGGGCGACCCTTTCAAGGACACCTCGGGCCCTTCGCTGAACATCCTGATCAAGCTCATGTCCATGGTCGCGGTGGTCTTCGCCGGCCTGATCGTCAAGTACGGCGACTGGCTGCAGCGGATCATCGACCACTTCGCGCGCTGACCCCCCAAGGGGGCCGGGCCCTTGCGGGACCCTGGTTCCCATAATGGATCGCCCGCTCCGGGGAACCGAGTTCCCCGTCGCGGGACATGTTCCCCATTTCAGCGATTTTCCAGGCTGAAGACGACGGTGACCGTGAAGCTCACCGGCCTGGGGATGCCGTTGACCAGGTAGGGCTCGTAGATCCATTCCCTGACCGCTTCCAGGGCGGAGGCGCTGAGCAGGGCATGGCCGCTGACGACCCTGGCCTCGCGCACGCGGCCGTAGATGTCCGTCACCGCCTCGATCACGACCGAACCCGAAACGTGAGCGGATATCGCGATCGGGGAATAACCCGGGTTCACCCTCTTGATCAAGCGGGGCGGGCGGATCGTGGTCATGGCCTTTCCCGTGGTGGCGATTTCTTCGGGCGGAAGTTCATCCCCGATGATCCACGGCCTCTTCCCGTCCCCGGGGCCGTCCTCGACGCCCGGTCCATCCGTGCCCACAGGGACAAGATCAGCCAGGTTTTCCTCGACGATCTCGGTCGGGATATCGACCGGGGCCAGGAATTTGTGCGCTCCGCTCACGACCGGGGGATTTTTCGGCCCTTTCGTGGGGCCTGCCGGGCCGTTCCCGGGCCGGCCGGAGCGGCCGGGCGGCACGCCGGGCAGGACCGGCGGGGCGATCAGTGCCGCGTCAATGACTTTGAATCCGGAAAGCCCGGCCTCGGCGCGCAGCAAGGGCACCACGATGACGGCAGCGATCAGGGCGGCATGAAAGAGCAGGGAAAGGGAAAAGGTCAATCCCTTGCGCACGTTCTTCTTGCCTGTCCCGTCCTCGGGAAGAAAGATGTCAAACATGGTCCACCTCCTTGTTTTATTTCCTCTGCCTTGTTTGACGGCTGCGAACAAATAAATTTCCGCTTCCATCCCGGCACAGTGATTTCCTGGGGACGGAAAACAGCGCCTGCAAATCCTGGGGCGGAAATGTCGCGCCATCCATTCGGGCCCGGTTTTTTGACATCGCCTGATCGGCCTGCTACTATGGTCCGCGGAGAAGGAGGAGCGATTGCCCAAAACGGTGATCAAGACCGAGCGCCTGTCAAAGAATTACGGGCGCCGACTGGGGATCGCCGATGTCGGCCTCGACGTCCATGCCGGCGAGGTTTTCGGCTACCTGGGGCCGAACGGGGCCGGCAAAACCACCACCATCCGTATTTTGCTGGATTTCATCCGCGCCGATGCCGGCCGGGCGGAGATCTTCGGCCTGGATACGTGCCGGCGCAGCGTGGACATCCATCGCCGCGTCGGTTTCCTGCCGGGGGAAGTGCATCTCTACGAGAACCTGAGCTGCAGCGACCACCTGCGCTTTTTCGCCAATTTGCGCGGAAATGTCGCCTGGGCCTACGTCGCCGAATTGGCTGCCCGCCTGAGCTGCCCGCTTTCCCAGCCGATCCATTCCCTCTCCCTGGGCAACAAGCGCAAGGTGGGGCTGATCCAGGCGCTCATGCACCGGCCCGAACTGATCATCCTGGACGAGCCGACCGGCGGCCTGGACCCGATCGTCCAGCATGAGTTTTACCAGCTGCTCGCCGAAGCGCAAGCCAGGGGGCAGACCATTTTTTTTTCATCGCACAACCTGCCCGAGGTGGAGCGGGTTTGCGACCGGGTGGCCGTCATCCGCGCCGGCCGGTTGGTGGCCACGGAAAATATCGCCGCGCTGAAAGCCAGGTCCCTGCGCAGCCTGGAGATCCGTTTCGGCGAGGACGTCGAGGCCCGAACCTTTGCCGCCGTCCCCGGGCTGGAGATCGTCACGCTGGAGAAGCGCCTGCTGAAAGGGCGCCTGAGAGGAGAGATGGACACGCTGCTCAAGGCGGCGTCGCGTTTCAAGGTCAGCGATCTAAAAAGCCAGGAACCTTCCCTGGAGGAAATTTTCCTGGCCTACTACGGTAACGACGACCATGCTCGCTAACCTTTTCTGGAAAACCCTGCGCGACCAGCGATGGTCGCTGTTCGGCTGGTCGGCCGGCCTGGCGGTCCTGTCGCTGTACCTTCTTTACGTTTACCCGTTCATCAACCGTGCGTCAGAAATGATGAGGGTGCTGGACAGCCTGCCCCCGGTCATCAAAAATCTCATCGGCAAGAATAATTTCATGGCCACCCCGAAGGGATTCTTCAACCTCCAGCCGTTTTCCATCCTGGCGCCGCTGCTTTACATCGTATTCGCCGTGGCCAAGGGCAGCGACGCCACCGCCGGCGAGGAGGAGCGGGGCACGCTCGATCTGCTGCTGGCCAACCCGCTGGGGCGCCGTCAGGCGGTCGTTCAGAAGTCCCTGGCCCATGGGGCGGCCCTGTCCCTGCTGTCGATCGTGTTCTGGCTGGCCATGGCCGGCGGCACATGGCTTTTCGGTATCGCCCTGGACCGGCTGCGCCTGGCCGAGGCGATATTCAGCTTGTGGCTGCTGGGCCTGGTTTTTTATGCGCTGGCCCTGGCCTGCGGCTGCTGGAGCGGAAAAAAGAAATTCAGCATCGGCGTCAGCGGGGGGGTGGCGGTGGTCACCTACCTGGTCAACGCCTACGCCCCCATGGTGGAGAGCCTGCGGCCCTACCGGGTCGTGTCGCCTTTTTATTTTTACAACGGCAACAATGTCCTGGGCAACGGCTTGCGGCCGGCCCATGTGCTGGTGCTGGCCGGGCTGTTCGCTTTTTTATTCGCCGCCGCTCTTTTCGCCTTCCACCGCCGCGATCTCGCGGCCTGACCCCGGCCGACGTGGGTCAGCGCTTTATTTTTGCAGGGCGATAGCCAGGGAGAATGTTGGCTGCTTGGGGACGACGACCTCCCGGCTGTAGGCCTTGAATCCCGGCTTGAAGGCGCTGAACGAGTATTTCCCGGGGGGCAGGCGCAGGTCGGCCGTCCTGCCGGTGGCCGGGGCGAGCCCCCAGAAC
>Ga0315276_10005079_pt1 | contig 12123 bp, 9 predicted proteins | sample YL17G05_0_MG_FD_204542 | JGI IMG/M metagenome (GOLD analysis project Ga0315276, IMG submission 204542) | Sediment microbial communities from Yellowstone Lake, YNP, Wyoming, USA - YL17G05_0 | ecosystem: Environmental > Aquatic > Freshwater > Lake > Sediment | place: USA: Wyoming | collected... | reverse complement strand
ATCGGAATCGAATAGGCGCCGCTCCCGAATTTCGTGCAGTCGATCTTGAGTTGTTTCCTTGTGTCCCTGTCCTCGTCGATGACGACGAGCTTCCCCGCCACCTCGCCGCCCTTCTCCTCCGGTATGAACCCCAGCTGTTCGCGGTTGAGCTCGAAGAACGCCTCGATGTCGTCGATCACCGCGTCGGACTCGGGCTGTTCGTTGAACCGTGCGGCGTCCCAGTTCTTCGAGACGTAGTACGCCTCCCTCTTGGTCGCGATATCGTCGGTTTCGATTAGTTCCTTGGAGAGCGCCATCATGCGGAGCGTCTGGGCAAAGGTCTTGACGGTGTTGACGGTGAGGGTGCGTTCCTTCTTTCGCCCGCGCATTTCGAAGTAGCCGCTCGAGATCTGGTACTTGACGTTGGAGAGCGCCCTCAACGGGAACTTCATCGACGGACGCTTGCCTTCGAGAATGGCCCCTTTGACCCTCTGCGCTTCCGTTTTGATTTTCTTGACGACGATTGGTTCTGACAAGTCGATCTCCTTCGCGTTGACATTCTCCCCTGCCCTGCGGGGGGTGGAGGGGCATCACGGGCCCTTCGCGAGAACGAGCGAGGATCGCCCGGCACCGCGCTAGAACGCGCGGCTTTTTTCGAGCGTCTCTCTAAGCGTATCGACCACTCGTCCCTCTTCCTTATCGGAAAGCGCGAGGATCTCCTTCAACGCCACCCCGATGTGCGGGATGTACTGCTCGATGTACGACCTCTTCTTCGCCTCTTCCTTCGCCTTCGCGCCCCGCCGGATAAACCGGCTGAGACGCCGCCCGCATTCTTGCAGGACGAGCTTGATCTCCTTGATGATCTCCGGGTAGTGCGCGATCGCCTCCTTGCTTTCCGATGTAAACGGGACCCACGCGGAGGCGATGTGCACCACGACCAGAACCGGCCCCGCCGGGAGCGCCCCTTTCGCCTGCGCCACCCCGTAACTCCTCCACGCGGTGTTCATCACCGAGTGTGTGATCGCGCACGCCGATTGCTGGTAGACCAGGGGGGCGCGGTTCGCGAAACGGTAGAGCCGGACGATCTCCTCCGCGGGGAGCACGGGACCGCCGTAGGCGAGCGCCGCCTCGATCTGGAAGGGGTTTCCCCTGTACACGGCGGGCGGGCGCGTGACGGCGGTGAAGAACTCGGGTTCCGTTTCTCTCTGGACGCTGTGCAGAAGGAGCTCCTCGCCGATGGGCGATAGACAATCCGTGGGAGGCTTCATGATCTTCGCCGCGTTGAACGCGCGCACGAGTTCGTCCCCCTGTTCCCGCGTGATCTTTTTCAGAGAGGCCGACGGCGGTATCTTCGCCGCCGCGAGGACTTCGAGAGAAGTGCGCGAACTCATCCGCGAGAATTCGTGCTCGAGAAAACCCTTGATGTTTCGCCCGTGGGCAACCTTGAGCATATCGAGAAGAACGCCGACCTCGATCCCGTGGGGGTGCGGTTTTATCGCCTTCGCCTCGACGGGGAGCATGTTCGTGAGGCGCTTGTAGACCACCTCCGGGTCCTTTGGCGCGCGATAGACGATCTCCGCGTGCGGGTTGGCCATCGCGACCTGGTGGAGATACTCGTCGACGGACCGCTGTCCCTTCTTGTACGAGGCGAGAAGCTCGATCTCCACCTGCGTGCCGTGAGGGCGTTCCCAATCAAGCGTCCCCTCGCTCACGATCACCGGGGTATTGGTCTTAGTGTGTATCTGGAGCTCGTAAACGTGGGCCGGTTGGCGCTGATTCGTCCGCGTGATGACCCTCGCCGGTTTTCCCGTGGTGAGCTGCGAGTACATCACCGCGGCCGATATCCCGATCCCCTGTTGGCCTCTCGCCTGTTTGAGCACGTGAAATTTCGATCCGTATAGGAGCTTCCCGAAGATCTTGGGGACCTGCGCCTTGACGATCCCCGGACCCGAATCGCCGACGATGACGCGGTAACGGTTTTCGGCTATCTCGCGGATATCGACGAGAAGATCGGGTAGGATCCCCGCCTCTTCGCACGCGTCAAGCGAGTTATCGACCGCTTCCTTGACCGCCGTGACCAGCGCCTTCGGGAGGCTGTCGAAACCGAGGAGGTGGCGGTTCTTTGCGAAAAACTCGCTGATCGAAATTTCTCTTTGTCGGCGAGCGATCGTCTCCGCGGTCTCGTAGACTTTCTTGCCCTTTGTTCTTCTCCCTGCCTGCGCCGGCGGTGCCTCCGGTTCCGTTTCGGTAGGGACCGCCTCTTCGATCGCGGCGGGTTCGGCGGTGGGTTCGGCCGTCAGTTCGGCATCGGGTTCGGCCGCGGCGAGATCCGCCTCGCGCGTTCTCGCGGCCCGGACGGGCTTGGTCTTGACGACCGTTCTCTTGCCGGCGCCCCGCGTCTTCCTCGCGACGGCAACCGTTCCCGTGTCTTCCGCGTGATCCGCGTTATCGAAAAGGGGAAGCCCCTCAACGCCGCGAGCCGAGGGACCCTCTTTCGCGACACCGGGAGTCACCGTGGGCATCGGTTTTCGCAACGCGGGCGATATTTTTGTCCGAGCCTTGCGATCTTCTTTCGCGCGCTTCACCGGTCTCGATTTCTTCTTCGTCCCGGTCCCGCCGGAGCGCGCGCTCTTTTTCGCCGCCTTTGGTGCGGTTGTCGTTCTCTTCTTCGGCTTCTCTTTCGCCATGATGCGTTCCCTTCCGGCCCGCCGGTATCGCGCGATCGCGCATCGCCGGCAAGCGGCCTTGGGCATACTAATTCCGGGTCCCGCGGCTGTCAACGACGTGCAAAATGCTTTTTCGACGACACCAAGCCGGTCACTTTCCTCTCGCTGCGCGTTGTCCCCCCACCGGCGAGAAGCGCCACCCGGCGGGACCGCCTCAAGACGTTTGTTTAACCTACGATCGTAACAGCAAACAAACAAGGAACATACGAGATCGCCTGGGCGGCCGGTTTTGGGGCGAGGGAGGCGAGATGGCGAGCCAACCGCACCCCGCCGGCGGAACGGAAATTGCACGGCGAGGGCGCGGGAATAGGCCTGGGAACCGACTGCGCCTGGAAAAGGCCGAATGGGTGCGCGCGGGAAACCGATCGCGACGATCATGAGCACTCGAGACAACATCAAATGAGCCGCCCACGTTTGTCGACACTGCTTCTAATCAAGATACTCGTCTTTGCATTCGTATTGCTCGTGGTCGTCGCCGACGTACTTCCCTCGCTCGTTCGCGTGTCGAGAAAAAAGGACATCGAAGAGGCGACCGAAGTCGTCTGCGGAAAGATCCTTCTCACGCGTCAGAAGGCCCTTGCCGGACGGACGCGCTACCGCATCCACTACGACTACGAGACGGGCGCGTGCGCGACGTACCGCGAAACGTCTCCCGGCAGGTGGCTCGCGGAGATCGCCGACGCGGTTTGGATGCCGCAGGGAGTCGTCATCAGCCCGACGAGCACGCCCACCGACGGCTACATAGAGATCGACGCCGACGGCAAGATCGAGAACCACGGCGTCCCCGTCGTGATACGGTTCACCGACGGAAAGGGCACTCAGAAGAGCATCCGGGTCTCCCCCGCCGGGATGGTCCAGGAAATTCCCACCTGGTAACGACGCGATACAACTCGAACGACCTCTTGTTTCATGCCGAAGGAGAGATGGTGAGCTCCGGAACGACAGACGCCCGCCGGACGGCGAAGCGGTGGAGCGTCGCGATACTCGTTTTCACGATCGCGGCGATGGCGGTTATCCGCACGGCATCCGTGCGACACCGTTCGCTCGAGAGAGAACGCTTGCTCATGGCGGGAGGCGAGCAGCTCGGCGGCGCGACGGGTGGCGCCGAGGACCGGACCGATGGCCGACCCGGCGTCGATGTTTCTTACCTCCTCGAATACACGATTTGCGCGGGCAACGAGATCCACATCGGAGGGAGCGGCGGCGCGGGTTCGCTCGTCGTCGGAGATATTCATAACAACGCGCGGCGGGGCGGGGCGATCCTGATCGACGGGACGAGCGATGTCTACGGACGGGTGACGAGCGCCGGCGCCATCGCGATCGGTTCGTCCGACGGCGGCGGTCCCACGGTTCTCTACGGTTCGGCCAGGGGAGAGAAGATCGCGATCGGCGAGCTCGGAGAAGTCCGCCACTTCGAGGATCTGAACGAGTGGGTCCACGGTGTCGATTTCGACCGCGACGGCACCGTCGAGGACATGAACGTGACCAAGAGCCCGGCCGTGGTTCAGGCTTCCCGCGAGATCCTCTCGGGGGGGGAGACACTCATCGCCGGGGACACCGATCCTCGCATCGCCGACGGGACACAGCCCGTCGAGATCAAGACCGCGCCGCCAAGAACCGTCGCGCCGCCCCAACCGGATTTTCGCGTCTACTACGAGATGACCACGGGCACCTCGGCCTACCCGCCGGTGGAGGATCACGTCGCCTCCGAGATCCCCGGTGACGGCCAGGGTCATTACTTCGCGTCGGCTCAAACGTTTCTCGGGTGGATCAACAGCCAACAACAACGGGACGTCTTGTGCTGGCGGTGCGCGGGCGACGGAAAAATAGACCCCGGAAGCTCGACGGATTGCGCCGCGTGCGCCTCGACAGGCGAAACGCCGGCTGTCGAGATCACGGGAGTTTTCTACGTCGACGACGAAAGACTGGACTTGAGCCGGATCGAGACAAACCTCGTCGTCCACGGGACGATCGTCGTCGCCGACGGCAATCCCCACGATTGGCCGAGAAGACAAGCGGGGGCGCCGGGCGGCGCCTCATCGAACCTCCGATTCCCCCGGCAAGGATCGCTCACTATCGGCGGCGCCATGCGGATGAACTTCACGCAAACCTACCGCTGCGACCAGGAACGCGGCGCCTACATCTGGCGTCACCGCTCGATCCACACGGGGAGCGATCAGCAGTACATTCCCGTCCCCGTCCCCGAGGAGGGTCGCGCGATGAGAGGCTTCCCCGCTATCGCCGCCGCCGGCGACATCGCCGTCCTCCCGCGTGCGGCGGGGTTCGCTTCTTACGCGGGCGACTCCGGCGACGAAGCGGTAACCGTGCTCCAAGGCGTCGTGTTCGCCGGGGGCGAGGTTCGCGTGGGCGGGCGCGGCGGGTGGCACGGCGACGCAATCGTCTTCGACGAGGAGGAGCTCCGCGCCGAGGACGAGACCCTCGACGAGTCGGTCCTCAGAATCGACCTCAACGACGACGGTGACGTGTTCGATCTGTTGAAGATCGCCGACATCACCGCTCGTCAGGTGATCCGCGTGAAGAAGGGACGCTACACGATCGATGTCAACAACGACGGCGTCCTTGGGAAAGCGGTGATCGGGGAAGACTACGGCGAGTTTTTCGCGCAAAACGGCTACGCCCCGCCGGTTCTCTTCTATCATGAGGGAACGATCCTCGCCGAGACGATTCGAATCGACGGTCAGTCCGCGGTCTTGTTCGATCCCCTTGTCGCGGGGTCGGCTCCGATCGTCGGGTTTGGGGGGAGTACCGGGGACAGGATCGTTTCGCAAGACGTTACAAAAGACTAGGAGCGCCGCCGGCTCATCCTATCGCGCGGGCCGGACGAGACGTCATCACCCGCACAAGAGCTCTTCGAAAACCCTCTCCCGCTTCGCTATCATCCCCTCGAGCCTGAAACGCTCCTCGACGACGCGGCGAGCGGCCGCGCCAAACGCTCTTGCTGTGTCGGGGTCCTCCAGGAGATCGCAAATCGACCGTGACAACGCGGCCGCGTCCTCCGGAGGGATCCGGTGTCCGGTCTTGCCCTCCTCGACGAGCTCGGCGACGCTCCCCACGTCGCTCGATACGACGGCGAGCCCCGTGGCCATCGCCTCGAGAATCACGTTGGGGAAAGCCTCGGTTCTCGAAGAGAGCACGAAGAGATCGCTCGCCCGGAGGATCTCGTGGACGTCGGAACGGATCCCCGTAAACGTCACCCGAGCGGCGATACCGAGTTCAGCCGCGAGCTGCTCGAGCGCATTCCTTTCCGGCCCGTCGCCGACGATGACAAAGCGGGTGTCTTTGAACCGGCGGAGCACATCGGGGGCGGCGTTCAAGAATACATCGACGCCTTTATAATAATTGAGAGAAGCGACGGTCGTCACCACGCGCTCGCCGGGCCCGATGCCGAGCGCCGTCCGCAGATCATCGCCGGCGCTCCCCGGATGGAACTTGACGGTATCGACGCCGTTATGGATGACGACGATCTTGTCGGGGGGGATGTCCTCCGACTCGATAAGGTACCGTTTGTGCTCCTCGGCGACGGCGATAAACCGGTCGACCCCTCCGAAAAAGGGCTTGAGATACCCCCGCACCATCCGCCCTCCCATCGGCCCACCGGTGCCGTGTATCGACACGACGACCCGTTTGACATGGCCGAGGCGCCGCGCGAGCGAGGCGAATATGACGCTATTCGGGTGGGGTAAGGTGTAGACGAGATCGATCTTCTCTTTGTCGAGGACGCGCAGCAACCGCGGAAACGCCAGCGCGTCGTATTTGTTTTGCAAAAGCCGCTCGTACATCGGCACGCCGAGACCGATAAACGGATCCCTGAGACGTCCCGCCTCCTTGAGACAGCAAGCGACGACGCGGTAGTGAGACCGATCGATACGCGAGACAAAATCGTAGAGCTTCTTCTCCAGCCCCCCAATCCCGAGGTGGTTCTCGAGGATCATCACGTTATGGATCTTGCCGCACCGGCTCATGGTCATGGCGTTCGTGTCACGCTTTCGACTCCGCCTCGGCTAAAGAATATCACGCTTGTGTCACGCATTCGACCCCACCTCAACCCAAGCGGATCGCTTCAGATTCACGCTTTCGATACTGCCCTCTCCATCCTTCGTCGCGCGCGCGCGTCCCGGTAAACGAGCTCCTCGAAAAAATCGACGTACCGGTGGGCGAGCACGGGCGCGGAAAACCGCGCCTCGATGATCTCCCGCGCCCGCCGACCCGCTTGCGCGCGCCGGTCGGGGTCCGCGGCGAACGACCTCACCGCCTCGGCCATGTCGTCGATCCCCTTGCAGATCACGCCGAGGTTTTCCTTTGCCACGATACCGTCGATGTCGTTGAACGACACGACGGGGACGCACACATTCCACGCCTCGAGATACGCGTTGGGAAAACCTTCCACGCGCGAGGTGTTGACGAGCATGAGAGCGCGCCCGAGATAGTCGCGCACGCCGTCGTGGGGGACGTGACCGGTGAGCTCGAGGTTCGCTATCCCCGCCGCTTCCTCGCGGATCTGTTTTTCGAACGACGGTTCGACACCCGATCCCCCGCCGACGAGAACGAACCGTCTCTCCGGCAAGCGGCGGGCCAGCTCGAGAAAAAGCTCGGGTTGTTTGATCCGCCGGATCCCGCCGATCCAGACGACGAGCTCGCGAGAACCCTTCGCCTCGCAATCGGCGAGATCGATCCCGTTGGGGATCACCCGCACCGGGCCGCCGTGTTTCTTTTCGTACGCCCGTCTCTGGTACTCGTTCTGGACGACGACGCCGTGGGCAAGCTTGAGCCCCGCGTAAAAAAGAACGCGGTCGCGAAAGTTGTCCATCCGCGCGTTTCTAAAGGAAAAGTCGGTGTCGCTCCCCGCCCCGTAGACCAGCACCCTTCCTTTCGAGCGGCAGAAGAGCGCCGTGACACCGGTGAGCATCGACGCGTTTCTCTGGTAGTAGACGTCGGCGTCGGCGCGTCCGAGCGCGCGGCAGACTCCGGTGAGGCGGGGGTGAAAGAACCGGATCGCGGGGAGTCCGTCGGACGATCGGTAAGCGTTTTCCGCGGGAAAAGGGAGCTTCTCGTCCGGACGGAGGTTAGCGACGACGAACGACACGTCGTGACCCGCCGCCGAAAACGCCCCGGCGAGAAAAGCGGCCTGGACCTCGGCGCCTGCGAACTTCGCCGTCTCGTCCCGCCGGAAGAAGAGCGGATAGTTGGGCGATACGATACAGATCTTCATGCGTGCGGGTGGTCTACAACCAGAAATGCAACTGTACGAAAAAGTCGGCGTCCTCTCCCCCCGCTTCGGGGATGAGCGCGCGAACACGGCCGTCCAGGGTCACGCCGGGAATCGGTGTGATCTGCGCGCCGGCCGAGACCCGGTTTGACGCGTCGTCGATCACCTCGGTGTCCGGGTCCACCCAATCGTGGGCGACGAGGAAATTCACGCCGTTGAAAGCGAGCCAATCGAGCTCCTGGTAGAACGCCGAATGGTTCGTCTCGATCCCGCTTACCCTCTGATACGACCCGTAGTCGTATTCAATCTGATAGACCAGAGGGACGCCGCGTTTGTAGTACCAGGGGTTGAACGCGCCGTAAACGCCGTACGTCGTGGCGTCGCCTCCCTCTTCGATCGGCCGCCGCTTGACCATCGCGCTACCCCCAAGGGTCCATCCCATCTCGCGGTACCCGAGGTTGACCGCGGCGCCCCAGCCGTCGTCCACGTCGAAGATGTCCCACGGGTCGGGGGTTCGCGCGCGCGAGGCCATCTTGAACCACGACACGTTCAACACCGGATAGTTGGGCGCGGCGCCGATTTCGACACCGGTCACGCGGGATTCGGGGAGCGCGCCGTCGAGCTCGAACGCTCGCCGGATGCTCGACGTGTGATCGTCGAGACGGAGACCGTAGGCGGGAACGAAGCGTCCCGCCTTGACGTAGGCCTGGTAAGGAAACTCGTGCGCCATGACGAACAGCTCGCGGAAATACGGAGTGTGGCTGTCGTCGATGGTATCAGAATAACCGCTCAGACGCCCGCGCACCCCCGTGTTGACAAAGAGCGTCGCGTGGTGGACGGGGTGCAAGGCGATCGGCACGTCGAGCTGCATCGGAAAAACGAGCGCCCTGCCGGCGGCAAGCGCCGCCAGACGAAAATCGATCCCGACACGGAGGACGGGGTCCGCGTTGAGCACGCCGTAACGCCCCGGCAAGAACCCGTATTTCGTGGAGCCGCCGAGAGGCGTACCCCACGCCAGAGGATCGTTCGTCGAATCGGCGTACGCCGCGCTCTCCTCGAAGCTCTTGGGTCCGAGAGGGAGCTTCTCCGTATAGCTGGTCGCGCGATCGTGTCTCCCGATGAGGTTCCGGTTCCAATCCATCGTCGGCCGTGGACTGAAGGCGATCATCGGGAGCGTCGAACGTCCGAAGAAACGGCCCGATACCGTTCTCATCCCCCCGCCGGCGGGGTCCACGTGGCACCCTTGACAGGAGAGCGTGCACTTCCGGTCGGCGAGCTTTGGATCGATCCAGTTCGTGGGCGTGAGATGGCAGTTGTCACAGGTCCTTCCCTCGCGCGCGGAGTACATCGGCGTACCCACCGCGACGGAGAGATACACGGCGAAAACGGCGAAAACGAGAACGGCGCAGATCGCGATGGTTCTTATTTGCACGGCGCCTTCACCCCGTTCTCGATCCAGCGCTCGATGACGAGCTTCTCCTCGCTCGTCAGCCGCGGCCACGCGCCGGGCGGCATGGTGTTGTTGCCGACCGTCGTGGCGTAGATCTCTTCGGCGTGATCGACGATGTCGAGACAATCGACGAGCCGGGGACTCTCGCCCTCGGCGGCGGCGATGGCCCGGGCGGGGGCGTCATTGCCACCGCCTTCGCCGCCCTCCTTGTGGCACGGCGTGCACTCGCGTTGGACGATCGAAAACACGAGATCAAAATCCGGGTCCGCCGGGACGGCGTCGGGGTCGGCCTCGGCTAGCGTGAGGTCACCGGAGCCGCACCCGCTTAGCATCCCGGTGAGCGCCGCGCCAAACACGAGCGCGAGGCTCGCCGCGGTGACGAGGGGAAAGATAACCAACGAGATTCGACGTTTTCCCATGACCTGTGACTTCCCTTCCGTGGTGCTGGTGCACGGTATTCGCGAGAGTCTACTCCCATTCCACAAAGTTGCCAAAGAAAAGATGGAACGGCCCGGTGCGCCGAGGGCCGCGTCGAGCGAGTGCCCGGCGTTTCGATCGACCCGCCTTTCCAACGAGCTGTCTTGAAGAGTGCCCAGCGCTTCGATCGACCCTCCACTCCGGCCGGCCGTTTTGAAAAGCACGCGCGCGCGGCGATCCACCCTCTTGCCCGCCGGCTTACCTGCTGCTATTGTCGTCGAATCGGCGCGTTGAGTCGGCGGACCGATCGCCGCGATATGAAGCACCTTCCGGAGGATCTCCGCGTGCAAGTTCAAGCCGAGCCTGTTCAGACCAAGAAAGATCTCCGAACGTTTCTCATCTTCCCCGAGAGGCTCTACCGCTCGCACTCCTGCTGGATCGCGCCGCTTCGGAGCGAGCAAGAGAAGATCTTTGACCCGAAGAGGAATCCATTCTATAGCCACGGCGAGATACTCCCCATTCTCGCCCGGCGCGGCGGCCGCGTCGTCGGACGGATCGCCGCGATACGGAACACCCTCCACGAGTCCTTTCACAACGAGCCGGTGGGATTCTTTGGATTTTTCGAGTGCGAAGACGATAACGAGGCCGCCGCCGCTCTCGTCGGCGCCGCCGCGGAGTTTTGCCGCTCGCGGGGTCTCACCCTGCTTCGGGGCCCGACCAACCCGGACACCAACGGGGATTGCGGTCTTCTCGTCGACGGTTTCGACGAAGCGCCCCCGGTCATGATGTCGCACGGGAAACGTTACTACGATTCGCTCCTTCGCGCGTGCGGGCTCGAAAAGGCCAGGGATCTCGTGGCGTACATCGTCGAGGAGAATCCAATGCTGGAGCGACTGGAACGCGTGGCCGCGTACGTCGCGCGGAAACGACCTTCGGTCAAGGTGCGGCCCCTCGATATGCGGCGGCTCGACGACGAGGTGGAACGTTTCAAAAAGGTGTACAACCGCGCGTGGGAAAAGAACTGGGGGTTCGTCCCCATGACCGAGGAAGAGGTCGATCACATGGCGCGCGAGTTGCGCCGGGTCATCGACCCCGATCTCGTCGTGTTCGCCGAGCGCGATGGAGAACCGATCGGCGCCGCGCTCGCGCTCCCCGATGTCAATCAGGCGACGAGATACGCGAAGGGGCGTCTCTTTCCCTTTGGATGGATCCCCGTTTTGTGGCACTCCCGCCGGATCTCGCAGGTGAGGGTGCTCGCGCTGGGGCTCGTACCCGAAGCGAAGGGACGGGGGATCGAAGCCCTTCTCTATCGCGCGCTATACCGGCGGTGGGCCGCGCGGGGATACCGGCGCGCCGAGCTTTCATGGATACTCGAGGACAACCTTCTTATGCGGGCGCCACTGGAATCCATCGGCGGCAGAGTATACAAGACGTATCGAATCTACGAAGCGGCCGCCGCGGACCTTGGACGCGACGCGGCGGACCTTGGACGCGACGCCGCGGACCTTGGACGCGGCGCGGCGGGGATATAACAACGGGGATGATCGCCGAGGAACGGCGATCGGACACGGACGATTGGACGCAGGGGAGACATAATGACGCGAATCGCTCTGGTAACGGGAGCCAACGGATTTGTCGGCAGCCACCTCTGTGAGCTCTTGATCGAGAGAGGATGGTCGGTCCGGGCGCTCGTGCGAAAGACGAGCGACCTTCGCTCTCTACCCGCCGACCGTATCGAAAAAGTGTATGGCGACGTCACCGATTTCGCGAGCGTCCAGCCCGCCGTAGACGGTGTGGATACGGTTTTTCATGCGGCCGGTGTCACGCGGCAACCCAATGAGGCGGCGTACAACCGGATCAACGCGGGCGGGGTCGCAAACGTGGCGCGCGCGGCGGCGGAGGCGACGCGTCCCCCGCGGCGGATCCTGCTCGTCAGCTCTCTCGCGGCGGGCGGGCCGAGCGAGCCGCGTAAGATTCGCAAGGAAGAAGACAAAGTCCGACCCATAAGCCCGTACGGGCGGAGCAAGCTAAGAGGCGAGATGGAGCTTAGGAAACACGCGGGCACCGTGCCGTGGACGGTGGTCCGGCCGACGGCCGTCTACGGTCCGAGGGACCGGGCGTTCCTCAAGCTCGCTCATATGGCGAAAAAGGGATGGCTCTTCGAGATCTCGGGTCACATCCAGAGGGTCGCCGTTGTCCACGTCAAGGACCTCGTGAGAGCGATCATCGACGCCGCGGAGTCCGAACGGACCATCGGCCGCACGTACTACATCGCGTACCCCGAGCCGACGGATTGGATAGAAATCGGCGAATGGATGGCGGAG
>Ga0315276_10005078_pt1 | contig 12123 bp, 9 predicted proteins | sample YL17G05_0_MG_FD_204542 | JGI IMG/M metagenome (GOLD analysis project Ga0315276, IMG submission 204542) | Sediment microbial communities from Yellowstone Lake, YNP, Wyoming, USA - YL17G05_0 | ecosystem: Environmental > Aquatic > Freshwater > Lake > Sediment | place: USA: Wyoming | collected... | reverse complement strand
GAAAAGATAAGGCCCATCTCATGCCGCATCATGCGCCGAGGCGAAAGGACGTTGTATGAAAGCATCAAGTAAAGCTGCGCCCAAGCGCAAAGCTAAATCCCAGATGGACGATGTCGATGCGGCGCTTGAAAAGGCTGATTTTTCCGAGGTCACGACAAAGCACGCCTTTAAAATGGCCGAGATCCATGAGAGCAGGGAAAAGCGAGGCCGGCCGAGTGTCGGAAAAAGGCGCAGCATTATCCTCCCAGATGAACTGATCGAGAGGATAAAAAAGGTGGCTGATAAGCTGAACATAGGTGGCTATCAGCCGTTGATCCGTTTGATCCTGAGCGAGAAACTTGCGGAGTATGAAAAGCGGGCTAGGAAGCAGTAGCAGTCTGGAAAACGGCCGTCTTGGCGACGGCCGTAAGTATCTGAAGTGGCGGAGAGAGTGGGATTCGAACCCACGTTAGGGATTAACCTAAACACGCTTTCCAAGCGTGCGCCTTCAGCCACTCGGCCATCTCTCCATAAGGACTAACTGGTTAATCTAAATGGAAAATCTACGCAAGCACAAAAGTAAGATCCCAGCCAAACACCTGTTATGCCAACTTTTTGCCTGATCCCGCCCTCTTCCTCCGCCCCGCCGCACCCACACCCCACTACCCTTATTCAGGCCGCCCATACAAATCCCGCTCCAACCTCCGATCCAACTCCTCCACCACCCCCCGATCCACCCCTACCCCTGCCCCCACCCCAATCCCCAACAACCTCTGATGATAAGCCGCAAACGTCTCCCCCACCCGCCTCGGCCGCCCAGCACGCTGCTGCTTCGCCAAAAACTTCCGATAATACCTCGGCAGCTGCAACGGCTGGCTCTGGCTCCGCCACAGCTGTCCGAGCCACCAAAACAACACCCCGACACAAACGAGCAGCCCGATGGATCGCCCGTAGTTTTGAAACCACAGCCACTTCACCTCGGCGGTCAAATCGCGCTTTGGCGCCAGTTCACGCAGGCTTTGGAGTAAGGAGCGTTGAGTGGATTGATCGTAGTCGACGACATAACGGCGCAGCCAAAAGCTGGTGGCGTTAGCGTAGAGTCGCAGCATGGCGGTGAAGCTAGCAGCGGAGGCGCGCGGGACGGGTGGGGTGGGGTTGAAGGAGTGCCAGCCGATGCCGGGGACGTAGGCTTCGACCCAGGCGTGGGCGTCGTCGTCGCGGACTTCTAGACCGCCGACTAAGTGGTTGAAGGTGCCGCCTTGGTAGCCGACGACGACGCGTGCGGGGACACCCAGTGCGCGCAGGGTGAGGGCTGCTGCGGTGGCGAAGTATTCACAGTGTCCTTCGCGCTGCTCACCTAAAAAGGCGGCGAGGCTGTCTTGGGAGTGGAAGGAGTTGGCGAGGGTGGGGGTGAACTTGCTGTTGAAGATCTGAAGGAGTCGTCGTTGCGCGCCGGCGATGGTGACCTGTTTGGGGTCGAGGTGTAATTCGGCGAGCCAGGATGTGAAGTAAGGAGCGTTGCGGATGGCGGCCGGTACCTCGAGGTTGGCGCGTAGGCTTTCTGGGGTGAGTCCGGTGAGTGATCCTGGGGACTCGGGGCGGTGCGGCGTTGCGTCTAATTCCTGGCGGACGTCGGCAATGGGCGTGGTGGGAAGGTCGGCGTCGCTGAGCTCGGCGGCGGTGCGGGTTTCGTAGGTGATCCGGTCCGTGCTGTAGGAGTCTCGGCTTAGGCTGCCGTTGCCGTTGACGAGGAGGTGCAGCGAGGCGGGTTGCACGGGGGTCACGGCGAGGAGGACTTCGGGGTAAAAGATCGCCGGTACGGAGGACGGTTCGAGGTGGATGGTGAGTAGGTGAATGTCGCGGGAGGTCTCTTTGGCAAGGCGCAGGTCGGTGCTGGCGGCATTGCGAAAGCTGAAGACGCTGTTTGACCAATTGCGACCGTCGAAGGTGTCGAGGGCGTCGCCGCGAAAGAGCAGACTGCTGGTGTTGGCTTCGAGCCAATCGTGGTCGTCGGCTTCGACCATGAAGGCTAGGGACTGTGATTCTTGGAGTTCGCCGCCGCCGCTGAGGTTGACGAGTCCAGAGTAGCCGGTGCGGTGTCCGGTGAGGTTTTGGCTGAGCGACATGGTGAAGCTTTGGACGCGGGGAAAGGCGAGAAAGATGAGCAGTGCGGACACAGTGCCTAGGGGCATGACGAGTAGAAACTGCGTCATGTAGCCTGGTGGCAAGGGTTCGTGCAGATGCAGGGATTGGTCTTGTTGAAAGTAGAGGTGAGCGGCGTTCATATTGAGGAGAATACAACCGGTCAGCAGCAGAAAGAGTGCGTAAACAAGAGGGCTGCTACTTAGCGAGATGGCGCCAACGCCGATGATGGCGACGTTGAGAATGGCGAGCCAGTAGGTGCGCGTGAGGCGGGGGCGCAGCAGCAAGAGCGATAGGGCGCCGCTGATCATCTCGATCATGCCCTGGATAAAGTCCTCGAGTCGTTGAATGCGCACCGCCTCTTCGGCGGCTAAGCACAACAGCAAGGTGCCGACGGCCACGGCGAGTAGGCGACGTCTGGAACCGAGGTTTAGGCCGATCGAGGTGACGAGAAAGAAGGCGACGGCAAAGGCGGGTAGGCCGACCCAAGGGCGTACGACCTCGGTCATGAGCGCAAGGATGCAGGTTAGGAGAATGAGCAGCTGCCAGGTGCTGCGATAGAATGCGGCAACGCTGAAGTTGGCTAGACTTAGACGGGGAAGGTTCATGCCAGCACCTGAAGACGCCGCGCTTTGGTGGGGGGCGGCTGGTTTCGTAGCGATGCGGGTAAGGATTGGTGGCGCAGGGGAAAGCTAGGGAGTTGGGCTAAGGCCATCATGCTCGCGTCCTTGCCGACGCTGGTCATGCCGTCGCCAAAGTCGAGGCCAAAGCTGATGTTGGCGCCCTCTAGGACGTGCATGGCGGCTCTCGCGCGAATGAACTGGTGTTCGTAGTCGGTGGCGGTGGTTGCGGCAGCTAGGACGGCCCACGGTAGGTCAAGCCAGACGACGGCGCTGCCAGCAGGGGTGCGCAGGTCGCGCACGACCCATTCCAGGATCGGTTGGTTGGCACTCTTTTTCCAGTCGATGGCACGGCGGGATTCGCGGCCGCTGTAGGCTTTATGGGCGTAGAAGTCTTGCTCGGCGACCATATGGCTGAGCTCCTTAGCGAGGAGTTGACGCTGCTGCGCGATCTCTTGCTCGTCTAGGCGCGGTGCGACGACGAGTTCGGTGCTGAGGTCCAGGAGTTTGAATTTGTCGAGGATGCCGAAGGGAAAGGTGGTGGATTGAAGCGTCAACAGGCGACGGTGGATACCGCGTGGGAGGCCGGCGATGGTGACGGGTCGTAGCTCCCTGGTCGCAGGGGGAACCCGGGTCAGCAAGGTCGTGCCGACGGCTTGCGGATCGCGAGAGATCAGGCGAAACCGCGGCCGTTCGGTGAGAAACAGGCTGCGCATGGCAAAGACCGAAAACCAGCTGCTGGTGTTTTCGACCATGAAGGTCAGGACAAAGGGGGAGTCGGCGTCGACAAGAGCGCCGGTGATCGCCACGACTGAGCAGCTGCGAATGGCCAACTCAGAGAGCATTCCTGAGACAATGAAACCGCCGAGTCCAGCGCTTAAGAACACATAGAGCCCATTGATCCCAGACGACACGGCGACCAGGCCGACGGCTAGGACTAAACAAAAGGAATAGATACCTGGCTTGGTGAAGGACAGCCCGCGGTTAACGCTTGGGTAGTACATGGGCTACTGGACATCCACCTTGATAAGAAGATCGCCAATGGCGGCCTCCGCCGACGTCGTCGGCTGGGCCACGACCCGGTGCGCCAGGCACGGGACGGCTAGGGCCTGAAGGTCATCGGGCGTGACAAAATCTCGTTGCTGATACAGGGCATAGGCGCGGGCCATACGCATCCAGATGACGCCGCCACGGGTCGAGACGCCGACTCTTAAGCCACCCGAGGTGCGCGATCGGTCGATCAGGCGTTTGGCGTAGCTGGCGACGCGCTCTGAGATGTGAACGGTCTCGACGAGGTCTTGAAGCTGCTTTAACTCCGATAACTGCATGATGCCGGCTGGCACCGAGGCGAGCGGGTCGCGGACGGCAGCGCGCAGGATGTCGAGTTCGCGCTGTTCGCTCGGATAGCCCATCTTGAGCTTGGCCGAAAAGCGGTCGAGTTGGGACTCGGGAAGCTCGTAGGTGCCGACGCTCTCCGTGGGGTTTTGCGCGGCAAAGACGATAAAGGGCTGCGGCAGAGGATAGGTCTTGTGGTCGATGGTGACGCAGCCTTCCGCCATCGCTTCGAGCAGGGCGGATTGGGTCCGAGGCGAGGCGCGGTTTAGCTCGTCGGCAAGGAGCACTTGGGTGAAGATGGGACCGGGATGAAAGACAAAGGACTTTTGGTCATTGTCGTAGACTTCCACCCCAAGGACGTCTGCGGGTAGAAGGTCGCTGGTAAACTGAACCCGCGTCATGCCGAGGCCGAGTAGTTTCGCCAGGGCTTTGATAAAGGTGGTCTTGCCGACTCCAGGCACGTCTTCGAGGAGGACGTGACCTTGGGCGAGCAGCGCGCAAAGCATGACATCGGCCACCTTGCCCTTGTCATCGACGTGGCGGCGAAGCTCGTCGGCCAACTGCTTTAGGGCGGTTAGGGCGCTGTGATGCGGGGCGAGGGTTTGGCTGCGGGGGGCTGCATTCATCCTATTAGTTTGACCTGCCTGGTCCGGAAAGTACATGGAGCGGGCTGCACAAAAGCTTGTCAAGGCGCCTGGGGTTTTGACAATGGATGCGCCGGCCTGAGCATTCTCAGGTCCTGGGATTTTGGTAAGTTGCTGAAAATAAACATCATAATAATATTCGAGGCGACTTGTAAAAATTGGCCTGATCTTTGCTTCGTAAGGCCCAGACGGTTCCGATGATGTTGATGCTGAAGTTGGAGATGGGCCATGAGTAGATCAGTCATAGTAGGTGGTTTAGCAGTCATGGTATTTGCTGCGGGTTTCGGCTGCACCAAGACATCAAGCCAAAGCTTGGCGGTGGTCGCCAATAACTTGGTGATGAGCGGTATCGCCGTCGATGCCAATTCGGCCCCGGTAGCGGGTGCTACGATCACCGCCGAACAAGACTCCACGGTCCTAGCGACCACGGATGCGAGCGGTGCGTTTAGCATCTCGTTGACCAGACCGCAGGTTGCCCAAATCGGCAACACGATGGATCATCAGCGCTTATCCTTTGTTTTATATATCCGCCAGGCCAGCCAGAATCTGTACGCGGCAACGGCTCCGATCAGTCTTTCCGACATCGGCGCGAAGAACCTCGGCAGCATCACGGTTGGGACTGCTGGAGGCTATAGTGGCAAGGTTCTTCTGGCTCATGCCGGACAAATCAAAGGCGCTTCTGGCGACAGCCGCGTCTATATTGGCCCGGTCCAGGCCACAGTCAAGACAGACGGCAGCTTTAGCGCGGATAAGGTGCCTGCTGGCAAGCTGCCGCTGACGGTCACTGCAGCCGGTATGCACGCCTTTTACGATCAAATAGAGCTCAGCTCGGGCGCTCCCCAGGTGCGTGCCGATCCCATTATATTGTTTAGCGGAACGGGTCCTGATGGCATCGTGATGGAAAAGGCAGGCGCTACGTTGGCTGAATTGGTCAAGGGTGGCCACCCAACATCTAAGCGCTTTGCGGTACACCCGGCTGACCAGACCGCTTATGTTCGGTTTAGTGCCGATCAGTCTAGACTTCAAGCGCTAGGGACTCAAGAGCGGCTGGTTGCCGCCGGTAAGACCATTGGCACGGCCAATCTGCTGGCTCCTAGTGCGGTGCAGAGCTCCTCGCCCGCTGGGAACGGCTCTAATCCAGCGGCCTCCACTCCAGCTGCGTCCACTCCGGCAACCATCTCAAGTCCTGGTGTGTCGCAGACCGATATGCCTTGGTACCCGGTGTCGCAGGATATTGACTTCGACTTCCCGCAAAGCGGCGGGCAGGTCCTCTACTATCAATTTGCCGACAGCACAAAAATGCAGGCTAGCTCAATCTACCAGGCCGGAGTGAATGTCGACCCCTTCGCGGATTCTGACGGCTTTGTGATCGGAGACGGTAGCGGTTCTAGTCCAACGTCCAGGGTTAAGCTCAGCATTCATGTACCGTCGGCTGCGGTTAGCATGCGTTTTGCGCAGGACGATGTGTCGATTGGCAATGCGTTCTGGCGTCCGATCGACAGCAGTGCGATCTTTGACTTTCTGCCGAGCTCAACTGATCCTGGCACCGGTAGCACGGCCTTGGCTCGCGAGTTGTTCTGTCAGTTCCAAGATGCTTACGGTCACACGAGTGGCTTGTACCATGCCACGACGACTCTGAATCTCTTTCCTGGTTTAGGGCTTAAGCTGGGTGATGGGTCTGGGTTTTTGTCGACTCAGGTGGTTCCCGTTAGTATCAATCTGCCACCCGGTGCGACGAAGATGCGGATTAACGAAAGTATCGATTTGATCAAGAACGGCCTATGGCAAACTGCGAGTCCTACAGCACAGTTCCTGTTCGTGCCGCAGCAAGATCCGCTTAATCTGTTCTACTATGTCGCTGGAAACCGCGACGTCTGCATCCAAGTTGAAGACGACAACGCCTTTATCAGTCAGGTATCCTGCCAAAAGGTCAATATTGATCTATTCGCTATGCCGGCTCCTGGATTCCAGATCAATGGCGGCGCAGCAACTTCGACCAGCCGACTGGTCACTCTTCAGATCAACGTTCCGCCAAACGCCTTGGAAATGCGCATCTTTGAGAATGCTCCCGCCAACGGTGTGAACAACAACGGATCCATCAGCGTGATCACCGTCGGTGGAGCCGTGTCCACGGTTGCGGAGAGAACTTGGTTGGCAGCTACGAGTCAGGCGACCTTCACATTTAGCTCGTCGGGGACCAAAGCCTTATTTCTCCAGTTTCGTACCAAGGGTGGCTTGATTAGCTCGGCTTACGAACAAAATATCACCGTCATTCCCTTTATTGAAACCTACGGGCGGACCTATTTCACCGTCGATAACTTGCCGGTGAGCGCTGTGGCGCCTACGGTGATCGACGGAGTCCTCTCGATTGATATCTTTAATCTGCCGGAATCGGCAGTTAAAGTCGGCATTGCCGTCGTCACCAACTCAGGAGCAAACGCCATCAATCAGGCTGCGGTCAGCAATCTGACCAGCGGCGCGATCACGCAGAACTGGCGCGATCCTTACAGCCACCAGGTCTTCTCTCTACAAAACACCGGTGGACCGAAAACCATCGCCGTACAGTTTATGAATAGCGATGGTGATCTTAGCGGCGTCATGTATCAAAATATCTTTTTTGATCCTTTCCCGGCTGGGACAGTCAACCTAGCTTTGGGTAGCGGCACGGTGGTGGCTAATGCCGGTGGTAACGTCGCCAGTGTGAACCTCGCGATGAGCGCGCCGCAATCGTTGATCGCTAAGGAAATGCGGTTCTCGGCGGTCCCGCTCGGAAGCCCAGCTAACTTTGGCGATCACCTGCCTTATGCTCCTACCCACGTCCTGAACTTTCCCGTCGTCGGGACAGGCACGGTGCAGTACACCATTTGGGCGCAGTTGAATGACATCAATGGGAATGTGAGCTCTGTTTATAGTCAGAACATCTCTCTCACGATTCCCCCGGTGGTTCCGCCTGTCGGTACTGGCTCTGGAACCTAAGGAAGTCTCACCTCTTGGCCGCCTTTTGCTGGGCGGCCGCTGTTCGCGACGAGGCCAGACGATTGAAGTAAAGGCGGCTGGGTTCTTCGACCCAGCGAAAGGTCTGGGCGGAGACCAGGATCACGCCGAACATGAACACCAGTGTTAGGGCATCTAGGACATAGGGATTGGCAAACCAGTTGAGCAAAGTTTGGAACTGTTCGGGAGATAGCCGCGACTCTATGACCCGGTTCAATCTGCCTACCCAAATGGCTAGCTGCGTCACTAAAAAATTGTGCACCATATAGATGGAAAAGGACCAGGTGCCGAGGGCCTGGAAAGGATGTTTGGTCAGCAGTTGCGACAACCGACCTTGGTCATGGGCAAAGATAAAGACCGCCGCGGCAAAGACCAACGGTGAGGCATAGGACCAGGCACCGGCATAGCTTCCGCTAACAAAGGCGATAACCGCGACGACGATCGCGACTTCCCAGGCGGTTGCGGCGGCGAGGGGGTGCTGTCCCCAGCGCAGGTAGCAGCGGTGGACGATGATGCCTAAGAAGAATCCGTATAGGCCTCGGACAAAGCCTAAGCGAAAGGTTGTGTCCATAAATTCGGTCGAATGGGTCATTAAGACGGTCGCTGCGGCGATGCTGATGACCAGGCTGGCGGTGACGAGTGCGCGCGGTAGTCGCATGAGCACGGCCGCAAAGACCATGTAGGCCCAGAATTCGGCGCTGATACTCCAGCTCGGGCCGTTCCACGTCAGCTCGCTGGTGAGGCCCATCGAGTGCAACAGGAACACGTTAGCCACCAAACTGGACCATGATACAGCTCCAGTAAATGGGATCGTCTTTGGCACCAGGTGGAAGACCTGAATAGCTGCAGCTTTAAACGCGTTTTCGCCAAAATAGGCAGCCAGCACGGCCATGTGCAGAGGCCAAAGGCGGCCAAAGCGGCGAATGAGAAAGGTCGTGAAGTCTGCCTTCGTTTGCAGTCGGCCAACATAGGCTTGGGCCATGACGAATCCGCTGAGCACGAAGAAGAAGTCGACGAAGAGAAAGCTCCCTCGCGCAAACGCCGATGCGCCGAAGTGGCTTTGAAAGCCCAGGTGATAGAGCGCGACTAAGATCGCACATAGGCCGCGCCAACTATCGAGGGATTTAAAGCGCATCGTGAGCCATGTGGATGTGGGGTGTGGGCGAGCCGGACAGCAGCTGGTGCGGTGGCGTATGGATAGGACCATTATAGCCCTGGTGCGTTGACCAAGGCCATGGCTGCGCCTGGTGGTGGCCACGGATTTAATACAGCCATCCATAGCTAGGCAGATTGGGCCCAGTTGCGCTCGGGGGGTTGCAGAGTATAATGGTGGTTATGCCCTCCATCGCCATGTCCCGGTTCTCGGGGCGTACCGCCATCCCTGGTTGCTTGCATGACGACGCTGACTCAACACGGCCTGATCCATCACCTTAAGCGCATGACTTGGTTGTCCGTCATGTTGTTGGCCGTTGCGTGTACGCGTCCCATGGCCACCGAGGATATCGACACCCTTGCCAAAGGTGGCACCTTCGATCGCGTTGGCGATTACAAGATCGGGCCCGGTGACGCCCTAACGATCAAGGTCTACGGCGAGGAGTCTTTGTCTGGCGATTACGTCGTCGCGCCATCGGGCATGGTGCAGATGCCCTTGATCGGCTTTATTCAAGCGCAGGGATTGACCCAGGTGCAGCTAGCCCAGAAGGTGGAGCAGCAGCTGAGGTCCTTTGTCCGAGAAGCTCGGGTCGCCATCAGTGTGACCGATGCCTTGAGCTTTGAGGTGTATTTTTCTGGTGAAGTGGCCACGCGGGGTGCGCGTCTTCTGAAGGGACGGACCACCTTGCTACAAGGTGTGATCCTCGCCGGCGGTTTGACCGAATTTGCCGCGGGGCAGATCTACCTGATTCGACGGGTCGGAGATCATGACGTCAAGCGCTACGTCACCAGTTATAAAGACCTCTTGCGCGGTCGCAAAGGCGTCGATTTTTATTACCTGGAACGCGGTGATATCATCCACGCCGAGTGAGCAATCTATGGCCGCAATTCGATGGCGGCGAAGATCGCCATGCGCTGCTCAATCGTTTGTGATGGGCGTCCGGTTTCACGGGCGCTGTAGGTGAAGGCAGCGGTGACAAACCAGTTGTCGGCGATGCGGTCGCTGAGACGGGTTTTGATTTCAGCGCCGGAGAGTTGCCGGGTGGTGTTGCTGCCGAAGGGCTGAACTTGCGCCAGTAGGTACTGGATATCGGCGTTGATGGCCCAGTCTGCGCCGAGATGCTGCTCGGCAAAGGCACCGAGGCCGAGCTTTGCCGTGCTATGGTCGCTGTCGTAGTCAGGACTAGGCTGGGGCCGAGCCTCATAGAGGGCGAGCGCACTGACGCCGATGACTTCGGCGCCGGAGTCGCCAGAGTTGATGGATTTGAGCGGTTGGCGTAGTTCGATCTCATGGCGTTGAAATGCTGCGCGGTTTTGGTCGCGCAGGTAGGCTGAGCGTCCGATCAGCCAACCTGGCCAGCCGCCTTCGATATAGGTGCGGTCTTGCAGTAAACCAAGGGCATTGGAGGTTAAGGGGACGGTGGTTAAAAGGGCCTGACGGTCGGTGCCAGCGCCAAGCCATAGTTGGTTTTTAACTCGTAGTCGCAGTCGCGCGTCGCCTAGGTAGTGCTGGTCAGCGCTGGTCAAGTATCCCAGGTGCGCGGTTAGGTTGACGCGGTTGCCGAAGGTGTGGTCCGCTCCGACGAGGAATTCATCGGTGTTTAGCGTCGATTTGTCGTAGCTCAGTTCTCGGATCAGGTGATGATGCCAGGAGGCATCGAGGACACCATGGTAGCTGAGGCCGGTCGACAGTCGCTGCAACTCGTCGGTGATGGCAAAGCCTTCGAGATCAGCGGTAAACATAGCGGGTTTTTGCACGTTGGCTTTGGCCTCAGCCTTACCACCAGCGGCGCGTAGTCGTTGCACCAAGTCTTTGCCGTGATCGATCGCGCGGCGATACTCCGGCGGTGTGTCGGTAAAATCGGCATTATCTAGGTCATGCTGAGCTTGCTCAAGGCGGCCTTCCCAAATGTAGCTGTAGAGATTTTCGATCTCCTCGGCGTACGTGGAACGAACCAGGCGCAGGTAGCTGGCGTAGAACGAACGACCTTCGATAAAATCACCGTGGCGCACCAGCGCCCGGGCCAGGGCGAGGTAGACCTGGGGTTCGTCGCGGTAGGTCGGATCGCCTGAATCGAATTTGGCCTTTAGATTGGTATAGGAGCCGATGTAGGCCTGGGTGATGTCGTTGCTTATGGCCTTGGGAGCGCCGGTGTTCGGGGCGACGGCGCGGATGTTGGCGACTGTTTTGTTCGCTCCTGGACCGACGGCGCGAAAGAAAGCCAACCACTGGATGGTCGCGGCCACTTCATTCGGGCAGCTCACCAGCTTCGCCGCCTGAGCCTCGGTCTCGGGAGCGAGGCTCTGCGCGCTGTCGATAAGTGTTTGCAGTTCTCCCTTGCCGCAGGCGAGGGCCAAACTGGGCAGAAAGAGGCCGAGGCCGCACGCTAGCCAGGCAAATCGCATCACTGCGTAGTCTCACGAAAAAACATTAAAAAATAGACAGTTAAGCTATCAAGCCAGGATCGGCAAGGGAAGTCAACAGGAAACGTCTCGGCTAAAAGGTCCCCAGGACGCCAGCCTGTATTTGTCGAACGGTGTTGGTCACGCCGGTAAAACTGACTAAACGTGTGGCGGTATAAGATGCGGTCCAGGAACAACTCGCCGATGGACGGCCTTTGCGGGCACCAGGAGAGCCCACCTGCAAGGCGTAGTTCACCCCAGCGGAGGACATCATGCGCATCTCGGCGGGCTGCTGCGACCCATAGCTGGCATGAGCGCCGAGGACTTGCTGCCTCGTCAGGGCGTGAGCCGTGGCAACGGTGTACCAATTGCTCGAAGAGTGCCGGGCGTCGTCGATCTGCTGCCGGTGGGCACCTATGGTGTGAGTCCATTGCCTAAACGCGGCAGTCGCAGTGGCGTGAGCCTCAGCACTGGAGCTGATTTGGCTATGGATGACGCGTTGGATGGACGTGCTGAGCTGCTCGGAAAAGATGGGGCTGGACCGATGGTCCAGTTCAGCCTCTATCTTGAGCCGTTCTTCACCCGTATTGCGGCGCTCGGTGTCCTCTTTGAGCGATAGTTTACCCACGCGGCTTGGCTGGTAGGCGGCATTGACCCCGGCATGGGTAAAGGTCTCCGGATCAAAGGTGCCCGTGTGCACGCCCCCTCCGACGATGCCCTGGAGCTTCAGGGTCTTTGAGCTGCTATGGGTCCAACTGGCGTCGGCGATGTTGGCGACGTCTTTTTGATCAGCGGTGCGCGTCGTGTTGTTGAAGGCCAAGCCATAGAGGTCGCCATCCAGTTGATAAGCATAG
>Ga0315276_10005076_pt1 | contig 12125 bp, 11 predicted proteins | sample YL17G05_0_MG_FD_204542 | JGI IMG/M metagenome (GOLD analysis project Ga0315276, IMG submission 204542) | Sediment microbial communities from Yellowstone Lake, YNP, Wyoming, USA - YL17G05_0 | ecosystem: Environmental > Aquatic > Freshwater > Lake > Sediment | place: USA: Wyoming | collected... | reverse complement strand
TGTCCAATTGTCAGCTCTCTACAGAGCGTTCAATCGAATTACCAGGAACGGTTGTAGCCGCCGCCACCGCCGCCGCCGGAGCGACGACCGCCGCCACCGCCACCGCCTTCGGCACGGGGACGCGCTTCGCTGACCGTCAACTTGCGGCCACCGAGCTGCTCGCCGTTAAGGCCGGCTATAGCGGCCTGTCCATGCTCCTTCGAGCCCAGCTCAACAAAGCCGAAACCCTTGGATTGATTGGTGTCGCGATCAATAATGATGCTGACCTTGGTTACTTCGCCGAACTTTTCAAAGGCCTGGCGAAGTTCTGTTTCTGTCGTTTCATGCGACAGGTTTCCGACGTAGATATTCATCTACTCTCCATGTGTTTGTACTCGTTTCCCAGACCGGCCGTCCTGGCCGCCCGAGAGCAAGCACTGTGATTCACGCGCACAATTGCGCCGTCGTCACCAGATTACGTTTTACCAAGGATTGATCGAAGGATGCAAGGCTTGAGAAAAAAATAAAAAGGGACATTTTGTTAACGTATGCAGTATAGCGTCTTCTTTATGTCAAGTCAACGCTTATCTGCAACTATTATCTATAACGGCATAACAGGCGAAAGGTTCACGCTGATTTCGTCTGCGTGAATCCACTATTCGCCAACTCCCTGCTGCCACAGCCTTTACAGTTGGTGGGAAAGACTTGACCACTCGGCTCCCTATGCCTCATTCCGGCGAAAGCCGGAATCCAGATTCATGTCTATGGTAGGTCGAAACCCCTGCAGTTTCGATATGGACAGATACGACTGTCGTCATGGATGCGCAATGGCGACCAGTCCAGACTTGTCTGGTCATTGTGAGAAGCGCGGCGACGAAGCAATCTCAGTTGATTTGGTGACACACCCTTCAGGCTTGGTAACCATGGCTACAAACGGTGCGGGCTCGGTAAACTGATTCAATTTGGTTGTGAAATTGCGGGGGGAAAAGAAGGTGAAAACTGTGATAAGCGGTGGGTCAGCGGGCCTATCACCCCTCAAACTGCTTCGGCAGTCCCTTAACCAGCTTCACTGTCTCAAGACTTACCCGTATTACTTGGCCGACCAATCGCACAATGTACTCTGGGTCATCTTCCCGGTTTGGGTCGGATCGGATACCGCTTCTCTTGTCTTCGGAAACCTGATATTGATCTATCACCCAATCCAGCGCGCTTCGGTTGCCCAAACGATATTCAAAACACTCTGCCGGAATCCTGCACAGAGTCAATGATGGATTGACGATTATTGATCGTTTGTCTTTGGCCAAACGCATCTTGTCCTCAACGCGATAGGACAAGGGTAGATCAGGAGTCTCAACATATTTTAGTTCGAATGGCTCAATCTTTTCGTACTCCAGATGCCATTTGGTCAACTCTTTCCCGGTCTTAGAGAATACCCAGAAATCCGGAGCATACGGAACACGCGGCAACTCTTTCTTGAGATTGTCAGCATACTTGGTTCGATATCCCGGATGATGCAAGATGCCGTAGACATAGTAGAAGATGTCCCATTTGCCTATTTTCTTGTCCTTGTACTGAACCCGGAATTGCTCCAGCGCCCAATCCGTGATGTTTTCTCTTTCGTTGTTGCCATCCTCGTTGTAGCTGAAAAACGGAAAACACTGAGTCTTTTCCAAAAGGTCCAAGCACGGAATTGCATTTGCTACGAGCGCCTGAGATGGTTTGGCTCGTCCTATGCCACTCACACAAATCGCTGCGTTTCGCGAAGGTTTTTCTTCTACAGGAAACAGATGGTGCATCTGATAGCGCCGAGCGTTCAGTATCGGGTCGAAAAACAGACTTTTCTTTGTAAACGGCCTGTAAAGTGAGGTTCGGATTTTGGACTCGGAAAATGTAGCCTTTGTCCCCCTTATCAGGTTCTTCTTGAGGTTTTCGCTCCACTTGATCTTATCATAGCACACAAACTGATCAACATCCTTTGGTCGCAAATTGTCAATGTATCGGGCGACCTCAAGGTTGTACGCTTCTACAAGTTCCTTCACCCGGGGCTCAAGAATTTCTTTGTCAAAATCGTACACCGTAGTGTCACGAGCCGTTGCGACTCCCAGGCTAAATAGCTTGAAGAGGGTCTCGACCTTGCCGGACTTTGTCCCCTTTGAAGTTTTGTTGGCCATCGGCGCGAACTGCCCAAAGGCCTTACTCTCTGAACCGATCAGCCAATTGTTGTCTGAATCGGGCTTAAGTATCCGCCAACGCACTCCATCGCAGGAAACAGAGTCCCGTAGCATCGCGAACTTCTCTTCCTTTTTCCAGAATTCATCCACCCGGTGATACCGGACTGAAGTACCCTTGTGCGTCTGACGCTTAATAGCCAAAGTGATGCCGACTCCGACCTGTATTCCGAAGACATTGTGAGTTGTCCCACTCAATTTCGGATTCTTGCGGACATTCCCATGCAAGTCCAAGTGAAATATCCGAGTGAAGTCCCGCATAAGATGCTTTCGCATGCCGTCAAACGTAGTCTGATCTACAAAACTGTTATTGGACACAAAACACACGATCCCGTCCCTGCCCTCCAATCGGTCCACGGCCCAACGAAAGAATCTTACGTACACATCTGAGAGTTTGTTCTTATTACTCGCCTTGGAATCCTTAGAGTACGTATTCTTGATCCGTTCGTCAATGACCTTGTACTTCCGGTTCTTGTTATTGTCATTCTCGTTTAGTTGGCCGACGTTGTACGGTGGATTGCCGATTATGACAGTGATCGGTGTCGATTTCTGCCTCCGAACACGAGTCGTGTTCTTCTCTGTCATAAATCCAAAAGACCCCTGCTCGTGCTCTGCCATATCCAGCGTGTCAACAAAACAGAGCCCCTCAAACGACTCATACTCCCCCGATATCTTGTAGAAAGCATGTTCGATGTTTAGAGCCGCTATGTAGTAGGGCATCAGCATCACTTCGTTGGCAAACAACTGCTCCCGGTACATACGGGGCAGGTCCCGTTTGGGCATCCGCCTGATAAGATTGACAATGAAATTTCCTGTCCCGGTGCAAGGGTCCAGGATATTGACCCCTTTGCTCGACAGCGCAAGCCCGAACTCCTGTTTCAGAACTTCCTCGACACTCGCGCACATAAAATCCACAATCGATTGCGGTGTGTACACAATCCCGTGAGTATCAGCCACCTTAACGGAATACCCTTGGAAGAATCTCTCATAGACCGTATTTAGAAAATGCTGCTTCTCAGAAAAATGAGTCAAGGTGCGGGCAGCTTGCTCGATAGCAACGTAGAACCGGTCAAGCGACTTCAAGAATTCTTTGCGATTGAAACTCTTGCTAACCAACGCCTCGATTACTTTTTCAACCTCTGCAGCAATCACATTTCGCTTTGTGAATTCCTCGTTGTCAAAAATCGTGCGAATCAGTCGCTCCGTCAGGAGGTGTTGCACCAGCATCTCATCAACCGCCGCTTCGCTCATGTTTGGATTAAGGGATGCTTTGCACAGATCGAAGAATTCCCCAAATGCTTTGGCAAACGATTTGTTGGACTTGTGAGCCTCTTGAATCTTCTTTGCCAATCCCAGCGCCAAGTCTGGTACTCGCTCCTTGAACGCTTCGACTGCTTTTTCGAATTCATCGATTTCCGGTTCGGCATGACTATAGAACAGGTTGAGCAGGTCCGCCAGTTGAGATGCATTGGACAGGCTTGCCCGGAACGCCTCCTGTTTGTCCTGATATAGAATTGCCTGTCGGGTGTCCTCGAAAATAATGTTGGTTGTCGGATAACCTTTGGCTATTTTTTTTCGAACTTCTACCTCAAGATTGTCGTCGGTGTCTTTGGCCTCCCAATATCCGCGCGGGATGTAGAAATCATCCCTTAGAGTTCCGTCAGGTACAATGACACTTCCCGGAATATGCTCGGACAAGAGAGGTATGAGAGTCCACTTCCGAGATCTGGCCGTATCGTTCAGAAGTCCTTCAAAAGCCTTACTGACTGCCCCCTCGTGCTTAACTCCCTGCTTCTTGAACTCGGCAAGTCTATCGTAATATCGCTTGATCGCTTTGTGATTGGCTTTTATAGCATTGCGGACGGTTGGCATTTGTCGTCTTCCCCAGTCGGCCTTCCTTTCCAGCACATTATAACGAACTCAAGAACGGGCGCAAATCAATATCTGAAGTTGCTTACCCACGCAATTTCACCATCTTTTTGAATCAATTCCTCTCCCCCGCCGCATATACAGAAGGAGTAACCTGTATACGCGTGTCCGAAATGCGAAACCCTGTGCGCGGCACATGTCCCCATGTGCCAGCGAATCTTAGGCCAGTGGGGGCTCTGCCGCCCACAAACCAGGGCACCCGGCCGGGAAGATTTGGGAGCCCTCTATTAAATTGCCCAAAACAAACCCACTTATCCGTTGTGGGGCAACAACTTAACACAAAAAGCAAAGCCAATCCAAAGCCAATTTTTGGCAATGCAAACCCATTCCAAAGCCAATTGCGGGGGGTAGAAATGGTTCTCGACACCGCTCGAACCAGCAGATGCAAATTGATGATGTCACAGGGTTGGATTTCTAAACGCCCGCCGTCCCGCTGTGCCGAGCGAAGTCGAGGCCCGTTTGCATACGAGCCGAGGACAAGATTCGTAGGTCAAGCGCGTTCCCGCGCTTGACACTTGAGCTATGAACCTTTGGAGACAGTTGATCGGAATCAGACTTGCGCTAACGGCAGGCTGGGCCTCTTCACCACAAGTCCGCCGGGAAAATCACATTCAGGCGGGTGGTCCGTTTCGGATAGACCGCCACCGGTACTGCGACCGTATCTGTTTGGGGCGTGTAAATCACACGCAGCGTGTGGTTGCCAATTGCGATATTGGAAAATGAGAAATAGCCGGTCGAGGTTGGCCGCACAGAATCAACGGTGATGCCACCGGCGCCATTGGGATGAACCAATTGAATCCAGATCGATGTCACATACGCCGAGGTCGGCGGCGTGCGGTCCGCATCCGTCAGATACCCTTCAACCACGTTACCGAGCAGTTCGGCGCGCGACGATGCAAACAGTTTGTCGATATTGCTGCCGGAGCCGGTCGAGCGGATCATCGTGTCCTGATAGGTATAGGTCGCGCCCCAACCGTCTTTCTTGAAATCATCGACGGCGATCCCTCTGTCAATATAGGGACCTTTCCATGTCGCATAAGCGCCGGGATTCTGCACCAGTGCATCGAGATTGGGCGGGAACGCACCGACATCGCCAACATACCCAAAATCGGTTCGGGCGCCGTTATCATAGAACTCCTCGCTCCCCCGGATCGCCGACGCCAGCGCGTCCAGCTCGATCTTGGTCTGCTCATACTTGGCGGTGTCCACTGTATTGCTGAGTTCCCGTGTCGCCACCGAAGCAAGGATCGACAGGATGATGATGACAATCACCAGCTCGATCAGCGTAAACCCGCGTTGTCTTGCATTTCTCATGGACATGGCGGCAAACTCACGGTAAATAATGACCCATTAGAGAGGACCATCGTCATAGTCGCCCCTGACATCGACGCTGCACTTCCGCCGCCGTTCGAATTGGTCTGGCGGAAATCTGCAACTCTTATCCGAACGGAAGTGCCGGCGTTAATGGTTTGTGGAGCGGTCATCGTGTACGTCGTGCCGCTAACCCCTCTCGGACTGCCGTCTTTGTTGAAGACTGTCGTGCCGCCCATCTGTACTTCGGCATAATAGGCAATCGGCGATGGCCAGGTGAAACTGAAAGTACTCACCGTTATGGCACTGCTGGACGAATTGGCAATCCAGAACACGACATCGGTGCAGGGGGGCGAGCCCATGACCGAATCGGAGTTGTTGATGAGATACAGCCCGACCGGGGCGCTTATGCCCCAGAGATTTTCGGTGAACCGCAATTCGGTATTCACTTTGGCGCCCGGCAGGATGGACATGAAAGTCGCGATCGTATCTCCGTTGGGCAGATACACTGCCGTCAGAGACTGGTTTCCGATTGGCACCGAGTTGATCGTGAAGTAACCCGATGCGGTCGGAATGGCGGTCCTGGTCGTCGTACCGCCGATGCCATCGGGAATCGTCAGACTCAGTCGAACTGAGTCTTTGTAAATGGTCCCGGGCGGCGTGCCGTCGAAGTCCAGCACGTTTCCGGTAATGGTATTGCGAATCAGATCGTCAGACGTGTTGCCGAATGTCCGTACTATGTTGCTGCCCGAACCTGAGGATGTCACGGCTAGGCCGCTATATGAGTAGAGTACGCCCCAGGCGTCACGCTTGTAGTCGTCGGAAGTCTGAGTGAATCGCGTCTTGATGTACGGCCCTTTCCATGTCGCATATCCGCCCGCATTCGCGACCAGCGCATCGAGATTTGGCGGCAAAGCGCCTATGTCGCCGACATATCCAAAATCCGCGCGTACTCCGTTATTCTGTAACGATGGATTGCCGACTATGGCGAACTCCAGCGACTCCATCTCCTGCTTGGTCTCCTCGACTTTGGCGGCATCGCTGATGGACACCCCCGACCGCAACGCCACCGTGACAAGGATTGCCGAGATTATCAATACGAGAACGACTTCGACCAAAGTGAAGCCGTGCGAGTCCCGACAACGCTGATATGTGTGATCTCGATTGTTCATGCTCATTCTTGTATCGATCAATACTGCACGTCCACCCAGACCTGCGTACATCTTGCCGGGTGGCTTCCGTTTTGCCCGCGAATTCGCATTCCGGCCTCGAGGCTGATCACGTCCGACCAAGTCCAGGCGATGCCGGTGGCCGGGTTCGTTGTCCATTGGGTGCTGTAGTTGGCAAAGCTCGAAGTCAGGGCCTGAGCAGCGCCATCGTATTCTACTCCCCCAATATAAACGGCCGGCATGACATCCCCTTGCGTCAACGTTGTGCGTGCCCTGCAGTACACGGTCAGCGCGGTAATAGGGCAGGCGCTCGAAGAGGGGTTGTCCATCGCGTATGTTTCCGAAGCATATGCATTACTGGCGCGTTCAACGTAGCTCCCGTCTTCGTCAGCCGCGGCCTCCGACACACATTGCCAGTTGGCGCTACACCCGCTGTTGGACAGCGATGTGATAGTGCCGATGCCGATCGGCCTCAAGGTGACAATGCTACTGCCGCAACCGCCCCCACTACTCGCGAAGTAGCTGGCGGCAAATTTATGCATCGCAGGCGAACCGGTCTGTTGCCTCGGCAGAATCGTTATCGAGCGCACTAGTGTATCGTTTTGAGGAACGTAGATGATATTGAGAGCATGCTGACCAACCGGCAGTGAATCCAATCGGAATAGCCCGGACGCCAAAGGGTAATATGTCTTCGTGAGCGTGCCCCCCGTCCCGTCCGGAATGATCACGTTGATGTTGACGGAATCTTTCTTGATACTGCCGGGTAAGGAATCCAAAGCGTCTAACACAGTGCCGGCATAGGAATTGAGCAAATAATCCGAAGTCGCGTCTGCAATCTTCTTCACGATCGGCGTGCCATGCCCGGACGAACTGATCGTTAGTCCACCGGTGTAGGTATAGGCGCTCCCCCATTCGTCAAGTTGATAGCCATTTGTATCTTCCGCATATCCGGCCGGAAGATAAGGTCCATGCCACGTGCCATATCCCGGATTGATCACAAGCGCAGAGAGATTCGGAGGAAAAGCCCCAACATCCCCCACATATCCAAAGTTCGCCCGACGACTGCTCGACAAGAGCGTTGGATCGCCGACAATCCCTTTCGCCAGCGTCTCCATTTCCCGCTCGGTCTTCACGCGGCGAGCATCTTCAACTGCTGGCGTCATGGTCTTCATCGCAACTGCCGTGAGAATCCCGATCACGACCAACATGATCGTCAACTCGATCAGGCTGATACCCTTGTTGTCCTTAAGATAGCGCATCATTCCGCTCACCACGTGTTTCTGTACAGCGCAATTTCGAGATACGCCTCGGTTCTCGGTTCGACTGCAATCTTCCGACGTAGCGTGTCGGAAGTGGGAACATAGACTACGACCAAATCCTGCAAACCAATAGGCACGGAGTCAAACTGAACTCGACCTCCCCGGTCCGGGTATCTCGTTCGATTGGTAATTGCGCCGCTCCCATTCGGATAGGAGAGAACGCAGCGCAGTGAGTCCTTGTAAGTTGTCCCTGGCGGAGTGCGATCCCAATCGGTAATAACTGCGGTGATGCGATTGAGCGTCAGGTCAGCGACCGATCCGGCAATGTTACGGGTGAGCGCAGTTCCGCCGCTGGTCGTGATAAGGGTAATCGTCCCGGAGTAGAGGATATTATTCCCCCAGCCGTCCTGCTTGAACGAACTGTTCGCGCCACCCGATGTGAATTGATCACGAACATACGGCCCCTTCCAAGTCGAGTAGCCGCCCGGATTCTGCACCAGCGCATCGAGATTGGGGGGCAACGCGCCAACATCGCCAACATAACCGAAACTGGCCCGCTGACCATCGGTTATGACCAATGGATCGCCGGCGATGGCAACGGCCAGCCGGTCCAGTGTTTGTTTGGTCCGTTCTATTCGGGCGGTCTCATTTACTTTGCCGAGGCTCTTCAGAGCGACGGTAGAGAGGATGCCCAGAATAATTACCACCAATAGCACTTCTACAAGTGTATAGCCTGAGTCCGAATGTCGTTTGAGTCGGTCCATCAATATGCTTGCGCCCTGTTCTGTCTTTGTATCGGCAGGATTGACGATTCGGATGAGCGCGTAACATGATGTGCCGCAAAGAAAAGCGGCATACGGACCGAGCCGCATGCCGCCAGGGAGGTGTGGGTGTTGTCTGTTCCTAGTACGTATCGTTCTCCCACGAAGATTCCTTCGGGGGAATTCGCACTACAAGATAATCCTTCACCTTACACTGGCAGGCCAGCCGGGAGCGGTCGGTCAAACCCTCTGCTTCATCAAGCATATCCAGTTCGTCTTCTGTTGGTTCTCCCAGCGTGTCGATTCCCTCTTCCACAACCACATGACAGGTAGAGCAAGCGCAATTGCCGCCGCAATTGTGGTCGAGTTGGATATTGTTGTTGAGCGCAGCATCGAGAATGACCGTTCCTTCGTCAACCTCGACTTCGATATTCTGTGGCAAGAATAGTACTTTCGGCATTAATGACAACCCGGACTCCTCTATCAGTCGATAATTCATGGTCTCGCATTCGGTTCGTGTAACCGCATCTCCAGTAAATTTGTTCATCCTTTTTCCCCGTGTTCGGAGGCTCGATACACGACAATGTTGTCGTGTTCGTTGCCGAACCGAATTGAACGGGCCACGCCTGCCAGGCATCCGGTCAGGTACATATAAACCCAGGGAGGAATGATCGTTGATTCGCAGCCCCGAACCAGTACCGGAGTATCTCGGAATTTCTCCCAGTTGAATTGTCGGGCCTTCTGCAGAAACTCATCCTCTCGCAAGACCCCCCCGGAAAGGAATTCCTCCGGACTCAGAATCTGAAACGGCATGAACCAGTAGTTAATTGCTAAAGGATGAGCCGCAGCCACATGACCGCTTCGCCTTGGGATTCGAGAATGCGAAGCCGCCACCAAGCAACCCACCCTTGAAATCCAGGGTCGTGCCGGCCAGGTGTAGAAGTGCTTTAAGATCCACTCGAACCTTGAGGCCGTCAAAGTTAAACTCCCGATCGAGTTCCGACCGCTTGGAGTCAAACTCCATCGCATAGGACATACCGGAACAGCCTCCGGCGGTAACTCCAATCCGCAGGAAGAGGTCCGGCTGGTTCTCCAGCGCCATAAGCCGCTTGAGTTCGGTCACTGCAGCCGAAGTGAGACCAATGAGATCAGGAGTGCCCGTTTGAGTAGATGTATCCGTCATTACGCTATATGTTCCTTTCACTTACGGCCTATCGACCTCGCTAATTATATTCATAAACACGATTCTTCGGCTTCCAGTTCACTCTTTTTTGAATCGATGAACGCTAACAGGACCGATATTGTCCAAATAACTCTTTGTGAATTAGCAACTTAGAGCCAGCCGATGGGTGATCGATGCTTTTCTGGCCTCCTGCTTTAATAAATTGAGAATTTCCTTAACTTTCCGCGCTTTAGTTGTGGACTAACCTTCTCTTTCTTGCTATACTCTGTCCCACGAAAAATGGAACCATAGATTGATGTTACCGGTTTAAATGTAAGGTAACCGAGTACTAAAAAGAGAAGGAAGAAAACATGCAATTGTCTCGTAAGTCTGACTACGCGCTGCGCGCTATTCGTCACCTGTCAAGCCTGCCCAAAGGGAAGCTGGGCTCTATTAACTCTGTTGCTGAAGCCGAGAGCATTCCGCGCGAGTTCCTGGCGAAAATCCTCAAAGATCTTACCCGTGCCGGCGTTCTCGTCTCCTTCCAGGGCGTGACCGGTGGGTATCGTCTGTCCAAGCAGCCGAAAGATGTCTCCTTCCTGAATGTGATTGAAGCCATCGACGGCCCGATCCACCTGAACCTTTGCACCGAGCAGGGAAACTGCGCCTGTGAACGCGCCAGCAAATGCGATATGAAAGAGTTCTGGATGACGCATGAGATCGCGTTCAAGAAAGCTCTCGCCAAGTACACCTTTGGTCGTTATCGCAAAGGCCGCGGTTAAGCCCTTTCTTGCGTTTTGTCATAGATACAAACCGCGTTTCCCGTTTACGGAAATGCGGTTTTCTATTTCGGTTTTCAACCTGGAGCCACTCGTCGGGGGTTGTTATTAGCAGGCACACGATGTATCTTATTAATGCGAGTGGTTCTTTGTTCTCGAGGCGAAACTCGGCGCTTGCATAACCGTTGTAAAAGATAGGGTCCATTGTCAGGAGTATGGTGATGCTACAGTTTGAAGATAAAGCGTACAAAGTAAAAGTCGGGTTGGCGGAAATGCTCAAAGGCGGTGTCATCATGGATGTCACTAGCGCTGACCAGGCGAAAATCGCCGAGCAGGCGGGAGCCGCATCGGTGATGGCGCTCGAGCGCGTCCCGGCGGATATCAGGGCCGAAGGTGGTGTGGCGCGCATGGCGGATCTCGATGTGATCGAGAAGATCAAACGCGTGGTCACTATTCCGGTCATGGCTAAATGCCGAATCGGACATGTGATCGAGGCAAGAGTGCTGGAGGCGATGGAAGTTGATTTCATCGACGAATCCGAAGTCCTCACCCCCGCTGATAACAAGTACCATGTCGACAAGTGGCCGTTCAAAGTGCCGTTTGTCTGCGGCTGCCGGAATGTCGGCGAGGCGCTGCGCCGGATTTCCGAAGGGGCGGCGATGATCCGCACCAAAGGTGAGGCCGGGACGGGAGATGTTTCGCAGGCGGTGAAACATCTGCGCGAAATCGGCTCGGCGCTCAAGGCGATGACTGTCATGTCCGCTGAAGAACTGTACGGAGCCGCGAAAGAAAACCAGGTGTCGATTGATCTGGTCAGGATGGTCGCCAAGACCGGGAAACTCCCGGTGCCGAATTTCGCCGCAGGCGGCGTAGCCACTCCAGCCGATGCCGCCCTCTGCATGTATCTTGGGGCCGAAGCGGTGTTTGTCGGGTCCGGCATTTTCAAGTCGAGCAATCCGGAAAAGCGGGCGAAAGCGATTGTCTCTGCCACAACCCACTGGCAGGACTACGCTCTGATCGCGGAATATTCGCACGGACTTGGCGAACCGATGAAAGGTATCGCCGCCGACACGATTCCGACCGAACACCAGTTGCAGACGCGATAGTTGATAGGTCGAAACCCCTGCGGTTTCGACACCGCGAAACTGCTATTATGTCCGAATAGTCCACGCTCCACCCGGAGTCCAACTCGCGAGAAACGACTCGTTCGCGGACAGCTTTGAGAGCACCGGTCCCAGAAACAACTTCAGTTCCTCAACAGCTTCCTTGATACTCTGGGGAGCAATCTCAAACCCGTTCTTGCTTACAAACGCGTCCCATTGCACCTGCTTCTGCCGATTCTCGGTGAAGTCGGCAGTGAATGCCGCAGGTGATGCTTCGATCGGAGTCCCACGTCTTCCAAAGGTGGCAGCGACAGCGACGCTTAACGACTCACCATCAAATTCGAATTGCCTCGACAGGAGCCAGATGTCGTAGAAGTCCTTCATTCGGCTATTGGGGACACCCAGCTTCACTATCGTCTCAGTTTTCTCTGCGATGGCGCTCTCA
>Ga0315276_10005075_pt1 | contig 12126 bp, 10 predicted proteins | sample YL17G05_0_MG_FD_204542 | JGI IMG/M metagenome (GOLD analysis project Ga0315276, IMG submission 204542) | Sediment microbial communities from Yellowstone Lake, YNP, Wyoming, USA - YL17G05_0 | ecosystem: Environmental > Aquatic > Freshwater > Lake > Sediment | place: USA: Wyoming | collected... | reverse complement strand
AACACGCTGTATATGTATGAAAGTCATGCCCCGATTTAAAGGCATTAATCATATTAGTATCACCAGATATCATTGCCAGAATACGTAGCTCGACCTGTGAATTATGGCTAACAAAACCATTTGCTATAAAAGAATGAGTTTCCTCTACTTCAATATCATATGTCTTAACTTTAACCGATATTTTTTCATCTATATTGCATTTAACATATATCTGCCCCCAATCAGTGATCTTATTCAAACCAAGTTCTGTATAAACATCTGGATATTTTATTTTTAATTCTTTTGCTGTTTTTATTGAAACAAAACCACCCCTGTTTCGGGTATTCTTTAATTCATCTATATAAGTATATTTTTTAGATTTTTTTCCTAAATTAGGATGTCTTCCATACGTTGGGTTTTTTTTAGTTTTTCCAACTAATACTTTTAAGATTGAATTTTTTCTTTTACCTATGAATCCTATTTTTTTATAAAAAACATCTGTCCAATAAGATTTTATACTAAGAAGATCAGCCTCAAATTGCTTACCCTGCTTTTCATATTTATACTGCCATATATTTGAAATTATTCCAACAGATAAGAGTAGCTTTTGAATATCCTCTATTAAAGTTCTTCTTGAAGAGGAACAAGATACTCTACCCCCCACACTACCATCAGACTCAAAAAAACCTCTAAGCCACGCACAAATCAATTTAGAATCGGCTTCAAATAAAAATTTAGGAACCCTTTCTTTAGATAATCCAATATTTAAAAGATACTTAATTAGCGGCTTAGAACAAAATCTAGAATCAAATATTCCTCTATATTGTGTGGATTCTCTTATCCGTTCATTAAATATTCTTTTAAACAGTATTTTTAAGTAATCATTGGTATCTTTATCTTTATCGCAAACAGCCCAACGTAATGCCATGTAAGGCACACCAAATGTCCCATTACCACACATAAAACCCAAAAACTCACAAAAGTCTTCAGTCATATATTTAGGAATATTGTTTATTTTTTTATTGCTAAAGTGAGTATATTCAATACTATTTAATTTTATTCTTTTATTACTTCTTATTACGTGTGGTTGTATGGCCACATAATCTAATTCAGAAAGTTCACCTACTCTTTTCCATACATAATTCCCATCTGCATCGATAACTCTTAATCTATGATGTTTTGTTAACTCTATAGAGTATCCTAATTCTGTAGTAAGTGTCACCACCTCTTTTACCCCACGAAAAAAGACATTCGTTACTTTCTTAAAGGAGCCATCCTCCTGTCTAACAGAATCGTCAGTAGTCACCTGCTCAATTGGAATATTCCCTCGTCGAGTTGTTATTAAAGTTCCCTCAGCCAAGCAAAGGTCAGCCAACACAATCTTATGTCCCGGTGCTGGTATTACCATATTACGTATCCGGTTGTCCTTTGGAATATTTTGAAGGTTCGGGTTCGTGCAATTGTGTGTACAAATTTCATTTGATATAAAATTATGATAGTCCTTTATTTCTAAATCCCAAACACAGCGAACACCATTAGGTTTTAGAGAAGCCAGCATGTGATTATAAGAGATACCATATGATTCGCATAATCTCTTTAATTTATAGTAGCCTACACCTAACTCCCTTGCAGCAGAACCTAAAGGATTTCTTCTGCCTGAATATTTGTAAATAGCAGTAGCTACAGAATTCTCCGTTAGGAGAATTCCTTTACTAGAATACAATGAAGCAATCTCTTTTATATTAACATCCTTCTCCTTGCATTTTCGTTTAAATGTTTCAAAATCCATAGGCACTTTTGTAGGATGCCCCCTAGCCACATGAAGCATTTCTATTAACTCTTCCTTACTAAGCTCAATCCAGCAAGGATTCTTTGTTCCTATGTACCTCTGACGTTTACAATGTCGTATATGTTCGTAATTTATTGTTCCCTGTTGCATCCTTTTCTTATGATGCACAGATGCATGCTGCTCACGATTGAGTACTTCCAAGTTAAAAACATTGTTGTTATCCTTAGAAAAATCTTTATGATGTATGTGCTTTTCAGAAGAAGCTTTATAGTATTCCCTTTTTATACAAACTTCTTCATATTCCATATAACAATTTGTACCGTACAAACGAACTCTTCCATTAGATTGTTTTCGCTTTTTTAAATGAACAAGTTTATCATATCTTTTTAAATCCTTCGCCTGAACCCATCCTTTATATTTAGTTTTAACTAAGTGTTCAGGAGTAACAATAAGTTCACCCAAATCTCTGCAACCGTTACTTTGCCATTTTATTTTTAGTGTTTCGCGCAAACCATTATAAAATTTATTCAAAACCTCAGATATTCTTACTTTACCATCATTATCATAGCAGTAAACAAGATCACCGGGAAAAATATCCTCTATATTCTTTTCACCGCCTACTACTAAAATTTTAGTTCCCTCAGCAATACAACTAAGTCTTCCCGATGCTGTTCCTATCTGAAAATAGCTTGGATATATTCTACCGTTCTCGTCAGCAAACTTTTTAAAACCTTCAAGATACGTTGTTGTCTGTTTATTCACCTCTCGATATTCCAATATCTTTTTGAGAATAGGTTTCTTTTCAGAATAGAATAGAATTGCCTCCTCATCGGTAGAAGCAAGCTTTCCCTTGGTCATGAATTTCCCATTGATGGGTAGTTTGAGCTTTCCGTACATAAAGTCCCTCAGTTGTTCTGTAGAATTTATGTTGAACTCGCACTTAACTTCTTTAAAGAACTCCTTTGTTACGCTGTCTGAAACAATATTGTTTTCCTCGATAAGCTTATTGATATATGGTATATCCAGCAGAATTCCGTTTTCATGAACACGAATGAGAGTTTTGCAGAGAGGCATTGTAATGTTATAAAAAGCATAACTGTACTTTTCATCAATAATTCTTTTAAGATATCTGTATATTCTGAATGTCACATCAGCGTCCATTGCTGAATAAAATGCCTTATGCCCTATTTTAAAAGAATTAAGAATTTCTTTTCTAGCGTTTTCTACATACTCTGAACAATAAATAAGCCGAGCATTATACTCAGGGTCGAAACCAAAAGAGCTAAAAAGATCATAATCGTCAAAAAGCAATCCCTGATTATCTTCCTTTTTCTTCTTTTTTGCAGTCGTTGCGCATTCAAGTCCCTGTTCCTTTTCCTGTACCCCAACAATACCACCAAATTCTTCGAGCACACTCTCATACCCACCCTCCTGAGTTAAAAACCATGCCATTGTTTTTAATCTATACAGTGATCGCGCCTTACCGCCCTCATAACTCATTGTAATCATATGATAAGCAAGCATGGTATCAAAAACAGTACCAGTAACATCAATCCCTATTGATCGAAGAAATCGAATATCAAAATCGGCATTGTGAAAAACCTTTTCTGCCGGTGATGAGAGCGTTTCCTTCAACAAAGTAAGCAAATCTGGCTGATCTGCAAGATACTTCCACTCTATGTGCGCACCATCGCCCGCAGAAGAACAAAATGATATGTCAGTAATACGATCAACTTTAGGATTGAGACCTGTCGTTTCAATATCAACGGTAAACGCAGAGGAATCCTTCAATTCTTTAAGATATTTCTCTATGGTGAATCTATCTTTAAACGATGCAGGAACAGATTGTATTCTACGAGGCTTTGGCGCCATAGACAGTTGTTTAGCCAGCACCAAATCACTTTCAAACTCCTTCATGTAGCGTGTATCGTTGGTTCTCAGTAAATACGATGGATGATACGTTGGAAGTATAATAATATCCAGTTGACTATGATAAAATGTCTTTCCACGACTAACTTCCATATTCATGCTAAATCTGAGTAGCTGATTCATCGCAATAGCGCCAAGCGCAACAACAACTTTCGGTTTCATAGTAAGAATGAGATCAATAGTTGTCGGAAGGCAGAGTTCTATTTGAGTTGCCGTAGGCGTAGCGTTTTCTCCAAGCTTATCCACGCAACGGCATAGCACAGCATTACTTATAAAACAATCAAGATTAAGTGCCTCAAGTCTATTTTGAAGAAGTCGGCCGGATTTTCCAATGAATACTTGACCTTTATCATCCTCTGTTTTTCCCGGACCTTCACCTAACAAGAGAATAGACGCATTGATATTGCCTCTTCCCAGTATTTGCGGATGCTTTGCTTTTAAATGCAGTCTGCACTTTTTACAAAATGCATTCTTTGTGGTCATGTTCATAGAAGTTGCCTGTTTTTATCTTTCTCATGTTCTTCATATAGTTTAATCAAAACTTCGAGTTGATATTTCTTTATATCTCTCAACTCCGCACCGTCTTTGTAATAAAAAAAATCACGGGCAATGCGAGAAAGGACATACGCATCAGCTAAATCATTATCCCGTATCTCTTCCCCAAAGTTCTTAAAGACATCGAGAATAACGACCCCTTTCCCTTGATTCTTTCCGACACCGGACACATACTTTTTCAACTGAAGAGGAACTACGATTGTTGGATGTATCCCCTTCTTGTACAGTTCAAGATACAATATTCCAGCCCACTGGCCCAACTCAAATATCTTTCCAGTTTCCCGATAGGCTGGTCCCTCTATGCATACATGACTTATGTCTGGATATCTATCCAGTAAACTCAAAAGCTTGTTCTGCAAATGAAAAAGTCGCTCCACCCCCATCGCAGGGGTGGAGAACTTCAGTAAGTCAAGAATTTTGTACGTTTCATTGATAAAAACAAGACCTGATCCTGCAAGAGAAGGATCAATACCTAAGTATTTTAGCATTATGCCGTCTTATAAATTTGCCCGCATGCAGGACAAGAATTCGCAAAAACACTAAAAGGCTTATGGCAAATATCACAGTCGGATAGCAGTACTCCATTGCAGAGAGGACAAATCACTGCACCATCGGGAATTTTTCCGTGGCAGTGGCCACACTCAATCATGTTTGCTGAAGCTACCGCTGCATTAACAGGAGTCCTTACAACGGCCTGTCGTACTGGGGGCTGGTTCGCAGGATACGATTGCGCTGCTGTTACAATAGGAGGGACCTTCTGATCAACCTGAATACCTTTTGCTTTCTCATAAGCTTCCTGCTCAATCCCCTGCTGCTGTTCCAACTCTGCCACAAAGTTATAACCCATAACAGCGCCAATCCGATCTAATTGATTACGAAGATTTTTAAGAACGTAATTTGCAGAAGAAAGTGAAGTAATATAATCGAGGTCGTATCTTTCGTAGGAAGATTCTGTTTCAGAAGCCGGTCCGACGACATTGTGCTGAGTTCCAATATCACCCTTCATTACACTAAAGAATGTTTCAGAACCCTGACCCTGCTTGCTGAATATAATATCATAGGAGCTAAACTCTCCGCAGTTGTCACGAACAACTTTCAAAGCCTTAATAGCCTTCTGACCGAATCGAATGAGCTTGGTGTGCTTATTTTCTGAGCACCAGTTGAATGTTCTTCCTTCAGCCGTCTCTGGATTCCTGTGCAACGCATTGAAAACATATTCCAGCTTGGGTCGGCACGATCCAGTTCCGTTGTAAGATGGATTCCAATACTCAGTCGTACGCTTAAATAACTCAGGGTCTCGTTGCTGGTAAATATATACCTTGCCAAATTGACCTTTTTTACTGTCTAAATAACCGCCCCTGTAGAAATTGTCTGAGTCTCCCAACATTCTAGAAAGAACACTTTCCCCTGTAGTCCCATTCTTAACAATAAATGGTCTTATTCGATCATCATCACAGATAAACCAGCTAATCCAGTATTTTCTGAAAGACCCCGAACCATCGATTAGTCGAAGGACGTTTGAAGTTCCAGATGGAGTTTTAATCTCTGAAGGATACTCTCGCTCCCCACTAAGACTGTCATTAATACGATTGGCCTCGTCGGCAAAACGATCTTGTTGATTGTCCATAAACCTCTCCCTGTTTTAACGCTCAATTTGAGCTAATTTCTGTCCATGCTAGGACTATATAACACCCCAAAGGGTAATATACGCAAACGTTAAGAGTATTATGAATTTCTATTTACGGTCATATTGTAGTCTTTCAGATCATGGAGCTTGTAACCATAGTTCTCCAGACTACGAACAACCCGCTGAAGAAGGGATAGTTTGTACTTCTCGGTTGCTACCGCCTTCTCATATTCAGTAAATTCAGTTGTATATGTCATGTAGATATGTCTTTCTTTGCTTTTCTCTGTTTTAAACTGTTTATCATCTATGCTTTCTACGAAATACTTTTGAGCCAACCATTTATTGAACTCATCTTCAATTTGCTGAACTACACGAATTTGCATGTCACAGAGGTGACCCCAGTAATACAATTTGTAGGAGAGGCTATTAACCTCCTCCATAATCTTGTGGATATCGTGTACGGATTCAAGAGTAAGCTGGTTAGGATTAAATCCTATTGTTTTACTCTTGTACTCTCTGTAACTTTTTTGATCGTCGTATTCTTTTACATCTAATTCAAAAGATTCGTCGCTCATACATCCTCTTCTTGTGGCTCGTTGGCAAGTTTACTTATATGGGTTTTGTATGCAAGTTCAACAAGAGTTTGAACAACAGCGGATTTGTTCTTATGCATTACCTGCTCAAGTTCTCTAAGCATCTCAATGTGCATAGGCCGTAGAGACATAGGAACAGGAATACTTTTCCTCTCGCCACTCAATCTGTACCGCACCAGCAACCCCCATAAAATTTAATCAAAACCTAAAGGAGACATAAGGAGACGTCAAACATTTTTTACTATAACATGAAATTTTATGCAATTTCGTAAGCTACTTCCGGTATAAGAGTCACTATCTCGTCAAAGTCAGGAACAAAGCAAGATACCTTATTATCGTCAAGCACTTGAACAACCAACCCGTATGAGTCATCTACTCCAATATAAGAGTTTGCAGTGATCTTATCTAACGGTATAGGTCGCAGCTTGACTTCTTCAACACAATCCCTTGGAGCTATTATTTTTCGTGCGAGGTCACCAAGAAAGACAATACTGTACGCATCGGATTCACTCGTTTGGAAACCAAAGTAGGTGTCAGGTATGGGGCGCACTGGTCCGATAGATGACCTGAACAAATAACTCTTAGATATACGAATAGGTTTTATAGCATCTACCCACTCGGATTCAGCAATAACTAATCTGTCTTCCTGCTGTGCAGATGATTTATATTGTTTTTTGTAAAGTTTCTTTGATTTGGCGTAGGGCGTTGTCTGCCGAACATCATCCTCGTCTACAATGGACGCATTAGCATTTTCTGTTGCCGTATATATAACTGGTGAAAGAAGTGTCCACCGATCAACAGGGAAATTTCTTAATTTAGAAAATATCTGTTGTTTGTAAGAAAGTATTTCTTCAGGTTCCCCAAACGTCGGTATACCCGGAGCGGTATTCGGAACACCATCAGCAGAAGAAGGCTGCTCGCACAAGAAGTAGCAACGACATCCGGGGTGAGCCATTGCTAAAAATGGTTTAGGGGGTTTATACCCATAGTAATTAGAATGATTCTGCGCCATAGCTATTATCTGGGTTATAGTATATGATTTCCCATTCCGGTATTCACATACAGGCTTGCCATCAGCCTCGGTTCCCTCCATACCCGGTATCCCTCGATGACAGTTATTTCTATCATATTCTGGACCAGTGTACCACGTAGCAGTTGTATAGCCAAGCTCCCGTAGGTACAATAGAGTGTTTATTGAAGCGTCAATATTGGGGGCATCATCATTAAAAAATAGTGTATCGTCCCCTATCAAAGGAAAGAACTGATTAAGCACAACCATTTCCGGCGAGTCTTCGAGAAGCTCATCCGTTTCTTCTTGGGTTAGCTTTGGCTGACTTGGTTTCTTTTTTCGTACTCTTTGTACTACATGCTGCTCCGGCTCTTCCTCAATAGGAGAATGAAACTGTTTTAGTTCATCTACATCCTCAAGAAGATTATCAGGAAGCTTAATGAGAAAATCTTCCTCATCAAAGGTGAGATTAGCACCTTTAGACAACTTATCATAGATATTTAATAAATATCCTGAAATATCCTTTGCAGAGAATGCGCTGTATCTGTCCTGCATTCGTGCTAATCCTCGTCATCGTCGGAACTTGATTTTCTTTTACCAGATTGAGCTTCAATCGCCGCACGAAGAAATAACCTGTGAAGAGTTTTTTTGTCCATCTCAAGATTATCAAGCGCTGCTTCAGCAGAATCCAAATTATCTATCAGTAATTTAACCTTATCCGCCTGTACTTTATTGCGCATGTCTAAATCGTACAATGCATTCGAACGCATCTCTGAATATAAAGAGAGCATGTTCAAATCATTAGATAATTCTTGATCCGTAACACGCTCTTTTAATTTTTCTATAATGTCATGAACTTCTTGACTGTACATTATCGTGCGATGTCACCATAGTTATCATATACTGATTTAACCTTCGTCAAATCCTTAACGCTATCAATATTCTTCTCTTTAATTTTGTACACAGATTCTTTACCAAGAAGTTGCCTTCCACCAGCTTCCCATGCAACTTCGATGGTATCTCCGTCTTTATGAATTCCTATAACTTCACCAAAACGAGCGGTATAGCGCGAACGAATGGTATCTCCTATTGTTATATCCTCTTCCTTGATGAGATATTCAATAAGATCTTCCCGTCCTGCATACCTGAGAGTTTTCTTGAGCATCTGATTGGAGTGGCGTAGTCCTTTTGAAGCGACCCAATCGGATATTGACTCATCAGCAACGCCGCGCTCTATAAGCTTGGCTAATTCAAAAATATAGTCATCGTGCCTCATTGAGTGTCTGTGAATGTGTTGCATCATATCTTTACCCCTGCAATATTATAGGTTCTTGATAGTTCTTTCGAAATACCATAACCTTGAGTTGTTTTCCTTCGGCTCTGCCAAGGGAAAATCCAGCAGGAACTTCAACCGTATTCAGATCAGAACCCCCGAAACAGTATCGTATCAGTTTGTCTCCAACATACGTTTCAAAATCATACCATGACTTTTTAGAAGGATTCTCAAACTGATAAAATCTACTATCGGGGTCGTACTCCCCAATTGAATAAAAAACCTCAGGATCTTGCTCATCAAGAGATTTGTTTGGCTGAACTCCCGCATTAACTATAAAAATATAGTCGGAAATCTTTATTATTAAGGGTAATTCATCGATAAATTTTGCAATTTCATCCTTTTTGGGATTGTTTTCTAGCCACGTCGGACACTCACCTTCATTATATCTACGCATAAAAGCAAATTCGTTTTTACCTTTAACTGAATACGTATTTACCGTATTCCGTATAAATGTTATTGCATTCAACTGCTTTTCATTGGTAGGTTCAAACGCCGTATTACTATTTATAAAATTTCCAGTAAATATAAGGGTATCATTGAAGTTAAACTTCTGCTGATACAACATGGTGATTAACCTGTCATACTCACCAAGCAATTCTCCTACAACAATTACTCTGTCTGTCTTCAATGTTGATAAATCCATCACTAAATCCATGATTGCCTCCTATACGCCCGTAGATCCAAAACCGTTAGCTCCACGAGATGTCTCCATTAAAAATAAAACAGGATTTAGCGAAATCCTTTCATACTTTGAAACAATAAGTTGTGCTATACGCTCTCCCTTGCTAATCTCATATCTACTATTTACCGCTACAGTGGGTATATACATAAGAATCACCTTAACTTCTCCAGTAAAATCTTCGTCAACCACACCAGGCGCATTGTATACAGTCACTCCTTTAAGAGACAGCCCACTACGAGGACAAACTGTACCAACATACCCTTTAGGAATAGATATTTTTATTCCAGTAGAGACGGCTTCTGGCTTGAACGCCACAAGAGTAGTATCCTTGCTTGCAACTAAATCCATACCCGCCGAACCTATGGTTTTATATTCCGGTAGAGTGGAATCTGAATCAAGAACAATATCCATAGAAACTTTTTCATAGGAATATCTTAAATTTTCATTTTCTACTTTGGGAAGCATATAAATATCTCCTTAACTCCGTATTGCATGTGTTGCTTTTTCATAGAATATTATTGCCTTGAGAACAGCGGCCCCTACAGTACCCTCAGATAAAGAAACGAATTTAATAGTCATCTCAAATTCAGGAGCAACAAGCCAAGCATTAATATTAGTTTGAAGATCTGCTGCGCTCGTTCCTGTTATTACCACGCATTCCATAAAGTACCTCTCATTAAGTTTTTTTTATCCACACTTCGCCATGCCGCAACTTCTGCACGACAAGCATCCTTCCTGATACACAAGATTAGCCCCGCACGTTGGGCATTTATCACTAGTTTCTCGATCCTTCATATACTTTTTAAGTGCTCTCGTTATCGATTTATTAAAATCAATAATAGTTCCATATGACTTGCTAAGTTGCTCAATAAGATCGTAGATAGGTGTTCTGCGCTTTAGATGCAAAGAAATCAACCGTGTAATAGCTTCCTCCGCGCTTGAATCAAATATCTTTCCTATGTCTTTTATAATAATTTCACCATCGTACTCTAGCTGATACACACCACTTCGTAGTCTGATAATGCTCCCCTCTGTAATAGCCGAAGGAACATCCACCAAGTCAACTTTACCTGCAAAGACCTCAAAAGGGTAGCCTTCATCTAATCCTACAAATACCAGCCATTTTTCACCTTTGACGGTGATCCTATGAATATGGCAAGGAACCGACTTAGGTCGTTCAGGGGTTTCTTTTTCTGCACAATCATATTTAGCTTCTGATCCTTTTACAGATAGAACATTCGCCATTGTTCCTTCTCTGTACGTAGTAATTCCTTTGATGTAACCAGAATCATATGCTTGCATATAAACATTTTTGAAATTTTCATACGCATAGTTGTTAGGAACATTTATCGTTTTTGAGATAGATGCATCAATATATCTAGCAAATACTTTCATAGTTTCTATGTGTTCTTCTACCGTAAGATTAAATATATTTTTAGCATATTCAGCTTTATCATCGAAATCTTTCCCCATCTGTAATACAGAATAATCAGAAACTTCTTCTTCTCTAGTGAGTCCTCTATTTCTGTCTATTTTATATACAATGCCATTGAATGTTTTACTAAGTATCCACTCATCCCCCTCCATAATCCATTCCCAACCATTTTCTACCTCATATGTGTGTAAATCCCAATCAATGTTAATAGGTTGTATTAAATCTTCTGGAGGGCTAGATTCTATAATTGTACGAGTATACTTAGCCGACACAACCGGCTCTAAGCCACCCGAACAATTATTAGCAAATATCGAAGTGTTCCCTGTGGGAGCTATGGTTGTCAAATGACTATTTCTAATACCATGCTGTCTTATTTTCTCAACAGTAACTTCAGTAAGCGCTTGCTTTATAAATTTAGATTTTAAGTATTTCTCAGAATCGAAAGAAGGAAAACACCCCTTCTCCTGCGCTAGATCAGAAGAAGCTTGATATATTTGATTAGTAACAAGCTTGACCATTTTTTCTGTAAATTTCAATGCTTCCTCTGAGGCATATGGAATTTTTAACAAATACAGCATAGATCCATACCCAGTATAACCTATCCCAACCCGTCTCTTTTTAATTCCTTCTTCTTTTTGTCCCGCCAAAGGATAATTTGTTAAATCAATAATTGCATCCTGAAATCTAACAATGGCAGGTATGTCTTCTTTTAGCTTAGAAAAGTCTACTCCATCCCCCTTTTCATTTATATATTGAATTATGTTAATTGAACCGAGATTACAAGATCCGTCAATAGGCAATGGCTCTTCAGCGCAAGGATTAACAGCTGTTATATCTTCACAGTAATATAAATTATTTAGTTCATTAATCCTATCAATAAAAATAACACCCGGCTCACTCCTTGTATAGGTCGAGGTTATGATCAAGTCCCAAAGTTCACAAGCACTCTCAAAAGTTTTCCATGTGCGAACAGGATATTCCTTTTCCTTCCACTTTCGTAAATTACCATCCCACTCATCATCGTATTTCTCAAAAGTGGTATCAGGAAACTCCAAACTCCACGGTAAGTTTTTCTTTACACAAGAAATAAATTCTTTTGTTATAAGAACGCTTAGATTAAATTTAGTTAATGCCCCCGGATTTCTTTTCGCTGTAATGAATTCTTCTATTCCCGGATTCCAGCAGGACATGC
>Ga0315276_10005073_pt1 | contig 12127 bp, 10 predicted proteins | sample YL17G05_0_MG_FD_204542 | JGI IMG/M metagenome (GOLD analysis project Ga0315276, IMG submission 204542) | Sediment microbial communities from Yellowstone Lake, YNP, Wyoming, USA - YL17G05_0 | ecosystem: Environmental > Aquatic > Freshwater > Lake > Sediment | place: USA: Wyoming | collected... | reverse complement strand
TTCTTTTCGATTTCATTTATTATATGTGTATATTATATATGAAAAGAGAGACGCGTCAACGACGAACTAATACATCGAGACAAAGAAACCGAACGAAAAGGTCGTCGCACCAGGTTTTCTCGTCTTCTGCATCAAAATTCCAACAAGAAATAACAGTGAAATTTATGGAAATATTAATGATGATAAAATTATATCATTGGAAGACACATAGTTATTCAACTCATAAAGCAACAGATGATTTGTATTCAAAATTAAATGAAAACATTGACAAATTTATGGAAGTCCTATTAGGAAAAACAGAAATTCGCACGAATTTATTAAATTGCCGAAAAATATCATTGATTGATTTGACTTCTCACGAACAATTAAAGAGAGAAATTGAAAAATGTAAATCCTATTTAATAAATTTGTCAGAGAATTCATTCTTGTTAAAAATGGCAAACACTGATTTATTAAACATTCGTGATGAAATTTTAGGCGATTTAAACCAATTTTTGTATTTATTAACCTTCAAATAATATATTTTAGTGTATTATATGAACAACAATATTGAAAGTATAGAAGAAATCTTTAATCAACACTTGGAACCGATTGTGTCTGATTCGTCTTTCTCTTTGTCATCTTCATCTTCGTCATCTTCTTATTTTTCCGATTTTTCCGATTTTATCTTAAACTTAAGCTGGACCACTTGGTTGATTGTTGTGTTAGTTTTGGCATTTTTAGGAATTAATGTATTTGTATATTTAGCAAAAGGAACACAACTAGCAAGTGATATTTTCACACCGCTTTTAGCAAAAATCGCGGCACTCTTTGGAACAAGTGTGAAACAAACTGTCAATGTATCCGCTCAAGGAACGCAAGAATTAGTCAATGTTTCTGCTGGAACCGCAACGGCTGGATTGTCTGAAATACAAAATATTACAGATGGAATACCTGGAAACGCCGCGCAACAACCCGACATTATGATAAATAATTCATTAAATCGTTCATTAAATACATCTACACAACAAAAACAACAGCAAAATGGCGAGGATTATGTTGCAGATGATTCGGCGAGTCCTATTCAACAAGGCAAAATGGGATGGTGCTTTATCGGAGAAGACCGCGGATTTCGCAGTTGCGAACAAGTCGGCGTAAATGACCAATGCATGTCTGGTGACATTTTTCCTACAAAAGATGTATGTATGAACCCGAATTTGAGGGCATAATGATGATGATGAGGAGGAGGTGTCGTTTTGTTTTAAAAAAAAGAATAAATCTAATATTTATGAATACTATATTTATTCAAATTGCATCATATAGAGACCCCGAATTAATACCTACAATAAAAGATTGCATTTCTAAAGCGAAATATCCTGACAATTTGTCCTTTGGCATTTGTTGGCAACACTCAAAAGACGATGCATGGGATAATGTAGATGAATTTACAGCACTTGCAAATTTTACTATTATGGATGTTCCTTGGAAAGAAAGCAACGGAGTATGTTGGGCTCGTTCTCATCTTCAAAAAATGTGGAAAGGAGAGAAATATACGCTTCAATTAGACTCTCATCATCGTTTTATTCAACATTGGGATGAAGAATTGATTGAAATGGTTGGATTATGTAACTCGGAAAAACCAATTATTACATCATATGCGGGTTCATATGACCCAAGTGGTTCTGTCTTATTAAATAACAAACCATACAAATTATGTGGAGAACATTTTAATAAAGAAGGAAATGTTAGAATATGCTCTAAAACAATTGATAATTTTAAAGATTTAATATCACCTATTCGTGGCAGATTTGTTAGCGGACATTTTTATTTTACATTAGGAAAACATTGTGAAGAATGTAAATATGATCCTTTTTTTTATTTTGATGGCGAAGAATTGAGACTCTCTATTTTGTCATATACAAATGGTTATGATATTTTTCATCCACATAAATTAATCATTTGGCACGAATATACACGAAAATTGAGGGTTAAACATTGGGACGATTTTGACAACAAGAATAAAGAAAGAGGGGTCATTACCAAAGAATGGTATAAAATGAATGATGACAGTTGCGCTAGATTACGGTGCTTTTTAAATCATAAAATTGTAGGGATTTATGGCTTGCCTGAAAATTACACAGAAGAGAGAAAAGTAAATATTAGAACTCTTAATGATTATGAAAAATACGCAGGAATTAATTTTGAATTGAGAAAATTACATCCTGATTGTGTGTCTGGTGTGGAACCGCCTGTTATTTATACTGATGATACATGGATAAGTGATATTGAAATTGAATACAATTACATATTAACAATTCCTCCTGCAGAAAATTTTAAATTTATTTTTGTCGGCATAGAAACAAATTCCGGTGAATTGCTTTTTAGAAAAGATTTAACTGAATATGTAGATACGCTTGTTGTGAATTTTAAAAGTATAAAGACCCCTTATAAATGGATTTATTGGGTCTATGACAGAGAGAAAGAATGGGATAAACGCGTTGATACTTTATTATAACTTATTCTGATTATTTGTCTCTAGCATTTTTGGATAAATAACCCAAAATACGTGCCATGTCCATTCTAGAAAATATCCAGACAATTTGCCATAGTTAAATTCTAATATCCAATTATAAATATCTGTATAAAATTTCAAAGGTAAATTTAATATTAATTTTTTATGGACTAAAAATTGTGCGCATCCTTTATATCCTACGACCCATTGTTTATTCGGTAATGTATCATACGGTATATATGGATTGATAAATTTGGTATACCATTCCATTAATTCTTTTATTTCCACAATATCCATTGAATTCCAAGTATGATGATTAATATTGTAAAATAATTCTTTTGAATTTATAGCTTCTATAAATCTTTCTTCAATGCTACCTGAATGATGCCACGAATAATTTTCATCATGTATAAAAAAGTAAAATCAGATAAATTATTATAATTGTCTATTATGTATTTTAAATACACAGATGCCTCATTCCCTTTGTTAACAGGAATGTTATATATATTAGTTGGCGTTTCTTTATCATAAATCATAATTTGTGTGTTGTATTTTTTTAAACTTTCAACCCAATCTGTATTTTTTTTATATCTGCTTACTACGACATTTATCATATATATATTGGTTCATAAAATTATTACATATTTTCTATAATTTCTACAGTATGATTATGTCCCCAACCATAAGACAAGTCAATTCTTTTTACTATTAATATATTATGGTGTATTTCAAAAACGAAATCATCAGAATATGAGTGTAATGATAGGTTGAATTTTGGATTATTAAATGATTTATATAATGTTATTATTTTTACTGGTATAGGACTACTACCTATTACAATTATATTATCTTTATTAAACGCATCCCGAGGTATAATTTTATATTTATAATAATGGACGCATATAATTTTATCATTATCGTCTACTGTTTTTGCACTTACACCGCAATCATAATGCGATTCATTATATAGTTTAAGGTTTACATTGGATTCGTTTATTTGAGAAATGTCAAATAAATTTCCACAGAATAAATGATAAGATTTTGACAATTTTGATATATCTACATTATATATATATGTTAAATTTTCATAAATAATTGGATTTTTTGGTGATGAACCCATTATTCCATTACATAAAGTATTTGGCATTATACTTAATACTGAAACAAAAGAATAATCTTTTACAATATTTTCAATATTATCATATATCATCGCATCACCATCTAACACAAACCCACCATATAAATATAAATAATACGTTCTAAATAAATCAGCCTTATGTGATTGACATTGTAAGTTACGAAATTTATTTATAATATCTGGAAATTCATCCAACGGATTTTGTCTGAAGAACTCTTCTTCTTCTTCATTACAATAATTTATATAAGTCCAATCATTTGGCAATTGTCTTTTTATTAAATCAATTACATATTCTTCTTGTTTTATTGCTGTTTTTTGCATAAAAATTTTACTTATCATTATATAAAGTTATTTATTTAATTAATACGATTTCAACTATAAGTTGTTCCATTTACTGTCAATGTGCCATTTACCCATTGAGCGTATCCACCTAATGTGTTATCTGATACACCAAATATTGTATTGAAAAAATTTACTGACCCATTGTCTGTATAGTTTGAGGTATATGTACTGCCTGATGGAGTAGTATTATAAGTTCCATTTATAGGGTGATAACCTGAGGGTGTATAAGTTGGTGGTGTCGTATTGTTATCACTAGATTGATAATAATATAAATTTGCTGGTGAATTGTTATTGTTTGATCCAGGTCCAGTATATAAACAAGTTAAATTTATACTTGGTAAAATCATATTTAAACCATAAGTAGTAAAATTAGGATTTGTTTTTAATTTTTCAACAAAGGTAGGTGTATTCCCACTAAAATTAGTCCACATACATATTCCAGTGCCACAGTATTCATTTGTAGTTCCTGTGTTTTGTGTATATAATTGTGGAGAAATATAATCATACGTATCAGATGTATATAAATCTGCTAAATAAAGACCTCCTTTAGTATTATAAACAGAAATGCTATGTGACATCGTAACAATTATTATCATTTGAAAACCATTAAAATTGCTATTAGTTCCGGTTTTAATATAAGTAAATAAATTTTCAAAATCTGTTGCTTGTGAAGCCGTTTCAGAATAATTTTCTATATCAAAAACTAAACAATTGTAATTATTATTTAAATGACCTGAGCCAGTTCCACTCATACTGGTTCCAGTAGAGGTTTCAAAATATGAAAAAGGCAATCCACTTATAGTAACTGCCTGATATATAGAATAAATAGCACCATATATCCCTGTATTCCATGCACCCGAGTCATTAGATGATGCGCCGCCTCCTAATACTAACCCAAGTAAATGAGTGCTTCCATATAAATAATTATATGCTGCATCAAACATAGATTGTGATATGTTGTCTAATGCTGATTGTGCATTTGAATAACCAGTAAATAAAAATATACTGTTAAATACACCACTGGCTATTTGATCATAACTATTATAATTAAAAGTGCCGGTTATACTAATTATGTTTGACTCTAGTCCTCCAATACCATTTGTAATTTGTTGATTGTTAGTAACATTACCAGCAAAATATTGGGTGGTAGGATTTATATAATTACTCTGCCATAAATAGTATCCTTTTATTTCTCCTCCAGACCAAGGATATGACGGTGTAGGTGTTGGCGTTGGTGTCGGAGTTGGCGTTGGTGTCGGAGTTGGTGTCGGAGTAGGTGTCGGAGTTGGAGTAGGTGTTGGTGTCGGTGTTGGCGTCGGAGTTGGAGTTGGAGTTGGTGTTGGTGTTGGTGTTGGTGTTGGTGTTGGTGTTGGTGTTGGTGTTGGTGTTGGTGTTGGTGTAGGTGTAGGAGTGGGTGTGGATGTCGGAGTTGGAGTTGGTGTTGGCGTCGGAGTTGGTGTCGGTGTTGGTGTCGGAGTTGGAGTTGGTGTTGGTGTTGGTGTTGGTGTTGGTGTAGGTGTAGGAGTGGGTGTGGATGTCGGAGTTGGAGTTGGTGTTGGTGTTGGTGTTGGAGTGGGTGTAGGTGTAGGTGTTGGAGTGGGTGTTGGTGTTGGTGTTGGAGTGGGTGTTGGTGTTGGTGTTGGTGTTGGTGTTGGTGTTGGTGTTGGTGTTGGTGTTGGTGTTGGAACAATTATATTATCTATTTCAATAACATTAGAAGAAACAGATGCCCCAGTTAAATTAATAGCGTGTAAAGTAAATTTATATTTTCCTGAAATTAATGGAGCGTTAAAATAAAATGCGGTTTGTAATTTTTCTCCAGATATGTTAAATTGATTATTTGGTGATATAAAATTTTGAGGGGAATCAAGTATTAATTGACCATAATACGGAGTATTAATGTCAAAATCTTGAGATGGTTTTGGTGAATTATAATTAGCATTAGTACCAGTTAAATTTACAGGTGGTATAGGTGGTTGAGACATTATATGTTATTTACTTATATTTATAAAACACAACTTTAACACAACTTTAACACAACTTTAACCTAAATTATAGATTCGATTCCATTTGCAGATACCAAATTCTTTACACCTTTTGGAAATCCATTGGTGCTTGTGTTCATTATTGTATTTTCTCTTGGATAATAAGTAGACAATGTATCATCATAACATATGTCAATAATAGGACCCGGAACATCGGAGGATGATGTTGGGACACATTTTATTGCTGGAGAAGGACAAATTAATGTATTTCCTACTCTTGTTAAATTGTGTGTATTTGGATTTGTGTAATCAGAGGAGGTTGACATTACAGGTGTGTTATTTTTAGTTGCAGATGCACCTTGTGTCGCCCACGTTTTCGTTCTATTTATCCATTTGCCTTGTGCGATTAAAGAATACTGTTGTTGTTTTGTCAAGTTAGAACTGTTTGCTTTATACTGTAAAATATTTCCCTTTCTTCGCATTTGTACTGCAATAACTTCTACATTTGTTATTGGTATTGGTATTGTCGGTATAACGAGAGAACAACTCGATTGAACTCTAGACCACGTCTTTGTTGGATTTGGATTATAATCTGGTGCTAAACACGACATTATATAATTCTTGTACATTTTTAATTTAATGAAAAAAAGTTGATTAAGTTAAGTTAATTTTATTTAATTAAGCGAACGCATAAATTCATTCATATTTTTTGTCCCCATGCTTGAATTACAATTCTGACAGATCGGTTTTAAATTTGAAACAATTGTTTCACCTCCATTGGCTTCTGCTATAACGTGTCCACAGTTAAAAGACATTTGTGTAATATCGGTTGATTTACAACAAACGCATTTTGTTTTTCCAATTTCTTCGCCTATATTGACATTCCAAACCAGTTTTTTAATAGTAGATGAAATAGTCTTTTTCTTTTTTTTAACTGGTTTCGTTGTTGTTGCTGCTACTTCAATTGTCGGTATCATTGTCAGTGTTGTCGTTTTTGTTGTTACTGATTCTGATTCTACTGCTTCTAAATCAGGGTGACAAGAATTACGACCTTTAACGCCTTTGTTAATTTTTCCATTTTTAGTCCAAATGTGTTTCATTATTTATTATTTGTTGAAGATGTCACTACTGAGCAAAGCATTTCAATTTTATTTAAAAATTTTAGAATATGTAAGTTGGATGTTTCTTTATATTCTATTATTTATTTTTTTGGTATGCCTTTTTGTTTTCTTATGCCTTTTTGTTTTCTTATTCCTTTTCTTACGCCCTTTTGTTTTATTTTTCTTTCCACCTAGTGGACCATCAAACATCGTCAAGCTTCTATAATTAGCAGAAATACTTTCCTGTAAATGTTGTTCTGCTTGTATTTCAGCGTTTTTTGCTTCTATTCTTTCATTTTCTATAAATCTATGAACCCGTTCAGCTTCTTCATTGTATATTCTTTCTTTTTCTATTCTCACTCTTTCTGCTTCTTCTCTTGCTTTTCTTTTTTTAATTATCTCTTCTCTTGGTATTGACGAAAAGGATTCAATAAAACTACTGCGTTGAGATGGATCCATTTGCATTGCGCTTTCAATAAAATATTCAGTTAATATATTTTTATTTATATCTTTCATCTCAATAGTATTCTCTATCAAATTTTCTTCATTAACACACACAAAAAGAGGTATATTTTTTGATTCTATTTGAATACCAGTATAATATAATTTACTATGAGAAGATAAAATAGTTTCAAATTCTTGTTCTTTATGTTCAAAACCTCTACCAATTAAAGGTATTATTTTAGTTCCTTTTGGAATTAAAATACATACAATTAAATCTCCTTTTTCATCTAGATTTCTATCTGGCTGTCTTGCCATTTCATCTTGAAACTCATATGATGGTTTATTACCCGGTACGTGTTTTTTACACCAAAAATCTGCATAAGATGCTCTAATTGTTACGGATGAAATTACTCCATTATTAGGATTTGCTTGTAAATCTGCAATGCTAACATTATTTCTATAACATCTATATGCATAAAATGAATGTTTAAGTGGAGGTATTTTACGAAATACACCTTCTATAAGTTCATTATCTTGAGTAGTTCTGTCTCCACTTGGTTCTTTAAGTGCAATTCTTTCAAATACATTTAAACGTTCTATAAATGTTATATATTCTTCATATTGTTCTCGTAATATATCTCGTAAATAAGCACGATAAGTATCAGTATCAGGTAGCATTTTGGAAAAAGAGGTTTTTCTTTTTATTATAGATTTGGCAATTGGCATTTCTTGTTGACCTATTATTTCATCTGTAGTTAGACCTTTCAAATTTGATTTAATTTTAGTTAGGTCTTCTTCGTTTTGTTGTTGTTGTTGTTTATTTTTACTCTTAAAGAATGAAGTAAATTTCTTTATCATATAATATATGCATAAGAAATTTCGGACAATGGAAGAGAGAAAAGAAAATGAAAGATTACAAGTATTAGTTGAAACCAATGAACGAACTCATTTTTTGGAAAAAAGCAAAATTACAAGAACAACTTGAAACACAATCCGAAATTCACGCTTTAAAATTGCAATTATTACAAAATAAGAATTAGACGATAGACCAGGTGCAGTTTAATAATAATAATAATATTTTTCCATTATTATTATTATTGAAGTTAAAATTGTAGTCCATAGTTATTAATATTATTATACATTGCTTGGGTTATCACAACAGGAATAGCAACAAAATAATGGGCTCTTGGTAGAGTTATAGGATATAAATATACACCAGTCTGAATATTTAGATGTCTTGTGATACGCAATATAATATTATTAAGTCGTTGTACTAGAAGATTTTGTACTATACCAGGTTGTCCTGTATCTGTCAATTCATGAAGTAATACATGCAAGTTATTTGCTCCTGCTAAAGTTTGGGAATTAGCAGCAACTGTATTGTCAACAATATCGGCATTATAAACTCCATTTTCTCGAGGATTATCGTCAGTTACTATACAAACTTCTATCAATCGATGTATAGCGGCATACATATTACCGCTATCTCCAAAACCTAAAAATGGTTGGTTTATATTATATGCTCTATCCATAATTCCCTGGTTACTATAATAAGTGTTAATTCTTTTTAACATATTATATAAAAGAACAGAACCGGTTCTTCCATATCCACCTGCACAATGAACTAGTCCTCTATTAACTTCAAAATTAAATTCATTTATTTGTCTCCATATATTTGTTGTTCCACACGTCATATCTGGTATTTCGCGAGGGGAATATCTAATATTACCATCATTTGCAGTTAATTGTAATGAGCTTTTGATTCCTTCCCAAGCTCTTCGTTCACTATCATAATCTCCATCCGCAATACGAGGAATTGGATTAAGCAGCCCTTGATGCTGAACAAAAAAAGGATCCTCTGTAGTACCATTAGGTGGTGAAATATTGTTTGGTATTATAAAATTTCTATTATTTACAACAACTCCATTACACGATCGTTGGGAACCTGGTGGTAGACACGTGTGTAATGAAATTAATTGTTTTATATCTTTCATAAACATATAAAAACTTAATGTATAAAAAGTGTTTATTACATTATTAGAATTAACATCTCTATCTGCAGGATTTAGAATTATTAATGGTAATGATGTTCCATATAATAATAATGGAGGTTCACCTATTATTCCTAGTTGATTGTCTAACCCTTGTGTATCTATTTTAACTAATTTATTCCATGTCCATTTTGGTTTCATATATTCATACGCGTTATCAATAGTTGAATATAAACTTGCATTTAATCCTCCTTCTTGTATTTTAACTCTAGATGTTTTGGATCTAGCACTACTGGATGTTTTGGGTCTATTTTTACTGGATGTTTTGGATCTAGCTCTACTGGATGTTTTGGGTCTTGAAAAAAGAGGATTGAATCGACTCGACGGTTTAGTTTTTGAAAAAAGAGGATTGAATCGACTCGTCGGTTTAGTTTTTGAAAAAAGAGTATTGATTCGACTCGACGTTTGAGCTTTTGTTGAAATAAGAGCACTATTGTTGTTTTCAATTATTATTTTAAAATCAATTTCTGCATTTTCATCAGTTTCATATAATCCAAAAATATTTGTTGTATAGTTAATATGACAATATTTATTCCATAAATTATCTATTCCTATATCACCCATAATATCTAATTCTATACTCTCCATTTCTTTTGTTAACATTTTTAATGTTATTTCAGGAGGACATTTTTTTGAAGATATGGGTTGATTATTTGCTCTTAACCTTTCTACAATTTTATGAATTATTGACATAAATAATATATATCAATATAATATTTATTATTAGGTAGTTGTGAATAATAATATTTATTATTATGTAGTAATACCTACATTCTTATGAAAGAGAAACAACAAATGAGGTTTCTCGTCTTAAAACCGAGATTATTGTCTTGAAATTGAAGCATCAATTGGAAGTCCAAGAAGAAAAATTTCGGACAATGGAAGAGAAAAAAGAAAAGGAAAGATTACAAGTATTATTTGAAATGAATGAACGAATTCACTTTTTGGAAAAACAATTATAAAGTAAATTAAAAAAATTGATTTACATTTAGTTTGAATAAAGAACCATCAAATAATAATAACCATGACAAATCTTCCAACATCGTTCTCAATTGATTCGAGCAATAAAATGTATTATAACGCGAAAGAAATATATTCTAATAATCCAGAATTATTTAAAGGATACAAGACAAAACACCGTCAAATAATTCAAAAACGAAATATTCCTAATAATGAGTATGTTTATGCGTGTTTTAATATTAAATTTAACCGTTGGAATGTAAGTAGCGAAGTTTCTTTAAAAGCACAATTGTTAATTACCAAAGAATGGGTTGATATTCATATGTTTAATATTTCTCCCATCGTTGATCCTGTTATTATTTCTATTACTGCTCCTGCTATTATTCCTATTACTGCTCCTGCAGTTTCTCCCATTGTTGTTCCTCCGGTTTCTCCCATTGTTGTTTCATTTGCTCCTCCGGTTTCTCCCATTGTTGTTCCTGTTGTTCCTCCGGTTTCTCCCATTGTTGTTCCTGTTGCTCATGCTGATACTTTTGGAAAAAAAGTTGAAGATAAAAAACAATCACAAGAACCACCAATTAAAAAAAAATTTAAATTCAGAATAATTGATACACCTCAAATAGAAGACATTGAAGAAGATAGAAAAGACGACCAACCAGAAATAGAAAATGCTCCTCCAATCTTGGAATTGGAAGATGAAGAAAAATTTCACGATACTGACGGAAACATTCTTGAGATTGAAACGAGGGGAGAGAGAGATAGAAATAAAATATATTTCAAGGTGAAAGATGTAATGAAGGCATTTAATATGGAATATTTAGATTTAATTATCACTCGCAAAGAAAGTGGGTACGATATTGAATTACATTATAAATGTTTTACTCGATATACTAACTGTATATCGGGTAAAAATAACACTAAAAAAGCAGTAAAAGCACTATACTTGACATACACCGGATTATTACGAGTATTATTTGTTTCAAGAAATAAAAATGCCGAGAAATTCACAATCTGGGCAATAACCAAATTATTCACGATGCAAATGGGAACAAAAGAAAATAAGGAGGTTCTAGGCACAGAGATTTTAAACATTAAACTGGAGAATTACAGAGCAGTTTTTGGAAAATGTCCCCAAAACTTTCCGTGTATTTATTTGGTGGAATTAGGAAAAGTAGGAGCATTGAGAGAAACATTTGGAATTTCCGAAACAATAAATGATGAACTGATTGTATATAAATATGGTTTTACTTGTGACCTTAAACGCAGATTATCAGAACATGAGCGTGATTATGGTAAACAGAAAAATGTAAATTTAGATTTGGTATTGTTTCATTATATTGATTTGAAATACACATCAGAAGCAGAGGCGGACATTCGCGATATATTTGATTCGTATGATATTAGTTTAAATGTTTCTGGCAGAACTGAATTAATTGTGCTAACCAAAAAACAATTTGAGAGAACCAAAAAAGAATACATACGAACAGGAAATGCCTTTGCCGGAGCAACACGAGAACTGCAGGAGGAAATCGCGCGCCTAAAAACAGAGATCATTGAGATGAGATTGAAGCATCAATTGGAAGTGCAAGAATACAAGCATCGTGCGGAACACGCAG
>Ga0315276_10005072_pt1 | contig 12128 bp, 12 predicted proteins | sample YL17G05_0_MG_FD_204542 | JGI IMG/M metagenome (GOLD analysis project Ga0315276, IMG submission 204542) | Sediment microbial communities from Yellowstone Lake, YNP, Wyoming, USA - YL17G05_0 | ecosystem: Environmental > Aquatic > Freshwater > Lake > Sediment | place: USA: Wyoming | collected... | reverse complement strand
AAGGTCGAGCAGACGGATAGTGTGACTGTAGATGGTATCGGCCTCCAGCGGAATCCCGTAGCGACTGGCCAGATATGGGAATTCGCGATCGTACATCGGGAATTCGACCTGGATTTCCGACAGCCCGGTGGCCCTGAACACGGCGGGCAGGGCGGCGAGCAGGGCCGCGCGCGACCCTGCGTACTCTCGGAAGCGACGGACAGGGGCGTCGTGCGGCAGGTCCCAGATGCGGGAAAGGCAGAGGTAGGCGATAGGCGCTCCGTCATGCTCGATCAGGTGCGCGCGACTGTGACCGCCCGCCGCCGCGCCCGCGTAGAAACGGGCCGAGCGCAGGAATCGCACCGGTTCGGCCTGGTGGAGCGCGGCCAGCACGGGCCAGTCGGAGGCCTCCGCGGGCCGAGCAGTCAGTTCCACTGTGTCGCATGCCAAGGAATCGGCTCTGAGGCTCGCAGTCCATACTGGCCCGACCGGCACCGCGTCGATGCGCCGGTAAAGGCCGCGCATTCCCGAGATGATGAGCAGCTTTGTCCCCGCCCCTGTTACCTCATTCAGGCAGTGATCCAGCAGGCGGCTGGCAATGCCGCGCTCGCGATGATCTGGATGCGTGCATACGCCGCCGAAGCTGGCGACCTTGACCTTCGCCCCTTCGATGGAGAGGTGGCTATAGACGATCCTGATATGCGAGACAGGCTTTCCATCCATGGCAATGATGCGGGACTCCGATCTCCCGTGACCCGAGTGGCGCCTCCGCCGCTCCCCCGGCCGGCGCGGCTCGAAGCCGAAGCTGATCGCCGCGAGATCGCTGAGGTCGTCGAGTTCATCCGGCCTGGGCACGCGGGGTTCGCTCATAGTACCTCCTTGCTGGGTCATACGTAGTTGAAGCCGGGCATCGGAAACGGAACCGGAAAGACCGCCCGCAACACTTCCCCAAGCTCTCCGCCGACGCGAGGCGCCCCCTTCCCCCCGAACACGAGGACGACAGCGGCCGATAGATCCATGTCCAGTCGCTCGGAGCCCAAGGTAATGGCGCAGCTCTCCCCGCTCTGGTCAAAGGAGAGCCGCCTGAGCTGGCTCCCAGACAGGCGCGCCGCCAGATAGGGACGCAGGTCGTGCATAAGGCCCGGCAGGTTCAGGACGCGGTGTGTGCCAGAGAGAGTGGATGGCTTAAGAGCGAAACCCTGACTCGACATGAGATAGGACAGCTCGCGATCCTGCCTGGGGAAGCGGAAACTGACCGTGTCTACCTCTGTGGCTTCGCAGATGAGCGGCAGGGCACCGAGAATGGCGGAGCGAGAGCCACCGTAGTCGCCCACCGAACGGGAGCCGCGCTCCTCGCGCCGCCAGGGCGGAAGGAGGGACAGGTAGGCAAGCGGCCCGTCCGAACCCGACACGACCCAGACCTCCGGCCGCGACACATCCCACCAGCAGCAGCACTTCGCGAAGAAGTCATAGGGGCGCACGAACCGGACGGGCTCGGCGGCGCTCAAAGGTGACAGCTCGCCCCAATCCTTGACCGAGAAGCGGCGTACGGTGAGGCTCGGGTCCGGGGATGGCATCTGCTCGCGGCTGGTGCTGGCAGCTAGCAGATCGCCTGCGGGCACGCAGTGGTTGCGTTCATAGAGGCTGCGATTGCCCGACACGATCATCACGCGGGCGCCCGCGGCAGTGGTAGAGCGCAGTGTCTCGGCGAGCACTTGGCCAGCATAGCCGCAATTCCGGTAGGCCTTATCGGTACAAACGCCGCCGATACTGGCCACCTTGAAGCGGCAGCCATACACCGAGACTTCGTCGACCACATTCAGTATGTAGGAGACGGGTCTACCGTCTTCGACGACGATCATCCCTCCACGGAGCTGGACGGGGCGCAGCAGGCCTTTCGTGAACTCCGCCTTGTCGTAGATGCCGTCGAAACCGAAGACTTCGCACAGCAGATTCGAGAGCTCGGGGACCTCATTGCGGCGCACGAGACGAGGGCCTTCCACTGGCACTCCTAGCGGTGATCCGATGGTAGCGATCGCGGTTTGCGTAGGCTTTCCGTCGACACGCGCCGTTCACCTGCCAAAGGGGACGGTGGGCCAGCGGCAGAAGAGGCCAAGTCTTGCCGAGCACATGCGAACGGAACTGTCATGAGCGAGTTGCTGGCCGAAGAGAGCGTAGTTGAGACGGGGCACGCAAGCGCGCCTCTCAGCAGCAGCTCGGCGCTGCTGGCGACGATGATCACCGCCCTGTGGGGAACCAATCCCACCGCGCTGAAGATCGCCATGCGCGCATTTCCGCCGATAGGCTCATCGGGGCTACGGTTCGCGATTGCCGCGCTTGGGGTGTGGGCCTGGTGCGGGCTGCGGAGAGTGCGCGCTTGGCCGCAGCGAGGGGAGTGGGTGTGGCTGGCCGTCACGGCCGTGTTGTTCATCGTGCAGATCGCAACCTTCACGCTTGGTGTCTACTGGGGCACGGCCGGGCATTCCATCGTGCTCCTGCATACCTACCCGTTCCTCGTCGTCGCAATGGCCCATTTCCTGATACCCGGGGAGCGGGCAAGCGCAGGGAAGATGGTCGGCCTGGCAGCGGCGTTCGGTGGGATCGTGGCGCTGTTCGCGGGAGAATGGGGGAGCTGGCACGGCAAGGAGTTGCAGGGGGACGCGGTGCAGCTCTTCAGCGCGTTCGTGCTGGCGGCGCAGGTGGTGTTTCTGAAGCATGCGGTGGCGCGGGTCGACACGAATCGGGTGGTGCTATGGCAGATGGTAGCCGGGGGTCTCGTCTTCCTGGGCTACAGCCTTGGGTTCGAGGGGTTGATGTCGGCGCGGCCGGGAGCGATGGAGTTGGCCGCCGTGCTCTACCAGGGGCTGGTGATCGGAACCCTGTGCTTCACCATCTGGACCCTGCTGATCGAGAAGCACGCCGCCAGTAGGGTGGCGATCTTCGGCTTCATTGCGCCGCTGGTGGGGGTTGGGCTGAGCGCGGTCGCGCTCGGGGAACCGCTCACAGCCGGACTCCTGGTGAGCGCCTCCCTGGTGGCCCTTGGCATCGTGGTCGCGAGCAAGTTCTGATGATCGTATTGGCGAGAGGAGGGACGTATGGATCTCTATGAGGCGATGCGGACGAGGAGGAGTGTGCGATCGTACAGGCCAGCCCCGGTTCCGGAGGAGGTGTTGAACAGGGTGCTGGAGGCGGCGCGCATCGCCCCCTCCGGCAGCAACCGTCAGCCGACGCGACTGATTGTGGTAACCGACGAGAAGACGAGGAAGGACCTGGCAGGAATGTGCCACGGTCAGGCCTTCGTGGGAACCGCCCCGGTGGTGATCGTTGCCTGTGGGAAGGATCTCAAGTACAATCGGGGCGAGTGGATGGGGCGCGGAGCGGTGATCGTGGACGTGACCATCGCCGTCGACCACCTGACGCTGGCGGCAAGGGCCGAGGGGCTGGGGACGTGTTGGATCGGCTCCTTCAGCAATGCGGCGTTGAAGCAGTATTTCAGCCTTCCCGAGGATGTCGACGTGGTAGCGCTGACGCCGCTGGGATACCCCGAGGGGAATCCCTTCACCGAACCGCAGGGCAGGATCTCGCGCGACGAGTTCGCCTATCGCGAGCGCTGGCGCTAGGCCGATGGCAGACTACGATCTGGTAGTGTACGGAGGCTCTCCCGCAGGCGTCGGCGCTGCAGTCACGGCGGCCCGGGCCGGGCTGCGCGTGCTGGTGGCGGAACCTCTGGGGCAGATCGGAGGCATGGTCACCGGTGGGCTCAGCCGCACCGACCTCGGGCGCCCGGAAACGGTCGGGGGGCTCTTCCGAGAGTTCATGGGCCAGGTCGTGAGCCACTATCGCGACAGCTTCGGCGAAGCCTCCCAGCAAGTGCAGGACGGCCGCGGCGGCGAGCGTTTCGAGCCAAAGGTCGCGCTCTCGATTCTCGAACAGATGCTCACCGAGGCAGGCGTGGAGGTACGCCTTCGCCGGGCCATCTGCGCCGCGCGCTGCGACCGTGGTGAGCTAAGGTCGGTCACCTTCAGTTCCCCGAAAGGTGAGGAGCAGGTCGAGGGCGGATGTTTTGTCGATGCCAGCTATGAGGGGGACCTGCTCGCGGCGGCCGGCGCCGAGTATCGCGTGGGTCGGGAAGCGCGGGCTGACTATGGCGAGGAGTTCGCGGGGCATCTCTTCTGGGACCCCAAGGGCGGCCGGGCGACGGACGAGGGAACAGGGGAGGGAGATGACCGCATCCAGGCCTACTGCTTCCGCCTCTGCGTCACCGATGACCCGACGAATCTATTGCCCATCGCGCGGCCGGAAAGCTATGACCGCGGGAGGTTCCGACTGCTGGAGGCTTACTTGAAAGCTGAGCCGAGGCAGCTCGAAGATGTCCTGCTGTTGGGCGTGCTGCCGAACCGCAAGTGGGACGTGAATAACTGGGGATTCTGCTGGCAGTCGATGGACTTCGTTGAGGAGAACGTCAGGTTTGTCGATGGGAGTTGGGAGGAGCGGCGGGCGATAGCCGAGCGGCACCGCGACTACCAACACGGGTTGCTCCACTTCCTGCAGAATGACGGGGCCGTACCGGACGATGTCAGGCGAGAGGCCGCGCGCTTCGGTCTCTGCGCCGATGAGTTCGCAAGCGGCGACGGATGGCCCGAGCAGCTTTACGTCCGGGAAGCGAGGAGGTTGGTGGGCCGTCACGTCTTCACGGAGCACGATGCGCGCACCACCGCCCGCAAGCCAGACTCGGTTGCGGTGGGCAGCTATCCCCTGGATTCCCACGCCACCCAGTGGTATCGGATAGGGCAGCGGTCGCCCGCGCCGGAGGGGTTTTTCATGTGCTGGACCAAGCCGTACGAGATCCCATACGGCTGCCTACTCCCGAAGTCGCCGCGGCGACTGCTCGTGCCGGTGTGCTTGAGCGCAACTCATGCCGGCTACGGCACGCTGCGCATGGAGCCAGTGATGATGAACCTGGGGATGGCTTGCGGGCTAGCGGCGGCGCTGGCGAAAGAGCAGGGGATCACGCCGGACGCAATAGACATAGGCGAGCTTCAGGCGCGACTGGAGGAGCAGGGGCAGGTGCTGCGGGCCTAGTGCGAAAGCGGCGGGAGGGGCCGAAGCGCGACTCCCACATCCGTCCCTGGCGGCAGAGCATGGCCCGCGCGCTCGAGCGCGGCTGCGACTCGGCCAGGGAGCTTCTGGTCGATGATGGACTGACGGCCCGGGACGCAGCGAATCTCGGCGCGAACCAGTCGCGCATAGGTCGATAGCTCCTCCGGCGGGCCGATGACCGGCGGTTCGGCGAAGACTCCGAATTCGCGCTCGAAATCCCCCAGAACGGCGCGCACCAGACCAGCAGGATCGCCGGCGGCGTCGAGTGCGAACGGGACAGTCACGATGTGGGCGATGTAGCCTTGAGTGTAGTTGTTCGCCGCAGTGATGCTGCCATTCGGGAAATAGCGGATCTCGCCGTTCGGGTCCTGGATCCTGGTGATGCGCAGCCCGACCTCCTCCACCCGGCCGAATGCCCCATTGATCTCAACCAGGTCGCCAACCGCGTACTGGCCCTCCATGATGATGAAGAACCCGGAGACGACATCGCGCACCAGGTTCTGCGCCCCGAAACCCACAGCAAGGCCGACGACGCCCGCGCCCGCCAGCACCGGGTAGAGGTTGAGGTCGAGCTTCTGCAGGATCATGAGCGCCGCGACGAAGATCACCACATACTTGGTGATGCTCAGCAGCAGCAGCACCAGGGTCTTGATGCGCTGCCCGTGGGCGGTGTCCTCGACGCGGGTGCTGGCGACGCGCATGGCGCCGAGCAGCGCGCGGCGGATGAGCGCGTAGGCCAGCCAGCCCAGCAATATGATGAAGGCGATGGCGATGCCGCGCGGCGCAAGATCCCTCTGCAGAACTCCGACCCAACGATCAGCCAACTGGTCGCTCCTTAGCGGATCTACTCAGGCACTTCGTCCTTGCGGGCCACGATCTCCTGGATGATCCGCTGATAGTGCGGGCGCAGGAATTCCGGATGCTCGGCGCTGGCGAGGGCATAGCGGCCGTCGGCGGCCGTCATGTCGAGCCGCGCGGTGATCACTGTTTCGCTGTAGGCATCGGCCTCGACCAGCGAGAGACCGGTGGGATGCTTGATGAAGGAACCACCGGTCGAACTCTGGCGCCCGCGGTAGTCCTGACCCACCGTATTGGCACAGCAGTGGTAGATGTACGAGTTAGGCCCGGCCGGTTGCGTTGCCCGGCCCGAAGCGCGCTTCCAATACACCGCCTCGATCGACTCCGTCGAGCAGGATGGCTGGAAAAGGATGCGCGCGCCGGCAATCACGGGCAGGCGGTAGAGTTCAGGATGACGTCCATCGCGACAGATGACCAGAGTGGCGGGGAAGCCTTTGACCTCGAAAAGCGACAGCTTGTTGCCCGGCCGACAGTACTGCTGTTCATCTGCGCCCGCCATTTGGATCTTCGCGTATTCGTGCACGACACTGCCGTCCGCGCCGATGACGTGGGCGATGTTGAGCAGCTTCTCCCCGGCCTTCCGGCGCTGGATGGTGCCGCAGATCACCCAGAGGCGGTGCTGTCGCGCCGACTCCTGGACCTGAGCCAGCGCATTGAGCACCTGCGACTGGTCGAGGGTGGCAAGATAGGGGAAATCGTACCCGGTCAGATTAGCCTCGGGGAAGAGAATGACGTCGCTTCCCTCGTCGGCGGCGAGCGAGATATGATCGAGCGTCGACCGGAGCAGCCGGTCCAGGGGTTTGGCCCAGTGTTGCTGGGAAACGGAGACTTGAAGAACGTATGAGGCTTCCATGTATGCCCTCGGAGCGCGAGTTCCTCCACCAACGCCTGACTATACGTCGCCGGCGAACCGCCTCCTGCCGGCCTCCACCGGGCAGCGCGGGGACGGGCCAAGAGGTATCGTTACCGGGCTGTCGAAGGGGTAGCCGGTTGCAGCCGGACCTGCTGCCATGTAGGGCCGCGGCGCGGGCTGTCGCGGCCGCAGTTTCGCCGCTCCTGGATGACTGGGGAGCATCGCAATACTGGTATTCCTATCGACGGCATACCATGTGTCCGCCGCCCTCACCAAGGGCCGGCGGGATGCTAGGGCTTGGCACGCCTGCTGAGCCGGATGCAAGGGAGGGCATCTGGTGCCTGAATCGACGCCTAGCTGGAACCGCGAGATCGAGTTCATGGATCCTGCCGCGCTGAGGGAGCTGCAGTCCAAGCGCCTTCGTGCGGCAGTCAAACGAGCCTATACCCGGGTGCCGCACTACCGAGCAAAGCTCGATGCGGCCGGGGTGAAGCCGTCACAGATCAAGAGCATCAAGGACATCCATCTCCTTCCTTTCACCACAAAGGACGATCTGCGGGAGACCTATCCCTTCGGCATGTTCGCGGTCCCGATGGAAGAGGTGGTCCGGATTCACGCCTCCTCAGGCACTACGGGGAAATCGATCGTTGTCGGCTACACCCGCAAGGACGTGGCAACCTGGGCCGAGGTGATGGCGCGAACGCTGGCCGCGGGCGGGACGCATCGGGGTGACGTGTTGCAGAACAGCTACGGATACGGGCTGTTCACGGGCGGCCTGGGGGCGCATTACGGCGCGGAGCTGATAGGGGCCTCGGTCATTCCAACCTCCGGGGGCCAGACGCAGCGTCAGGTGCAAATCATGCAGGATTTCGGCGCCACCGTCCTCTGCTGCACCCCGTCGTACGCGCTGGTGATTGCGGAGGCGGGCCGCGAGATGGGAGTCGACTGGGAGAAGATGCCGTTGCGAGTCGGCTTCTTCGGCGCCGAACCGTGGTCGCAGACCATGCGGGCTGAGATCGAGAACGCCCTCAAGGTGCACGCGCTCGATATCTACGGTCTCTCGGAGATAATCGGCCCTGGAGTCGGGTTCGAGTGCCTTCAGAAGAATGGCCTGCATCTCAACGAGGACCACTTCTACCCCGAGGTGATCAACCCCGAGACGGGTCAGCCGGTAGTGCCGGGAGAGCGCGGCGAGGTAGTGTTCACGGCCTTCACAAAGGAAGCGCTTCCCCTGCTGCGCTACCGCACCCGGGACCTCACTCGGTTCATCCCCGAGCCATGCCCTTGCGGACGCTCGCTACGGCGAATGGAGCGCGTCACCGGGCGCAGCGACGATATGCTCATCATCCGGGGTGTCAACGTGTTCCCGTCGCAGATCGAGCAGGTGCTGATGGGCGTGGAGGGGACGACACCGAACTACCTACTGGTCGTCGATCGCAAGCCGCGGCAGATGGATGAGCTGGAGGTGCAGGTGGAGGTCTCGCCGGAGCGGTTCTCGGACGAGATCGCGAAGCTTGAGGCGGTGGCCGATCGCATCCGGAGCGGGATAGAAAGCATCCTCGGCTTGCACGTGACCGTGAGGCTGGTAGAGCCGAAGACGCTGGAGCGTAGCATGGGGAAGGCGAAACGCGTCGTTGACCGGAGGGACCTGGGAAAATGACCGCGATTCAGATCTCCGTTTTCTTGGAGAACAAATCGGGTCGACTGGCGGAGGTGACGCGGGCGCTCGCGAATGCGGGCGTCAACATCCGCGCGCTCTCGCTGGCGGAGACGATAGACTACGGGGTGCTACGACTGATCGTGGACAAGCCGAAAGAGGCCAAGGCGGCTCTCACCCAGGCCGGGTTTACGGTGAGCGAGACCGAGGTGATCGCCGTCGAGATGCCCGACAGGCCGGGCGGCCTGGCGGAGATCGTGGGCATGTTGACCAAGCGCGGCCTCAACATCGAATATCTCTACGCGTTCGTTGGTCAGAGGGGCGAGAACGCGGTGGTGATCATCCGCATCGACACCATACCCGAGGCGATTGCGGCGCTGCAGACAGGCGGCGCGCGGGTGCTTTCCGCGGCCGAGCTGAGTGGGATATAGCGGCCTTGCCGGCCGCGAGAGGGCGCTGTTCCGGCCCTCCGGTTCGCATTGCATCACTAAGACCAAGGGAGGTCGAGGCAATGGTGAGACGGGCGACTCATCTGCTGATGGCGACGGTCATGCTGGGCCTACTGGTCTGCGCGGTAGCGCAGGCGAAGTCGGCGAAGGCGCCGTCAGGCGCGCCGTACAAGATCGGGGCGATCTTCTCCATCACCGGCGATGCGTCTTCGCTGGGGATCCCCGAGCGCAATACCGCGCAGATGCTGGAGAAGATGATCAACCAGAATGGCGGCATCAAGGGCCACCCGCTGCAGATCGTCATCGAGGACGACCGCGGCGAGCCGGCCGAGGCGCTGAACGCGGCGAAGCGCCTGATCGAGAAGGACAAGGTGCTGGCGATCATCGGGCCCAGCCGCACCGGCACCACCATGGCGCTGATTAGCTACATGGAAAAGGTGCAGGTGCCGCTGATCTCGTGTGCCGCGGGCATCGAGATCGTCGAGCCGGTGAAGACGTGGGTGTTCAAGACGCCGCAGTCCGATCGCATGGCGGTGCAGAAGATCGTGCAGTACCTGAAGTCGAAGAAGATCAACCGCGTCGCCTCGCTCTCCGACAACACCGCCTTCGGCAAAGGCGGACTGCGCGAGATCGAGAAGCTCCTCCCTGCGGCCGGCATCAAGGTGGTGGGCAAGGAGGAGTACGGGCCGAAAGATACCTCCATGGAGACTCAGCTGACGAAGATCAAGGGCACCGACGCCCAAGCGGTCGTCTGCTGGGGCACGCCTCCTGGTCCCGCGATCGTTGCCAAGAACATGAAGCAGCTCGGCATCCGCATCCCGCTGGTCTGCAGCCACGGGGTGGCGAATGCCACGTTCCTGAGCCTGGCGGGAACCTCGGCGAATGGCGTGGTGCTGCCGGCAGGGCGCCTGCTGGTCGTCGATCAGATACCCGCGAAGCAGCCTCAGAAGAAGCTGCTCAAGGACTACGCGACTCGCTACCAGGCGGCCTACGGAAAGCCCGCCGACACCTTCGGCGGTCACGCCTGGGACGCAGTTCTCCTGGTTTCCAAGGCGCTTCGCGAGGCGGGGCCGGACCGGGCGAAGATGCGCGTGAGCATCGAGAAGACGAAGAAGTTCGTCGGCACTGGCGGCGTCTTCAGCTTCTCGCCAACGGACCATAACGGCCTCGCCCAGGACGCCTTCGTGATGGCCCAGGTCGTCGATGGTAAGTGGAAGCTGCTGAAGTAGGTGCGCCGCATGGATGCTCCGGGCTGAGAATCGACGCAGAGAGGTAGTGGTTGATGAAGGCGGCAGTACGCATAGTCTCGCTGGCGATTCCGATCGCACTCGGGCTGTCTTTGGCCGGCTGTGGTAAGCAGGCGGCAGGCCCTGCGCCCTCAGCCAAAGCGCCCGGCGGGCAGCCTCACGTCATCGGCGCAATCTTCGCCGTGACGGGCGATGCCTCGTCGCTGGGAGTGCCGGAGCGCAATACGGCGGTGCCGCTGGAGAAGATGATCGACGCGGAGGGCGGCATCAACGGCCGCCCTCCGCGAATCGTCGTCGAGGGCAGCAAGAGTCAGCCGGCTGAGGCGCTCAGCGCGGCGAAGCGGCGTGACGTTGCCGGCAGCGCGGCTGATCGTGCTTGATCAGATTCCGGCCGATCATCCGCAGAAGAAGGTGCTTCCGGACTACGCAACACGCTACCAGGCCGAGTTCAAGACGCCGGCTGACCACTTCGGCGGCCACGCCTGGGATGCCGCCAAACTGGTGGTGAAGGGCCTGCGGGAAAGCAGCCCCGATGCCGCGAAGATTCGCGATGGTATCGAGCAGACCACGAGCTTCGTGGGGACCGACGGGATCTTCAACTACTCCCCGCAGGAGCACAACGGTCTCTCCAAAGACGCTTTTGTGATGGTCGAGATTGCCAACGGCAAATGGAAGCTGGTGCAATAAGCGCTTGCGAAGCGCACGACGCGCCTGGTCGCGAAGGCTGAGCCTCGCGGCCCCCACCCGGGGCCGCCCATCCCGGCGCGCCAGGGGCCATGAGCGGACTCGCGCATGACCTCCTCGGCGCTGGTTCAGTTCCTGATCTCCGGCATCACCCTGGGCAGCATCTATGCCATGATCGCCCTGGGCTTCGCGCTGATCTATAACGCCACCGGCATCGTGAACTTCGCCCAGGGCGAATTCGTCACGCTCGGCGCGCTCGCTGCCATCTCTCTGTCGGCGGCCGGATGGCCGATGCCTGTCGCCGTCCTGGCCGCGGTAGCCGCGGTGGCCGTGCTGGGCGCGGTGCTGGAGTGGGGGGCGATCAGGCCCGCGCGCAATGCCTCGGTAATCACTCTGATCATCATCACAGTGGGGGCGTCGATATTGCTTCGCGGCGTTGCCATGTGGCTGTGGGGCCCGGACGCTCTGCCCATGCGGCCTTTCTCGGGCGAGGATCCGATCTCCCTCGGTCAGGCGAGCATCTTGCCCCAGCACCTCTGGATCATGGGGATCGTGCTGGCGACGATGGTGACGCTGCGCGTGCTGGCCGAGAAGACCCAGGTAGGAAAGGCGATGCGGGCCTGCGCTGTGAATCGAGAGGCGGCGCGGCTGGTTGGAATACCGGCGGAACGGATGGTGCGACTTGCGTTCGCGCTCAGCGGCATGCTGGGGGGCCTTGCGGGGGCGATCATCGCTCCGCTCGCAATGGGCCAGTACGACATGGGGATCATGCTCGGGCTGAAGGGGTTCGCGGCGGCAATCCTGGGCGGCATCGGCAACCCGTTCGGCGCGGTATTGGGTGGGCTGCTGCTGGGGACGCTCGAATCGTTGGGCGCCGGCCTGAGTCCGCCGGGATGGTCGGGTTACAAAGACGCCACTGCCTTCGCGATCATGCTGATCGTGCTCATGGCCAAGCCGACTGGCCTGCTGGGGCGAGGAGGACGATCGTGAGCGCGCCCGGCGGGAAGCAGGCATCTCGCGCCTCCGACCAAGGCCCGCCCGCCCTGCGACCGGGAGCGCTGCCGCGAATGCGGCCGGCCTGGTTCACACTCGCGGCGATGGCTGTCGCGGCCCTGCCGCTGGTGCTGCGGGGGGATTACGCGCTTCATCTGGCCGTGGCCATCGGCATCAACGCGATCGTCGTCCTGGGCCTGAACCTACTGATGGGCTATGCGGGGCAGGTGTCGCTGGGACAGGCCGCGTTCGTCGGGATCGGAGCCTATGCCTCCGCTATCCTGGGTTCGAAGCTCGACCTCTCGCCG
>Ga0315276_10005061_pt1 | contig 12141 bp, 11 predicted proteins | sample YL17G05_0_MG_FD_204542 | JGI IMG/M metagenome (GOLD analysis project Ga0315276, IMG submission 204542) | Sediment microbial communities from Yellowstone Lake, YNP, Wyoming, USA - YL17G05_0 | ecosystem: Environmental > Aquatic > Freshwater > Lake > Sediment | place: USA: Wyoming | collected... | reverse complement strand
CGCAGCGGACCCCAAGCCACGCCTCGGCCATAGCTTCCAGCTGCCGATCATCTATGCCGGCAACGTTGACGCGCGGCCCGATGTGCGTACCGCGTTTACGGTAAAGGACGAGCACGGCGCGCCGGTGCTGACGGATGGCGCACCGACGCTGAAGGTCGCGCTGTCCGAAGTGCCGAACCTGCGGCCGACGCTGGAGACGGAGAACCTGCAGCCCTCGCGCGCCAAGATCCAGGACCTGTTCGAAGAGCACGTGATGGCCCAGGCGCCGGGCTACGACAAGCTGCTGAAGTGGGTCGGCGCGCCGGTGATGCCCACGCCCGCCGCGATGGGCTACATCATCCAGACCATCGCCGTCAAGAACTCGATGAACGTCATCGGCGTGGACATCGGCGGGGCGACGACCGACGTGTTCTCCAGCTTCATGGTGGAAACCAGCCCGGCCGTCAAGGAGCGCATCTTCAACCGCAGCGTCTCGGCCAACCTCGGCATGAGCTACAGCATCAGCAACGTGATGGCCGAGGCGGGCTGGGCCAACGTGATGCGCTGGGTGCCGTTCGACGTGGACGAGGAGTACCTGCGCGACCAGATCAAGAACAAGATGATCCGCCCGACGACCATCCCCCAGAGCCTGGCCAGCCTGGTGCTCGAGCAGGCGCTGGCGCGCGAGGCGCTGCGCCTGGCCTTCGAGCAGCACAAGCTGCTGGCCACGGGCCTGAAGGGCGTGCAGCGCATCAAGAGCCTGGACGAGGCCTTCTCCGAGACGGCCAGCGAGGCGACATTCATCAAGATGATGAACCTTGACTTGCTGGTCGGCAGCGGCGGCGTGGTCAGCCATGCCCCGCGCCGCAACCAGGGCATGCACATGCTGATCGACGCCTTCCTGCCCGAGGGCTTCACCTTCCTCGGCCTGGACAGCATCTTCATGATGCCGCACCTCGGCGTGCTGGCGCAGGTCAACCCCGAGGCGGCGCAGCAGGTCTTCGACCGCGACTGCATGATCTACCTCGGCAGCTGCATCGCGCCGCGCGGCCAGGGACGCTTCGGCGACCCGGTGCTGGACTACGACATCGAGTATGACGACGGCCGCCACGAAACCGGCACGCTGAAGTACGGCGAGCTGAAGCTGATCAAGGACTTCGGCGTGGGCCGCGAGGCGTCGGTGGAGGTCAAGCCGGCCAAGCGCTTTGACGTCGGCGACGGGCCAGGCCGCACGCTGAAGAAGAAGGTGCGCGGCGGCGTGGTCGGCCTGGTGCTCGACGGCCGCGGACGCCCGCTGGGCTTAAGCCCCGACGCGGCGGCGCGCCGCAAGCAGCTCATCGACTGGGGCACGGCGATGGACAGCTACGCCGACCTGGCCCAGGCCAGCCTGTAGCTAACGCCAGTATCCTTGTGCCGCAGCTGTGTAGGGCGCGATGTAAATCGCGCCGCTCTTCGCACCTGCACATTTAAGACGGCGCGCATCACTGCGCGCCCTACGAGCACATCGGATCGGCGGTTTCGCGGGTACTCACCCTACTGGAGTATGTATGGCGGGTATACACGACAACATTATTGGCGTGATCGGGAACACCCCGCTGGTGCGGCTGAACCGGCTGGCGGAAGGGCTGCCGGGGCTGATCGTGCTCAAGCTGGAATTCCTCAACCCCGGTGCGAGCGTCAAGGACCGCATCGGCGCGAGCATGATCGCCGCCGCCGAGTCCGCCGGGCTGATCAGGCCCGACACCGTGCTGCTGGAGCCGACGAGCGGCAATACCGGCATAGCGCTGGCGCTGGTCGCCGCGGCCAGGGGCTACCACCTGCTGCTGACGATGCCCGACACGATGAGTATCGAGCGCCGCAAGCTGCTGGCGGCCTACGGCGCGGAGCTGATCCTCACCCCCGGCGCGGAAGGCATGCCCGGCGCGATCCGCAAGGCCGAGGAGCTGGCGGCGTCCAATCCGCGTTACCTGATGCTGCAGCAGTTCAAGAACCCGGCCAACCCCGAGATCCACCGCCGTACGACGGCCGAGGAGATCTGGCGCGACACGGCGGGCGCGGCGGACATGCTCGTCGCCGGCGTGGGCACGGGCGGGACGCTGACCGGCGTCGCCGAGGTGCTCAAGGCGCGCAAGCCCGGCTTCCGCGCCATCGCCGTCGAACCGGCGGCCAGCCCGGTGCTCTCGGGCGGCAGGCCCGGCCCGCACAAGCTGCAGGGCATCGGCGCAGGCTTCGTCCCCGATGTGCTGCGCACCGAGTTGATCGACGAGGTGATCCAGGTCACGCCGGAGGACGCCGGGCGCACAGCGCGGCTGCTGGCGCGTCAGGAGGGCATCCTGGCGGGCATCAGCAGCGGCGCGGCGCTGTGGGCAGCGCTTGAGGTTGCCGCGCGCCCGGCAAGCGCGGACAAGCTGATCGTCACCATCCTGGCCAGTTCGGGCGAGCGCTACCTGAGCACCTGGCTCTACGAGGAGGCGGGTCAGAATGGCTAGCATTGTAGGTATGCAGGCGATGCTCGAGCCCAAAGCCGTGATGGATTTGGCGCAGGTTGTGGAAGCCTTGGCGCAGGCGGCGCCGGGCCCGGCGCGGCTGCTCAGCGGCGGGGGCACGAAGGCCGTGGAGCTGCCATCGCGCGAGGCGGTGGTCAGCAGCGTGGAGAGCCTGCGCAGCGTGCTGTTCCCCGGCTACTTCGGCGAGAGCAGCGTGTCTGCCGACAGCACGCAGTTCGTCATCGGCGCGGCGCTGGACCGCGTGCGCCGCGAGCTGAAAGAGCAGATCCAGCGTGGCTACTGCCTCGACTGCCCCGAGCCGGCGTGCCTGCCGGACTGCGACCAGCGCTCCGCCGCCGTTACGCTGCAGTTCATTTCGCGGCTGCCCGCGGTGCAGGCGCTGCTGCTGAAGGACGCCGAGGCCGGCTACGCCGGCGATCCGGCCTGCGTCAGCGCCGACGAGTCGATCTTCTGCTACCCCTACATGCTGGCCGTGACCAGCCAGCGCCTGGCGCACGAGCTGCAGCTGCTGGGAGTGCCGCTGATCCCGCGGATGATCGCTGAGCATGCGCACAGCCTGACGGGCATCGACATCCACCCCGGCGCGCGCATCGGCGAGAGCTTCTTCATCGACCACGGCACGGGCGTGGTGATCGGCGAGACCTGCGTCATCGGCAAGCGCGTCAAGCTCTACCAGGGCGTGACGCTGGGCGCGCTGAGCTTCCCGCTCGACGAGCAGGGGCATCCGGTGAAGGGCATCGCGCGCCACCCCGTCGTCGAGGACGACGTGACGATCTACTCCGGGGCGACGATCCTCGGGCGCGTGACCATCGGCGCGCGCAGCATCATCGGCGGCAACGTCTGGCTGACGCACAGCGTGCCGCCCGACAGCCGCGTCTACCAGGCGCAGGCGCGCAGCGTCAGCTTCAGCCACGGCGCCGGGATCTAGCCCGCCGAAGGCGCTAACATAGCGCCATGGAATACGCGATCCACACCGACGTGAAGTACCGGCCGCTGGAAGTGATCGACGCCGCCGGGCTGGCCAGTGCCTGCACTGAGCCGTGGTGGAACCAGAGCCTGTGCACTGTGAACGACTGCGTGGCGCGCGTCGGCGTGTTCCTCGGCGAGTTCCACTGGCACAAGCACGACGCCGAGGACGAGCTGTTCTTCGTGCTCGAAGGCCGCCTGCTGCTGGACTTCCCCCGGAGCGCAGGCGACTCGCCTGCATCTTCCGGGAGCACCGACTCCTACAGCACAGTCGAGCTGGCTCCGGGGCAGGGACTGATGGTGCCGCGCGGTGTGGTGCACCGCACGCGCGCTGAGGTGCGCACCGTCGTGCTGATGATCGAGGGCGCCGGCGTCATGCCGACCGGGGATTAGCAGGTGGCAGGGACAGCTTGCTGGTGGCACAGCCAGATTGATGTGGCACGGACATTCTGTCCGTGTCTTCTGCTATAGGATGACGGACATAATGTCCGTCCCACCGGGGATTCTTGCCGCCGCCACTGCTCGGATAGTTTGGGGCGGCGGTGGTCGGGACCACCGGAACAAAGCCTCCGACGCTGCAGTCGGGTACACTGCTGCAGGGAGATTGCGCTGGCCATATCTCAAGGAGGCTGGCATGAGAAAGTACAAGCGGGCGCTGACATGGCTCGTCGCTATTGTCCTGCTGCTCGCGATCGGCGCTGCGGCGGCCTGGCAGTTCTACTTCCGTCCGTGGCAGCAGTTCCGCGCCAACGCGCATATGATCCAGTTAGCCGTCGAGCGCTTCGCCGTGGACACTCAGGGCTCGTACCCCACGCACCTGGATGGCGTGCTGGTTGAACGCGGCTGGCTGCCCGCCTGGCCGCCGAGTCCCTTTGGCCCCGGCACGATGCATCCAATCGCGCCTGATGCGCCGCCCGTGCCGGGCTGTTTTGTATACATCACAGGCGGTCCGATCGTCGCGGATGCTTCAGGCAACGTCATCTCTCCTGCTGACGCCAAGGCCCAGGGCTTCGTCTATCCCATGGAAGTGGATCATTATGCGCTAGTGTTCTACGGCCCGCGGCATTCAAGGCGCTACAGCGGCGCAGCCGCCAGTCGGGCAACTCCGGCGCGGCCAGAACCTGCTAGCCAGGATTGGAGCGAGCAACTCGATTACTGGAACATGATCAACAGCCAGGCGCGGATCGACTGGGATCGTGTCGCCCTGGTGCTGACGGCGGGAGAGGAATTGACTCCTTAAGGGCAGCCTGGCTCCGAGTTGCCGCCGCCGCCATTATCTCCGCGGACGACGGCGCCCGCGCCACCAAGACGGGCCGGCACAATGACCGGCCCTACAAGATGCGGGTTACAAACCCGCGCTCCGGTCGCAGCCCGCGCTTAGCTAGATATCCAGGTTGCGCACGGCCTTGGCGTACTCGGTGATGAAGCGTTTGCGCGGCTGCACCTCGTCGCCCATCAGGCGCTCGAACACGTCCTCGGGCTTCTTGTCCTCATCGCCCTCGTTGAGCACCTTGAGCAGCGTGCGCGATTCGGGATTCATTGTGCACAGCCACAGCTCCTCGGGGTTCATCTCGCCGAGGCCTTTGAAGCGCGTGACCTCACAGTGCCCGCCCAGCTCGGCCACCTTGGCGTCGCGCTCAGCCTCGGTGAAGACGTAGAACGGCTTTTGCTTGCCTTTGCGGATGCGGAACAGTGGGTTGAGCGCAATGTACAGGTGCCCGTTATCGATCAGCTCCGGCATGAAGTTGAAGAAGAACGTCAACAGCAGCGTGCGGATGTGCGCGCCGTCGACGTCGGCGTCGGTGAGGATCACTGTCTTGTGATAGCGCAGCTTGCCGAGGTCGAAGTCCGGCTTGATCCCTGTGCCGATAGCGGCGATGATGTTCTGCACTTCCTGGTTGTGCAGCGCCTTGTGCATGTTGGCCTTCTCGACATTGAGGATCTTGCCGCGGATCGGCAGCACCGCCTGGAAGTTACGGTTGCGCGCCTGCTTGGCCGGGCCGGCGGCGCTGTCGCCCTCAACGATGAACATCTCGCAGTTCTCGGGGTTGCGGTCCGAGCAGTCGGTGAGCTTGCCCGGCAGGCTGCTCATCAGGCCGCTCTTCTTGCGCTCGATGTCGCGGGCGCGCTTGGCCGCCTCGCGGGCGCGGGCGGCGGCGGCGCAGCGCTCGATGATCTTCTTGGCCTCGCCGGGGTTTTCGTCGAAGAACGTCGACAGGCACTCGTTGCCGATCGTCTCGACCTGGCCCTTGACCTCGCTGTTGCCAAGCTGGCTTTTCGTCTGGCCCTCGAACTGCGGCTCGGGCAGCCAGACGCTGACCACGCCGGTCAGCCCCTCGCGCACGTCATCGCCGGTGATGCTCTCCTTGCCCTTCACCAGGTCGCGCTTGGAGGCGTAGCTGTTGACGGCGCGTGTCAGCGCCGCCTTCAGCCCGATGACGTGCGTGCCGCCGTCCTTGGTGAAGATGTTGTTGGCGTAGCCGTTGAGGCGCTCGCGCAGGCCGGTGGTCCATTGCAGCGCCAGCTGGATGCGCGTGCCGTTAGCCTGGCCCTCGTAGGCGATCACCGGCGAGATGGCGGTCTGGTTGCGGTCCAGGTACTTGACGAACTCGGTCAGCCCGCCGCGGTACTTGAAGCGCTTCTTCTTCTCCTCCTCCTCGTCGGCCAGGTCGTTGACCAGCACGATCTCCAGCCCGGCGTTGAGGAACGCCAGCTCGCGCAGCCGTTCCTCGAGCACCGTGGCCTTGAACTCCAGCGTCTCGAAGATCTCCGGATCAGGCCAGAAGCGGATGAACGTGCCGCGTTTCTTGGTCTTGCCGGTAACTACCATTTCCTCCGTCAGCAGGCCGCGCGAGAACGCTACGTAGTGCGTTTGCCCATCGCGGTACACCTCTGCCTGGAAGCGCTCCGACAGCGCGTTGACCACGCTGGCGCCGACGCCGTGCAGGCCGCCGGAAACTTTATATGCGCCGCTGCCGAACTTGCCGCCGGCGTGTAGCGTGGAGAGGATCACCTCCAGCGCCGACCGGCCCTCATCGGGCATGATGTCCACGGGGATGCCGCGGCCGTTGTCCTCCACGCTGACGCTGCCGTCCTTGTGCAGCTGCACAATGATGCGGTCGCAGAAGCCGCCCATCACCTCGTCGATCGAGTTGTCGACGATCTCGTACACCAGGTGGTGCAGCCCGGCCTCGGCGGTCGAGCCGATGTACATCGCCGGGCGGTGGCGCACGCCCTCCAGGCCCTTGAGCACCTGGATGTTCTCGCCGGTGTAACTGGCCGTGGGATCCTCATCGGACGCGCCGGGCAGCATGTCAGACTGGTTTGTTTGGCTGGCCTCGTCGGCTGAAGCCTTGCGGATGTCGTCCAAGTTCGCGTTCCTAGTACTGAAAAGTGAGACCTTATATTATAGCAGATACTTTACCGATGTTAGGTGCTTCGGCAACTTATCCCCAGGCTTTCATCCCACTTCTGGCCTGCGGCTGTGGGGGCACTTTGACAGCCAAAGCGCCAGCGAGCGCTGGACGGCGGGTCTGGCGTATCCGTTCAGCGTCGCTGCAATCCCGACGATTCGCTGCGGCGGGGGCCGATCACCCCGGTGTTATCATAGGTGCGCTTCTTCATACTCCACGGGCGGAGGCTTAAGCAATGAGCGAACGGCTGGGTGTAGCGGGCTTTGGCACGATGGGCAGCGAGATTGCGCTGCTGGGCGCCTGCGCGGGCATGGACGTCGTGGCCTACGACGCGTTCCCCGAGGTGTTGCAGGCAAACCTGCCGCGCCTGGGCAAGGTTGCGCGCATGCTGGCGCGCGACGCGAAGTTCTTCGCCGCTGCGCAGATCGCCGACGACGCGGGCCGCGCGGCCGTGCTGGCGCGCATCAAGACCACCAGCAACCTTGCCGAGCTGGCGGGCTCAACGGCGGTGATCGAGGCCGCGCCCGAGGATCCCAAGCTCAAGCAGCAGATCTTCCGCAGCCTCGCCGAGCACTGCGGCCCCGAGACGATGCTGGCGACGAACACCAGCAGCATCAGCATCACCGAAGTAGCCGGCGCGGTGGACAACCCGGCGCGCGTGGTGGGCATGCACTTCTTCAACCCGCCCAGCGCGATGCAGCTGGTGGAGGTCGTGCCCGGCCTGCAGACCGCGCCCGAGACGGTCGAGCGCGGCATGGCGCTGGCCAAGGCGCTGGGCAAGAAGGGCATCCGCGTCAAGGAGACACCGGGCTTCATCGTCAACCGCATCCTGATGGCGATGATGAACGAGGCGATCACGCTGTATGAGGAAGGCGTGGCGAGCTTCGAGGATATCGACGACGCGATGCGGCTGGGCGCGAACTTCCCGCTGGGGCCGTTCAAGCTGGCCGACCTCGTGGGCCTCGACGTCTACACCCACGCCTGCGAGGTGGTGTACCGCGAGCTGGGGCGCGACAAGTTCCGTCCGCCGTATACGCTGCGCCAGTACGTACGCGCCGGCCGCCTGGGCCGCAAGACGCGCCACGGCTTCTACAAATATTAGTAGGCAGTAGGCAGTAAGAGAGCGGTAGTGCCGCCGTCACGGCGGCGATCATTACGAATGGGTAGCGCCGGCCGCCGTGCCGCCGGACAACTCCCGGTGCTGTAACCTTTCGCTGCACAGCCGTCTCCTATTAGTATGGATGAGAACAGGGGCGAGAGTCGGGACTCGGAAGTGCCGTCCGCACAGAGACGCAAGGCTACGACGAGCTTGATCTGGCGTTATGTCATCTGGATCGTGCTGATAGCAGCAGCGCTCGCGGTCGTTGGGCCGAACTTCATCAAGATCAAGGACGAACCGCCAGGCCCCAGGGCCAAACAGGACCTGTGTTCCATCCAGTTGGCGCTGGAGCGCTACGCCGTCGACAATGGCGGATTTTACCCGCTGGATATCCATCAGCTTGCCGTTCAGGGCTACATGCCGAAATTCCCGAAGAACGAGTACACACATAAGTACGGCCCCGATGCTGTTCAGATGCAGCCGATTGCCTATGGCAGTCGCGGGCACGAAGGCGACTTCGTCTACCTCAAGGTTTCGGCTACCATCAATGGGTTTGAGCATGCGGTTGGGTACCAGTTGTACCTATACGGCAAGGAAGGTGAGTCGCACAGCAGGGGCTTCACTCCATTCCCTTCCGGCATCGACTCCCGGCGCGTCACCTTCATGCTAGACAACGTTGGATACCAATTGGCGCGGCAACACAAGCCAAGCTATTGACCGCCGTCATTATCCGCGGGCTAAAGGCCCGCGGCTACCCGCATCTCCTGAACTTGCATCCTGGCCTTGCATTCTGCTTTGCACTTTGAACCTTGCACTTTGCACTTCCGCTTTCCCCTATAATCCCTCTCCCATGTTCGACCGACTGCAAGACCGGCTGATGGCGGCGCTGAAGAAGCTCGCGCGCGGCGGGCGCTTAAGCGAGGCCGACGTCGACGCCGGCTTGCGCGAGATCCGCCTGGCGCTGCTGGAGGCCGACGTCAACCTCGCCGTGGCCAAGGACTTCATCGCCCACGTGCGCGCCCGCGCCATCGGCGCCAACATCCTCAGCTCGCTCTCGGCGGGCGAGATGCTGACCAAGGTGGTGTATGACGAGCTGACGGAGACGCTGGGCGGCGCGGAGTACGACCCGCGCTTCCGCTTCGGCAGCGGCCAGAGCGTGATCATGCTCGCCGGCCTGCAGGGCAGCGGCAAGACCACCACCGCCGCCAAGCTGGCGCAGCGCTTCAAGAGCGAGGGCCGCCGCCCGCTGCTCGTCGCCGCCGATCTGTCGCGCCCCGCCGCCGTCGAGCAGCTGCGCCTGCTGGGACAGCAGATCCACGCCGCGGTGTACGCCGAGGACTTGGGCGATCCCGTGGCGGTGGCCAAGGCCGGCGTGGCGCATGGCGCGAAGCAGGGGCTAACGCCGGTGATCGTCGATACCGCGGGCCGCCTGGCGATCGACGAGGCGCTGATGGATGAGCTGCAGCGGGTGAAGGCGGAGATCGCGCCGCAGGAGATCCTGCTGGTGCTCGACGCGCTGACCGGCCAGGACGCCGTGGAGACGGCGCGGCGCTTCGACGAGCGGCTGGACTTAACGGGACTCATTCTCACCAAGCTGGATGGGGATGCGCGCGGCGGCGCGGCGCTGTCGATGCGGCAGGTGACTGGCAAGCCGATCCGCCTAGTCGGCGTGGGCGAGAAGCTCGAGGCGCTGGAGTACTTCCACCCGGCGCGCATGGCCGGCCGCATCATCGGCCAGGGCGACGTGCTGAGCCTGATCGAGAAGGCTGCCGTCAGCGTGGACGAGGAAGAAGCGCGGCGTCTGGAGGCCAAGCTGCGGCGCGAGAAGCGCTTCGACCTCGACGACTTCCTCGCCGCGATGCGCCAGGCCAAGCGCATGGGCAGCATGCGCCAGCTGCTGAGCTTCATCCCCGGGCTGAAGCTCACCGACGAGCAGATCGAGGAGGGGCAGGCCGAGCTGAAGAAGTTCGAGGCCATCGTCTGCTCGATGACGCGCGCCGAGCGCCGCGACCCGACGCTGCTCAACGCCAACCGGCGCGTGCGCATCGCCAACGGCAGCGGCACCACGGTGCCGGACATCAACCGCTTCGTCAGCCAGTTCCGCGAGATGCAGAAGATGACCGCGGCGATGCTCAAGGGCAAGGGCCTGCCGCGCTAGGACTGGCTCAAGCCAGGCACCTCGAGGAATAGACCGCGCTCGTCGGAGCGCTGACTGCTGCGCCGATTCCGAGTCGCTGCAGCAAAGCTTGCAAATACGATAATACAGATGTATAATATCTATTATATCGATATCGGCGGTGAGCGCCGGTGCAAGGGAGCAGATCATGAGTGCAACGGCAGGAGTAGCAACCCGCGAAGTGATCGTCATCGACGAGGAACTGTGCGACGGCTGCGGGCAGTGCGTGCCCGCCTGCGCCGAGGGCGCACTGCAGATCGTCAACGGCAAGGCCAGGCTGGTCAGCGAGGTGTACTGCGACGGCATGGGCGCCTGCCTGGGGCACTGCCCGCAATGCGCGATCACCATCGAGCGCCGCGCGGCCGCGGCCTACGACGAGGCGGCGGTGACGCAGCACCTGGCGCGGCAGCAGGCACCGCCAGCCCCGGCTGCTAGTGTTGCTAGGCCAGCAGCGCGAATGGCGCCGGCGCATGCCACCGAGCACCATAGCGGATGCCCCGGAGCGGCGGCGCGGATGTTCAAGACCGCGGAGGTGGCGGAGCCGGCGGATGCTGGCCATGACGGTCCCGCCCCGCAGTCGCAGCTGCGCAACTGGCCGGTGGAGCTCAAGCTGGCGCCGCTGCAGGCGCCGTACTATGATGACGCCGAGCTGCTGATCAGCGCCGACTGCGTGGCCTTCGCGCATCCGGACTTCCATCGCCGGCTGCTTACAGGTCGCACGCTACTCATCGGCTGCCCCAAGCTGGATGACGCGGACTTGTATGCAAGCAAGCTGACCGAAATCATCCGCCGCAACAGCATCAAGTCCATCAGCGTGGCGTTCATGGAAGTGCCCTGCTGCTTCGGCCTGGTGGCGCTGGTCAAGCAGGCGCTGGCCGACAGCGGCAAGCAGCTGCCGGCCTCCGCTCTGCGCATCGGCCTGGAAGGCGACGAGCAGCAGCGCTTCGACCTGCAGGCGTTACCGTTCTGAAAAGGGGTAGTACGCAGCATGGCGAGCGCGCAGGCGATGCAGAACGTGCGGGCGGCGGCGCTGGTTGAACGCGACCTGGCGATCCTCAGGCGTTTCATCCACGTCTACTGCGCGCGGCATCACCATTCGCCGCGTGGCACGCTATGCGCGGAGTGCAGCGCGCTGCTCAGCTACGCCCGCGGGCGGCTTGCCTCCTGCCCATACGATCCCAAGCCGAAATGCAGGCATTGCCAGACGCATTGCTACAAGCCGGAGATGCGGGCGCGCATCAGAGTAGTGATGCGCTACTCGGGCATGTACTACGTGAAGCGCGGGCGCCTGGACTGGCTGCTGAAGTACTTCCTCAGCGGCGGCTAGCGCAGCCCCCAGCTGCTCGCCGCGCCTGCGGCAGCGCCCCGCATCTGCCGTTATAATCTCGGTACATTATCCGGGAGGACAGCGATGCGGCATGCCTGCAGGATCGGGATAGTTCTCACACTCATCTGCGCATTGAGCACGGTCAGCACTGTCTTTGCGGCGGACGTGGACGAGCTGCTGCGCCTGGAGCAGTACCGCAGCGCGCCAGCCGCAGCGCCGCCGCCGCCCGTGGAGCCCTCCGCTGCGGCGCCAGCCGAGGAGCCCGGCGTGCTGTACGCCTATGGCTGAGGCCAGGATCCGGTTGCCGTGCGCAGCCTGGACGACCCGGCCAATCCCTATCTCGGGCAGTACAGCGAGTGGGATAGCTGGATGTACGCTCATCCTGGCGACCCGACGTTCGAAGAGCGCAGGGCGGTGTTCGCCGGCGAGCTGCCGGATAACAAGTTCTGGGGCAGCGTCAGCGTTAACGCCGATGGCTATCCGATTCCCGACATGCTCAGCCGCGAACTGCGGCGGCAGGATGACGCCGACGGCCAGCCACCGCCTAAAGACGCCTGCAACCTGGGCTTTGGCGTGTGGGGCGAGATGCCGCTAGAGATGTACGAGCGTTGGGACGCGGCGGGGCTCGCGGTTGATGCCCAGTACGCAGCGCGCATCCCGAAGTGGCTGGCGGA